>Ga0209580_10000421_pt1 | contig 24159 bp, 16 predicted proteins | sample Coa_R1_5_FD_187153 | JGI IMG/M metagenome (GOLD analysis project Ga0209580, IMG submission 187153) | Surface soil microbial communities from Centralia Pennsylvania, which are recovering from an underground coalmine fire - Coalmine... | ecosystem: Environmental > Terrestrial > Soil >... | reverse complement strand
CGTGTGTGCGAATCGCGTCTCTTCCGCGAGCACTGCTTTCGACACCCGATCCGCCGTCTCATTCAATTCCGGATACGCATCCCGCATCAGATCCCGCACCGCAAACACCATCTGATAGAGAAATGGTTTCGTCTGCCCCAGCAGTCGCCCATGCGTGATCGCTCGCCGGATGATCTTCCGCAGCACATACCCGCGCCCTTCATTCGAAGGCAGCACGCCGTCGGCAATCAGAAATGTAGCCGCACGCGAGTGATCCGCGATCACACGAAGAGAAGCGGCGGACTTGTGGCTGGAAGAGCCTGCCGAGCTTTGCTCGGCCTGACGGCCGGTGGCGGCCGTCTCCACATGGGCTCTCTCCATATGGCCGCTGCCCTGCTCTGATCTTGTGGGGACAGCCGCCATCGGCTGTCCGGGCGAGCGAAGCTCGCCAGCCTTCCCGGAACCCAACGTCAACTCCGCCGCCCGCTTGATCAACGGCGTAAACAAATCCGTCTCATAATTCGAAATCACGCCCTGCAGCACTGCCGTCACCCGCTCCAACCCCATCCCGGTGTCAATCGACGGCTTCGGCAGCGGCGTCAGTTTGCCCGACGCGTCACGGTCGAACTGCATGAACACCAGATTCCAAATCTCCACATACCGCCCGCAATCACACCCGAACTCACAGTCCGTGTGTCCCGGATCCGACGCGATAGCGCCCATGTCGTAATGAATCTCGCTGCATGGTCCGCACGGCCCCGTGTCGCCCATCTGCCAGAAGTTGTCCTTCAACCCCATTTCGTAGATGCGATTCTTGGGAACACCCTGGGCGGCCCACAGTTCATAAGCCTCGGCATCGCGCGCAACGCCAGCCTCGCCCTTGAAGATGGTCACGTACAACTTCTCTTTCGAAATCCCGAACCATGCCGGAGAAGTGATCAACTCCCATGCGTAAGCAATCGCATCCTTCTTGAAATAATCGCCAAAGGAAAAATTCCCCAGCATTTCGAAGAACGTATGATGCCGGTTCGTAAACCCAACGTTCTCCAGATCGTTGTGCTTGCCGCCCGCCCGCACGCACTTCTGCGAGGTTGTGGCCCGCGAGTAATCTCGCTTCTCGAGCCCCAGAAACACGTCTTTGAACTGGTTCATCCCAGCATTGGTAAACAGCAGCGTAGGATCGTTCGCTGGGACGAGCGATGCCGAGTGCGCTTCCTTGTGCCCCTTTTGCACAAAGAAGTCCAGGAATTTTCTGCGGATTTCAGACCCTGTCAGCATGAATCTTCAATTCTAAATGATGAACAGCGTCGTTCCCTCATGCCCGAAAGTCGAAGGGCACAGAGAACAGGATTCCCCTGTGTTCCTCTGTGCCCTCTGTGGTGAACCTTTTGCAACGCTACTTCAATGTATCCGCGGTCTTCTCAGTTCCTTTCTTGATATCGTGACCCACTCCTTTGGCACCCTTCTTCACGGCGCCGCCAGTTTTGTCGGCGGCCTTCTCGGTGTCCTTTCCGGCGGTTTTTGCACCCTTCTCGGTATCTTTAGCTGCCGTCTTGGCACCTTTCTCGGTGTCTTTGGCCGCTGTCTTTACGCCCTTTTCGGTATCTTTCGCCGCGTCCTTGGCCACGGTTTTGGTGGCGTGTCCCGTTTTCTTGACCGCCTTCTCGGTGTCTTTGGTCGCGGTCTTGGCACCCTTCTCCGTGTCTTTGGTTGCCGTCTTGGCTGCGCTTTTCACCTCGCTGCCGGTTGATTTCTTATCGCTGCTGCCCGTGTCCTGCCCGAAGGCAAAGGGCGCCGCACAGAGCAAAGCACTCAGAAGAAATGCTGCCCACTTTGGTTTCATGGGATTCCTCCTAGGTTTGTGGGATACGTTGTGAAGTATGAAACATTTTAGTCCGCAACGCAAATAGCGATCCATCACTCTGACTCATTCCTGCTCCCCCTCGAGCGTCGTCAGCGTCTCATCATCCACATCCCACTTCTTCAATATCGAAAAGATCGTCTGTGTTCTGAATCCCGCCCGCGCCAGTTGCCGGAAAATCCGAGCCGCCTGCTTTTGATCCTTCGGCTTCTCCATGCGTTTCTTGCGCAGATAGTCGCGCGCCTGTTTCTCTTCATTGACGCTTTCATAAGCCGTCTCGACGGCTTTCTCAATCACCGAAGCATGCACGCCCCGCGTTTTCAGCTCTGTGATTACGCGCCCGCGCCCGAACTTTTGATTGTCGCGCCGCATCGACGAGTAATATGCCGCATAGCTCGAATCGTTCAGATAGCCTTGATCCTTCAGTCGCCGGATCACCAACTCCACCAGCGTCTCCGCATACTCCGATTCCGGATCTTCCACGCGCGCCCGCATCAGCCGCTTTAACTCCGCGACAGTTCGCATACGCCGCGCCAGCGCCCCCACCGCGTATTCGTACATCTCTTCTTCGGAGTAGGTCCTTCGTTTCGGACGCGGGAATGCCATCACACGCCCACGATAGCGCACTTTCAGAACCAGCGGGGAGCTATTCTCTTTCCTCATCCGCGCCCGCGTATTGCGGATTTCGCGCTGCTGCTCGCCGCCCGCTTTCGCGCGAGAGTTTTCGCAGCCATCGCACCTCCGTGCGCAACTGTTCGATCATGAGGCTAACCATCCAGACCGCCTCATGATAGCCGTGGCCAACCTCCTCCCGGATCGCGCGCAATGTTTCTTCTTCGCGCTTCATTTCTTCCTGCAGGAATTGCCGCCGCCGCCGCAGTTGCTGCTCGAAGACTCCATCTCTCGCCTGCCAGGACAAGGCCATCCATGTTAGAAAGGGCGGCCGCTCGCGTTGTGTCGCCCATTCCTCGCGCTCTAGTGCAGCCGCCAGAGCGCTACGCCCCTTCGCGGTTGGCGTGAAAACGCTGCGTTCCGGCCCGGCCGCTGGATCCGCGTTCTCGGCAGCACGGATCAGGCCCTGCCCCTGCAACTTTTCCAGCGAATAGTAGACCTGCGGACGCGAAATGCCCGCCCAGTCCCGCACCTGCCGCCGCTCCAGTTCCAGGTTTGCCTGGTACCCGTGCATGGGACTCTCAGCGAGCAGGCTCAGCAGAACCAGGTCCGGCGTGGTCAATTCACGTTTCTTAGCGGCGGGCATCGTGCGCTTTCCGCCGACGGCTCCAATACCACCACTGGCGCTTTTCCAGAGGAAGCTTCGGATCCTTCGCCTGCGCCACCGCTGCCTGAAACACATCCAGACAGCAGATGTCCTGCGCTTTCCCGGTCATGATACACAGCTGTTCGTACAGCTTTTTAGGATTGCGGCGTGCGAGTTGAGCCACCGACTGAATCCCCAGAAGTTCGAAGTCACGGACTATCGCCGGCCCCACAGAAACCAGATCCCCGAGACATCGTTGTGCTGCTGCCATACTGAATTTCTCCTTGACATGGATATCAGAACTACCGTATCGTAGCAACTAGTCTAAATGAGACTACATCGCTTTGACAAGGAAAAACCGATGCGAATCACAACTTTAGCCCTATCGATTGTGCTGCTTTGGACTGACATGCCCTGGTCCCAGTCCCAGCAACCGAGCAACGGGACAAGTCAAAACCTACGTGAGGAAAGGAACAAACAGATGCATGTAAAGAAAATTACGCCCGTGTTGTTTGTCGAAGACGTGGAGCCCTGCGTGAAGTTCTGGGTAGATCGGTTCGGCTTTGAGAAAACTGCTGAAGTACCCGACGGCGACCACCTCGCCTTTGCCATGCTCCAGAAGGGCAACGTCGAGCTGATGTATCAGAGCTTCGCCAGCGCCGACAAAGACATCGCCGCAGTCTCTCATATGGTCCGCAGAGGCCCCACGTTCCTCTATGTCGAAGTCGATAATCTGGATGAGACGATCAACGCCGTCAAAGGCACGGAAGTCGTGATGCCCAAGCGGAAGACGTTCTATGGATCGACAGAGATCGGGATCAAGGATCCAGCCGGACACTTCGTAACTTTTGCAGAGTTTGCGTCCCCACCGAGACACTAGAGCCGCACATTCTCCCAAACGAAAAGAGGGCGCGACGAGAGTCGCGCCCATGCTAAGGAGGCACCCTGCTGCAAATCCAAAGTCTGAAGCCCGGCAACTGGCCCCTGGTCTCTGACCCCTAGCCCTATCTCCCTCCAAAACCCGCTGTCTGCATCGACTGCCGCGAAATATCTGCCGTCGAAGCAATACCCTGCATGCGCAGCTTGAAGTCGTCGGCATTCGAGGCGTTCTCGAGAGCCGTTTCGTAGTTGACCAGCCCTGCCTGGAACAGATCCCAAAGCGATTGGTCGAATGTCTGCATGCCGTACTGCGAAGTACCGGCAGCAATCGCGTCGCGAATCGACCGCGTCTTTTCCGGCACCAGCACGCACTCGCGGATGAACGCCGTGTTGATCATGACCTCGACTGCTGGCACGCGTCCTTCAGAATCGCAACGCCGGACCAACCTCTGGCTGACAATGGCTCGTAGCACAGCCGCTAACTGCATACGAATCTGCTTCTGTTCAGGCGGAGGGAAAATCGAAATCACGCGGTTGACGGTTTCCACGGCGTCGAGGGTGTGCAGCGTCGAGAACACCATGTGGCCGGTTTCGGCCGCATGCAGCGCTGTCGAGATCGTTTCCAGATCTCGCATTTCGCCCACCAGGATCACGTCCGGATCCTGACGGAGAGAAGCTCGAAGCGCCGCGCCGAACGACGGCGTATCCACTCCCACCTCGCGCTGGTTGACGTAGCCCTTTTTGTCTCGGTGCAGAAATTCGATCGGGTCCTCGATGGTGACAATATGTTCTGCCCGCGAAGAGTTTACGCGGTCCACCATGGCCGCCAGCGTGGTGGACTTACCGGAACCGGTGACGCCGGTGACCAGCACCAGCCCGCGCGGCATATCGCAGATCTGCTCTACGACCTTTGGCAGGAACAACTCATCCAAAGCTCGAATCTTGGTGGGGATGACGCGGAGTACTAGTCCAACGTTGCCGCGTTGCTGAAAGATGTTCACACGAAAGCGTCCCAGACCGGCAACGCCGTACGCCATATCGATTTCCGTGGTCTCTTTGAATTTCTGCTTCTGCCGCGCCGACATCATGCTGAAGGCCATGTTCAACATGTCTTCGGCGCTGATGCGAGGCTGGTCGGTCAACGGCGCCAGTTCGCCGTCTACGCGCAGATGGGGATAATTTCCCACCTTCAAGTGCAAGTCACTGGCTTTCCGTTCCGTTGCAATTCGAAGCAGGTCATCAATATTCATGCGAAGTTCTTCCCATCGAAGCCCAGAGCTTCAGCGTCAACGCTCTCCAGCATCATCGCCCGAATCGTCACCTTACCCAAGATGACCTAGGTAATGACCCGCGGCGTGAATCTGGACGCTCCCTCCCGGATTAACCCTTCTATGTCTTCTGGGGATGCTTCGCGAGGGGACCCGTTGCCGGTCAGCCTTTCCCCTGAGAGGCACCCTTTACGAAAGAAAGCGTCGTCTTGGGCATCGCTACCGTAATCTCGCCTGCAATCGTGCGTCTGCTGTGCAAGTTCCTGAGTTTGAAGATGACTGTTGGCGTGATCTCCTGCCCGCGCGAGATCAGCAGCCCTCCCGTCGTGGAGCGAACCTCTTCTTGCAGGATTATGCCCGGAATCAGGTCTTCAATCCGGCACTTTCGTATCTCGGAATCTTCGGCGTTGGGGTCGAGGGTCACCAAAGCCTCGAAAAACTTGGGACTGAAATTTCGGTTGCGCATCGCCAGGTGATGGGCCGACTCCGTCCGTGACGTTCCCTGCGAATCAGTTGTTCGTACTCCAGGATCAGCCGCAGGATCTCCGCTCCGGTTTTCATTTCTCCGCCCTCACTCTCAGCCGGCGAGACGGGACGATTTTGGTGCTCGATCATCCATGCGATGAAGAATTTAGGCCTGCTAGCCTCAGAAGTAAGCACGAACCGTGTGGCGACGGACGCCTTCGTCCGTCCCGCAAAGGCGAAGCCGAGCGGCTCATCAGCACGAACCTGGATGCCCTGTCACCCCCATGCACAAGTTCTGGGGCATTCCCGACCCGATGATGCAACAGATGCAGATGGTCATGTTCATGAAGAATCTCACCATGCTCGGCGGCGCCCTGTTGATCACCCAATTCGGCTCCGGCCCCTGGAGTCTCGACGCCCGCAAATAACAAAGCCGCCCAGAGCGGGCGGCTTGCGGCAAACGAAGCGCGGACTATGCGGCTGTCTCTGCGGGCACCGGCGGCACGAACGGTTCGTCATAGCTGCCACCGTAGATCGAAGGCACCTTCGATCCCATCGGACGCAGATACGTCGCCAGCTCGCCCCGGTGATGAATGCTGTGATTGTTCAGGAATCCCAGATAGAACGCCGCCGGCAGATTGAACACACCGAAGAACTCAACTGGTGTCATCAACTGCTCGGGTGTCATCTGCGCTATGCGGGCGATGCCGCGCTTCACGTTCTCATCGTACCAGGCAACCACTTCGGCAGATGTCTGCGGCTTATCCGCTGGCGACCCCATGTTGAACTTCATGTCGGCAATTCCGTCGAGGAATTGAATGTCGGAATTGGCAATGTGCCACGCCAGTTCCTTCGCGGTGCGGGCGTGAGGATCAGGGCGATAATCAGATTTCGCGTCGGGGACGGCGGCGATGACTTTCTTTGTGCATTCTGCTTCGCGCGCTATGCCATCGAGCATCATGGCGCGATAGCCGAGGATGAAATCCGGAGTTAGACCTTGGGACATAATTCTTCTCCTTCGTGACAGATGTTTTTGTTTCTTTTCGGGCAGAGAAGCCAAAGGGGCGCCGGTCGTCTTGAAACGCCGCGCCCCTGGCTCGAATTGACTCAGGAATTATACTCCCACGGGTTGTTTGCTGCGCACGGGCACCGGCGTGAGCCAGCCGTGGCGGTCACTTTTTTCGCCGCGTACGATCGCGTAAAACTCCTTCTGTAACGCCCTTGTAATCGGGCCCATTCCGCCGATGCCGACCTTGATCTTGTCGACCGAGCGGATCGGCGTCACCTCTGCGGCCGTACCGGTAAAGAACACCTCGTCGGCAATATAGAGCATCTCCCGCGGAATCGTCTGTTCAACGATGGGAATGTTCAGGTCGCGCGCGATCTGCAGCACCGAATCGCGGGTAATGCCCGGAAGCACGGAATTGCCCAGCGGCGCCGTGATCAGTTTGTCGCGATGGACGAGGAACAGGTTTTCACCCGACCCTTCGCTGACGAATCCATTCTTGTCGAGCGCGATGCCTTCGACGTAGCCGTTGGCAATCGCTTCCATCTTGATGAGCTGCGAGTTCATGTAATTCGCACCGGCCTTGGCCATGGCGGGCAGCGTATTCGGCGCCAGGCGCGTCCAGGATGAAACGCAGACGTCCACGCCATCGCCATCGCCGCTCAGATATTTTCCCCAGGGATAGTTGCAGATGTAGACCTCGACCGGGCAGTTCAGCGGGTTGACCCCGGCGTCGCCGTATCCGCGAAACACCACCGGCCGGATGTAACACGGCCACGCGCCGTTGTGGGCGATGGTTTCCACCATGGCGCGCACCAGTTCGTCGCGAGTGAAACGCAGGTCCATGCGGTAGACCTTCGCCGAGTCGACCAGGCGCTGCATGTGCTCGACCGCACGGAAAATCGCCGGGCCCGTGGGCAATTCGTAGCAACGGATGCCTTCGAAGACCGAAGAGCCGTAGTGGACGACGTGCGACATCACGTGCAAAGTAGCGTCATCCCAGTTGATGAGTTTGCCGTTGTGCCAGATTTTGTCGGTCTTCTGGATTCCCATCGAAACTCCTTACAGGTGAAAGTAGCAACGAGGGGAGCCATTCCTCCGGCAGGGAAATTCTGAGGCGCGAACCCAACCCCCGTTACAGATCATTATATCGTGTGGAGCGGACACTCTTGTCCGCTGCCTTTGACTTCGGCTGAGTCCGTTTCGTACTTAACCCACAGGGAGGGAAAGGCACGGGACCCATAAACGGCGTCCGTCCTCACATATTATTTCGTCGAGTTCAGGGCGATCGTTAAACTCGGGAGTTCATCGCCGCGGAAGTAGCGCAGCTCTTTCGCCCCTTCCTTATGGTTCGCCGACTTCATTTCCGGCATCGCTGTGAAGGGTTTCGAATAGTCGTTAGCAGCGTTCCAGAACAAGAATCCGATGCCGCCTTTCTCTTTGGCGGTCTCCACTTGAATCTTTATGTATTCAGGTGAATAGGTCTTTGTGCGCCAGTGGAAGGCCTGCAGCCAGGGCCGGATGACGACGCCGCTGCCCTTGGTGATGAGTTGGAAGCGGTCCATGGACTCGCCGATGAAATGAGCCGGTTCGTCGCCGGGGTGCGCGATCTTGTCCATGCCGAAGAAGTGCGATGGATAAATCATCGGGCTGAGGACGTCGCAGTAGCGAGCCATCTGGACGATGTCTTGTCCGGTGTGCGAGAGGTCAATCGGGCGTTGCCAGGCCATCACGCCGAAAACGTCGAGCGAAAGCAGCACACCTGTGGGATGGAGCTCGGAGTAAGCCTTCTTCAGGAATCCGGCGATGACGTCGGAGCGCTGAGGCCCGCGGGGGACGTGGCAGGCTGCCGTGCTGCCTTCCCTATGAGCCTTGGTTCCATTCTTGGCGCCGGTCCCACGGTTTGTGCCGTGAGCTGCGTTCTTTTGCCCCTTCGGGACTGCAGGCGTGCTGCTCTCAGTTTGGTTCGTCGAGGGATTCGTGCTCAATTCGGGCGACTTGCTTTCGGCAGTCGGTACGGTTCCGCCTTGCTTCGCGTCGGCGGGACGGCCGAGGCGGCCATCGCCACATGTTTCGCTGTTGCCACCGGCTTCGGCTGGCGCTTCGGGCTGGTCTTTTTGGAAGACGAAGGCCGCGTCTTTCTGGTCGCCTTCAGCAGGGAAGCGGACGTAATCGAACTGGATTTCATCGACGCCGAGTTGAGCCACGTGCTTGGCGAGGGCGATGTTGTAATCCTGAACTTGGGGATTGGAAGGGTCGGTCCAGACCAGCTTGCCGTTTTCCCGCCATGCCGTCTTGTTCTTGCGGGACTGGACGGCGAGTTCGGGATGATTCACGACCAGGCGCTCGTCGCGAAAAATGGCGATACGGGCGATGGCGTGCATGTTCTGCTGGTGCAGGAAATGGGCGAGCTTGGGAACGTCGTGAACGTAGACATTGTGCTGGCCCAGCAGCGGATGCTCGTACGCGATAGTTACGCTACCGTCGGAGTCTTTGATATCGAACACGACCGCGTTGCCGCCGACTTCACGCCAATGCTTAATCACGCGAATCCCATGCTCGCTGCCTGCCATGAATCCGGTGAGGTAAATGGCACGAACCTCGAAATCCCTGGCGACCGGAATTGTCTTTTCGGTCACCGGCCCGGCGAGAATGCCCGGAATGATGATGTTTTCGTTCGCCTTGAGAATGTTGCTCGAGTCGGTCTTGCGGTTCGTAGTGCGGATCGCGTCGGCCAGTTCGGACGAAGTCAGGTAAGAAGTCCTGCTCAGGTAACGGCGGGCAATCGTGGGGATTGCTTCTCCACGCTTCGCCGTGTAGATTTCGGTGCCGGGCGCGGCAACGGGTTTGGGGTCGGGAATTGACGGCTTGGCGGTCGTTACGCTGGCCGTCTTCAGTTTGCCCGCATTCTGCTTGGCTACAGCCGCCTGCGGGGTTTGAGCTTCGGCGACAAAATCGCTAGCGGAATGTGGTCCGAGGCGCGAAGCGGCGGCGCCGAAAAGAAGACAGGAAATCCCCGTGACAACGCGAAAAGACGAGAGACGCAAGCGATTCCTCCCTTACTTCAATTGCGATAGTAGCGGTGGGGGGTTTGCATCGCTAGTTACCGGTGGCGTAGGACGGTTGACTCTTCGAGTACCGAGTTCTCAGACCTCGATTCTCAATCTGGAGGATGCTCGAGGGTTGAGGTTTGTTGCTTTTCGGTGGTTTCGGCCTTGCCTCGCGCGACACCGTAAACCCGCTATCCCTACATGGTTCTTGGACCGTCAGTCGTCGGGCCGCGGTACATCTTCCTTCCGTGATGGTGCAAAGTATTTACCTTAGGCTCTCAGGCGAGGTCCGGCGGACTTCGCCGAATCTCATCCGTCGGCTTCTAAGTCCCTAGTCACAAAAGACTTGCGGTCCACCCTAGGTTTGGTGTGATCGTGGCTAGGCATTTGCTTATTCCACGGTAGCCGGATGCGCGACAACTCTTGGGGGAATTGGGCAACTTCCAGGATACGGGCCGGGGGGCCCAGGCCTAAAAAGTCCGGAAAGACATCTAACAGAAGAGCCTAAACGGCCGAAAGGGAATGTCCGGCTACGAGTGGACAACGATCTTATGAGAACGAATCTCGCAACAGTGCTCGATCCGAACCGTCGCAGCAGCGATGCTGGAGAGTTTGACGCAGCCCTTCGCCGCCGGATTGTGGGACAGGACGCGGCCATCGAGAAGGTCGTAGAGATCTATCAGATGTTCCTGGCTGGGTTAAATGCGCCGGGACGCCCGGTGGGGAATCTGCTGTTCCTGGGACCGACCGGGTCGGGCAAGACGCGCGTCGTCGAGGCAATGGCCGAAGCGCTGTTTGGAGATTCGCGGGCGTGCATCAAGATTGATTGCGCCGAGTTCCAGCACTCGCACGAGATTGCGAAGCTGATCGGATCGCCTCCCGGATATTTGGGACACCGCGAGACCCACCCGCTGCTGACCCAGGAAGCGTTGAATCAGTGGTTCACCGAAAAGCTGAAGCTCTCAATCCTGCTGTTTGACGAGATCGAGAAGGCGTCGGACTCACTCTGGCAACTGCTGCTGGGAATTCTCGACAAGGCGACGTTGACGCTCGGCGACAACCGCCGCGTGGATCTGTCGCAATGCATCATCATTATGACCTCGAACCTGGGCGCGAGCGAGATGACGAGCCTGGTTGATGGCGGCTTCGGATTTGCACCGAAGGCCGTCGAGGTGGACGAATCGTTCGACGACAAGATTCAGCGTACCGCGGTCGAAGCGGCGCGTCGGAAGTTCACGCCGGAGTTCATGAACCGTATCGACAAGACCGTAGTCTTCAAGACCCTGCGCGATGAGCACCTGGCGCAGATCCTGGACATCGAACTCGGCATGGTGCAGCAACGCGTGCTGATGGCGGCGGGCACCAACCAGTTCGTATTCAACTGCACCGAGCCCGTGAAAGAGTACTTGCTGAAAGAAGGAACCGATCCGCGGTATGGAGCACGGCATTTGAAGCGCGCGATCGAACGGAACCTGGTGTTCCCATTGGCCAATCTGGTCGCGACGGGGCAGGTGAAGCTCGGAGATTTTGTCCGCGTCGACATGGCTTCGGAGAACAAGATGATCTTTGTGAAGGAAGCCGAGAACGCGATGGCTCCGGTGCTGCTCGAGCGGTATGGAGCGGCGTCTGCGAATCAGCCGTCAGCGCGCGGGGCACGCGCAGCCGCCAATAGCCGCCGGGATTTCGGAGCTCCGTCCCCGGGCGTGGCGGAAAGCAAGTAGTTCTGAACCAACAAGTTTTCTCTTCTCGCTAGACCGCATCTCGCGAGTCGTATCTCATAGGCGCCGGAAATTTTCCGGCGCCCTTTTTTTGTCTGCTGTTATGTGGGGAAATGCGACCTTTTCGGAAAGTCTTCGCTTGACAGTTGGGAGTACCGGATTAAAGAATTGGCAACTCCAAAAAAGATCGGGGACCAATCGGGTATGCGGACCTTATGCGCTGTTGGGATATCGCTCGCCGTTTTGATGTCATTCTGCAACGCTCAAACCGGGACAACGTCTGTTCGCGGGACTTTGAGCGATAAGACTGGAGCGGCGGTTGCCGATGCCAAGGTGACGATCACCAACAAGGACCAGGGCCTGCAACGCGAGACGCAAACGGACGGGTCCGGGGAATACCGTTTTCTCGCGCTTCCTCCGGGAACGTACACGTTGACGGTCGAGAAGGCGGGATTCCGCAGGTATGAGCAGATCGGTCTCGAATTGCTCGTCAACGTTGCCGTCACGAGCAATGTGACGCTGGCCGTGGGAACAACCGTGGAAAACGTGGATGTGTCGGCCGTGTCCGAGACCGTCAACACCACGGATGCATCTTTAGGAAATGCGTTCGGTGAAGTGCAGGTGAAGCAGTTGCCGCTGGAAAGCCGCAATGTACCCGATCTTCTCAGTCTGCAGGCTGGGGTGCTGTACACCGGCCATCGCCCAGACATCGACACGAACAAGGACACCCGAAGCGGAGCAGTTAACGGGGCGCGCAGCGACCAGAGCAATGTGACGGTCGACGGCATCCCTGCAAATGACAAAGGCTCGGATTCGTTCACCTCGGTGCTGCCAGTGACACTGGATTCGGTGCAGGAGTTTCGCGTGACCACGACGAACTACGGGGCGGATCAGGGAGTGTCGTCGGCGGCACAGGTGGCTCTGGTCACCAAGAGCGGCACCAACTCCTTTCACGGGTCGGTGTACGAGTACAACCGCAATTCGTATTTCAGCGCGAACGACTACTTCATCAAGGCATCCCAGATTGAAAGTGGATTACCCAACAAGCCAGTCCAATTGAGCCGCAACATCTTTGGCGCCTCAGTAGGCGGGCCGATACTGACAGATCGTTTTTACTTTTTCCTGAATTTTGAAGGATACCGGGACGCGGAAGCCGTGAGCGCGGAGCGTTCGGTACCGACAGCATCGCTGCGCAACGGCGTCATTCAATATCTATGCCAGGAAACTGCCCCCGGAGTGCCGAATGTGGCTTTGTGCCACGGCAACTCGGTGACGGTGGGTTCGGCAACCTACACCGCCCAACCGGGATACCTTGCGGTCGCCTCCAGCACGATCACGGGATGGGACAGCACGAGTGGCGGTCCACACGGGCCGAATCCTGTGGTGATGCAGTACATGTCGACATACCCGCTGCCGAACGATTTCGCCAACAACGGCGACGGGTTTAACACTGCGGGATATCGGTTCCGGGCAGCAACGCACAATAAGAAGAATTGGTACATCGGCAAGCTGGATTACAACCTGACGGCGAACGGACAACACCGGCTGTCGTTGAGTGGATCACTCGCCAATGAAAATAACGCAGGCGCTCCGTTTTTGCCCGGCACCGCGCCGGAGCATACGCTCGTGAACTTCAACAAAGGCCTGATTGCCAGCTACTCGGCGGTAATTTCGTCAACCTTGCTGAATAACTTTCGCTATGGATTCGTGCGGCAAAGCGCTGGCGACGAAGGAGACTCAACACTCCCGTGGAACGAACTGAACTTCAGCCAGGGCATTACGCGCTCGTCTTCGTTTCAGCGTCCGATTCACAATTTCACCGACGACCTGTCGTGGGTGCATGGGAAACATTCGTGGCAGTTTGGTTTCCAGTTCGCATTCTTGCGGAATCCAGAAAGCAATCTGAATAATTCTTTCAATATCGGAATTGCCAATAACGATTGGATGGCCGACTCCGGCATCTCCCAGTCCAACAACCCGGACCCGCTCAACCCGCTGAACCATGGTTTCCCCGGGGTGGATTCCTCTTTCGTCAGCAACTATGACAGCTCAATGACGAGTCTGTTGGGAATGATCACGCTGGGAAATGCCGTTTACAACTACAAACGCGACGGCAGCACGCTAACGCCGGGAGCGCCAGTCACACGCCGATTTGCGGAAGATTCGTACGAAATGTACGCGCAAGATACCTGGAAGGTGAGGCCGAATCTCACACTCACGCTCGGACTGAGGTACTCATTGTTCTCCCCGCCGTGGGAAACAAATGGACTGCAGGTGGGGACAACTGTCAATCTGGGAGACTGGTTCAACGCGCGGGGTAAGGGCATGCTACAAGGCATTCCGTCCAACGCTCAGCCGCTTATCTCGTACCAATGGGCCGGACCTGCAAACGGCAAGCCGGGCTATTACGGGTGGGATACTAAGAACTTTGGCCCTAAAGTCGCGTTCGCTTGGTCGCCAAATTTCTCCAAAGGATGGCTGGAGAAACTCTTTGGCAACACCGGAACGAGCAGCGTTCGCGGCGGGTTTGGGATAGTGTACGACCGTGTCGGCGAGAGCCTGGTGGATACGTTCGACCAGAACGGTTCGTTTGGTCTGTCCACGCAGCTGAATAATCCGTCAGCCTTCGAGACTTCGGTTACGGCTCCGCGTCTGACCAGCATGAATGTAGTTCCGCAAACGGATTATGTGGGCGTTCCGATTCTGGAGGCGGCGCCGACCGGAGGTTTCCCGCAACAATATCCGAGTGGGCTGGGAGCCATCACATGGGGCCTCGATCCGAACCTTAAAACGCCGTACTCGTACACCGTGGACTTTGCGGTCAGCCGCCAACTGAAATCTAATTTCACTCTGGATCTCGCGTATGTGGGAAGGATGTCGCACCGGTTGCTGGCGCAAGATGATCTGGCCATGCCGCTGGACATCTTTGATAAGCAGTCAGGGCTGGATTACTTCACAGCCGAAAGAGGACTGGCTCAGGTTTTCCGTCCGCAGTTACTGGCTGGAGTTACAAACCCAACGCAGTCCTTTAATCCGAGCCAGGTTTCTGCCAAAGTCCAACAGTTCTGGACCGATCAAATTCAGCCGGCAACGGCCAGCCGCTATCCCCTGAGCGGCTGCACCGGAGGCGCGAATTTGACAACAACAAGTCCAGTAGTTTTTGCATTCGACACGTTTTGTTCCACCGGCTTCAACGACTCACTGGCACTCTATTTGCTGGACTACAACGGTGTTGGGGGTTACTTCACCTCGGGCGGGCAGTATTCCTACTATGCGCCGCAATTCAGCTCTCTCTACGCCTGGCGGTCGATGGCATGGTCGAATTACAACGCGCTGCAGGCGACGTTGCGGCATGGCATGTCGCATGGTGTTCAGTTCGACCTGAACTACACCTATTCGAAAGCGATCGACATTTCTTCCGACGCCGAACGTGTGGGAGCGGCCAGCATCGGCAGCTTCCTAGGACTCAACAGCAACATCATCAATGCCTGGAATCCCGCGGCGCAGAAAGGAGTGGCATCATTCGATGCCACCCACCAGCTTAACGCGAACTGGGTCTTGGAGTTGCCCTTCGGACGAGGGAAAACGCTGGGTCACGGCGCTAACCGCGCGCTGGATGCGGTCATTGGAGGATGGCAATTTACCGGTCTGTTCCGTTGGACCAGCGGTTTCCCGGTCACGGTGGACAATGGAACCAGCGCATTTCCCACCAACTTCGAGATGGAAGGCAATGCTGATCAGGTTGCACCTGTGCACACAGGCGTCTACCGGAATACTCCCACTGGCACCGCCGGCGTGGTAAATCCCAACCCGAATATTTTCTCCAACGGTGCGTTGGCGATTACTTCTTTTTCGTACGCCTGGGCGGGAGAGTCAGGACAACGTAATCCGATTCGTGGCGACGGATATTTTGGCATCGACATCGGTCTGGCCAAGCGGTGGCTCATGCCGTGGAGCGAGAAGGAGAGTCTGCAATTCCGTTGGGAGGCATTCAACGTCACCAACACAGCGCGCTTCGATGCGCAATCGGCGCTGCTGAACGGCTCGCTTGGCCTGGGGAGCGCCGGCACTTTCGGCAATTACCAAGGATTGCTGACGAATCCGCGTATCATGCAGTTCGCGTTGCGGTTTGAATTCTGACGGTTGGTCTCTCGCGCAACGTGGAGGCCGGCGTTTGAGGGAATGTTTCGGACGCTGCAGCTGAAGTGATTCTTGCTGGAATCTTGTCATTAGCGAATCCCCCGTCGCTATTTTGCGCGATACACCGTCTTTCCTGCGACCATCGTCCACAAGATCTTTGTGTTTTCCATTTCCTCGGGGCTTACTGTCAATACGTCGCGGTCAAGCAAGACGAGGTCGGCTCGCTTGCCCGGGGCAATTGTGCCGATTGAATCCAGGTTTAGCGCCTTGGCTGAGTTCCGCGTGTAGGCATAGAACATGGCTTCGCGCGGCATAGCCTGGCTGGCGTCCAGCACTCCTTCTTTTCCTTTGCGCGTCTCCGCTTTGTAAATCGCACGAAATATATTCGCCGTCGATACCGGCCAATCGCTCGCGCCGGAGATAATCCCGCCATTATCGAGGATGGAGCGCGCGGGATACTGCCACTTGTAGATTTCGGAATCCACGTAGGGTTTGAGAATTTCTATGGTGTCGTTGGCGCCTTCGGCCCAGTAGAGTTGCAGCGCGCTGATCACGCCGAGTTCGCGGAAGCGCGGGAAATCCTCGGGGCGGATGAATTGCTCGTGCGTCAGCGTGTGCGGAAGGTGAGTGTCCCCGTTCGCGGCGCGGGCGGCTGCGATTCCATCAAGCGCAGCTTTCACAGCCCCATCTCCGATGGCGTGGACGTGGATGATAAGTCCCTCTTTGTCAGCCGCGATGCAGAGTTGATTGAAGGTCTTCTGATCGAAGAGCAGTTCGCCGTTGCGTCCGGAATTCTTGTAGGGCTTAGTAAGGTGTGCGGTTTGCGAAGGAAATTCCGCGACTCCATCGGCGAAAATTTTGATTCCGGTGATGTGCAGGTGGGAAATGTTTCCGTACGTCTGCTGCTGCTTGTGTACGAATGCGAGTTCCGCCGGGGGATCTTTAGCGAGGACTTTGGGAAAAGCGACGACTTCCGAATGCAACTCGCCGCGCTCATTCAACATTTTGTAGGACTTCAGTGCCGACTCGGGAGCGCTAGGCTCCAGCCATGCGGTGATGCCGAGGCTGTAGTTGTATTCGAGAGCAGCGTGCCCAGCCGCGAGGATCTCCTTGTTTGTGGGTGGCGGCATCAAGCGATCGACTTTGTCCTGCCCTGCGTCTACGAGAAATCCGTTGGGCTGCATGTCTTTGTCGTAACCGAAATAGCTGCGCTGGTCAGGGGTGAGCGTTTTCAGGTAAGCGGCGTTGATGCCCGCGCGCTCGAGCATGGCGCGATTGGCCCAGGCGGTGTGGCCATCCATGCCTCGGAAGATCAGGCACTGCTTGTCGTAGCGACCGGCGCTGAAGTCCTGGTTCAGCGTGTCAGTGTGCGACCAGAATTTGAGAGGCAGCCCGAGAATTTCGAGAATCTCACCGTGCACGCCGCGTCCGGTTTTCTTGGCGTCCGCCACGAAGGCTTGCAGTTCCTCGAAAGTGTCGACCTTCTCGGTGGCATCGGCGTTGATGAGGTTGAGGCCGCCATCGATCGTATGGCTGTGAGAATCGATGAAGCCGGGGAAGAGGCTTTTGCCATCGAGATCGGTGCTGGTGGCGTTGGGAGCGACTTTCGCAACCTCCGGCAGTGTGCCCACTGCAAGAATCTTGTCACCGCGAATAGCGACTGCTTCGGCATAGGGATTTTGGGGATCGCCGGTGAAGATTTTCACGTGGTAGAAGATCTGGTCTTGCGCTTGAAGAAGAGTTGCAGAGAAGAAGAGAAGACCCAGGACTCGGCCCATGGATTACCTTCCGACTGTGAGTTGTGACAGAACGAACATACTAATACAACGGCGTGTCAAAGGATCTGACCTGGAGATGGGTAGTTGAATACTTGAATCATCCTCAATCCGTAACATGTACCGGGTCGATTTTGTACACGGACTGTAATCCTTTGATGTGAGGGATGAATCGACTCCCTTTGGGAGCGGAGTTTATGGGTTGGATATTCGCCCCTTGATGGGTTGTCTTCTCAACACGATAAAGGCAAGCGTCAGAACGGCGAACAAGGTGAGGCCGCTCCAGAGATTGACCAGCGGATGAAACCATGTCTGCAGCAGTGAGATCGTCACAGCCAGAAAGCCGAATACGGATCCCCAAATCCCGAGTGGCGAACGCAATGGAAGTTTCGCCAATTCCGCAGGCGAGCGCCCCCGGCGAAAGCTGATGTGCGCGGCAAGGGAGACGAGCCAGGACAGGATCATGCCGGTAAAAGCGGCTCCAAGCATGTAGCGGAATGCGTTTTTCGGAGCGAAAAGTACCACGACGAGCGCGAACAGAATTCCGAAAGAAGAGTGCAGAACGGCGTTCCGCGGAGATCCCTCGTGGTTCAAGCGCCCGAGACTAGCTGGAGCCCATCCGGTGCGAGCCAGAGAGAAGATCATGCGCGATGCGACATAGAGCGTTGCATTCGCACCGGAGAGCGCGGCGGTGAGGACCACGAAGTTCATCAGTCCCGAGGCGTGCGGGATTCTTATGGTGCGGAATGTTGTGACGAAAGGGCTCTCGCTCACTCCCGCGCGATTCCAGGGCATTACGCCAAGAAGAATGACGATGGCACCGACGTATACGAAGGTAAGAGTAAGAAAGGTCATCCAGACAGCGCGTGGAATATCTTTCGTCGAGCGCGATTCGCCTGTGGTGACCGCAACCATCTCAACGCCACCGAAACTGTAGATCGCGTAGGTGAGCGCAACCACAGGCGCCCAAAAACCGGTTGGGAAGAATCCACCTTGCGCGCGGTATTGCGGTACGGCCCGTCCACTTGTGAGCAATGCGGCACCGATCAGGATGAAGGCGATGATCGTTGCGAGCTTGATCATCGAAAGCCAGAACTCCACTCGCCCATACGAACCGACGCTCCTCAGATTGATCACGAGCAGAATCGCGCCGAAGACCACGATCCACACATAAGCTGGCACGCGGCCGAACCACGCGGACATGTAAGTTGCGGCAGCGATCATTTCCGTGCCGATGGCCAGGGCCAGGCCGACCCAGTATCCGGCGCGGGCGATAAATCCGGTGAACGAGTTCAGGTAGAGGTCGCCATAAACGCCGAACGACCCCGCGGCAGGATGGGCGCAGGCGAGTTCGCCCAGGGCCATGGCCACCGTCCAGTTGATAAATGCCGCGGCAATGAAGCTGAGGATAGCGGCGGGACCAGCGATCTCCATGGCCGCGCCGGACCCGAGAAGGAGTCCGGTGCCGATGGAGCCACCGACAGCCACCATAGCCATCTGCGCCGCCGAGAGTTGGTGGCGGAGTCCTTCTTCATGGAATTGGGGAGGAGCGGAGGACTCCGTCGGCATGCAGCAACATAGCATGAGAGCTCTGGCAGTACTCAACGTCTCTATGTCGAAGTCCGACGTCTACTTCTGGCCCGGCGGATAGTTCACACGTTCTTGCGCGCAAGTTTCAGGAAAATGAAAAACACTGCGGAGACGGCGTTGAACAGGTAACTGTTACGAAGGAGTCGGCATCTGGTTTGTACATGAGGGTGACGTTCCGGGAGGGCCGCCCGGCATTCGGCGCCCAATGCATGACCTTGGGAACTTGGGTGACTCCGCTGGGGTCTGTCAAGATTGACTGGTGAGCGATATCGGGCAGGGGATGAGACCGAAGATGAGGGTGAGTGGCTGTTTTCTCCGATTCGGCATCATGGCGTTGGCTGTGCATCTCCTTGCGGCGTCGGGCCTTGCGCAAGAAACTGATGTCCAGTCGCCGACAATGCCGGATGCGACCGCGAATTCCAAAACCGACGGAAACTTTTACAGCCTATCGGGCACCGTGATCGATGCCATCACCGGAGAGCCGGTCCGGCGTGCGGCAGTCCAGGTTTCCGGCCAGAACGGAAGTGTGACGCTCACCGACGCCGGCGGGCACTTTGTGGTGGAGGGGCTGGCCGAAGGCAACGTTTTCCTGAAGGCGATGAAACCGGGTTTCTCCGAGGATGAAGCGTCGCACCCATCATCTGCACGAGTTGGCAAGGATGCTCCGGCTGTAGTTCTGAAGCTGACACCGTGGGCCGTCATCAGTGGTCGAATAACCACGAAGGACGATCAGCCGCTCGAAGGATTTCGGATCCGCACCCTGGCAAAGCAGAACGTCGGAGGACGGCTGATCTGGATTGATCAACCGAACCAGGCAGTGACGAATGAAGACGGGGAATTTCGAGTCGTCGGGCTGCAGGCCGGAACTTACTATGTCGTAGTCGACCAGAGTACGGTGACGACGCTGAGTCAGAAGGGTGTTCCAAACGCGCGGGAGCAGACATATCCAAAGGTCTTTTATCCCGGCGTTTCAAATCTGGCCTCCGCGACACCGATCGAAATCGCTCCAGGTCAGGACGCTGAGGCAAACTTCACACTGTCCGCTGAGCTTATGTACCAAGTTACCGGCGCGTTGTCGGGCCCGTCGAATGTGGTTACAGGGCTGACGTTTACGAGGAAAGCCGGAGACGATGCCGACTTCACCCAAACTGCGGACTTGCAGGATGGAAAGTTCCAGGTGAAGCTGCCTGCCGGTGCCTATAGCGTTGGTGGGACAACGGAGGGCGGTGCCGAACTGACGACGCCCGGTGCGGCAGTCGTGGTCCATTCTGATGAAGCGGACCTGCACGTCCCGCTGCATGCTGCGACGACAATTCCTGTCGAAATCGAAAAAGAACAAGGCGCAGGAGGGTCGGAAGGGAAAGCCCCGATGCAGGGAATCATTCCGGGACTGATCTTGCAGCTCGTGCCGCTGTCGCAGTCGCGGCGAGGGAACAATTTCTGGAGAGGGCAAGCCGGCGGAATTCCGAATGTCGCGCCGGGAACTTACAGGCTGGAGATCCATACGGGCGGAGAATGGTGGGTGAAATCTGCGCAGAGCGGTAGCGTCGATCTCCTGGGTGACGATCTCACCGTCCCCGAGAACGGACAGCCCGAGCCGATCGAGGTGACCCTCCGCGACGGCGCTGGGATGGTTAGCGGAACGATCAGCCCGGCGGGGAATCCGGATCGAGTGCTGGTGTTGCTGGTGCAAGCGCATGGTGCGAGAAATATCGTCCAGGCTGCGAGAGCGATGCAGGGCTATTTCGCTATTCCCGGCGTTCCGCCGGGAGATTATGCGATTGTCGCCTTGGACGGGGGCGATCGCCTGGAATATGCCGATCCCGAGATTTTGAATCCTTACCTTTCCGATGCCGAGCACTTCAGCGTGCGGCCCCATACAACGGTCACGGTCAACCTTGGTCTTACTTCGGTGAAAAGGTAGTGTCCATGTCACGATGTTTGCTTCCGCTTGTGCTAGTGCTGGCTGCTGCATCCCAGATTTGTGCCCAAAACGTCCCCGCGAAGTTTCGCGTCTCTGGCAAGGTCGTGAATGCTGTGAACGGGCACCCTCTGGCGGGCGCTGAGGTCTGGTTTGGAAAGGCTGAGAATTTTGAGGCCACACAACAGAAGCTGCTCACCACAGACAATGGGGCATTTACCTTTATGGTTGCCGATCCCGGGAAGTATCTGCTGGGCGGCCAGGCGAACGGGTTCAGGAGACAAGGTTTCGAACAACACGGAATGTACGCGAGTGCGATCGTTGTAGGAACAGGTCTGAACACGGAGAATGTGGTGTTCCGGTTGCGGCCCGATGCCCGGGTCCTCGGCGTCATCGAGGATGACGAGCACGAACCGGTTCAGGGCGCGACCATCTACCTGTTCCGCACGGACGTAAGCTTCGGATTAAGGCAAACCTCTCTTGCCGAGCAAACGGTTTCGGACGATCGCGGCCGTTATCGCCTGGCTCATTTGGAGCCGGGCTGTTATTACCTGGTGGTTTCTGCCTCTCCCTGGTTCAGTGGCCTTCTTCAGTCGGTAGATGCCGCCGGCAGTTCTTCTCTGTCCCAACCATCGGAATTCGATGTGGCGTTTCCAACGACTTTCTACCCGGGTGTCACCGATCTGGACTCGGCGTCCCAGATTGCTCTGAATGAGGGTGAGGACTTCACCGCGGATTTCACTTTGAACTCCGAGCCCGCGCTGCGTGTGCGTGTGAACCATGTCAATGTCGAGCCGCAGCAATTCACAGCTGAGACCCTGCATCAGACGATCTTTGGTACAGAGATCAGTGAGCTAGGACAGAGACAGGTACCGGTGGACGATTCACAGGAGATTCGGGGCGTGGCTCCGGGGCGATACGTGCTGGAAATTGTATCAGTCGATCCCAGCAGTTGGGCGAAGCGAGCGATGCAGCTCAATCTGACAGCGGATGCCGAAGTGGATCCTGACAGTGCGTCGCCAGTGGCCTCGATTCATGGCGAAGTTCAAATGGAAGGGGGCGCGGGGTGGCCGCGACAGGGCATCGTAAGGCTTTGGAACAGCCGGACGGACGAAGCGCTCCAGTCCCAGATTGGCGAGCGGGGGCAGATCCAATTCGATCCGGATTTCCTGACCCCAGGCACGTATTCGGTGTACACGATCACCGGCGAGAACTCCATCGTGTCGAGCCTGAAGGCGAAAGGTGCTCAGGTGGTGGGACAAACAGTACAGATTACCGGCGGAAAGCCGGTCGAACTGGAAATATCGCTGTCGAACTCGCTCTCGAAAATCAACGGAACAGCAAAGCGGGACGGGAAGCCTATTGCGGGAGCGATGATCCTGTTGGTTCCTGAGCCTGCCGAAATCAATCTGCCCAAGTTCCGGCGCGATCAAAGTGATAGCGATGGAACCTTTACGCTGCGCGACGTCCTGCCCGGGCGTTACCGGATGCTGGCGATCGACGATGGCTGGGACCTCGAATGGGCGAATCTGTCCCTGCTGAAGAACCGTCTTGAGCATGCCCAGAAGATCGAAGTCCAACCAGGCAAAACCTACCAGACGAGCGTGAACGTCGAGTAAGCCTCAACGTCGCCTTGAACTATCCTGTATTGTGAAGTCCGCCTGCGCTGCCTGTTCGACTCATCGTGGGCTTTCGGGAATCGCCGAGCCGATCTGACTTGAGCCTCCAACACTCAAGCGGGGAGTGACCTTCGTAATCGCGCCCTGGCGTTACCGCATTGCTGGGGTTAGAGGGCACTCCTAGAATCGGAGCAGGGTTTACTCCGCCCGATTCCGCATGCCTGAGATCACAAGACGACTGGACCGAGCCGAGGTCGGCAAGCGCGTTGAGCGCGCGGAAAAACTCCTGCAAAAAGGCAAGACCGCGGAAGCCCTCGAAGAATACCTGCTGGTCCTCAAAGACGATCACGAAAACGACGTAGTGCGGCAACTCACCGCGGACTTGTGTCTGTCGCTGAGCCGAAACGCTGAAGCCGTGAAGCTGTTGGGGGAATTGTTTGAGCGGCAAGTTACGGCCGGAGATGCGACGCGTGCGAGCCTGACTTACAAGAAGCTGGCGCGGCACGGCAGTCCAACCTGGCAACAGAAGTTTCGCTTTGGACAGCTACTGGAGGGATCGAACAAGAAACTGGCGGTGGGCACCTACGAAGCGGCGCTGCTCGATCTGACGAAGTTGGGGAAAAAACAGGAGGCCGCGGAGGTTCTGGATCGTATTGTGGCGATCGAGCCATCGCAGACCAATCTGCTGCGAGTTGCGGAGCTGGCTTCTGAGCTGGGAAATCGCAAAGTGGCGGCGGCATCGTTCCAGCGATTAGCACTCGTCGCTGCGGCCGAAGGTGGCGATCCGGCGCAGTGGTATGAGCGGGCCTATCAGGAAGATGCATCGGATCAATCCATCGCGCTGGCCTACGCGAAAAGCCTGTTGGCAAAAGGCCAGGTGGGTGCCGCAATCTTTATTCTGGAACCCCAAATCAGTGCCGGGCCAGTCCCGCAGGAATTCCGCGAAGCGTATGCCGATTCTCTGGTCGCAGCGGGAAGGTTTTCCGAGGCGGAGCCGCTGGTATGGACTTTGTTTGAGCAGAATCCGGCGCGCGTACAACAGGTGATCGGATTGATTGGAAGTTTTCTGGACGGCGGGCAGGAAGATGAGGCGGTGGCCTTGGCCCGCAAACTGGAACAGTTCCAGCGGCGTCGCGGCGAGCGGCGGCAGTTCACCGCGATCATGGAAGATATCACCTCGACACGCAAGCCGTCGTCGCAGATGCTTGAGTTCCTCAGCGAGCTCTACAACTCGTCAAACCGTGAGAGTGATTACTGCAGCACGCTCCTGAAGTTGTTCGATCTGTATTGCAGCACAACAGAGTTCGCGAAAGCGGCGGAGTGCCTGGACCGGGCAGCGGAAGTCGATCCTTATGAGCCCGGACATCTGAAGCGTCTCGATATGATCAAGGGCAAGGTCGAGGATGCCCGGTTCCGAGTCATCGCTTCCCGATTCAGTTCGGCCGCGAAGGCTCCCGAAGAGCCGGTGCAGGTGGACGAGCGGACGCTGGGAGCATCCACGCTGCAGGATCTGATGCTGCAAGCCGAAATCCTGGTGCAGTACGGCATGCGCAACAAAGCTGTCGAGCGGCTGCAGAGAATTCAGGAACTGTTTCCCCGCGAGGAAGAGCGGAACGAAGATCTGCAGCGG
>Ga0209580_10000420_pt1 | contig 24166 bp, 16 predicted proteins | sample Coa_R1_5_FD_187153 | JGI IMG/M metagenome (GOLD analysis project Ga0209580, IMG submission 187153) | Surface soil microbial communities from Centralia Pennsylvania, which are recovering from an underground coalmine fire - Coalmine... | ecosystem: Environmental > Terrestrial > Soil >... | reverse complement strand
CATCCTGCTCGGCGGCAACCCCGAGTTCATGACGCGCCAGCAGACGCTCGCCGATCAGGTGGCGGAGCGCCTTCCGAAAGGGCAGGAGAAGTTCGTCGACGACGACGAGTACGTGTACTTCTTCCACCTCGAGAGCTTCTATCGCGTGCCGCGCAAGGCGTACGATCAGCTGTTTCGCGATCTGAAAGCCCAGACCGACGCGGAGCATGAAGAGGTCGTCGGAAGCGGCGGCCTGCACATCATCGGCACCGAGCGGCACGAGGCCCGGCGCATCGACAACCAGTTGCGCGGCCGTGCGGGTCGACAGGGCGACCCCGGGTCCTCGCGGTTCTACCTTTCGCTCGAAGACGACCTGATGCGCATCTTCGGGTCCGAGCGCATCGCGGGCCTGATGCAGCGCCTCGGCATGGAGGAGGGTGTCCCGATCGAGCACGGGATGGTGACCAAGGCCATCGAGCGGGCCCAGAAGCAGGTCGAGGCCCAGAACTTCGCGACCCGCAAACATCTCCTCGAGTACGACGACGTCATGAACAAGCAGCGCGAGAGCGTCTACGCGCTCCGGCGCGAGCTGCTCGAGGGCCAAATCAACTACGCCGGCGACGAGCCGATCGACACGCGCGCCTACCTGATGATGCTGGCCGAGGAACTCGTCGAGGGCGTGGTCGGGCAATACGCGGACAAGAAGGTGGATCCCGCGGAATGGGACCTTGGGGCCCTGCGGCGAGCCATCGTCGAGCTCTTCGGGATCGAGGCCGCGACGGTCGATGCGTTGCCGCTCGAAGAGTCCACGCCGGATCAGATGGCCGTCGCGATCTACGACCTGGCCGCGGCCGCCTACACGGAGAAGGAACAGGCGGTGCCCGTCGAGGCCTCGATCCTGCGGCGCGTCGAGCGCGACGTGATGCTGCAGATCGTGGACGCGCAGTGGAAGGACCATCTCTACGCCCTCGATCATTTGAAGGAAGGCATAGGCCTCCGCGGCTACGGCCAGCGCGATCCGCTTGTGGAATACAAGCGGGAGAGCTTCGATTTGTTCCAGGCGATGAAGGACCGCATCGACGAAGAGATGGTCCGGTACCTGTGGCGGCTGCGCCTGACCCCGCCCGCCGAGACGGCCGGCCCCTCGTCGGCCGCCGCGCCGGCGCCGGCCCTTCCGCCGACGCCAGCTGTCGCCCGTCGGCCGACGCAGATGACGTTCAGCGGGGGGTCGAGCACGACCGCGCCACGGGGCGGTCGCGCGCCAGCGCCCGCCCGGACGGGAGGCGATGACGCGCCCGTCAAACAGGTCCGGCGCGACGAACCCAAGATCGGCCGCAACGATCCGTGCTGGTGCGGCAGCGGCAAGAAGTTCAAGAAGTGCCACGGGGCGTGATCGCGGACGAAGGACGAAGGCAGAAGGCAGAAGGCCGTCAGAAGGACGAAGCAGGCATGACCACGAGTGATCGACTGGGCGGGGCGGGTCAGGTGGCCGCGGGTCTGCCCGAGGCGTTGACGTTCGACGACGTGCTGCTCGTGCCGAGGCACTCCCGCGTGCTGCCGAGCCGTGTCGATGTGGGATCACAACTGACGGCGCGGATCCGGCTGAACGTGCCGATTCTGAGCGCCGCCATGGACACCGTCACGGAGTCGCGCCTGGCCATCGCCATGGCGCAGCACGGCGGGCTCGGCGTCATCCACAAGAACCTGAGCATCGAGGAGCAGGCCTCGGAGGTCGACCGGGTGAAGCGGTCCGAGAGCGGCATGATCGTGAATCCGATTACGCTCTCGCCCACGCACCAGATCTACCAGGCTCTCGAGTTGATGAAGCAGTACCGCATCAGCGGCGTGCCGATTACCGAAGACGGGAGCACCGAAGGGCGACTCGTCGGGATCCTCACCAATCGCGATCTCCGCTTCGAGACACGCGTCGACCGAGCCATCGCCGAGGTGATGACGAAGGAACATCTCATCACCGTGCCGGTCGGCACCACGCTCGATCAGGCCCGCGAGATGTTCCACCAGCACAAGGTCGAGAAACTCCTGGTGGTCGATCCCTCGTTCCGGCTGAAGGGGTTGATTACGGTCAAGGACCTGCAGAAGGTCGTGAAGTACCCGAACGCGTGCAAGGACGCGCTCGGTCGGCTGCGAGTCGGAGCGGCCATCGGGGTGAGCAAGGACACGATCGAGCGCGCGGCCGCCCTGGTCGCCGCCCATGTCGACGTGCTGGCGATCGACACCGCGCACGGACACTCCCAGGGCGTTCTCGACATGGTCGCGAGGATCCGCGAGCGGCATCCCGAGGTCGACGTGATCGCGGGCAACGTGGCGACGGCGGAGGCGACGACCGCCCTCATCGAACGTGGCGCGAACGCCGTCAAGGTCGGCATTGGCGCCGGATCGATTTGCACGACGCGCGTGGTCGCTGGTATCGGCGTACCGATGATCACGGCGGTGGCCGCCTGCGCCAGGGCAGCCGCCGTCCACGACGTGCCGATCGTCGCCGACGGCGGCATCCGGTACTCCGGCGACATCACGAAGGCGATTGCCGTTGGCGCGAGTGCCGCGATGGTCGGCAGCCTGTTTGCCGGCACGGACGAGAGCCCGGGCGAGATCATCCTGTATCAGGGGCGCAGCTTCAAAGAGTACCGTGGCATGGGCTCGATCGGCGCGATGCGCCGCGGCAGCAGCGACCGGTACTTCCAGGACGAGTACGACCTCGAGCGCGGCGGCCGGGAGGCGTCAGAGAAGCTCGTGCCCGAGGGCATCGAGGGCCGAGTCGCGCACAAAGGCAGCGTGGCGGCGATGATTCATCAGCTCGTCGGCGGCCTGCGCGCGGGCATGGGCTACTGCGGATGCCCCGACATTCCGTCCCTTCAGCGCGACGTGCAGCTCATCCGCCCGACCGCTGCCGGTGTGCGCGAGGGCCATGTCCACGACGTCATCATCACGAAGGAAGCGCCGAACTATCGCGTCGAGTGAGGGCGATCGGCCCTCACCCGAGACGCCCTGAGAGGCGCTCGTCGATTGGCCCGCCGATCAGGATGCGGCGGCGGGAGCCCGCCTCGACTCCGATCGTCACCCGGATTGCATCGGCGGGCGCCTCGCGCCACCGATCCGGCCACTCGACCGCCATGACGTTCCCCCCGAGCATCTCCTCGAGGCCGAGGTCGTCTACCTCCACCGGGGTGAGACGGTACAGATCGACGTGCAGCAGGGGTGTCCGGCCCCGGTACTCCTGCATGATCGTGAAGGTCGGACTCGAGACGTCATCCGGATCACAGCCCAGACCCTCCGCCAGGCCTCGCGCAAAGGCGGTCTTCCCCGCGCCGAGCGGGCCTTCAAGCAAGACTGCTCGTCCGGCGTCGAGTTGGCGCGCGAGATCCCGGCCCACCGCCGCGGTCTCCCCTTCCGAGTGCGTAATGCGCGTCGTCACGCCCGAACGAGGCCAGGGGCTGCCGCGAGCGATCGGACGGCCGGGCCGAGATGGTCGATCACGTCCGTCGCGATGAGTCCGATCTGGCCGTGGCGGGCGGCGGCCAGGTCGCCGGCCGACCCGTGGAGGTAGACGCCGAGCGTGGCGGCGTCGAGCGCGGGCAGGCCCGAGGCCAGCCAAGCCGCGATGACGCCGGTCAGCACGTCCCCCGTGCCAGCGGTGGCCATGCCGGGATTGCCCGTTGAATTGATGAACGCGTCGCCGGTCGGGGTCGCGATGACGGTCCGATGGCCCTTGAGCACGACGTGCACACCGTGGCTGGCGGCGAATGAGCGAGCGATGCTCAAGCGAGCCCGTTGGACGTCGGAGATTGACAATCCTGCGAGCCGCGCCATCTCGCCCGGATGCGGCGTGACAATCACGTCGGCGGCGACCCGAGATCGGAGCAAATCGGCGTGGCCAGCCAGGGCGTTGAGCGCGTCGGCATCGATCACCAGGGGGACCCGCGATCGCGTTACGAGGTGGCGGATGAACTCCGTCGTCGACGGCGAGCGACCCAGGCCGGGGCCGACCGCGATCACCGAGGCGCCAAACGCCAGGACGTGCTCGAGGGCCACTTCGGCGATCGTGCCGGCGTCGGTCTCCGGCAGAGGGTCCGTCATCACCTCTGCGGTGAACGTCGCGACCATCGGCCAGCACGACACGGGTGGCGCGACGGTCACCAGACCGGCGCCGGATCGCAAGGCGGCGCGTGCCGCCAGCGCCGGAGCGCCGATCTTGCCGCGCGACCCGCCAATGACCAGGACATGACCGTAGAGGCCCTTGTGGGAGTCGGGTGCCCGGTCACGAATCAGGGGACGAAGCGACGACGCTTCGAGAAACTCCACACGTGGTCCGGCCAGGCCCTCGATGACGGCCGGTGTGATGCCGATGTCCGCGACCACGAGCTCTCCGGCATACCCGCAGGCCGGCGTCACGACCAGGGGTAGCTTTGGCGCTCCAAAAGTGACCGTCATGGCCGCTCGAACCGCCGGTCCCGGGACGTCCGTGCGATCGGCGGACAGGCCACTCGGCAGGTCGACGGCGACGATGGGCGGCGCGGCGGCGTTGAGATCGTTCACGATCGCGGCGGCGAGACCGGAGAGGGGGCGCGTCAGGCCGGTGCCGAAGAGCGCGTCCACGAGCAATTCGACGTCGAGGGCCGCCACGCGGTGATGTCGCCACGCCTCGTCGGTGGCGATAGGCGTGATCGGGACGTGCGGCGACAGCTCGTTCGCGTGAACCTGCGCGTCGCCAGCGATTTCGTCGAGTCGCCCAAGAAAGAACACGTGGACCGACGCGGCCCGCTCGGCGAGCTCACGCGCGACGACGAAGCCGTCACCGCCGTTGTTGCCCCGACCGGCGAAGATGCTCACGCGGCCGCGCGCGCGCAGCCCGAAGCGCCGCCGAATGGCGAGCGCGGTCTCGTGTCCGGCGCGCGCCATCAGCGTGACCGATCGGACGCCGTGGTCGTCGATCGTCACGCGGTCGGCGAACTGCATCTGCTGGCGGTCGAGGACACGCATGAGGAGTCAGGCGGACGCGAACAGATTGAGCGTATCGCTTGTGCTAGACTCGCCGCAAGGATGCGGCCCGTCGTCTATGTCAATGGCGTCGTGACGGACGCGCGTGACGCCGTCGTCCCCGTCTACGATCACGGGTTCCTCTACGGCGAGGGCGTCTACGAGACGCTCCGGACCTATTTCCGGGAACCGTTTCTGTTCGGTCGCCATTTTGCCCGCCTGACCCGGTCGGCGGCGCAGATGTCGCTCGACGTGCCGTTCTCCGGCGACGAATTGCTCGCGCGCGTGCGTGCGACCATGACCGCGGCCGATGGAGCGGCGGACGAAGCCTCCGGTCCTGACCGATCGCCATCCGACGCCTACATTCGAATCCTGCTGACGCGGGGCGTCGGCGAGCTGACCTACAGCTTGGCGGCATGTCCGGTGCCGACGCTCGTGATTATCGTCAAGCCCTACATTGCGCCGCCCGAACACACCTTCACCGAGGGCATTCGGATCTCCCTCGTCGGCATTCGGCGCAACCACCCGGCCGCGCTCAATCCGATGATCAAGTCGAACAATCTGCTGAACAATGCGCTGGCGATGCAGGAGGCGCTCGGTCGTGGCGCCGAAGAGGCGCTGATGCGGAATCAGGCGGGCGAGATCGTCGAGTGCTCCCAGTCGAACGTGTTCATCGTCGAGCGGGGCATTGTCCTGACACCGCCGCTCGAGGCGGGGCTCCTTCCGGGGATCACCCGGGAATTCGTGCTGGAACTGGCGGCTGATCTGGGTCTCGAGGCCCGCCAGGCACCTCTCTCGCCTGCCCAGCTGCTGGCCGCCGACGAGGTCTTTCTGACCGGCACGAGCCGAGAGGTGACGCCGGTCGTACAGGTGGACGAGCATCGGATCGCCCAGGGTCGTCCCGGTCCCGCGACGATGCGGTTGCAGTCGGCGTTCCGTGATCGCGTTCAGACCTTGACGCGCTCGGCCGCCTCATCTGCGACCCCGGCGTAGGCGTCGACGGGCGGACACGCACACATCAGGTTCCGGTCGCCGTACGGGTTATCAATTCGCGCGACCGCCGGCCAGTACTTCCGATCGCGCAGCCCGGCGACCGGATAGGCCGCTTCTGCCCTCGAATACGGATGCGACCAGTCGTCGGAGGTGACGTCCGCGGCCGCGTGCGGCGCGTGCTTCAGGACGTTGTCTCGGGGATCGCTCCGGCCGTCCGCGACGGCCTGAATCTCACGACGGATCGCCATCATGGCCTCGCAGAAGCGGTCCAGCTCCTCCTTGGGCTCGCTCTCGGTCGGTTCGACCATCAGTGTGCCGGGCACGGGGAACGACACGGTCGGCGCGTGGAACCCATAATCCATCAAGCGTTTCGCGACATCCGTCTCATCGATGCCCGTCTGCTGTTTGATCGGACGCAGGTCGAAGATGAGTTCGTGCGCGACGCGTCCCTTCGACCCGACGTAGAGCACGGGGTAGTGCGGCTCGAGTTTCACTTTGAGATAGTTCGCGTTGAGCATGGCCATCCGCGTCGCGTCGGTCATGCCGCGTCCCCCGAGCATGCGGACGTAACCGTAGGAAATCAGGAGGATGCTGGCACTGCCCCAGGGCGCCGCCGAGACCGGCGGGATGGCCTGTGCGCCGCCCACGGGGATGACCGGATGTCCTGGCAGAAAGGGCGCGAGGTGGGCGGCCACCGCGATGGGGCCCATACCGGGGCCACCGCCGCCATGGGGAATCGCAAACGTCTTGTGGAGGTTGAGATGGCAGAGGTCCGCGCCGATCGCCGCCGGGCTGGTCAGGCCAACCTGGGCGTTCATGTTCGCGCCGTCCATATAGACCTGCCCGCCGTGGTCGTGCACCACCTGGCAAATCTCACGAATGGTCTCCTCGAACACCCCATGCGTGCTGGGGTACGTCACCATCAGGCACGACAGCCGCTCGCGATTCGCTTGCGCCTTCGCCCGCAAGTCGGCGACATCGATGTTTCCCGTCGCGTCCGTACTGACGACGACCACGTGCATCCCGGCCATGGTGGCGCTCGCCGGGTTGGTGCCATGAGCCGACTGGGGGATGAGTACGACGTCGCGATAGTGCTCGCCGCGCGCGTGGTGATAGGCGCGAACGACCAACAGGCCCGCGAACTCGCCCTGCGCGCCGGAATTTGGCTGCAGTGACACGGCCTGGAAGCCCGTAATCGCGGCAAGCGCCTTTTCGAGCTCCTCGAACACCTGCCGATAGCCGGCTGCTTGCTCGGTCGGCGCAAAGGGATGCAGCCGCGCAAACTCGGGCCACCCCACCGGCATCATCTCCGCGGCGGCATTGAGCTTCATGGTGCACGAGCCGAGCGGGATCATCGCCTGGTCGAGTCCCAGATCTTTCCGTTCGAGACTTCGGATGTACCGCATCATCTCCGTTTCCGAGTGATGGCGGTTGAACACCGGATGCGTCATGAACGACGAACGGCGGACGAGCGCTTCGGGAATGGCGCGAGCGGGCCCATGCTCCTCGAGCGCCGCCAGAGGCGCGCCTGGCGCCACGATGTGCAGCAGATCCTCGAGATCCGCGTCGCTGACGGTTTCGTTGAGGGAGATCTGGATCACGCCCGGCTCGGGGTACCGCAGGTTCATGCCCCGCTTCTCCGCGGCTGCCCGCGCCGCGCCGACCGTGCGCTCCTCGGCGTGGAGTCGAATGGTGTCGAAGTAGGCGGCGTTCTGCTGGGTCCAGCCGTGTGCCACGGCGGCTCTGGCGATCGCCACGGCCTGCCGGTGCACCCGTTCGGCGATGGCCGTGAGGCCGACGGGTCCGTGGAACACGCCGTACATGGCCGCCATGTTGGCGAGGAGCGCCTGGGCGGTGCAGATGTTCGATGTGGCCTTCTCGCGGCGGATATGCTGCTCGCGCGTCTGCAGGGCCATGCGGTAGGCGCGACGCCCGCAGGCATCGACCGAGACGCCAATGAGCCGGCCGGGCATCTGCCGGACGTACGCCTCGCGCGTGGCAAAAAAAGCCGCATGGGGTCCGCCGTAGCCGAGCGGCACCCCAAACCGCTGCGCGCTCCCCACGACGACATCGGCGCCCGCCTCGCCGGGCGGGGCGACCACGGTCAAGGCCAGCAGATCCGTGCCCACGGCAATCAGCGTGCCGGCATCATGGACGCGTCGCGCGATGGGGCCTACGTCGACGAGGGCGCCGTGGTCGTCCGGCGTCTGGACGTAGACGCCGAACACATCCCGGCCAAGATCGGCTGTCCGCGGATCCTCAAAACGCAGTGCGATGCCGAGCGGTGCGGCCCGCGTTTCGAGCAGCGCACGCACGTGTGGAAACACGCCAGGCGAGACCACAAACGTCGACGGTCCTTCGTGCTTGCGCACTCGGGCCAAGAGGGCCATCGCCTCGGCCGCTGCCGTCGCTTCGTCGAGGAGCGACGCGTTCGCGATCGGCATTCCGGTCAGGTCTTCGACCATCGTCTGAAAGTTGAGCAGGGACTCCAGCCGACCTTGCGCGATCTCCGCCTGATAGGGCGTATAGGGTGTGTACCAGCCGGGATTCTCGAAGACGTTTCGCGTGATGACGGCCGGCGTATGGGTATCGTGATAACCGAGGCCGATGTATGTCCGGCAGACACGATTCCTGGCGGCGATGCCTCGGAGGCGGTGCAGGTAGGCCGCCTCGGTCTCGGCCGCGATGTCGAGCGGCGTCGACAGCCGGATGGCACGAGGCACGATCTCGTCAATCAGGGTCTCGAGCGACGCCGCGCCGACGTCGTCGAGCATCGCGTCGAGATCCGCGCCTCGCGGACCGATGTGCCGTGAGGCGAACGTGTCGCTCACGGACTACCCTACCAGCGCCGTGTAGGCGGTGGCGTCGAGGAGGTCTGCGGCCTCGGCAGCGGCTTGCGGTTTGATCTTGATCATCCACGCGTCGTGGGGCGCTTTGTTCACCTGCTCCGGGTGGGTGCCGAGGTCTCCATTCACGGCCACGACTTCCCCGGAGAGCGGCGAAAACAACTCGGACACCGCTTTCACCGACTCGATCGTGCCAAAGACCTCCCCTTGTTTCACGCGCCGGCCAACCTCCGGGAGTTCCATAAACACGATGTCGCCCAACTGGCGCTGAGCGAAATCCGTGATGCCGACTTGGGCCTCGGCGCCGGACAAGCGGACCCACTCGTGATCCTTCGTATACTTGAGCTCCGTCGGGTACATGGACACTCCTGGTTACTTCTGCCGTTTGTAAAAAGGTTCGGCGACCACGACGCCCCGGGCACGGCGCCCACGGATGTCGAACTCGAGCTCCGTCCCGATGGCCGTCTGATCGGCCGGCACCATCGCGAACCCGATCGCCTTCTTCAGGAACGGCGTCTGTGTGCCGCTCGTGACGACGCCGATCGTCTCGCTCCCCTGCATCACCGCATGGCCGTGCCGGGCGATCGCGCGCTCCCGCATCTCGAACGGGACGAGCCTTCGGGTCAGGCCGCCGGCCTTCTGCTCGTGAAGCCGCGTGGATCCGAGGAAGGCGGGCTTCTTCCACCCGACGATCCACCCGAGTCCGGCTTCGAGGACCGACGTCTCGGCATCCATGTCGTTGCCATACAGCCGCATGGCAGCTTCGAGGCGCAGGGTGTCGCGCGCGCCGAGACCGCACCGCTCGGCGCCAAAGGGCTTCCCCGCTGTCAACACGGCGTCCCAGAGTTTTTCAGCCCACGCCGGCGGCACGAAGATCTCGAACCCGTCTTCACCGGTGTAACCCGTGCGCGAGACCGTGACGCGCACGCCGGCGACTTCTCCGGCGGCGAACCAGTAGTAACGAATCGCCGGGAGGTCGATGGCCGTGATCGTCTGGAGGATCGTCTGCGCGGCGGGTCCCTGAAGGGCAATGAGGGCATAACGCGAGCTGCTGTTGACGACCGCTCTGTCGCCAGCACGGTGCTTCGCCTGAGCCACCATCCATTCGTAGTCCTTCACGATGTTGGCGGCATTGACGACCATGAGGAAATGAGCGTCGGCCATGCGGTACACGAGCAGATCATCGACGAACGTGCCGGTGTCGGTCGTGAGAGCGGAATACTGGATCTGCCCGATCGCCAGTCGCGACGCGTCGTTGCTCGTGAGCCACTGCACGAGGTCCAGGGCATCGGGTCCGGCGATTTCGATTTCGCCCATGTGGCTGACGTCAAAGACCCCGGCGTGGGTCCTCACTGCCAGATGCTCCTGGGCGATGCCCGCGTACTCGACTGGCATGTCCCATCCCGCATACTCGACCATCCGGGCGCCGGCGGCGCGGTGTCGGGCGTGCAGTGGTGTTTTCTTCGGCGAGGCCGGAGCGGGAGACGACATGTCGGGAAGAGACTCGCTCCCAGCGGTGCGGTCGGGCACGCGAGTACTCTATCAACGTACTATCGCGTCGGCGGACGGTCAAGGCGTCCGATCGCGTGGTGTCGCGCCGCCGGGGGGCAGCCAGCCACCAATCCTGGGTCGACGCGTGATCAGCGCGTCGAGGGTCCGGCGCAGTTCAGGTAGCCTATCCAGTTCCCCTCCGCCTCCACGGCGTAGAGGGCGGAGCAGGCCAGACGTCCGCTGACGTTGTACCAACTGGTGCTGTTGTAGCAGTCGGCATACGTGTCGGCGGCTTCCGCCGCGGCCGCGGTGTACGCGTCCCAGCAGGCGCCGGAATCCCACTCAACCCGTACCGCGACCATGCGACGAGGGCGTGCTGTCGGGTTGGTCCAGCTCACGACCGCCAGCGTGCCACGGCGATCGCCCGACACGGACTCCAGAAGGGCTTCGGTCAGGATCATCGCCTGGCCGGTCGTCGAGGCCGGGTCAAGGCGGAGGCGCGAGAGCAGCGCCGCGGCCTCCGCAACCGGGACGGACTCGGCTAGCGTCTCGACGACCTGCGACATCGTCTCTGGTTCCTCGAGCGAGGCGGCGACGGACCCGGCTCGGGTGGTGACGACGATGCCCTTGCGGTCGATGACGAGCGACACTCGGTCCATGCCCGACGTGATCGTCGTGATCGATCGACCCAGCAGGACGTCTTTCCGGAGCGTCAGTCGGCCACTCGCGACCTCGAACGACGCGGTGCAGGGCGCGCCCGTCGTCATTGTGATCGCGATGCCCGTTGCCGGATCGATCGTCTGCTGGTCTGCGTGCCGAGGCGCCGCGCCGGCAGCGCTCGTCAGGGTCGCCCCGCCGAGCAGGAACAGCGTGAGCACCTCGATCGTTCGTGCCTTCATCTCTTCTCTCCTCTCCTTCTTCCAGCCTTCATCCAAGGTGGATCGCGTCCGGAAACGAGCCAGCGGCCGCCGACGAGCGCTCGTCGATCTCGGATACCCCGATTTGGGACACGCCGTCGGCCGTCTCGGCGCGCGGGCGCCGGGCGCTGCCGTCGTAGTTCAGGTGCGCCTGCAGCGTGTGATAGCTGATGCGGAGCACGTCACAGGCGCGGCGTTTGTTGCCGTGCGCGCGCTCGAGGACGAGACGGGCGTACCGACTAGCCCAGGCCCGAAGCGAGGCGTCTCGCTCCGGCATGCCGTACAACAGGTCACGGTAGTCGCGAGTGACCTCGCTCGGCAGGTCGGTCACCGTCATCAAAGGGCCGGTCGCCAGCGCAAGCGCGCGTTCGAGGACTCGAGCCAGCTGACGCACGTTGCCGGGCCAGTCGTGGGTCATCAGGGCCTCCGTGGCCGACGGCGTGAAGGTGTCGCCGCCTCGCCCATAGGCCTTCAAGAAGTGTGCGACGAGGCCAGGGATGTCCTCTCGGCGCGCGCGGAGGGGCGGGACGTAGAGTTCGACCCCGGCGAGCCGGTAGAACAGATCGGCACGGAAGAGATTCGCCTGCACGAGCGCCTTCAGGCTGCGGTTCGTGGCTGCGACGATGCGCACGTCGACCCGCCGGGGCGCCTGGCCGCCGACGCGCTCGATCGACAGGTCCTGAAGCACGCGGAGGAGCTTCGCTTGAGCCGTCGGCGACAGGTCTGCGACCTCGTCCAGGAACAGCGTGCCCTGGTCGGCCAACTCGAACTTGCCTCGTCGACCCCTCACGCCCGTCGCGGTGCGCTCCTCGATGCCAAAGAGCTCTGTTTCAACGAGGGTCTCCACGAGCGCGGCGCAGTTGAGGGCGACGAACGGCCCACGGTGCCGCGGGCTCCGCGCGTGCAGCTCGCGCGCGACCAACTCCTTACCGGCACCGCTCTCGCCCTCGATGAGGACCGTGAAGCTCGTCGCCGCGATGCGCGCGATCCGCGCTCGCAGCTCCGTCATCACCTCACTCTGACCCAACAGCATCACGCGCCTCTGTCGAGGCCTCAATCAATTCCGATGCCAGCCTCCCCCGTGCCGTCGTCAATCACTGACGAATCGCGCGTGGCACGTTGCGGGTAGCACGTGCCCGCACCCCACGTCGCGCGCACCGAACTGGCCGGCCGCGGGGTTTCGCTACCCGCCGACATGCGATCGCGCGGAGAGGTGGGTTGTACGGCCGATGCGGTCGTCCGTACGGCGCTACGGCTGGCGCGTCGCGGTTTTGGCGCGGAACCACGCGACGGTCATTCGAAGCCCGTCGGCGAACGGCGTCTGGGGGGCAAAGCCGAGGAGCCGTTTGGCCTCCGAGATGTCCGCGACCGAGTCCCGAACATCCCCGGCGCGGGGCGGCCCCAGGATCGGGTCGACCGTCGTCTGCAGGATCGCCTGGAGGGCGTGGACGAGATCCAGCAGTGACACCCGGCCTCCCGCGGCGACGTTCAGGACTCGACCCGAGACGTCCGGCCGCTCGGCGGCCAGCAGGACGCCCTGTACGACGTCGTCGACATAGGTGAAGTCGCGAGTTTGCTGCCCATCGCCGTGGATCTGCGGCGACTTGCCCGCGAGCATCGCGTCAACGAACAGCGAGATCACCCCCGAATAGGGAGACCCGGGGTTCTGGCGTGGACCGAACACGTTGAAATAGCGCGTGACGACCGTTTCGAGACCATAAAGTTCCGTGAACAGGCGGCAGTACTCCTCGCCGACCCACTTCTGGAGCGCGTACGGCGACAGCGGATGCGGCCGCATGTCTTCGCGCTTGGGCAGCACGGCGGCGTTGCCGTACACAGAGGAGGAGCCCGCGAACACCACGCGCCGGACTTTGGCGTCGCGAGCCGCGAGCAGGACTTGCAGCGTGCCCTCGACATTGGCGCGATGAGAGGCCGCCGGGTCCTCGATGGATCGAGGGACGGATGGAATCGCGGCCTGATGCAGCACGACCGAGACGCCTGCCGCCGCGCGACGGGCCACCGCGGGATCGGCGATGTCACCCTCGATGACCTCCACAGGACCCGAGGCCGGCAAGTTCTCGCGCCGGCCGGTTGAGAAGTTGTCCACGACGCGAACGGCATGGCCTCGTCGGAGCACCTCTTCAACCAGATGCGATCCGATGAAACCTGCGCCGCCGGTCACCGTGTAAGTCGCCACCCCTCGACTCCTCGTCGTCCCTGGAAAGGACAAGAGCGTTCCACCGCAGCGTGCCGTAAGCCGAATCCTGTGTCCCCGCCTTCGCCCGCCTGGCGCCTGACGGCGATTCGGCTGGCTTCGGCGGGGCGACGACCATTCCTCTAGGCCCGACATCGCTGGCGGGCTCGAGCGGCCTACCCGGAGGCTTCGGACGGGCCGTCCTCAAGCGCCTCCCTATTTGGCCTTGCTCCGTGCGGGGTTTGGCCTGCCATCGACTTTGCAGCCGACGCGGTGCGCTCTTACCGCACCTTTTCACCCTTACCCACGTTCGATCGCGGGCGGTATATTTTCTGTGCCACTGTCCTTCAGGTTGCCCCGACCGGGCGTTACCCGGCGCACTGCCCTCTGGAGTTCGGACTTTCCTCCCTCCGCCTTCGCTCCCGGCTCTTCGAGCCGCGAGCTCCGGCGAGACGACGGTCGTCTGGTCCGCTGCGGCGGAACGGGTGGATCGTATCACTCAGCCGTCGGTTTCCTGCGTGATGCCGTACTGCTCGAGCTTCTTGTACAGATTGCTGCGGGGCGTGTCGATGACGTCGGCGGTCTTGGAGATGTTCCAGCCGAACTCGCGAAGCTTCTCCACGAGGAATTCGCGCTCGGATACTTCCTTGAATTCGCGCAACGTGGCGGGCCGCGTCGCGCCCAGGGCCGCCTGAGTGGAGGCGACGGGCGCTGAGGGCGCAGGCCCTCGGCCCTCTGGTCGGACGACGGCTCGCACGTCGTCGCCCTCGACGACATCGCGATCGACCATGATGAGCAGCCGCTCAACGGAATTCCGCAGCTCGCGGATGTTGCCCCGCCAGCGGGCCTGCGCCAGGGCCTCGAGGGCCGCTGGCGAGAATCGCGCTGGGCGTCGGTTGTTATCGCGGCTGAACTGGGCCGTGAAGTGTTGTACGAGCGCCGGAATGTCCTCCAAGCGCTCTCGGAGGGGCGGGACGGCGATCGGGATGACGCTCAGGCGGAAATAGAGATCCTCGCGGAAGCGGTTTTCGGCAATTTCCTGGTCGAGCGCCTTGTTCGTCGCGGCGATCACGCGCGCGTCGACCTTGATCGTCCGGGATGAGCCGAGGCGCTCCACCTCGCCCTCCTGCAGCACGCGGAGGACCTTGGCCTGCGTCTTCGGGCTCATGTCGCCAACTTCGTCGAGGAAGATCGTGCCACGGTCGGCCATCTCGAACTTTCCGGTCTGCTTCTCGGTGGCGCCGGTGAACGCGCCCCGCTCGTGGCCGAAGAGCTCCGACTCGATCAGCTCCTCCGGGATGGCGGCGCAGTTCACCTGCACGAACCGCTCGCGCGCACGGAGGCTGTTGCGGTGAATCGCCCGCGCGATGAGTTCCTTGCCGACCCCGCTTTCGCCGTGGACCAGGACCGTGGCATTGGTCGGCGCGACGCGCTGCACTTGCTCCATGATGCGCTTGAGCGTCGTGCTTTCGCCGACGATCTGGTATCGCGTTTCGAGGGCCGACCGCAACGTGCGGTTCTCGCGCCGGAGCGACCCGAGCTCCAGCCCCTCGCGCACCGCGTCGAGCACGTAGTCTTTCGACAGCGGCTTCTCGATGAACCGGAACGCGCCGAGCCGACCGGCTTCGAGCGCCGTCGCCGCCGATCCGTGGGCGGAGATGATCACGACGGGCAGCGACTCGTTCAGGCCCCGGAGGCGACCCAGCACCTCGAGCCCGTCGATGCCTGGCATCTTGATGTCGAGAAAGACCAGATCCGGCTTGTCGCGTTCGACGGTCGACAGCCCCTCAGGACCGGAGCCTGCGACGAGGCATTCGTAGCCGTCGTATTCCAGGATCATCCGCATGGTGTCGCGGATGGCGGGTTCGTCATCCACGACGAGAATCCGACCTTTCATGGCCGGATGTCGACGACAACGGTTGTGATGCGGTACTCGCGGAGGGCGGGATCGTAGAAGAGGACCGCCGCTGCGTCGCCCAGCCGCAGCGCGGCCTGCGCCGCCGCAAAATCGCTTTCACTCGCGGTCCGTCGGCGGTTGACCTCAAGGACGATGTAGCCCTTCCTGAGGCCGGCGACCTGTGCCGGTCCCGCCGGATCGACCTCGGACAGGACCACGCCGCTCATGGCATCCGGCAGCATCTTGGCGATGGCGGCGGTCAGATCACGCGCGGTGACGCCGAGCGGACCTGCGCTCGGGTTCGCCGCCGGCCGGACGCTTGCTGCGACCGCCGGGCGCGGCGCCGCCGATGAGGGCAGCTCTTCGAGCTTGACGGGAATCACCAGGCGCGATCCGTCGCGCCACACGCCGAGTCGGACGACGGTACCCGGGGGCCTGGAGGCGACGGTGTGCACCAAGCCGTTCTCGGAGAGCACGGGTCGGTCATCGATCGACTCGATCACGTCGTACGTACGAAGGCCTGCCCGCTCGGCCGATCGATCGGGGGTGACCTCCTCGACAATCGCGCCGCGCTCGGGCGCGACGTGGAGGGCGCGTCGGAGTTCGGGCGTCAGGGCTGCCACCCGCATATAGATGAACCCGCGCGGCACGCGGCCGCGGTCTCTCAACTCCGCGATGATGGCCGTGACCTGATCGATGGGGATGGCAAAGCCGATGTTGGCCGACTGGGTACTGATGGAGTTGGTGATCCCGACGACCTGACCGCGGGTGTTCACTAAAGGACCACCGCTGCTGCCCAGGCTCATCGCCGCGTCGGTCTGAATGAATTCGCCGGCCCCGAACAGCGGAATCTCGCGGTCGAGGGAACTGACGACGCCCACGGTGACGGAGCCCGTGTAACCGACGGGGTTGCCGATCGCGCACACCCACTCGCCCACCCGAAGGTTGCTCGACCTGCCAAGGACCACCGGCGGTAGTCCGTCGGTCGCGTCGACGCGCAGCAGCGCCACGTCGATCGCTGGGTCGGCGCCGACGACATCCGCGCGCAACACCCGATCGTCGCTCAGGGTCACCATGACGCGATCGGCATTTTGGACGACGTGCGCGTTCGTCAGCACGTAGCCGTCCGGCTGAATGAGAAATCCCGAGCCATCTTTGAAGGAGGGCTCGCTGGTCGTGTCGCGGGGGTAGCGCCAGGTTGCCGCCGGCGGGTCGGCGGAGCCCCGGCTCGTGGCGTACACGTTGACGATCGACGGGCGAAGGCGCGCGGCGACGCCCGCGAAATCAATCGTCGTGCCGCCCGACGCTGGGGCGGGTATCGGGGCCACGAGAGGCAGCGTGGATCGGGTGGCCGGGGCAATGTCGGCCGGCGCCCTCCGCGCGTCAGTCGGCCGGGATCCGGCTGCGACGAGCCCCAGCAGGAAGCTCACGATGGCCGTCAGGCCCCACAGGGCCACCGGCAGCCGCCTGAAGAAGAGTCCGAGCCTCAAGGGGATCCGCGGTCAGCATCCATTATAAGCGCCTGGAACCTGGCCTCATCGAGTTCGCGCACGCCGAGCGCCCGCGCCTTTTCGAGCTTGGTGCCAGCGTCGGCCCCCACGACCAGGAATGTGGTCTTCTTGCTCACCGACGAGCTGACCTTCCCGCCCAGGCGCTCGACGGCCTCGGTTGCGGCCTCACGGGACATCGACGCGAGCGTTCCGGTGATTACGAAGGTCTGGCCGGCGAAGGGGCCGAGCGCGGCCGTCCCGGCTGGGCTGGCGTCCTCCATGCGAACGCCGGCCTCCGCCAGTCGGTCCACCAGCAGGGCATTGCGGGGCTCGTCGAAGAAGGCGCGAATCGACTGTGCGACAACGGCCCCGACGTCGGGCACGGCCTCGAGCCTCTCGGGAGCGGCCCGCCGGATAGCCGCCATCGATCGAAAAGCCCTGGCCAAGGCGCGCGCGCCGCCCTCGCCGACGTGGCGAATCCCGATGCCATGCAGGACGCGCCACAGGTCGACATGGCGGCTCCGGTCGATCTCGGCGATGAGATTCGCCGCCGACTTGGGTCCCATCCGATCCAGTTCGGCGACCACGTCGGCCTGCAGGCTGTAGAGATCCGCGTAGTCGCGGACGAGGGCCGCGGTGACCACCTGATCGATGACCGCCTCCCCCAAGCCTTCGATGTTCATCGCGCGTCTCGAGGCAAAGTGCTGAAGGCCTCGCCGGAGACGGGCGGGGCACGACACGTTCTCGCACCGCCAGATCACCTCATGCTCCGGCCTGATGAGCACGCTCCCGCAGGACGGACAGTTCCGCGGCATCTGCCAGGGCGCGTTGCGCGGCGCGCCCTCTCCTTCCTGGATGACCGGGCCGATCACCTTTGGAATGATCTCGCCGCCCTTCTCCACGATGACGACATCGCCCTCGCGGATGTCGCGGCGGGCGACTTCCTGATCGTTGTGGAGCGTGGCCTTCTGAACGGTGGTACCGGCTACGAACACTGGCTCGAGCACGGCAAACGGCGTCACGGCCCCCGTGCGTCCGACGTTGACGTCAATCCTCAGGAGCCGGCTGCGTGCCTGCTCGGTTGGAAACTTGAAGGCGACTGCCCACCGGGGAAACTTGGCCGTCGCGCCGACGCGCGTTCGGAGCGAGAGATCGTCGAGCTTGACGACGACGCCGTCGGTATCGAACGGGAGCGTCAGACGGCGGTCGCGCCATTCATGACAATACGCCATCACCGCGTCGAGTCCATCGCACCGGCGCCAGTGCGGTTCCACCGGAGCGCCCCAGGCGGCCAGCCGCTCGAGCAGTCCCGCGTGGTGCAGATCCGGAGACGCTTCGCCTTCCGGTAACACGATCTGGTACGCGAAGGCCCTCAGGCCTCGTTTCGACACGGCCAAGGGGTCGAGCAGGCGCAGCGCGCCGGACGCCGCGTTTCGCGGATTGACGAAGGCCGGCTCTCCTAGCGCTTCGCGCTCCTCGTTCATGCGATCGAACGCGGCTCGCGGCAGGAACACTTCCCCGCGCACCTCCATGACGGCAGGCGCGGGCCCGCGGAGCGTGAGCGGAATCGAGCGAATCACCCGGACGTTGGGGGTGACGTCCTCGCCGGTCGTGCCATCGCCGCGCGTGACGCCCCGGGTGAGCGATCCTTGGGTGTAGGTCAACGCGATGCTCAGACCATCGATCTTGAGTTCCGCGACGTATGCCAGCCTGGCGTCCTGAGGCATGTCGAGGGCGCGACAGAGCCGCGCGTGGAACTCTCGGAGGTCATCTTCCGAATATGTGTTTTCCAGGCTGAGCATCGGCTCGGCGTGTCGCACTTTGTCAAAGCCCTCGGCAGGGCGACCGCCGACCCGACGAGTCGGCGAATTGGGATCGGAGAGTTCGGGATGCGCGGCTTCGAGCGTGGTGAGCTCACGCATCAAGGCGTCGAAGGCGGCGTCAGAGATCTCGGGCTCGCTGTGGATGTAGTAGCGCTCTTCGTGGTGACGGATGAGGTCACGGAGGTGCTGCACCCGGGCCGCAGGCGGCGACCCGGGGCTCGGGGTGTGAGGTTTCTGGCTTGGGGCAGACATTCAGGCAGCCGTTGGGGCCGTCTACAGGCTAGCCGGGCCCTGTGCCGGCCTCAAGGTCGGCGTCGAGGCTCGCCCCAGGCCACTCCAGGTTCGACTGATCTACCGATCCCGGTTGAGCACGTAGTCGGTGAGGGCGACAAGACCGTCCCGCTCCGCGGATGGTGGGAAGGCATTGAGCAGGCCGCGCTTGGCGCGGTCTCCGTACGTGACGGCCCGTTCGTAGGCCGCCTCGACGGCGTGGTGCCGGGTGAGGAGATCGCGAAGCGTCCGCCAGCCCTCCGGCGACACGCCCCGATCGGTGACGACGCCCTGTACGAGGGCCAGCACGGTGGCATCGGTGCGCTGCAACAAAAGGATGATCGGCAGGGTCACCTTGCCCTCGCGCAGGTCGCCGCCGATGGGTTTGCCAAGCGCCGCCTCGTCCGCGGTGAAATCCAGGACGTCGTCCACGATCTGGAACGCGATGCCCAGATTGAAGCCGTAGTCGCGGAGGGCGACCCGCTGCTCGGGCGTGCAGGTGCCGAGCAGCCCGCCGATTTCGGCGCAGCCGGAGAACAGGAACGCGGTCTTGCGACGGATGATCTCGAAGTGCTCCTGCTCGGTAATCGCGACGTCGCCGGTTTTGGTGAGCTGGTACAGCTCGCCCTCGATCATCCGCAACGTCACGTCGCACAGCAGCCGGACGACCTCGAGGGTGTCCTGCGACAGCGCCATCGCCATGGATCGGATGTACAGGTAGTCCCCGAGGAGCACGGTGACGTCGTTGCCCCAGCGCGAGTGAGCGGCGAGGCGTCCGCGACGGGTGTCCGCGTCATCGATGATGTCGTCATGCACGAGCGTCGCGGTGTGGATGAATTCGACGACGGCGGCGTTGAGGATCGCGCGGTCGCCGCTGTAGCCGCACAGCCGCGAGGCCATGAGCAGCACGGCCGGCCGCACACGCTTGCCGCCGCTCATCTGGATGTAGCGTCCCATCTGCGGGATGAGCTCGACGCGAGACTCGAGGTGGCGGGCGAATTCGCGCTCGACGCGCGCCAACTCGTCGCGCACCGGCTCGAAGATCTGACTCAGATCCGGAACCGACGGCGAAGGCTGGACAGGGAGCGGGCGGGCGTGAAGGCTCACCGGTGATAGAACCTGCCGGGATCAGACCATAGGTTTCGCTGGAGTGTCAACGCGACAAGACGCCGGTTTGCGCGGCTGGCGCATCGCGTCTGGTCTCACGGGGCGCCGATCAGGGTCGCGAAGTTCGTCGTGACCTGCGCACCGAGGGCGTCGGGCGGCAGTCCGCGCAGGCTCGCGAGGCACCGCAGTGTCTCCACGACCCACGCCGGCTCGTTCCTCTGGCCCCGGTGTGGGACCGGCGCGAGGAACGGCGCGTCAGTCTCCACCAGGAGGCGATCGAGCGGCACCAGGGTGGCGACGTCCCGGAGGGCCTGCGCCTTCGGAAACGTCACGATGCCGGCGATCGAGATGAAGAAGTCGAGGTCCAATGCGCGGCGCAGCTCGGTTTCTCCGTGACTAAAGCAGTGCATCACGCCGCGCACCCGCCCGCGCCCGGCCTCGCGGATCACCGCGAAGGTGTCGTCTGACGCCTCCCGCGTGTGGATCGCCACCGGACAGCCGAGGTCGACGGCCAGGCCGATTTGAGCGGCAAACACGTCGCGTTGGACGTCCTTGGGGGCGAAGTCGTAGTGGTAGTCGAGGCCGATCTCGCCCACGACGACCGCGTCGACTGCCCGGGCCGCATCGCGAGTCACGGCTGCCGCGGCGTCGGGTCGGCGCGCATACGCGCCCGCGCTGTGGGGATGTACGGCGGTCGCAAAGCGCACTGCCGGCCAGGCGTTCTTGACGGTCGTGGCGCGCGCCACCTCGTCGGGTTCGTTCGCGGCGAGCACGCACAGCGCGTGGGTGACTCCCGCGGAGACGGCGCGACCGACGGCGGCTTCGAGATCGCCGACGAAGGCCTCGTCGGCGAGATGGCAATGCGAATCAACCACCACTACCGCACGCGGCTTCCGGGTGGCGGCGGCTCGTCGAAGGCGACGAGCATCGGGCGCCCGTGTTCCGGGCTGGCCGCGAGCACCATGCCATTCGACTCGATGCCCATGAGCTTCGCGGGCTTCAGGTTGGCCACCACAGCCACGAGGCGTCCGACGAGGGCGTCCGCGTCGTAGGCCTCGGCGATTCCCGCCACGAGCGTCCGCGTCTCGGACCCCAGGTCGACCTCGATCTTCATCAGTTTCTTCGAATTCGGCACCCGCTCGGCCTTCATCACGCGGGCGACCCGCAAATCGACCTTCAGGAACTCGTCGATCGTAATCCGTTGGTCGAGCGGCCACTGCGACGGCGGCGCCGCGGCCGCCCCATCTTGCGGCGGCGCGGTCTCGGGCGGGTTGACGGCGGTCGGGTTCGGTTGATCGGTCACGTGCGTCTCCTTCAGTGGCGGCGGCGCCGCCGGTGTCACCACAGCCGGCGCAGCCTCCCGCGCCTCGAGCCGGGGCCAGAGCAGGCTTCCCTGTTCGATGGTCCTCGATCCGTGGACCCGCCAGGCGGCGTCGTGCACCGTGGGGCCGGTCTCGCTCGTCGGTCCGCCGAGACGTCGGAGGATTTCGGCGCATGAGGCCGGCATGAACGGCGAGAGCAGCACCGATCCGATGCGGAGGGCTTCGCTTGCATTCCACAGCACGGCCTCGAGCGCCCGGTCGGATCCCGCCTTTGCGAGCTTCCACGGCTCCTCCCGCGCGATGTGCTCGTTCGCCTGATCGATGAACGAGATGGCCGCGCTGGCGCCTTCGGCGAGATCGTGGCGATCCATGGCCGCCCGATAGCGCTCGACTCCCGTTTCACGGAAGGCCCCGAGCGCCTCGGGCACCGTGCCGGGGGCGTGCAGGGAGCCGCCGCGGTACCGATGGGCCATGGAGGCGACGCGATTCACAAGGTTTCCGAGGTTGTTCGCGAGGTCGGCGTTGTACGACTTGTCGAAGAGCTCCCACGAGAAATCGCCGTCCTGCCCAAACGTGATTTCGCGGGTGAGATACCAGCGGAGCGGGTCAGGGCCGAGTCGGTCGGCGGCCTCCAGCGGGTCGACGATGGTCCCCAGCGACTTGCTCATCTTCTCGCCCTTGAAGAGCACCCACCCGTGACCGAAGACCTGTCTGGGCAAGTCCACGCCGGCGCTGAGCAGCATCGCGGGCCACACGACGCAATGGAATCGCGTGATGTCTTTGCCGATCACATGGAGATCCGCCGGCCACCACGTGTCGAAGGCGGCGCGGTCGACGCCGTACCCGACCGCCGCGATGTAGTTGATAAGGGCGTCGTACCAGACATAGACGACGCTCTTCGGATCGAACGGCAGCGGAATCCCCCAGGACTGCCCCGCCCGGCTGACCGAGATGTCCTCGAGGCCGCCTTCGATGAGCCGCCGCATTTCGTTTTGACGGGAGGCGGGCACGACGAAGTCGGGATGCGCGTCGTAGTGATCGAGCAAGGCCTGGCCGTACTTCGACAGGCGGAAGAAGAAGTTCTTCTCTCGAATCCACTCCGGCGTGGTGTGGTGGATCGGACACCGTCCATCGACGAGCGACTTCTCCGGCTTGAACTCCTCGCACGAGACGCAGTAATGCCCTTCGTAGACGCCTTCGTAGATGTCGCCGCGGTCGAACGAGGCGCGCACGAGACGCTCGACGGCTTGCCGGTGCCGCGGCTCGGTCGTTCGGATGAAATCGTCGAACGAGATATTCAAGCGTCTCCAGACATCGCGGAATTCGTGCTCCATGCGGTCGCAGTAGGCCAGGGGATCGAGCCCGAGTTCTTTCGCCCGCCGGAACACGTTCTGAGAGTGTTCGTCGTTGCCCATCACGAACCGGACGTCATCGCCCCGGAGCCGGTGATAACGCGCGATCACGTCGGCGGCGATCTTTTCGTACGCCGTGCCGAGGTGGGGCCGGTTGTTGACGTAGTCGATCGCCGTGGTCAGAAAGTAGCGGGCCATGGGCTACGAGGGCCTTCTGTCGGCGCGGGCGAGCCAGGCGCGGAGCGCCTCGGCCTGCACGGCCTTCACGGGTTGACCGGTCGCGGCGGCGACGCGCATGCAGTCGTCGAATTCTGGCGCGGCGTTCAGGACCACGCCGCGGCGGGTCGCGACCTTCATCCGAACGGATCCGCCCTCGAGGGCCACGTCCTGCGATTCCCGCTCGAGCGTGTCTCGTCCCATCAGCTCGAACCGCACGCCGATGGTCGTGGTTTCACGAAACAGGACGTCACACAACGGCGCCCGATCGCCTGGTCGTCCGAGCACGGTCAGGAGTGTGCCGGGCCGGCCCTTCTTCATCTGGATGGGCGTGGCGTAGACGTCGAGCGCGCCGGCCGCGAACAGACGGTCGAAGGCCGGACCGAAGAGCTGCGGATTCATGTCGTCGATGTCGCACTCGATCTTGACAATCTCCCCCGCCGCATCGACGGCCGAGCTGGTTCGCTCTCCGATGGCCACCCGCAGCACGTTGGGCTGGCCTGGAAAATCCTTCGACCCGGCGCCGTAACCAATCCGGTCGACCGTCATGGCCGGGAAGGGACCATAGGCCTTCGCGTAGCTCGAGACGACTAATGCACCCGTCGGCGTGACGAGCTCCGACTGCACCGCGCCCCCATACAGGGGCACGCCGGACAGGAGTCGAAGCGTCGCCGGCGCCGGGACCGGGTAGGTGCCATGCGCGATGGTCACGCTGCCGCCGCCGACGTTCAACGCAGACGACACGACGTCGTCGATGCCCATCCATTCGAACGCGAAAACCGCGCCCACGATATCGATGATGGAATCGACGGCGCCGACTTCATGCAGATGGACCTCGGAAACCGGCACGTCATGGATCGCGGCTTCGGCTTCGGCCAGCCGGAGCACCATCGCCGAGGCGCGAGCCTTTCCGGCGGCCGACAGGGCCGAGTGGTCAATGAGATGCACGATCTCGTCGACGGACCGGTGCCCGTCTTCGCGCTGCCCGTGCCCGTGTCCATGGGGTGCCTCGTGACGGTGGGCGTGGCCGTGCGCGTGATCGTGGTGATGGTCGTGGGGATGGCTCTGGGCATGGCCGTGCGTCGGCGCCTGGACGTGGTTGCCTCCCGCGGCGCCCTTCGGCGTCACCGAGACGTGCGTGGCCGACAGGCCCGCCCGGATCACGCGATTCGCCGTCAGCTCGTGGTCCAGCCCGAGGCTGCCGAGCGCGCCGCGAACCGCGTCGAGCGGCAGGCCGGCGTCGATGAAGGCGCCGAGCACCATGTCGCCGGCCG
>Ga0209580_10000419_pt1 | contig 24223 bp, 16 predicted proteins | sample Coa_R1_5_FD_187153 | JGI IMG/M metagenome (GOLD analysis project Ga0209580, IMG submission 187153) | Surface soil microbial communities from Centralia Pennsylvania, which are recovering from an underground coalmine fire - Coalmine... | ecosystem: Environmental > Terrestrial > Soil >... | reverse complement strand
TCACGTTTGCCCGCGTGAGCAAGTAAGTCGGCCCCTGGGTCCCCCAAGTAGTCAAAAACCAAGCGCGTGCAACTTCGTTCCATGATGGCTAAAGAAACCGAGAGGTCACTTGCGGGGCAGCCCAGGAGAAACTTGGCGGCGATAGCTAGGGAAGCTGGCGTGTACCATCCATGGCTAAACCGCAAGACATTGGCCGCAACGCTCATTCGTTTGGCGTGAAGATTCCAGGCGCAACGTAAGGCTTAAGATCGCCAAGGCAAATCACGAGCGCCTAGTTCGAACACCGGCGCGAAAGGGCGTTCACGTTCCTGAAGCAAACCTTCGTATGTATGGTCTTGACCGTGAAGGGCATTATGAGCCGACTATCCTCGGAGTACCGCTCAGCCAGGCAATACGATACGCGCCCGAAGCTGTAGAAGCCGCAAGAACTTTAACGGCCCCTGCATTCCGCGAGTGGTTAACGGCCAATCCAAACTTTTCCAGCTAGTGGCACCTTAAGCTTTTACATCAAAAGCAAATGCAACTGTCCCGTTGTTACTGTTCGGCTCAGCATTGCCGGACAATCGGGCGACTTTTCAGATTCATCTTTGGCAGGAAATCGACCAAGTAGCGGATGCTAGGCACTGCCGTTTAAATGTTTCGGAACAGACTTGCGCTCGGGGCGCACTTTCGTCTTATCAATGGAAGTCAAAAATCTAGATTTCAGGCGAAGCACCTCTCGCCAGAAGCTGCTCTTTATTTCCGGGACTGTCGTGCCGAGCAAAGCAGCCACTTCCTTCCATACGTAACCAGCTCTTCGCAGATTCAATGCAATTTGACTTCTGTCGCTCAACTGACGAACCAGTCTCTCAAAATCCAATTGCGAGTCAATGATTTCAACCCAAGTCACGTCTGCCAGGTGAGTGCATTCCGCGATGGCAACAGGTGTTTTGCGCCTGTTTCGAACAGACCATAGTTCGCGACGGAACGCCACCCAAAGAAGCGCGTTCAAGTTCTGAGCGAACATAGCTGCGCCGTGTGCGTCAAGATATCGAGAAACTCGGGCCAGACAGGGCTCGAGAATTTCAGCGGCTTCTGCATCATCGCCAAGAACCGCACACGTCGTAATACAGACGCTTTTCCAGATATTGTTTGCAGCGTGCCTCACATCCTCTCGAAGAACTCCACCTTGTGAATGTTCCCAAAACATGGCGCGGGATGACATGACTTCTCCTCCAGAGCTTGCACATATAGCACCGAGAACGTAATGGAGTATGCTGCATATCGAAAGTAAAAGTTGTATCGGTTCCGTAAACAATTCCCACAATTATCAGCCACCGTTAAGCGCCGATCCGGCAGAAGGCCGGTTCGCCCGATTTGTATCCAACCTGTAAACGATCTGTCACCATTCCATACCGCGCGCGCTCACAAGTGACGAAGCAAAAAATATCTACCGCTGTACAAAATTCTTTATTCAGAACTGCGACAAAGACCCGTTGTGAAACTGTTCTATATACAGGAGGTACTTCGAAGCGCGCCAGCCAGGCCAGCGCTGAAGTTCGTGGCCATGTCGCTTGAACCCCGGAGAAAAGGCACTCACAGTTGTTGGTCCCCAGAAGCATGCCAGCTTGTATCGCACTATGTCCAAGCGGTACGCAATCACCGGATCGAAGAGGCTGCCCAGCGTTCTGAATTGAAACAACTCATCAGCAACCTGATGGAGCTCTCAGGAAATTCCAGACAGGCTTGTTGGCGGTTTGTTCGACGCCTCGGAGTCCGGAAGAAACAGCCTTATAAAGAATGGACCAGGTCCGATCAACAGAGATTGCTAGATCTAATTGCGGTCAATCCGCCAGTAGAGGTTGCCAAAATTATGCGGCGACCGCCAGGTTCCATACGAGCCATGCTGCATCGGCTGGGAGCAAGTGCCCAAATGGGACGAGACTGGTTCACAAAATATACGCTCGCCGAAGCGCTACACATCCGGGCAACAGAGGTGCAGCGATGGATTGATCAAGGATGGCTGAAAGCGCGCATTGTCGAAACCGGGCGGTTGAAAAAGGAGATTATTTACGCTGACGATTTCGCCGAGTTCTGCAAGCGCTATCGCACGGTGGTTGTCGGCCGCCGCTTAAGTATGGACCGCTTAGACTTTGTCCGCAACTTCGTATTTCCCCCGAGCCACGTTGAACTTCTTCCGGTGCGCGAGAGCAAGAAAGAAAGAGCTGCATTCGACGCGTTGGTTGCGAAAGGAAAGTTCCCCCAGGCTGCAGAAATCGACGAGAGTGGCGGTGATCTGGCGATTGCCTGAACGTCACCGCAGCGAATCTTCCAATCATAGAATGATACTCGTCGGGCGGCTACGAGAAAGGTCACAAAGTACGCATTGATCCGTTTAGCAACGTATGCATACATAGTGAAGGGTAGAACGATGCTCGTCATGGCCTATGCTCCTCGCTAATCCAATTCAAATTCAAGCTGTGATTTACGATGGCACTGGGGGCTCGTGTGCCACGCAGCGAAGAGTACCCCAACTCCAGTCAGACAGCACGATTATGCGATCCGCCCACCCAGCTAGTGGAAACACTCCGGACGGCAGCAACTTGGGCGCAATCAGATGCCGGTACGAGAGGCCCGAGGTAGAGAAGCCGAACGCTCGCGTACAGCCAGCAGCCCAGAAGCGAATCAAAGTTCGCAAGCAGCGCGGAACGGGAGATGTCCGCGTATTCATTGAACCAGCGGTCATAGCAAGAGGTCTGCAATGATGTATCCGACGAAGATGAATGCGGAATGAAACGCGGATCGAACCGCGCAAGTAAACGACCATGACAAAAAAAGGAAATGTAGGAATATTAATTCTTTCTAATGTGAAAGGGCGCTGAAAAATACCAATTTCTACCGAATTAGAGTTTCGTATGTTGAGGGTTCATCCACGACCTGCGCGCATCCGGTTGGATTCTGCGTGTCGACGAGATATTTCATAATCACGCCGCCAATCGTTTCCGCGACGCGATTACCTTCGCCGTCATAGACGAGTCGACGCGCCACCGTGCGTGAGCATGTGGTTTTCGAGTTGTAGGTGTTTCCGTTGACAGAACCGCGTCCCCCTTCGGCGTCGTACTGGTTCGAGCCCAAGCGACCATCGGATCGGAGGTGTCGCAAACGGAAGGACTGTTTTGGTACCTGCGGACTTCATCCCCCAATCGGGGAGAATGCACTTCGAGACTCTAAATACTTACGTCCACTGATGGAGTGCCGGAGATAGGGCAAGAGCTTATCTTAAGCGGAGTGGTATCGAAATGGAAATCCAGTTGTTTCAAAATAGTATTTATAACCTATCTCGAATGTTAAAGTTACTTAGTTGTCACAATCCTCTTGACAACTTTCGTGCGTCTCATTAAATTCGCCGCCAATCCTTATTGGAGCAGTGGACGGGTGCAACGCCTAGAGTTCTTTCAGTAAGGATCCACTTTCAAAATCGCCTGCCAAAGATTGTGGTGGACGGCAATTCGTCCAACTGAGCACTTGTGTGCCCATGCCCTATTCATTAGAGGGCATATAACAGTCGTATTTTTAATTCATGGACTCGGGAGCGGTGAAATGGAACGGCTAATTAGAAATATCTCTTGCAAAGCGGCCAAGAAAGCCACGCGGGTTCTTGGGGCTTTTGTGTTGCTTCTCGCTACGACAAGTCCCTGCATGCTGGGACAGGCGCAGGCACCTTTTTCGAACGCAGCTCAGCCGATTGCCGTGCCGCTGTCGCATCTGTACTGGCACTTCTTGATCTTGCAGAACCATCTCGATCGTGTAGCAGCAGCCCACGAACAGCGAGGGGAGGATGGCTCTGCACTGCGAACTTATTATCAAAAGGGATTAGGCTTCACCGACGCGCAATTTGCGCCCGTGCGTGACGCCGGCCTACGGCTGGAGCCTCAGCTGAAAGCGATTGATGCCGAAGTAAAGGCTGTCATCGACGCCGACCACGCCCGCCATCCACGGGTGCTTGCCAGCCCCAAGGACTTGCCCCCTGTTCCTCCGGAACTCCTGGAGTTGCAGCGGAAGCGCGAGCAAACCATAGAGTACGAGGTCCAGAGCCTCAAGCTCGCGCTCGGTGCGCAACAGACCGCCAAGTTGGAGACCTTTCTTACGCAAGAGTTCGCGCGCAATGTGACCGCGCAGCGTGTGAGCTTGCCGCGCCCTCACGATCCAACGCGACACACAGTTCCACCCTTCCCGCAGCAGGACGAGGTGCAGAAATGAAAACCCTCTACCTCACAGTTGGAATCACTGCACTGTTGCTGCTCGGAAGCCGACCGGCGGCTTCTCAGTCCTCCTATGTCGAGGGGGTATCTGCCATCATCAACGCAGGCACAAACTCTACGCAGATCGAGACCTTTTCCGAGACCTTTGAAACTGCCGACATCGCCTATTACTATGAGGCCTATGTGGAGGGCTATCTATACCAGAACGGCTCCCTCATCGCGGATGGTGCGGCCCTCGGTAGTCCTTACACGAATGATGCCTACGGGTATATGACGCAGCCTTTGCATGTGCCGGACACCTACGAGATTCAGAGTGATCATTATCTGGTCGCGTACTACACGTCTTATGATCCTAATACCGGCGCGTACGAGTACGACAACCCCGATTACTTCACCAATGACGGCGGCTACGGCGGGAGCAACGACTTTCTGCCCGGATCCTCGGGGTGCGGCTGCTACTACGAAACCGTGGCCTACATTTTCCTAGGCACGACAGCCGTTCAGATGTCCAGCGCCCCGCCGACGATCAGCAGCATCAGTCCAACCGGAGTGTCGCTGGGTGACTCCGGCACACTTACCATTAACGGTTCAAACCTCGTTGATGTTTTCACACAGACTGCCACCGTAAGCCTCTCAAATTCCGGCATCACCTGGTCGATTGGCTCGCAGAGCGCGACACAAGTCACGATCAATTACTCTGTGAGCACCAGCGCAACTACCGGCAGCGGTACATTGACTGTCTCAGACCGCTTTGGCAGTTCGTCGGCGACACTCAATGTGGGCGATGGTACGCCCAAGGTTACTTCCATTACGCCAAGTACTTGGAATGCAGGTGTAACTACCAGTGTGACTTTCGGTGGTAATAATTTCGGGACCGCTCCCACACTGTCCTTCAGCAGTTCCCAAGTGACCGCGACAATTGCGAGCGCGTCCAATACTCAGATTGTGGCCAATGTAACTGTGGCAACGTGTGCTCCTGCGCAAACCGTCACAGTCATGGTGCAGTCCCATGGCTATAATGGAAGCGGTTTCATTGCTACCTCTAGCGGGCAATCGCCTGATGGTACGGATTCGGCAACCATTAAGGCGATTGCAGCTCTGGCCCCTACAATTTCCTTCGGTGGGAAGGTTGTCTCAGGGACAACGACAAGTGTAGTCGTTGGGCAGCAGATCGCGTTGACTGGTAACGTTCCTTCGCAGAGCTGCGGAGTCGCGAGTCATGAGTGGTCGACGCCTACCGGAACAGCCGTGGGCGGTGCTACGGCTTCCACCCTTAGTGGGTTTTCGCTGACCAGCCTCCCGAGCAATACTGGTTCCGCGTACACCTTTTACTGGGTGTATCCTGGAAGCAGTTTACCGATGACCTATAAATATACTTTGACCAACGGCGAGGTCAGCCCTGTTGCCACTGCAACGTTCACAGTCACGGGCGCGGGATCAATGTCGAACACATCGGAGACAAGCGGCAAGCTAACAGTCGACAATCTTACTGGTTGCACGGCTCAGCCCGGAGGACCGTATCTTGTATATGGCAACGTAACGGGACCAGTCCCAGAGTGCTCCGGCACGACCTCGGGTAGCGCAGGCATTGTCTTTACGCCCTCTGGTGCCCCTTCGGCTGGCAGCTACTCCTATGTGCAACTACTCTCAACTGATACCAGAGTCTACAGAACCGCGACCACTACCCTAACCTGTACGACTACGGCGGGCATCGATAGCTCGTATCCATATGCTGGCATAAGGCCCGGTACAAGCCCACCCAAGGCCACAGATGCGCCGGAGATTCCGTTACCCGGCACATACACAACCGCGAGTCATACTTTCAATGCGACAATGTATTTGCTGTGGAAGTCCAATACAAGCAACTCAATCACCGTCCCACTCGGGTACCAAGCCTGGCAGTTCTCCGGTTCCACAACTCAATCTGGCGGGCGGTGGGGAACGCCAACCGGGGGTGGTGGTCCGGTGGGTGGTTTCGTGTCAAGTAGCGGATCGCAAGCAAATAAGGGCTACCCTACGTGGAGCAACAAGGCGACTCAGAACCCCTGTCAGTAACGAAGAAAGAGGAGCAATTATGAGAATTTTTCGCAGCTTGGTGCTGCTCGCTGGAATTACAGCATTGTGGACTCCTGTGTCGGCACATAACGCCCATGCATCATTCTCAATCGTTATCACTACGGATAATCCCGTTATCAAAGCTGGCTCAGATGTAGTGATAAAGATTCGAATGACAAATAATTCGAATCACGACGTAGACTGTACTATGGCTCCTGCCAACGGATTGGACCGAAAGTATCAGTATGACGTCCGTGACGCCCAAGGGAACCCAGCGGCCAAGATAGTAAGGAGTCATCCAGAGCTTGAGTCAGGAAGCATTTTACCCTGCACACTGAAACCCGGCCAAAGCACTCCGCCTGTCGACAATAGCATCAGTTGGATATACGATTTGACTCATCCTGGTAAATACGTGGTGCAAGTCTCTCGGGACGACCCCAAAGAGGGCAAGGCGAAGTCGAATACGATCACATTAACTGTGAAACCGTGAGACAAGAAAATCCGAGCAACGGACTCAATGCATCTTTCCGATCCAGCGTGGCCACGACTTCGCTTGGCATTTGTTTGCACCAGTGCGCGCTTACCACCCTCGCGCATGGAACCGTGGCGTTGAAGAAGCTGGCGGAAGATTTGACCCAGCCTTGGTTAGCTAAAGCAATTTGTCCGGTGTGATCGGCAGATCGCGGACCCGCTTTCCGGTCCCGTGATAGATCGCGTTAGCTACGGCTGCGCCGGTACCGGTGATCCCAATCTCGCCGATGCCTCGGGCGCCCACGGAATCCAATTTGGTATCGGGGCGCCACGCATATTGCTTGGAGGCACAATCCGTTCGATCCCGTGAAAGAGAAATCCTGCTGGCGTTCGTTCAACAATAGCGGCCGACATTCCCTGGGCTGGGCGGTAAAAATAGGCGCCGTTCGATTTCGGCACAACTGCTATCTATTGACTCATCCGCAGAGCCTCCTCCTTGCTGTCGCCAATAATAGTCTCTCTTTGTTCATTCGAGCGTTTCTTTCATCGCCTCAGAATTCGGAGAGGTGCCGTCTCAGCAGGATCCGGGGACAATTGACAGGCTGCCGTGAGTGCAACAGTGTTCTTGCATGCCCATTCCATCCCAATGTTTTCCTCGTGACCCCATGCTAATCAGACGGGTCCTTTCCACCCTGAATCCAACCGGAACTCGCTTATTCCTGTCTGGCGCGAACGACTCGGATATACAGGGATCCGGTGACGGTGGACATGACTAAGTTGGAACTCCGCCGCTTTGCATAGTCGCTTGGTTTGTGATTCGTAAACCGACGCGATCAAGCATCGTTGTGAGACCGACAAGCGAATAGCTTCGTTGTATTTGCCTATGCCATCCAGAGAACCAGTTTTTGCCATCGGCGAAAGGAACATTTTCAAGCCACCCAATTCGTACAAATTGCTTGCAAAGCGGATAGCACGTGAGCAATACTCCCAACGAATATAGAGCAACATTAATCAACATAAAACAGGCCTCATCGATTTAACCATTTCAGCTCACTTAGGCTAAAAGGGAACTTCGCCTCCATGTTTTCGCGATTTGGCGCCAGGAATAAGACGACGCGAGAACCAAGATCCGGCACTGATCGATACCGCGAGCATTCCCCGAATCTGTCGCAAGCAGATCTTGAAGATCTGGACCTGGTAAACCAGCTGAAGAGCGGCAAACACGACGCGTTGACGGTGTTGTTTGAGAAGTACAGCGGTATGGTATTTGGGATTGCCCGCCGGATGCTGCGCGATGACGGCGAGGCCCAGGAGACAGTCCAACAAGTCTTCCTGGACACCTATCGTGCCATCCATCAATTCGATTCGGCGAAGGCTTGCTACAAAACCTGGCTTTTTCAATTTGCCTATCACCGTACGCTGAATCGCAAGAAGTACCTGCAAACAAAAGGGTTTTATTGCGCCGAAGAATTGAATGAGCAAGAGCTGCCGGTCGAGGCATATGAGAGCGCCGGGTATGGTCTCCGGTTGTGTTCCCAAGAACTTGTCCGGCTTGTTCAGCAGCTTCTGGATTCGATCCAGCCCCGCCAGCGCGCGGCTATTGAACTGACCTTTTTCGAGGGACTGACGGCAGAAGAAATCGCCAGACGGACTGGCGAAACCGCAGCGACCGTCCGGCACAACTTATATAGGGGAATGAGTAAATTGCGGGAGAACCTCTTGAAAAGTCAACAATGCCAGAAGTCTCCAGCTAGAAGTGAAATAGAAGGAGTTTTCCTTGCTGACCCAGCACGACTGCTATGAAGAACTGTGCGCGCTGGCGGTGAGCGGCCAGATCGCACCGGGCGAAATGCTGGAATTAAAAAAGCACTTGCAGACGTGTGGCGAGTGCCGGCATACATTGAGCGATTTTACTCACATCGCGGCCCAGATCCTCCCCGAGTTTGCAGCTGTTCAAAGTCCGCTCGAACCCCCGGCAGGAATGGCAGCCCTATTCATTGCCCGAGCACATTCGGAAGGAATTCCACTTCAGACGAAAAAAACTGCTCATCGCGTGGGTGACCGCAAATGGTTGCTATACCCCGCCTGTGCGGCAGCCGGTGCAGCTGCAGTCCTGATCCTCATGCTCTCCATCAAGGTGGCTAATAGGCAACGGCAGCCTGTGGCGAACGGAATTGACGCTACTGGTGCGCAAACAGCCCACGCGGATCGGTCAGGAACAGATTCAGAACTCACCAATCTGAAGCAGTTGGAAGGGTTGCGCACCCAGGTGGCGCAGCTCACCGCCGAGCGGCGGCAAACTCTCGAAAGTGCGCATTCCGAGAGGCTCCAGGCGGGCGCACGTTTAGCAATTCTTGAGAAAGCAAATGAGCAGTTGAACCGAGATTTGGAAGATCGTAACGCTCAGGTCGAACAGCTCACCGCCGATGCAGCCCGCGTCAAGTCCGCCCTAGACAAACTGACATCGGCGAAGGCCGAACAGGAGTTCCTGATCCAGGCAGACGAAGCAGAACTGAATAAGCTTCGGGAAAATGTTTCATCCCTCACCGAGCAACTCGACGAAAGCGAACATCTTTCCGCAGCGGCCAACCAAGCCAAGGACCTCATCGTCGCCCGCAACCTCCACATCATCGACGTGGATGACAGTGATGGCAACGGTCGTCGGCAGCGGCCGTTTGGCAGGATCTTTTACACCGAGGGGAAGAACCTTGTGTTCTACGCCTATGACCTCGACTCCCCCCGAAAGCTAAATGCCAAGATCAATTTCTATGTCTGGGGCAGCCAGGAAGGTGTTAACAAGCCCGTTCACAGCCTCGGAATATTCCAAAGCGATGATGCTAAAGAAGGGCGCTGGGTCCTGAAATTTGACGATCCGAGAGTCCTTGCCCAGATTAATTGCGTCTTCGTTACCGCCGAATCCGGAATGAAGGATATAAAGCAACCGAGGGGACACCAAATTCTCTTCGCATCTCTTGGAAGTACGAACCACCCCTAGTTGAATAGCGCCGCATACGGGCAACAAAGAGCCAGCCCGTTCTCTGTTCACTGCTATCCGCCAAATGCCACCAATTGCGTCATGAGTGGCCAAATTGGTTCTTGCTTCGTGCATAGACATGCAGGGAGATCACAAATGATTTCGCATCCACGCACTCGCCTGTTAATTTTCCTTGGCGTTTTGATCATGGCAGCGCCTACTGCGTTGTCACAGACCGAGAGTGCGACCGTTTCGGGAAGAGTGACGGACGCATCTGGATCAGTGGTCCCTGGAACCGAGGTACAGCTTCAAAGCACCGAACGCGGCACGAGCCAACAAGCCCTATCCAACCAGGCAGGCATTTTCTCTTTTCCGAGCGTCCAGCCCGGGCAATATCACATGACGATACGGAAGACGGGTTTTCGACAAATTGAGTTTGTCGGTCTCGTGGTCAACGTTCAGGACCACATTGAGAAGAATTTTCAATTGCAAGTGGGCTCAGTAGCGGAGAGCGTTACAGTCACGGGCGGGGCGCCACTGGTCAATACTGAAGATGCTTCAGTCAGCACAGTCGTAGATCGTAACTTTGCGGAAAATCTTCCGCTCAACGGGCGAAGTTTTCAAACTTTGATCCAACTCACACCAGGGGTGGTGCTTACCCCGAGTAACAACTTCGATAGCGGACAATTTAGCGTGAACGGGCAACGGCCCAGCTCGAACTATTGGATGGTCGACGGGGTAAGCGCCAATATTGGTACGAGCGCGGTCGAAAATGCGGGGAACGGGCTCGCCGGCGCTATCGGGGGCTTCAGCGCTATGGGTGGCACGAACAGTTTGGTCTCAGTTGACGCCATGCAAGAATTCCGGATCCAAACGTCCACCTATGCTCCTGAGTTTGGGCGCACTCCCGGAGGGCAGATTTCCATTGTTACTCGCTCGGGCAGCAATCAGTTTCATGGGACGGCTTTCGATTACTTGAGAAACGATGTTTTTGATGCAAATAACTGGTTTGCAGATGAGGCTAAGCAGCCCAAGCCGGAAGAGCGACAGAATGACTTCGGTGGGACTTTTAGCGGGCCCATAGTCAAAGACAGGACTTTCTTTTTCTTTTCTTACGAGGGACTTCGATTACGGTTACCACAAACTGCCGTTACAATCGTTCCAGACGTTAATGCCCGGCAGTCTGCCCCTGCGGCCATACAGCCATTCCTTAACGCATTCCCGCTACCGAACGGAAGCGCGGTCGCGAGTGGAACAGCGCAATTCAATGCAAGCTTCTCAGATCGATCTACCCTGGATGCGTACAGTCTTAAGCTCGATCACAAACTGAATGACAAGCTCAATGTTTCCGCGCGGTACAACTACTCGCCGTCAGTCATAGTACAGCGTGGAAATCAAGGGACGTCGCTGAGTACTGTAAGTCCGGCAAACATTAAGTTACAGACTGCAACTATCGGCGCCACTTGGTCTCTGTCGTCCAAAGCTGTCAGCGATCTGCGTGTGAACTATAGCCGTGTTAATGCCAACAGCCACAACTTCATAGACAGCTTTGGTGGAGCTGTTCCGCTAGCGTCGGTTCCCCTCCCAAGCCCGTTTACAACTCGGAATGCCGCATTCTTGTGGGGCATCGAGGATCTGAGCAACGGCCTACTATTCGACGGTAAGAGCGAGGATAATACGCAACGGCAAATCAATTTAGTCGATAGCTTCTCGCTTCAAGAGAGGTCTCACAGCCTCAAGTTCGGGATGGACTTCAGGCGACTCTCTCCCGTCAAAGTCTTCCCCAGTTACAGTCAACAGCTCTTTTTTGCCGACGTTCCCAGTGCGGACGGTCAACAGCTGGAACATTTTATGACGACGTCAGCTTTGAATACTTCTGTGTTACTCCACAACTTGGGTACCTTTGCGCAGGATACGTGGCGCATAAACTCGCGCCTTACAATCACGTATGGCTTCCGGTGGGATATCGACTTTGCTCCGTCAACCGTAGAAGGTCCCAAGATTCCTTCTTTGACGGGCTACAACATAAACGATCAATCGCTGTTGGCTCTCGCGCCTCCAGGAGCTTCCCCCTACAAGACTACCTATGGTGACATAGCGCCACGCGCCGGATTAGCCTACCAGATTCGCACTAGTGGGGATTGGGGAAACGTGGTCCGAGCTGGTGGTGGTATTTTTTATGATTTGGCAAGTTCAGAGTTAGGCAACGCCCTAAGCGCGTTCGAGTATCCGTTTGGAGCGCAAAATATTGGATTTGGCGGTACAGCGCCTCTGAGCCCTTCCCAGGCCGCCCCGCCGACGATCGCGGCTCCTACTCCAGCTTCACCGGGCAGCGTGCTCGGGTTTGATCCGCATCTTAAGTTGCCCTACACAGTTCAATGGAACATGGCTTTCGAGCAAGGTTTAGGACACCAGCAAAATCTGTCTGCCTCGTACATCGGATCTGTGGGGAGACGATTACTGCAAACCGCGGACTTTTTTCCGGCGAATGCAACTTTTAATTTCGCGCAGTTAGTCACCAACCTGGGAAGCTCTGAGTACAACGCTCTTCAAGTTCAATTTCAGAGGAGGTTGTCCCGAGGTCTGCAAGCTCTAGCTTCCTATACTTGGTCGCACTCCATTGACACAGGTTCTGCCGGCTCCGGTAGCGGAGCCGCCTCAAATTTGCTGAATCCGAGGTTGGGTGCGGATGCAAGTCGCGGTCCTTCCGACTTTGACGTGCGGCACGCATTATCGGCGGCAATTACATACGACCTTCCGAAACCGTCCTTACCGGCTTTCGGCAGTCGAATTTTCGGTGGTTGGTCGGTGCAAAGTGTGATCCAAGCGCACTCCGCTCCTCCGGTCAACCTATTGGACGTTAACTTTTTTCTGATCGATGGGGTTCTAACAGCTGTTAGGCCCGATCTTGTTCCGGGACAAGCTTTTTATCTGACTGGAACTCGGTACCCAGGTGGCAAGGCATTCAATCCGGCCGCGTTTACAGATCCGCCATCGGCACCGGTTGGTCCGAATTGCCCATTCGGCGGATGCCCCACGCGTCAAGGAAATGTACCTAGAAACTTCCTGCGGGGATTCGGCGCTGCCCAGTGGGACTTCTCTTTGCATCGCGACTTCGTTTTGCACGAGGAGCTGCAACTGCAGTTTCGTGCTGAACTGTTCAATGTGCTAAATCATCCTAATTTTGGTCCGCCGAATGGCAGTTTCGGCCAGCAAGGATTTGGCGTTTCGAATCAAATCCTGTCGCAAAGTTTCAATGCTGGCGGGAATTTGGGCAGCGGTGCCTTTAGCCCCCTCTATCAAGTTGGCGGGCCCCGGTCAATTCAGTTGGCCATGAAGTTGAAATTTTGAAGCTTTGATGACTCAGAGCCCTGAAAGTTTTGAGCGATGACTGGATCCCTCGGAAACCTCCACGTCGTGATGCTTGTGGTGTTCCTGGTGTCGTCTGCTTTCAAAACTGCCGTCTGTGAACCAAGACACTCTCCGTCGCTGGACGATCTTTTGACTCTGAAAGATATTGAGGCGCTTAGTATGTCCCCCGATGGCGCCTGGCTGGCGTACGCGTGTGACGGCAGCGTTTCGGTAATTCCAGTGGCCAGCCAGGGTCATCCGCGGAAAATTGCGGACAAGGGCATGTTTCCGGTATGGGCACCTGACAGCAAGCATTTGGCGTACTATGCTGGCGAGCCGGCACAACTCTGGGTTCTGAATATTGTGTCGAATCGCGAGGAGCAAGTGACGAACCTCAAGGCGGGTGTCCGCCCCAGCGAGTGGACTGGAATGATTGGCACCCGGGGGTCGATTGACGGTGCCTGGCATTACAGCTGGTCTCCGGACAGCACCCAGATCGTATTTCCATCACAGGCAGAGCAACACGGCTCGGATTTCGACAGAAATGCGGCCGCAGAAAAGGGTAGAGACACTCAAGAGTGGGCGCCGCTGATACTCACCGCAAACACTCCCCCAGATTGGACACTTAGCGGGATCTTTCGCAGCGGAGGTTTTGTGCCTCCACATCGGGAAAGTGGAAAAGTCATCTGGAACTCTCAATCTTCCGAACACTATTCTCCTGCAATGACAAATCAGCTCTTTGTGGTGAATGTTCAAACAAAAACAGTCCGGCAGCTTACCCGAGATAACGATGTTTATTTTGGGCCTGATTGGTCCCCGGACGGCCGAAAGATAGCATGTGCATCCAGCGAAGGGAGACCGCTAGTAGGATGGGGGTCCGGTCCTACAAACATCTATGTGATCGATGTGCAAACCGGGAATAAATCTCCTGTCACTACTGGGGACGAATATAACCGCGCTCCACAATGGTCTCCGGACGGTCGTACGCTGGCATACTTGAGCTGGAAGAAGGGCAACCCCCAGCAGCTGCTTGCCATTCCCGCAAACGGTGGTGAGCCCACCAATGTTACCCGGCAGCTTGACCGCGACATCTATTTGTTCAGTTGGGCGGCCGATGGCAAGTCAGCGGCATTTATTTTTTTTGACGGTGTCTCCATGCCAATCGGTACTGCCGATGTTCGGAGCTCCCGGGTCATGCGCCTCATCGATGGCCATCCTGCGGCCAGACTGTTGATGGCTACGGCTCGTACCGGAGTGCTGGCCTGGACCGAGAGTGATGACAGGCACCGCGATGTGATTTACATACGAGACAGCGCTTCCTCTTCCGCTCGCATGCTTCTGGACGCGAATCCAGAAATCCACGACTGGAAACTCGGGGACCAAGTTCTCGTCTACTGGAAAAATGGCCGCGGCGAGGACATCACAGGAATACTCATCAAACCCGTCGGCTATCAGGCGGGTCAAAGATATCCCCTAATCGTGGATTGCTATCCGGGCCTCCCAAATTCGTTCAAGGGAACACCGATGTGGGGCAATCAAACTTGGGCGGCGCGAGGATACGCCGTATTTTGGCCAGTGAGTCGAGCTCCACACGTTGTAGATAATCCGTACAAAGAACCTGCATTCACTGAAGCAGCCAGAGGATCGCGTGGACTTGAGGTTATGGCCGATGACATTTTATCGGGAGTAGACGAGCTAGTACGAGAAGGAATCGCAGATCCGGATCGAATGGCACTGTATGGCATTAGTAATGGTGGTGCCGTTGTCAATCAAATGGTAATCAGGACAGATCGGTTTAAGTGCGCCGTTTCTGTGGCTGCTGCCTGGTCCGCAGACTGGATCATGCCGTTTTTTCTGCGTACCGAACCAAAGCTCTTGCCAATGACCGTGGGAGTTTATCCCTGGGAACAACCGGAAGAATACGTCGCATTGTCTACCGTGTTCCATTTAGACAGAGTGAGAACACCGGTTCTTCTTATAGATGGCGACAATGATGGAATGTTCTTGCTGAATACCATCGAGATATATAACGGTTTGCGTTTTCTGCACAAGGATGTAGTTTTGTTACGCTACCCCGAACAGGGGCATATATTTAGTGGCTCAGCATTGAAAGACTTCTCGGAACGTGTGAATACATTTATCGAGGAGCATCTCAAGCCCGTCACAGCCTCAAGAATGCATAATTGACCGTTCGTAATGGTTGGTTTTACGAACAAAGGAGCTCTGCCCTGCGCACTCGTGGCTTGGAGAGCTCCTGTTATGCGGACATTAATGCCCTAGTCGGTGACTTCGTCGTCAAGGCCTCGCAGCGTGACGTCGGTTTCGGCAGTTATTGGAGGCTTGCTACCTTGAATCAGCGTAGCCGCATCTCCTATCACTGTGACTTCCGGTGTGCAATAGTTGTTCATCGTTTCACCTCCTTTCTTGTCTGTCATGACGCTAAAATTCCACGCCTCTCCGCATCTTGTAACCACAGTTCCAGGGCCACTGTCTTAACTAGAGTCACGAGGCCGGTGTAGAAATGGCCATCCCTTGCGCTAAGCAAGGCTGAATGAAACCGGGCTTGATCAACGAAATGGCGGCGGGCGGAAATGCTGGACGCAGTCGCACGCTCTATGAACGCCCAATGCTTGGCCAAGGCTAATGCCACGCACCGACCGGTACTCGCTTTCGTCCGGCGATTCAATACCTCTTTCGGGAGCAAGCCTGACAAAGCCCTTCTCATGAGTGATCGTCTATGACCTGGACGCAATAGTTGATCTGTTGGTATCGAAGAAAGAAATTGGACGAGCGTTTGATCCAGGTAGGGATAACGTTTTTCAATAGTTCCAAGCCTACAGTGCGTCATTTTGCATGCCAGATCAGCTATGGTTTGAAAAGCATCCCTGGCGGCAGGCGGCCAAAACCACGGTCCTTCGGCGGCGGTAAGCCGACCTTCAACGATCTTCTGCTGTCGCGCGAACTCAGAGCGAATCCAAGGCTCGAGATGGCCCTGCTTCGCCTTTCCAAAGCGGCAAGAGGTTGGAAGGAGCAGGTTGAGCGACTCTGGCAACAATCGAAGTGCCGGATGCCTCGTTCGGAGGCTCCAGTTGATTAACCCCCGTCCCGCCGGCAACAGCTCGAATTTCGCCAAGTGTTCGGCGATCTGGACTCTAAAATCGAGGGCTTGTCCATTGAATTCGTCCCCTCCAACGCCAGATAGAAGCACTCGATACCGTTCACGTTCGACAACATCGCGAAGGATTTTGTTTCCTTCCTCCCGACCATCAAAGCCAGGGCTGGGCACAAAGTCTCTGAACTCGAATGAGAAGCTATCCCCCGTAGCGGTCACATCGGCATGGTGGCCAACGCGCCCTCGCCACTCCTCGACTTTCGGAAAGTAAAGAAAATCTTCTTCGTCCGGCTCTCCACGATCACAAAAGGAAAACGTATCCAGTCGGCGCTGGCCCGCGGCTCCTTTGCCTATGATGTCGTCTGCGATGCAAACAATCGCTGAGGAATCAAGCCCGCCGCTCAACTCCGCTAATATCGGCATGTCGGTACGCAGCCGGCGACGAACTGCCTGGCGAAATAAATGCCGAAAGATTTCCTCATATTCGGAATCTGCTCCATAGACTGTTCTCAGGTGGGGATTAAAGGTCCAGTAAGAGCGAATAGTTATTTTCCTTTGTAGAATCACTACGAAAGTGGCGGGAGGGACGGAAAAGATCTCGCAATATGGCGTCCGATCGGCAGGTGGGTGTAATGACAAATATCCAGCAACATATTCTTCCGAAAGTGTGAACCGTTTTCCAGGCAGGGCGAGTGCAGACAAATGAGTACACCACGTAATGGAGTTAGGTTGTGGATAATAAAAGAGATGTCTTACCCCAATATAGTCGCGCGATAAAATCAAGGACTGCTCGTGAGGATCCCACAGAGCAAGAGCCCAGTCCCCAACGAGTTTCGCAAAGGAGTCGCAGCCCCACTTCTCATAAACTGCTGCTACAATCGCGATATCAGTCGACTCCGTATTCAGAGGCGATCCAAGCTCAGAGATCAACTCGTCCCGATTGTCCAGCCGACCGTCCCATGTCATTACCTTGCCGCTGCCAAAAACATGTGGCTGACGTTCGAGGCATGACTCGGCAGTGGTGTGAAATGGCCGATAGAGCATGCCGATATTTCCATCGATCAGCATTTCTTCGCCGTCCGGACCGTATTCGGCCGTCTGGCTGCTAATCTTTGTCAGCACCTCGGGATCAACTGGTGCTCCGTCGAAATTCCAAATGCCGGCTTGTACGCTCATCGGCTACCCCTTAGCAGCGTTCCCAAACCAGATAGAAACGCTGCACGTCTCTGCGCTCGTTAATGGGATGGCCATCCACCTCTGTCCAGGCATGCGCTTTGAATGGAAACTTCTGGGCTCCCATAGCCATCTGTGCGGATACGCCGCAATGACGTAGCAGGCAAGTGGTCACCACCGACCGCTGCAAGCACAGGACGCGCTTTGGATACCACACACAGGCATAATTAACCGCTTTACAGACCTGATCTACGACGAGATCAGTCCGGACTTCCGAAGGCGACAGCTTCCAATCGCGGACCAATTCGTAAGCTCGGCAGAAATTGCTTCCAAACCCGAACAGGTCGAAGGCAGCCAGACCCAGAAACGCTTTCCAAAACAAAAGATGGGCCATACGGGCTTTTGCTGACGACTGTCGCAAGGAGGATCGCTGTCTTTGAGTGAACGCGAGGAACTTGGACAGCAGCGTGAACCGAGGTGCTGCCTCGCCGTCTCCTAACAACCCCTTCGACTTCAGGCCCTGAAGAAATTGGGTCACATCATCTGCGATGTGCCCGCGCGGAACATCCGTATGCTCGATGCTGAGACAATCTAATATCTGGTCAGGCGAACACTCTTGCTTTAACAGATGCCAAATCCGCACGCCAACTGGGGTCATGCCAAAACAGATACCCTGGCGAAGGTCAAGCAGCACAGCTCCATCCTGGGTTTCGGCCAGCCTTACGGAGCCCGAAACGCATAGACCACCGGGTTTGGTAACTTTCTTCATTTGAATCCTTGCTGATGGTGAATAGGAGAACCACACCTACCCGTCCTCCTCTGCGTCATCTGGTGCGGTACGAATCGGTCTCCGCACGTATGAACTAGAGGCGTATTTTCCCTCTACTTATATATTCGGAATTGGGAGGCGGTTTTCGTCAGGTGCCTCGAAAAAAAAATTCACGTACACCGTTTTCCAACGAAGAATTCAGTGCAGATTAGAAAGTGTTAATTGAAGAATCAGATAAATCCTTGTTTTTGGCATTGCCCACAAGTGCGCATCTGAGCGGACGATTTTCCAATTAGGTACTGTCCTTCTTCCTTGTAGTAACCGAACGGATAAGTCTTATGATGGGCACACGCGTTTGCACCGAGGGCTCCTTTCAGGTCCTGACGCATAGATGTATGTTGTCCCGGCTCCTATGTTTCCGTCAGGAAGGTGCAGATCGAGAGCGCCAGTCATCGCTTGGTCCCGCCCCCGTTGGCGCCGCAATTTCTAAAGGCGAAGGAAATAACTCAGCAACGCCTACATCGTCGAGTTGCGATCGTCATGCGTTGAGCGACTCCGAGTTGATGGTTCAAGTCGCTGCCGGTGATGAAGACGCAGCCGGTGTTTTATTTGAACGTTACCGAGTCTACGTCTTCAGGACCGCCCTGGCCGTTCTGAAGGACACAGGCGAGGCGCAGGATATCGTGCAGGAGACATTTTTTGATCTATATCAGACCGCACGACGGTTTCAGTCTTCAAGAAGCAGCCTTGCTACTTGGCTATTTCGCATGGCTTCTTCCTCAGCTCTCGATCGAAGAGACTATCTTCGAGCGCGTAGATTTTACAGCGTTCTTAAGATCGAAGAAGCTGAGGCGGAATTGCGCGACCGAGCCAGTGACTCCCGTCATTTAGCTGCGCAGGAAAGAATATGTCTGATGCATGAGCTGCTGACAAAGCTGAAGCCAGCACGCCGGCTGGCAGTTGAGCTGAGATTTCTGGAAAGCTTGACGGCCGAAGAAGCTGCATTGCGAAGCGGGATGTCAACGGGGACATTTGAAAATAACCTTTACCGGGGTTTGAAAGATTTGAGTCGTCTCATTTCAGCGGCCCGACCGTGAAGTCAGAGTAAAAGGAGGAAGCCATGGCCCGTAATGGATTGTTAATGTGGAGACACACATTTTACGAACGCTTGTGTGCCAAAGCAGCCTACGGCGGCGCATCCGATGAGGACTTTAATGATCTCGTCAAACATCTCCAAACATGCTCGGACTGCCGAACCTTGCTCCGCGATTTCATGCGTGTAATTGCAGACGTACTCCCCCAGATCGCAGAGGGTTACGGCCGCGCCAATCTCTCGGGAGACATCGGTTCCTCGCATCCACGAAATAGTGTAGTTGCCGCCATTAACGAAAAGAGGAAATCCGGGCGACTGAGCGAAAAGTGGCCGCTGTTCCTGGGATGGTGCATGGCCCTGGTACTGTCCGCGGCCCTCCTTATCACCTATTCCCAGCACAGAAGTTACGGCCACGAGCATTCAACCACCACACCTGTGCCCGCATCGCAGCCTCGGCCCGAATTAAATCATCCTGCTGAGCGAGAAGCGGCAATTGCCGCCGCGCTCAGCAGTCAACTACACAGCCAGCAACTCCAAATCAGCGAGCTTCAATCGGAGCTCAAGAACGCCAAGGCAGCGACAATCGCGGCTCAGGCGGAAAGAGCTCAATTGTTAGCTCGTATCGACAGCCACGAGAAGGAAATAGCGGAGCAGGACCGCAACGCTCACCAGCAGGCTGCATTAGTCCTACAGTTTCAACAACAGTTAGCCGATAAGGAAGCGGTTCTCAAATCGAAGGACACGGCCTTGGCTAGCATGAATTCTAGACTCTCTGAAGCCACAGAGCAGTCAACTCGACAGCGGGAAATTAATGTGACTCTTCGCAAGGCGCAGGACTTAATTGCTGCGCGCGATCTCCACGTTATCTCGGTGTCCCCAATGGAGCCTCACGGAAAAAGCTCGCCGTTTGGCCGGATTTTGTATGCGGAAGGCAAGGAGTTGATGTTTTATGGCTATGACCTGGGCGGATCGAGCCAACTTGCAGATGCTACCTTCCACGTTTGGGGTGAAAAAATCGGATCTTCCGGGTCGACTCGGAGCCTGGGGGTCTTCAGCAGTGACGACAAGAGCGCTGGGCGCTGGCGCCTGACATTTACTGACGCTGATGTCCTGGCCCACATTGACCGGGTATTCGTCACAATTGAATCCACAACTGAGGCAATCAGCAGACCTCGCGGAAAGACCATACTGCTCGCCTACTTAGGGGACAAACCAAACCATCCGTAAGTTGAGAATTATCCAGCGCCCTGCCGTGGCGGGTAGTTAGCCCGCTTTCGCGGACGGCCCATACCCCCGACACTGTACCGCAGTTTGAATAGTTGAAACTCCAGAGGTTCATCACTGTGCGGCAATCACCGACGATGCTTGCTGATAACGGTTCATCAAGCCGAACCTTTTTGACGATAGTAATGGTGATCGTTGTGCTTACCGGCTTGGGAAATGCCCAAACGGATTCTGCAAGAATATTTGGATTCGTTGTGGACGGTTCAGGGCGATACCTGGCGAACGTGGATGTCGAGTTGTTCGATCTGGATCGGGGATTGCATCGAAAGGTAAGGACAAACTCTGCGGGGTTTTATACTTTCGATGATGTCAGGCCGGCGAGGTACCAATTGCGAGCATCAGCCACCGGCTTCCAGACGGCGGACGTCCCAGAACTCGAAGTCGTAGTGCAGGACAACATTGATCAGAATTTCCTCCTTCAGTCTGGTGCTCTGTCCACTACTACAATTCAGGGCCCCCACGTGCCTATCAACATCACCGACGCTGTGGGGACCGTAGTCGATACAGATCTTGTTGCGAACCTGCCTCTGAACGGCCGCTCTTTCCAGACGCTCTTTCAATTGGTCCCCGGTGTTGTGATTACGCCCACGACCTTTGCCAGCCAGGGGCAATTCAGCGTTAACGGACAACGGACCGATGCAAATTACTTTGTAGTCGATGGGGTGAGCGCAAATTTCGCCATCGCCGGCGGTATTAACCCGGGCCAATCCGCAGGAGGATCTCTCCCCGCATTGAGTGTCTTCGGTAGCACCAATAGCCTGGTGTCAACCGACGATGTTCAAGAGTTTGGAATTCTGACTTCAACTTACTCGGCGGAATTTGGAAGTCTACCGGGCGCCCATGTGTCGATCGTCACTCGCTCAGGAACAAACAAATTCAGCGGCAGTGTGTTCGACTATTTGCGAAACGATGCCTTCGATGCGAATGATTGGTTTGCGAATCATGAAAATTTGCCGCGCGCGGCCCTCCGTCAAAATGATTTTGGCGGCGCCACGGGCGGACCGATCAGACGTGACCGGAGTTTTTTCTTCGCTTCCTTCGAAGGCCTTCAGCTCCGGCAGCCAATCTCCGGCAAGAGCGACGTCCCCTCACTAGCGGCGAGAGCCTCTGCTCCCTCAGCGGTCAGACCCTTCTTGAACGCATACCCAGTTCCGAATGGACCTGACGAAGGTAACGGCTTGGCGCGAGCTACCTATGGCTTCTCCAATCCATCATCTCTAAGCTCCCTCAGTGTTCGGATCGACCATCATTTCACCGAAGCTCTCAACATGTTTGCACGCTACGCGTGGTCTGTTTCTGATGCTCAGCAGCGGGGAGGAGGCAGTAACAGCCTGAGTACGGTTACGGATACACACTTTGGACTACAGACTCTGACTACAGGGCTGGCATATTCCATCAATCCTCGAACCACGAATGACCTTCACTTCAATTGGAGCAGGTCTTCCGCCGCTAGCAGCAATCGGCTGGACGACTTCGGTGGCGCAATTCCCTTGCGTCCGGAGATCGTCTTTCCCGTGGATTTCAATGCACAGAACAGCCTTTTCCAGTTTGTTCCAGCAGTTAATCAGCAGGCACCCGAACTCGGGCTCGGGCGCAATGTCGCCAATGGGCAGACGCAGATCAATCTCCTCGAGGCCCTGTCCTATCAGGTTCATGGCCACTTGATTAAAGCAGGAATTGAATTTCGACAGCTTTTACCTGAAATAGTGCCGCCAGCTTACACCCAGCAAAGTTTTTTTCAAGATATGCAGTCTGATATCAAAAATGCGGGATTGGCCGCTGCAATAGGGACGAATATATCTGTGCACGCTGCCTTTTGGACCTCCTCGGTTTTTGTAGTGGATCAGTGGAAACCCTCTTCACGACTAAGCGCCACATTCGGAGTTCGTTGGGAGTTCGCACCTGCACCGAGAGTTCGAGGGGCTACTGGACTGCAACCTTCTGCGATTACTGGTTTTGGGAATATACTCGACCTTTCGCTCGCAGCACCGGGAACACCCCTCTATCATTCTTCCATAATCAACTTTGCGCCACGTCTCGGTTTCGCCTATGAGAGTCGGCATGCCGCCCGGACTCAGTCGGTGATCAAGGGTGGCGCAGGGATCTATTACGATCTGAGCAACGGCCCAGCGGGGAATACGTTGAGCGGGTTCGCATTTCCGTTCGCCGCACAGAGATTTGTGTCGGGTGTCTCACTACCGCTTAGTCCGAGCGTTGCTCCGGCGCCGCCGATTACGACTAATCCTCCGTTCAGCCCGATGCAGGCGTTCCCGGAAACGCTAAGGACGCCATACTCGTATCAGTGGAATCTGTCGCTGGAGCAAGTAATTGGAGCTGCTCAAACCCTTACTGCCAGCTACGTTGGCGCTGCTGGACATCGATTGCTTCGCACCGAAGAATATGTAGGCGGCGAAGCGGGGGTACCTTCTACTTTCAGTCAGATATTCCGGACGGACAATTCTGCGTATTCCAGCTTCAACTCGCTGCAAGTTAAATTCGCGCGCCGGGCTGCCTGGGCTCATGTAACAGCCTCGTACGCGTTGAGCCATACTTTGGACAATGTCTCGACGGATGCGGTTTTTAACGGCATCCCAGCCCGGTTCGTAGATCCTCGCACTGATTATGGTTCATCGGACTTCGACATACGGCAAACTGCAACCGTGGGCATGCATTTTGATTTGCCGCAAATAATAAAGATGGACGATCTTCTCAGAGCACTGATTTGGGGATGGTCTGCCGATCCGATCGTGATGATGCGGTCGTCTCCTTCTGTCAACCCCGTTATCTCTCGCGATATAGGATTCGGTACATACGATTTTCGTCCTGATCTGATCCCCAGCGCACCTCTCTACGTGATGGACCCACGCCTTCCAGGGAAACGCAGAATCAATGTTGGTGCTCTTGCTGTTCCAGGAGCGCCACGACAAGGCAATATCGGTCGAAACTCCTTGAGAGGATCGCCCCTCTTTCAGGCTGATCTTGCTTTGCGCCGTACTTTTCGTCTGAGCAAACGAATTCACTTTCAGGCTAGTGTCGAAGCCTTCAACTTATTTAATCACCCCAATTTTGCACCTCCCCTCGCCCAAATGGGTGTTGTGGACCCGACAGGTAATTTCATTCCGCAACCCGGTTTTGGAATCTCGCAGACCACCCTTGCGCAAGGTCTGCAGGCCGGTTTGTTCGGAAGCGGCTTTAGTCCGGTCTATCAGATCGGGGCGTCACGATCGTTCCAGATTGCGCTGAAAGTAGAGTTCTAAAGATCTTGTTATTGGACAGCACGGGATTGCGGTTTGGATCATTGAGGAAGCGAAGTTGCCTGTCATGACGGGCAACTCCGCTTCCTCGTGTTTGGTTCTCACTCTTCTGCAATGGCGCTGCAGACGGCGCCTTGACTGAACTCGTATCCATCGCCGTCGTATCGTGGCCCGACGTAATTCTGAATCAAGTTACTGGCAGGTCCTACTTCTTCCACCTCTGGAGCTTCGTATTCCATGGATTCTCCTTTCTCCACCGATTCAATCTGCCTATTCAGGAGTTTGGTGGGGCACTCCGAAAATGTTCTCAAAGAGAAAATTAAACAGCTGGAGCAAAGTTGTGAGCATCCGTATCTGCGCTGTTTCTCAAATGCGCTCGACTCAAAGATCGCAGCCATCGCTCCAAAGAAAAGAGTCTGATCAAAGGCCCAAGCAGATTCAGAATG
>Ga0209580_10000418_pt1 | contig 24252 bp, 23 predicted proteins | sample Coa_R1_5_FD_187153 | JGI IMG/M metagenome (GOLD analysis project Ga0209580, IMG submission 187153) | Surface soil microbial communities from Centralia Pennsylvania, which are recovering from an underground coalmine fire - Coalmine... | ecosystem: Environmental > Terrestrial > Soil >... | reverse complement strand
ATCTTCGGCGTGCTCGGCATCATCACCGGATCGACCCGCGTCGCCTGGACGTCGATTACCGCGAACCTCGACCAGATCACCGACCTGGTGTTCCGGCAGCCGCTGCAGTACGACACGCCCGCGCTGGTGTCCTTTCTCGTCCTGGCGGGCCTGGTCGTGGTGTCGGCATCCGTGCTGGAGCGCCGGGTGCGTGGCGTGGAGATCGTGAAATGACGGCGCCCATCGTCGCGGCCGATCACCTATCCAAGTGGTACGGACAGGTCATCGGCCTGAATGACGTGAGCGTCCAGGTCGGTCCTGGCATCACCGGGCTTCTCGGGCCGAATGGCGCGGGCAAGAGCACGTTCATGAAGCTCATCACCGGGCAGCTCCGCCCGAGCAAGGGCGACATCCGCATTCTCGGCGAGGCGATCTGGGGCAACCCGGCGCTGTTCTTCCGGATCGGGTTCTGTCCCGAGCAGGATGCGTTCTATGACCGCATGACAGGTCTGGAGTGGGTGTCGTCGCTCGTGCGGCTGAACGGACTGACCGAGAAGGAGGCAGCCGACGCGGCGCACCGGGCCCTCGCGGCCGTCGATTTGTTGGACGCGGCGGACAAGAAGATTGGCGCGTACAGCAAGGGCATGCGCCAGCGCGTGAAGCTCGCGCAGGCGATCGTGCACGACCCGGAGCTGCTGATTCTCGACGAGCCCCTGGCCGGCATGGACCCGATTGGGCGCCGGAAGACGATGCGGATGATCCGGGAGTGGGCCAGGCAGGGAAAGAGCGTGCTCGTCTCGAGCCACATTCTGCACGAGGTCGAGTCGATCACGCCGAACATCCTGCTCGTGAACAACGGCCGCATCCTCGCCGAGGGCAACGTCCACCAGATCCGCGACTTGATCGACGAACACCCCCATACGGTGTACATCCGGGCCTCCGATCCGCGTGGGCTGGCGCGCGAATTCCTGTCGCACGCCGACGTGTTGAGTCTGCGCTTCGAATCCGGCGCCGTCGTCGTCGAAACCGGGAAACCCGATGAGTTCTATGGCGCGTTGACGGATCTGGTCGCGGCGGGGGGGTACGGCGCGGTCGAAGAAGTCACGTCGCCCGACGATAACCTGCAGGCCGTCTTTAAATACCTGGTGAAGACATGACGCGCCAACCGCCAAGTCTCCTGACCGCGTCGGCGCGGGTGTTCGACCTCTCGTTGGGCGAGATGCTGTGGTCTCGGCGCACCTTGTTCATGTCGCTCGTGACAGGCGTGCCCGTGCTCATGGCCCTCGTGGTTCGGGCGGCCGATGCGTTCGGCGGGCACGTTCGAATCAGCAACGTCGCGGTGAACGGACCGTCGATCTTCGGGATGATGATCTGGCTCTTCTTCGTCCGGTTCACGGTGCCTGTGCTGGCGGTGTTTTACGGCACCGCGCTCATTGCCGACGAAGTCGAGGACAAGACCATTACGTACCTCTTCACCCGCCCGATCCCGCGCGGGGCGGTGCTCGTCGGGAAGTTCCTCGCCTACCTGGCGTGCACGGTTGGCGTCGTCCTGCCGTCAGTCGTAATCGTCTGGATGCTCATCGTGCCGATGGGCGGGTCGCTCGGTGCGAACTTCGTGTACCTGGTGACCGACCTGTCCATCCTGGCGATCGGCCTGGCCGCCTACGGCTCGGTTTTCGCCTGTATCGGGTCGGCCCTCAAGCGGCCGGTGATTATCGGCCTCGTGCTCATCCTGGGCTGGGAACCCGCCGTGCTGGCCGTCCCCGGCTACTTGAAACGCCTGACGGTCGGCTACTACGTCCAGGGCCTGGTCCCGCACGCGATGCCGAATGATTCGATGCTGAGCCTGCTGCAGGGCATGGTGCGCGAGACGCCGTCCGTGACCCAAAGCCTGACGGCAATCGCCCTGATTCTCGTGGTTTGCCTCGCCATTGGCGCCCGCAACGTGGCGAGCCGTGAGTATGTCCTCGAACAGTGACAACCCATGGAACCGGGCCGGGTCGAGGTAACGTCTAAGTGAATTGAGGAGCTGACTCTGATGACTCGCCGAACCCGATGGTTCCTGGTCGGCTCAGCGCTGATTGTCGTGGCAGGCCTGTGCACGGGCCTCGTCGCCTACTACAACGGCGGTCTGCCCGTGTTCGGGGCGGGCCCCGGGCCGGCCGAGCTCTCCTACATCCCGGAGACCACGGCCGTTGTCGCCTTTGCCAACGTCGGCGAAATCATGAAATCCGACCTCCGCAAGCGGCTGCAGGCGGTCCTGCCGACCGGTCAGGGCAAAGACCAGCTCCAAGCCGAGACGGGAGTCGACCTCGAGCACGACATCGACACGGTGGTGGCAGGGTTCGGCGCCGCCGAAACGCCCGGGAGCGCCGGGGCGTCTGACAAGCCCTCGTCTACGGCCCAGAACGCGGCTCAGAGCACGATCGTGCTGATCCGAGGTCACTTCGATCAGCCGCGCATCGAGGGGGTCCTCAAGGAGCACGCGGGTACGACCGAGGACTACAAAGGCAAACAGCTCTTCGAGGAGAGCGGCGGCTCGTCATGGAGCAAGGGCCCAGGCGCTGTGGCGTTCCTCGAACCTGGCCTCATCGCGCTCGGGAGCGTCGAGGCCGTCCGTCTCGCGATCGACACGCGCGGCAGCGGCAGGAGCATCCGGAAGGACGCCGACGTGATGAAGTTCGTCGCTGACGTCGATCCGGCGAGCAATGCTTGGGTCACGGGCCGGCTCGACGCCGTGACCAAGGATGCGAACGTGCCCGCGGTGGCGAGGGAACATCTGGCAGCGGTGCAGCGGTTCTCGCTGTCCGCCCGCGTCGACGGCGGTCTGACCGGGGTGCTTCGCGCGGAGGCGCGTGACGATCAGTCCGGTGAGGACCTGCGGTCCGTCGTGCGTGGCGGCCTCGCGGCCGTGCGGCTGATGGGTGGGCAGAACGCGAAGCTGGACGTCGCGATCAATTCCCTCCAACTCTCGGGCTCCGGCAAGGAGCTTGCGCTCTCCTTCACCATGCCGCCGGACATCCTGGACATGGTCAACGGCGTCGCGGGGCTGAAGAACCTGACGTCGGGGAAACACTAGCGGCGTTGTCCGCGTCTGTTCCCTTCACCCCTTCGCCCTTCAGCCTTCCAGCCTGATCTACGTGTGATGTAATCGACGAATGACGTCCGTCTTCGTCGTCGGTGCCGCGCGTACGCCGATCGGCCGGTATGGCGGGACGCTTCGTGAGACACATCCCGCGGAACTGGGAGCGGTCGCCGCCCGGGCGGCGATCGCACGCGCACGGCTCGAGCCGTCCCATGTCGACGAGACGCTGGTGGGACACGGCCGGCAGGCCGGCTCGGGCCCGAACCCGGGTCGCCAGGTCGCCCATCGCGCGGGCGTGCCGTTCACCGCGCCCGCCCACACCGTCAACCAGGCCTGCGCTTCGTCGCTGCAGGCCGTCGCGCTCGGCGCTCAGGCGATCCTGCTGGGGCAGTCGTCGATCGTCCTCGCGGGTGGGATCGAGTCGATGAGTCGCATGCCCTATCTCGTCGACAGCGAGGATGCTCGGTGGGGCCACAAGATGGGCAACTTCACGCTCGTCGACGCGATGTATCGCGACGGGTTCTTCTGTCCGCTGTCCCAGCTAATCATGGGCCAGACCGCCGAGGTGCTGGCCCGTCAGTACGGCATCACGCGCGAGGCGTCCGATGCGTTCGCGCTCGAGAGCCAGCACAGGGCCGAGGCCGCGATCAAAGCGGGCCGCTTCCAGGCCGAGGTGGTGCCGGCACCCGGAAAGGACGCGAAGGGGAAGCCGATGCTGTTGGAAGTCGACGAGCATCCCCGATTCGGCAGCACCATCGAGGGGCTCCGAAAGCTGCTTCCGGTATTCGCCGAAGTCGACGGCGCCGGCGGCATTATCACCGCCGGGACGTCGTCCGGCATCACCGATGGCGGCGCGGCCGTGGTCCTGGCAAGCGCGGAGGCTGTCGAGGCGCGCGGGCTGGAGCCCCTCGCCCGCATCGTGGGGTGGGCGACCGCCGGCGTCGACCCCCGCATCATGGGGATCGGCCCCGTGCCCGCGATCGAGCGGCTTTTCGCACGAATCGACTGGAGGATGGCCGACGTGGATCTGGTGGAGCTCAATGAGGCCTTCGCACCGCAGGTCCTGGCCGTGCTGCGCGACGTTCCGATCGATCCCTCACGGCTGAACGTCAATGGCGGGGCGATCGCCCTGGGCCATCCGATTGGCGCCACCGGCGTTCGCATTCTCGTCACGCTGATCCACGAGATGGTCCGTCGCGGCGCCCACCGCGGCCTCGCCACGCTTTGCGTGAGCGGCGGTCTCGGCATGGCGCTCGCCGTCGAGCGATAGGAAGAGGGGTCTGGCCCTGCTGGCGTAAGCCGGGCCTGACCCCCTATCCGATCGGCAGCGCATGGACGCTGGCCCTGCTGGCGTAAGCCGGGCCTGACCCCCTATCCGATCGGCAGCGCATGGACGCTGGCCCTGCTGGCGTAAGCCGGGCCGACCCCTTAGCTAAGCTAATCGACCGCGCATGGACGGACTCGCGCGATGCCGGGCGATGTCATAGGATCGTTGGGATCGGATGCGCATCGCGGTTATTCCAGGAGACGGCATCGGCAAGGACGTGACGGCGGAGGCCGTCAAAGTGCTTGGCGCGGTGTCGGCGCTCGGCGGCCGCCAGCTCCATCTCGACACCCTGCCCTGGAGCGCGGATCACTATCTCCAGACCGGCGTGACCATTCCGCCAGACGGCTTCGAGAGACTTCGGTCCGAGTACGATGCCATCCTGCTCGGCGCGTTGGGCGACCCCCGGGTGCCCGATGGCCGGCATGCGCGAGATATCCTCCTCGGCGCCCGCTTCACGCTTGATCTGTACGTCAACTACCGGCCCGTCAAGCTGCTCCATGACCGGCTGTGCCCGCTGAAGGATCGCGGCCGGAAGGACGTCAACTTCGTGGTGTTCAGGGAGAACACCGAGGGGGTCTACGTCGGCATCGGCGGACGCTTCAAAGCCGGGACGCCCGATGAGATCGCCATCCAGGAAGAAATCAACACCTACAAGGGCGTGCATCGCATTCTCCGGCACGCGTTCGAGTATGCGGTCGCGCACGGACTGAGCCGGGTTTGCATGGCGGACAAGAGCAACGCCATGGCACAGGGCCACGCGCTGTGGCAACGGGTGTTCAAGGATCTCAGCGCTGACTTCCCGGCCATCAAAGCGTCGCATCAGTACATCGACGCCCTCGCGATGTTCCTCGTCCGCGATCCCGGTCAATACGACGTCATCGTCACGAACAATCTCTTCGGCGACATCGTGACGGACATCGGCGGAGCGTTGCAGGGCGGGCTCGGCATGGCCGCGTCCGGCAACATCCATCCCGGCCAGACATCGCTCTTCGAGCCCGTCCACGGCTCCGCACCGCCTCTCGCGGGCAGGAACGTCGCGAACCCGATGGGCGCGGTGCTGTCGGCGGCGCTGATGCTCGAGACCGTGGGGTGGCGTGACGAGGGGAAGCGGATCGAAGACGCGGTCGAAGCCGCTGTGCACGCCGGTGTCGGAACCTCGGATATCGGAGGCCGCTTGGGAACACGCGAGGTCGGCGACTGGCTCGCGGCATACGTATCGGGGTCTGGCCCCTTGGCGTGAGCCCGGCCTGACGCCCTGGACACTCGACAGCGCCAGACAGAGACTCCTATGACTGATGTCTACATTGTGGGCGGGGCACGGACCCCGATGACCGAATACGCCGGCGCCCTGAAGGACGTCTCGGCGCTTGAACTGGGCGCGATTGCGTCACGCGCCGCGTTCGCGCGAACCGGCGTCAAGCCGGAATGGATCGATCACGTCGTCGTCGGCAACGTGATGCAGACGAGTAGCGACGCGATCTACGGGGCGCGGCACGTGGCCCTCAAGGCCGGTGTGCCGATCGACGTGCCGGCCCTGACGGTCAATCGGCTCTGCGGCTCCGGCATTCAGGCCGCCGTCAGCGGCGCACAGCTGCTACTGCTCGGCGAGGCCGATGTGGTCCTGACGGGCGGCATCGAGAGCATGAGTCAGGCGCCGCACGTGATCCGCGGGCTGCGATCGGGCCTGAAGCTGAACCAGGGCAAGCTCGAGGATTCCCTCTACGAGGCGCTGCTCGATCCGTACTGCGGCCTGTTCATGGCGCAGACAGCCGAGAATTGTGCGACGAAGTACGGCATCTCGCGTGACGCGCAGGATGCGTACGCCCTGCGGTCGCAGCAGGCCGCCGCGCGGGCCTGGGCCGAGGGCCGGTTCAAGGACGAGATCACGCCGGTTGAGCTCAAGTCGAGGAAGGGCGTGACGGTCGTGGACACTGACGACCACTTGCGCCCTGATACGACCCTCGAAGGATTGGCGAAGCTGCCCGCGGCGTTTTCGAAGGACGGCACGGTCACCGCCGGCAACGCCAGCGGGATTGTCGACGGCGGCGCGGCGTTCCTACTCGCGTCGGCACAAGCCGTTAAAGACCGCGGGCTGAGGCCGCTCGCACGACTGGTGGCGTGGGCGGCCGTTGGGGTCGATCCCGCCTACATGGGCATGGGCCCGGCGCCCGCGACACGAAAGGCCCTCGATCGCGCCGGCTTGCGGCTCGACCAAATCGATCTCATCGAAGTGAATGAGGCGTTTGCCGGACAGTACCTCGCGGTCGAAAAGGAGCTCGGCCTCGATCGCGACAAGACCAACGTGAATGGGGGAGCCATCGCTCTCGGCCATCCGCTCGGCATGACCGGCACCCGGCTGCTGCTCACCTTGACGCTGGAGCTCGGTCGGCGCGCCAAGAAATACGGGCTCGCGACGGCCTGTATCGGCGGCGGCCAGGGCATCACGGCCATCCTTGAGAGAATATAGAGGTGGCGTCTGGCCCTGCTGGCGTGAGCCGGGCCTGACCCCCTGACGAGCGAAAGTGCCAAACATGCAGATCACGACAGTAGGCGTCCTCGGCTGCGGCCTCATGGGGGCCGGAATCGCGCAGGTGTCAGCGGCCGCCGGCTACAAGACCGTCGTCCGCGAGGTGAATCAGGGGCTGCTCGATCGCGGCATGGGGCGCATCAGGAAGTTCCTCGACGACGGCGTCACCAAGGGCAAGGTGACGACCGCCCAGCGGGATGCCACCCTGGGGAATCTCACGGGCGTCACGGACTTCGCGGCCTTGAAGGACTGTGACCTCGTCATCGAGGCCATCATCGAGCACATCGACGACAAGGCAGCGGCCTATGCCTCGGTGGAAGCCGTGGTGGGTTCCGAGACCATCATCGTCTCGAATACCTCGTCACTGTGCATTACCGAGTTGGCGGCCCGCACGAAGCGGCCGGACCGGTTCGGCGGCCTGCACTTCTTTAATCCGGTGCCGCTGATGAAGCTGGTCGAGGTCGTGCGTGGGCTGACGACCAGCGCATCCACGTACGAGGCGCTGGTCGTCTTCTCGAAGGCCGTCGGGAAGGAGCCGATCACGGCCCCCGATAAGCCGGGGTTCATCGTCAATCGCCTGCTCGTGCCGTATCTGCTCGACGCGATCCGGTGCTACGAGCGGGGCCTGGGGACGGTTCAGGACATCGACAAGGGCATGCAGCTCGGCTGCGGCTACCCGATGGGTCCGCTCACGCTGCTTGATTTCGTGGGGCTCGATACGACGTACTACATCGCCAACATCATGTTCGACGAATACAAGGACGCGATGTTCGCGGCGCCGCCGCTGCTCAAGCGGATGGTGCTCGCCGGCAAGCTCGGTCGCAAGAGCGGCGAAGGGTTCTACAAGTACTGAGCCGCTACTTCTTGTTCAGCTTGTCGAGCAGGTCCCTCGACTTCTGCTTGAAGTTCAGATCTTCGGCGGACCAGTCCGGATCGACGGGGGCGGCGATGACCTGCTGCAAGAGCGCCTTGGCCTCCGCCCGGGTCTTGCTGTCGTCGCCGAGCGCCTCGGCTAGCGAGAATCGCGCGTGAGAGCTTTCGGGGTTGTAGGTGAGCGCCTTTCGAAGAAGCGCTATGCCCTTGTCGTGGTCACCACCCGCGAAGCCCGGCACCTTCAAGTACCACTCGCCGAGCGCGCTCTCGGCGGAGCCCTCCAGCCAGCCGGCGTGGATGGCGATGACGGTCTCCAATTCGGTCTTGATGCTGCTCTTGAACTTCAGACCCGTGAAGAGGCCGCCGCGCTGAGCCTTCTCGCCCATGTTCGCGGCATACCAGAAGTGGCCTTCTGGTGTCTTCGGATCGAGCACGGCCGCCTGCTGACCCGCCGTCACGCCGCGATCCAGTTGATAGTCCTGTTCCTCTTTCGGTCCGATGGTGCCGAGGTAGTAACAGGCGCGCGCCAGCTTCCACGCGGCCTCATAGTCCTTGCTGGTTGCCAAGCGCCTCGCCCAGATCTCCGCAGCCTGCTTGGCTTTGACGATGTCCGCGCGTTGGCTGTAGAGCGCCTCGGGATCGGCCATCGCCCACAGATCGGGTGTCCTGCTGCCTGGCGCCACCGACGCTTGTGGCCCCGCGGCAACCGACGTCGTCAACGCGAGATAGAATGCGGCCATGCAGGACAGCATCAGGAACTTGCTCGCAGAGCTCGGCGAGGATCCCAGTCGCGAAGGGTTGCGCGACACGCCCCGCCGCGTCGAAAAGACGCTTCGATTCTTGACCGGCGGGTATGAGACCGACATCGACTCCCTCCTGAACAACGCGCTGTTCACAGTTGATTATAACGAAATGGTGATTGTCAGGAACATCGACTTTTACAGCCTGTGCGAGCATCATATGCTCCCGTTCTTCGGCAGGTGCCATGTGGCGTATTTGCCCAATCGGCGCGTGATCGGCCTGAGCAAGATTCCCCGGGTGGTGGACGCCTTCGCGCGCCGTCTGCAGGTGCAGGAGCGCCTGACGTCGCAGGTGGCCGAAACGATTCGTGACAAGGTCCAGCCCCACGGCGTGGCCGTCGTGATGGAGGCGACGCATCTCTGCATGGCGATGCGCGGCGTCGCCAAGCAGAATTCGGTCACCGTCACGAGCGCGATGCTCGGCGTGTTCCACACCGACGCGCGGACGCGCCATGAGTTCCTCGAGCTGATTCGACACCCGTCCGAGTCGCCGGTCTGGCGCGAGCGATCGCTCGCCGACGGCGTGAGCTGCGACGCCGAGTGAGCGGTGTCACCGAACCGGCGTGACGGACTCGTCGAGCCGTTCCTCGGGTGAGAGCCCGAGGGCGACGGGGACGCCAACGACGTGTGCCAGGAGCGCGTGGATCTGACGCACGCCCTCGGTGAGCGCGGCCGGGCCCGGCTGCAGGATGTACGTGGACTTGATTTCGTAGATCCGGTGTTCTCGCACTGCCGGGAGCGCTGACCACCCTGGCCGACCGGCAATCGTGGCCTTCCGGACCTTCTTGCCGCACCACGACGCCAGGATCACGTCCGGCTGCCCCTCGAGTACCGTCTCGGGCGCGACGATCCGATCCTTCGCGAGCGCTGCCGCACGCAGGTGCGGGAACAGGGACGTGCCGCCCGCGAGCTCGACGAGTTCGTCGACCCACGAGATCCCTGAGATCAGGGGATCGTCCCACTCTTCGAAGAACACGCGAGGTCGCGACGGCCACCGCGCGGCCGAGGCGCGAATGGCCTCGAGGCCATCGGCGAGGTCGATCGCGAGTTGCTCGGCCCGCGGCTGAAGGCCCACCAGGCCGCCGATGAGGCGAATCATCTGGAGGATGTCCGCGACGCGCCGCTGGTTGAAGGCCATGACCGTGAACCCTCGACGGACGAGATCCGCGACGATGTCCGCTTGCAAGTCGGAGAAGGCGAGGATCAGATCCGGTCGCAGCGCCACGATCTTGTCGATCCGGGCGCTGAGGAACGCGGAGACTTTCGGCTTCACTCGGGCCTCGGGCGGCCGCGCGGTGTAGCCGGACACGCCGACCACGCGATCCCCGGCGCCGAGCCGGTAGAGCGTCTCGGTCGTCTCCTCTGTCAGACAGACGATGCGCTCGGGGTAGGCAGGCATGAAATCGACAATATACTGCGAGGGATGAAAGCGTCGGAGTGCGTGCGTGCCCTCGCGCTCGTGGGCATTGCGTGTGGCGGGGCGATCGCGACGTTGTCGGCACGCCAGGCCCACCAAGAGACGACCGCCGCGGCGAAGGCCGGGCCGGCCGTCGCCTGCGCGGCGGACCTGGGCCAGGGGCTCAAGACGAAACGGCAGTTCTGCGACGTCGTCGTCTCCAAGGACCGGACCGACAGCATCAGCATCACGCTGCCACCGCATCGGGGCGCGGCGTCGTTGACCTTCGACTTGCACAATCGCTTTGGCGTTCCCGAGGCAGGCACGTCGCCCGATCGCGCCTACGCGCGCCACGTGGCTGTCGTCGCCGTCGTCGCGCCGGGCGGAGCGGTCGTGGCCCGGCTCGTCGTCGAGGGCGAGTTTCGCAATACGGGAAGCCTGTTCGACCGCATCGGCGGCGGATCGGGTCCGGGCGGCGCGAAGGCGATCGGACCGGGGCCCGTCGAGCCCGTCAGGGTCGCGATCCCCGCGGCCCTTTCCGCCGTTGGGATCGTCGGCGTGAAGCTCACGGTGACGACAAGCCTCGGCACGCAAGCGTTTGATGCTCCGGGGCGTCCGGTCGCGATCGCCAGCAACTTCAAAGTGGAGTTCACCCCGAAGTGACGTCAGTGACGCCGGTCAACATTGGATCGTCGGCCCCACTCGATGTGGTGATCGTCGGTGCCGGCCCCGCCGGTCTGGCGGCCGCCATTGCCGCGAGACGGCGTGGCCTCGAGGCTCTCGTGATCGAGAAGGGCGTGCTCGTGAACTCTCTCCAGCACTACCCGACGTTCATGGTGTTCTTCACGACACCGGAGCTGCTCGAGATCGGTGGGCTGCCGTTTGTCACGCCGTACGAGAAGCCCACCCGGCTCGAAGCGCTCCGGTACTATCGGCGCGTCGCGGAGACGTTCGACCTGCCGATTGCCCTCGGGGAGCCCGTGACCGGGCTCGTCGCGCGCCCCGACGGTGTGTTCGCGGTGACGTCGAAGCCCAGGCACGAGCCGGGCAGCCGCGAGCGAATCGCCCGCGCGGTCGTCGTGGCGACGGGAGCCTACGACTTCCCGAACGAGACCGGGATTCCGGGGGAGCACCTCCCGCACGTGTCGCACTACTACCGTGAGGCGCACCCGTACTATCGCCAGCGGGTCGTGATCGTCGGCGGCAAGAACTCGGCGGCAGAGGCCGCGCTCGAGCTTCACCGCGCCGGCGCGGTGGTGACCATCGTCCACCGGCGCGCGGCGCTCGGCGAGTCCATCAAGTATTGGGTCAAGCCCGACATCGAGAATCGAATCGCCGAGGGATCCGTCCGCGCCTGTTTTGATACGCGAGTCGCCGAGATCACGCCGGCCGACGTGGCACTCGAGGGGCCGGACGGTCCACGCCGGGAGGCGGCTGACGCCGTGCTCCTCATGACCGGCTATCGGTCGGACACCCGGCTCGTGGCAATGGCCGGCGCCGAGATCGACGCGTCAGCGGGCGCGCCCCTTCACGATCCCGCGACGTTCGAGACCACGGTTCCCAACCTCTTCCTCGCCGGGGCCGTCGTCGCCGGCAAGCAGAGCGGGCGCATCTTCATCGAGAACGGCCGCTTTCACGGGGAGGTCGTAATACAGGAGATTGCCAAGCGGCTCAAAGCGACCTGAGCCACCCAGTCACCGATTACCCCCATTCAACACGGGCTTCATTCACCCATTGCCCCATTCAACAATGGGTCTCCAACTAATGAACGACCCGTGTCTTTCTCGTGAGGTAGTCCGTCAGCACGTACCGCCCCAGCGTATGGGGCGTCGTGAAGTACGCCTTGCCGTGGCAGATGCGGGCGACACGTCGCACGAACGCCACGAGGTCGTGGTTGCGCGCGAGCATGAACGTGTTGATGAGAATGCCGGCACGCCGGCAGGCGGCCACCTCGGCGAACGTCTCGCGGAGGACGAACGGGTCGAGGCCGAAGGCATTGCGGTAAATGCGGCCGTCGGGCCGGGTCACGGCCGAGGGTTTCCCGTCCGTGATCATGATGATCTGCTTCATGTCCTTCCGCTCGCGCTCGAGCACCCGGCGCGCGAGCCGCAGGCCCTCGCGCGTGTTCGTGTAGTACGGCCCGACGCGCACCCGGCCGAGTTGGCTGAGCGGCACCTCCTCGGCCGAGTCGTGAAAGAGGACGACCTTGAGCGCATCGCCCGGGTACTGATGCCGGATCAGGTTCGAGAGCGCCAGCGCGACGCGCTTCGCGGGCGTGAACCGATCCTCGCCGTAGAGCACCATGCTGTGGCTGCAATCGAGCATGAGCACCGTCGCGCACGAGCTCTGGTAGTCGCCCTGGGCGACCATCAGATCCTCGTAGTCGATTTCGGCGGGGCCCGACCGGCGTCGAATCGCGTTCAGGATGGTCGACGACGCGTCGATCGTCAGTGTGTCGCCGAACTCGTACGGGCGCGGCGCGCTGCCGGCCTCGACCCCGGGCGCGAGATGGCGGGTGTCATGCCGCCCGGCACTCGACCGGCCCATCGATCCCAGTAAGTCCCGCAGCGCGCGGTAGCCCAGGAAATCGATGGCTTTGTCGGTCACCTGAAATCGCGTCGCGCCGCCCGGGCCGGTCTCGCCAGGACCCGGCATTCGCTGCCGGCCGGGGGGGCCGCTCATCGAGACGTAGCCGTGCTCGGTGAGCTGCTCGATGAGGCGCTGGATGAGGGCTTCGAGCAGGTCGCGCGTGTCCTGCGTGTCCGATCCGGTCTGTTGCGCCTGCTGCGCGGTGAGCTGGTCGAGCATCTCGTCCGAGAGCACGCCGCCGTTGAGCAGCGCATCCAGAATGGCATCGTGTAGGGCCTGGAGGGTCTGGTCGTCCTCGCTCTGCGGGTCCTGGGGATTCCCGAAGCCGCTCGCGAGCAGCAGATCCGAGAGCTGCGAGACGAGCGACGGCAGATCGAAGCCGTCCAGCAGGTCCGCGACGCGTTTCGAGTAGCGATACTTCATTAGTTGTAGAACTTCTTCTTGCCCCGCGCCGGCGCCTCGTCGTCGTCCTCCATCAGGGCCTCAACCGCGCGATCCTGCCGCAGGTCGCGCGGTTTCCGCTCGCTTGGCGTGGCGACGAGCGATCCCTCCTCCGTCCGGCTGATCTTGCGGAGCGCGCACAACCCCTCGAGCACGAAGTCCGCCGCCGACGCCCGGGCCGGCTCGCCGTCCTTCAGGTTGAGGCCCAACGCGGCGACCGCGCGCGAGAGACCGTCGACCCCTTGCACCGCCTGGAGCAGGGCCGCGGAGGCTGTATTGTCGGTGAGGTCGATCGTGCCGCCGCTTTCGAACCACGTGATCACCGGCCGCGTGTCGGCGCGCGCAGCATAGCCGTCGAAAACCGTGGCAATCGCCGATCGGACGAGCTCGCGCCCGACGTCCTCGGCGCCGCGCAGTTCGCCCTCGTACTCGAGCTCGATCTTCCCGGTGAGCGACGGCAGGGAGGCGTACACGTCGCTCACCCGAGGTACGACGAGCGACTCGCCGTGAGAGAGGGCCCGTCGCTCGGCATTCGAGACAACGGTCTCGAGCGTCGTGATCGGCAGGCGCTGGCTGACACCGGACCGCCGGTCGATCTTCGGATCGGCGCGCGCGGCGAAAGCGACCGCCTCGACGATCTCTCGCACATACGCCGGAACGGCGACCCGCAGGGCGTGGTCGCGACCGCGATCGACCCAGGCCTCCTGGGCCGTGATCGTCATTCCGTCCTGTCGCGTCCGAGGGTAGTGCGTGCGGATCTCCGAGCCGATGCGGTCTTTGAGCGGCGTGATGATCTTGCCGCGCGCCGTGTAGTCTTCCGGATTGGCGCTGAAGACGAGCAGGACGTCGAGGCGGAGCCGGACCGGGTAGCCCCGCAGTTGGACGTCGCCCTCCTGGAGGATGTTGAAGAGCCCGACCTGAATCTTGCTCGCGAGATCCGGCAGTTCGTTCACCGCGAAGATGCCCCGGTTCGCGCGCGGCAGGAGGCCGTAGTGCATGGTCAGCTCGTCGCCCAGCTGGAGGCCGGACCGCGCGGCCTTGATGGGATCGACGTCGCCAATCATGTCGGCGATGGTGACGTCCGGCGTCGCGAGCTTCTCGACGTAGCGCCGATCGCGCGGGAGCCAGGCCACCGGGAGCGCGTCCCCCTCCTCGGCGAGCCGGGCGCGGCACGCGGCGCACAGCGGCGCGAGCGGGTCATCGTGAATCTCGCAGCCGGGCACCTCCGGGATGACCTCGTCGAGCAGATCCGTCAAGCCGCGCAGCAGGCGCGTTTTGGCCTGGCCGCGAAGACCGAGGAGAATGAAGTTGTGCTTGGACAGCAGCGCGTTGGCGATCTGCGGGGTCACGCTGTCGTCGTAGCCGACGATGCCGCGAAAGAGAGGCTGGCCGGCGCGGAGACGAGCAATCGCGTTGGCCCGCAGCTCCTCCTTGACGGTCCGGTGCGGGAGGCGGCCGGCAGCCACGGCCTCGCGCAGACCGCCGAGCGTGGACGGATGACTCATGTCCCATACTAACGCGAGTGCGCTGCTCGCGCTCGACCGCGTCGTCGCGATCGCCCACCGCGGGGGCTCCCGCCTGCGCCCGGAGAACACACTCGCCGCGTTCGATCACGCCATGACGCTCGGCGTCGACGGGCTGGAATGCGACGTCCACCTCTCGGTCGATGGCGAAGTCGTCGTCATTCACGACGACACGCTCGATCGCACGACGGACGCGACCGGCCCCGTGTCGGCCCGAACGGCCGACGAGTTGGCTCACGTTGACGCGGGATTTCACTTCCGTGATCGTGAAGCCGGTCCGCACCAGGAACGGATGGGTGTGCCGAGGCTCGCTGACGTGCTCAGCCGATACACCAACGTGCCGGTCATCGTCGAGATCAAGGGCAATGACGTCGAGTTGGCGCGCCGGACGGTGGCCCTTGTACGCACCCTCGGGGCGGAGGGTCGGATCATTCTCGCCGGCTTCAGCCAGGCGGTGCTCGACGAAGCGAGGCGCATCGCGCCCGAGCTGGCGACGAGCGCCTCGCGATCGGAGGTCCAGGCCGTACTGGCGCGATCGCACTTCTGGTGGCCGGCCGCCCGAACGCCGGCCCACGTGTTTCAAGTGCCCTTTCGAGTCAAGGGACGGGAGGTCTTCGGACGGCGCTTCGTGCGAACCGTCAGGCGACGGAGGACGCCGGTCCACGCCTGGGTGATCGACGAGCCCGACGATATGACGCGACTCATCGCGATGGGAGTGACCGGTCTCATTAGCGATCGGCCAGACCTCGCCGTTCGCGTGGCTCGGATCGCGAGCACGGCGCTGCCGGATATGATCGCGAGCGACGCGAGGGCGACATGACGGCTGTGGGACGCCTCGGATTCCGGGTACGGCCGGCCGGCCCGCGACTGCTGGCCGCGACGATGGCGCGCTTCAACGGCCTGGCGAGCGCCAGCGTCGCCGACGCGATGGGGCGCTTCAATTTCATGGACCCGGGGCTGCGGGCGCGGACGGGCCGGAAGGCCGTCGGACCGGCCGTGACCGTCGTCTGCCGGCCCGGGGACAACCTGATGGTCCACAAGGCGCTGGCGCTCGCCTCGCCTGGCGACGTCGTCGTCGTGACGACGGGCGGGAACGTGACGAGCGCCGTGTTCGGTGAGCTGATGTGCGAAAGCGCGATTGAGGCGCGGATCGGCGCGATCGTCGTCGATGGCGCGGTTCGCGATATCGAGGCGATCGCGTCGAAGGGCTTCGCGGTGTTCAGTCGCAGCATTTCCCCCGGGGCATGCGACAAGGACGGCCCTGGCGAGATCAACGTGCCCGTCGCCTGCGGTGGCGTCGTCGTGCGGCCGGGCGATGTGGTGGTCGGGGATGGCGACGGCGTCGCCGTCGTGCCATACGAGGAGGCGGACATCGTGCTGCAGGCCGTGGACGAGTTGATGGATCGCGAGCGGCGGCGTGTGGCCGAGATTCGCCGCGGGCAGGTGTTTCGACCGGACGTCGACGAACTGCTGCGGCGCAAGGGCGTGATCGAGTGACCGGACCCGCCCCGACGCTGCTGATGACGCCCGGGCCAACCCGCGTTCCGGAACGCGTGCTCCGTGCGGGCGCGCGGCCCATGGTGCACCATCGATCGCGGGAGTTCCTCCGCGAGTTCGCTGAGCTGCTTCAACTGATTGGCCCGGTCTTCGGCTCGCGTGAGGTCGTGCTGCCGGTGACCACGACCGGTCGCGGCGCGATGGAAGCGACGATCTGCAACCTATGCTCGCCGGGCGACGAGATCGTCGTCTGCGCCAACGGCCGCTTCGGCGAGCTGTGGGCGCGGATCGCGGAGACGTACGGACTGGTGGTCCATCGTGTGGCGACCGACTGGGCGCGCGACATCGAGCCCGGCGAAGTCGAGGCGGCGCTCGACCGGTATCGCGGATCGCGCGTCGTGGCGATGACCTACACGGACACGTCGACGGGGGTCGCCAATGACGTGGCGGGCATTTGCCGCATCGCCAGGGCGCGCGGGGCGTTGACCTTCGTGGACGGCGTGTCGGCCATCGGAGGCATGCCGTTTCCGTTCGATGAGTGGGAGGTGGATGTTGCCCTGACCGCCTCGCAAAAATGTCTGATGTCGGCGCCCGGGCTCTCCTTTGTGGTGTTGAGCGCCCGAGCGACCGCGGCGGCGGCGACGGCAACCCTTCCACGCAGTTACTGGGACTTTCGAGAGATTCGGGAACATGCGGCCAAAGACCGGCCGGATACCGCCGGCACGCCACCCGTACATGTGATGTTTCAGGTGGCCGAGGCCCTGCGGGCGATGCACGAGGAGGGCCTGGAGGACGTCTACGCGCGGCACGATGCAATGGGACGATGGGCGAGGGCACGCGTGCCGACCTTGGGACTGACCCTGCAGTGCCAGGGGTTCCAGAGGTTCGCGGCGACGCTGACCGCCGTGGCCGCGCCGCCCGGCGTGGCGCCGGAAGACCTCCGAGCTGGCATGGCAACGCGCGGTGTGATCATCGCCGAGGCGTTGGGATCCTTCGCGCCTTCGGCGTTCCGGATCGGCCACATGGGTGACATCCGGCTGCCGGATCTCGATCGCACGTTCGAGATCCTGGGCGCGGTGCTGGCCGATCGCGCGCCGGCGACGCGAGTGCCGCGAGGGTGAGAAGTCGTTCCAGATCGATTCTTGCCGCCCTGATCGTCGGTGCGGCAATCGGCGCGGCCGCCCGTCTGCCAAACGCGGGCCCGCTTGCCACGGCGATCGGTCGCCTCGAACCCCTCGGCGCCGTCTTCATCAGGCTTGTCACCATGGTCGTCGTGCCCCTCGTCGTATCGAGTTTGTTCGTCGCCGTCGCCTCGCTCGACAGCGTGCGCCGCCTCGGGCGGCTCGGCGGCGCGACACTCGCATACTTCCTTGCGACGACCGCGGCGGCCGCCCTGGTCGGCGCCGTCGTGGCCGTCAGTCTGGGCGTCGGCCGTGGCAGCGACGCGACATTCCTGAGCCGAGCGCCGACGACCGGCGCGCCCGGCGGCGAGCTTCCCTCGCCTCCGGGTCTGGTTGCCACGCTGGTGGGCCTCGTCCCGGACAACGTCATCGCCGCCGCCACTCGCGGCGATGACTTGTTGCCGATCCTCGTCGCCGTATGCATCTTCGGCGCGGCCGCGACGCTCGTAGAGGCTGACAGGCGCCGCCCGTTGCTGGAGGTCTTTCGCGCCGTCGATCAAATGTCGGCGATCGTGCTCGGATGGATCATGCGTCTGGCGGCTCCGGCGGTGCTGATCCTGATCGCGGCGGCCGTCTCTCGATCCGGCACGGCGCTGCTCGCCAGTCTCGCATGGTTCGCCGTCGTCGTGATCGTGGCGCTCGCCGTGCACGTGGGCGCAATCCTGGTGCCGGTCCTCGTGACCCTTGGGCGTCAGCGACTTCGGGTCTTCTTCGGTCAGGTCTCCGATGCGATCGTCTTGGCCTTTTCGACGGCGTCCTCGAGCGCGGCGCTGCCGGTCAGCTTGGCGGCCGCCGAGCGCCTCGGGGCGCCAGCCGAAGTGTCGAGTCTCGTCCTGCCGGCCGGCGTCACGATCGACAAGAACGGCGCCGCCGTCTACAAAGCGGTGACCGCCGTCTGCGTAGCGCACTGGGCAGGCCTGGCCCTCGACGCAGGCGTCATGTTCCGAATCGTCGTCGTGTCGACCCTGGCCGCCTTCACCGGCGCCGGAGTGCCCGGGAGTTCGCTGGTGACGACCATGATGGTGCTGCGGGCCATCGGCCTCGACGCCCAGGCGTCGGCGGCCATCGCCCTCGTGGCCGGCATCGATCGGCCGCTCGACATGTGCCGCACCGCTGTGAACACGTTTGGCAACCTGGTCGGCGTCGCCGTCGTGGCGAACGTCTCGGCCTCGCGGGAGTGACGTGGCGGCCCGCACCATCAGCGAGCAGATTCTGTCGGCCAAGGCCGGGCGCGGTGTGTCGGCGGGCGACGTCGTCGTGTGCGCCGTTGACCTCGTCGTCGGGACGGACGCGTCAGGACCGATGGCGATTGACTGCTTCGAGCGGATGGGTGGCACGCGGCTGTACGATCCGGACCGCGTGATCTTTGCGCTCGATCACTATGCGCCGCCGACGAGCGCCGAGACCCAGGCCTTTCACGATCGCGTGCGGTCGTTTACGAAGCGGTACGGCGCCGAGTGTCTGCGCGTGGGAGACGGCATCAGCCATCAGGTGCTCGTGGACCGCCACCGCGTGGCGCCTGGCCAGCTCGTCGTGGGCGCCGACAGCCACACGGTCACGTGCGGCGCGCTGAATCTCTTTGCGATCGGCGTGGGGTCGTCGGATCTGGCGGCCGCGATGTTGACCGGCCAGGTCTGGCTGCGGGTGCCTGAGACGATCCGGGTCGCGCTGACAGGGAACCGGTCGGCAGGCGTGTCTGCCAAGGACGTGGCCCTCGCCGTGCTCGCCGAGGTCGGCACGGATGGAGCGGATTACCGGACGATCGAGTGGACGGGCGACGGGCTGGCCTCGTTCCCGATTGACGACCGGCTCGTCCTGTCGAACCTCGCGGTTGAAATGGGCGCCAAGGCCGCCATCGGCCCTTTCGATCCGGTGCTCGCCGCCTGGTGCGGCCCGACCGGCGTCGCGGTGGAGGCGGATCGGAACGCGCGGTATGTCCGCGAGGTCACGATCGATCTGGCGAGCCTCCGGGCCCTGGCCTCAGCGCCAGACGACCCGGGCAACGTCGTTGCGCTCGACGAGGTGGCCGGCGTTCCCGTGCACATGGTGTTCATCGGGACCTGTACCGGAGGCCGGGCGTCCGACTTTCGAGAAGTCCTTGCGGTCTTGACGCTTGCGGGCGGACAGCTCGCGCCAGGCGTCCAGTTGGTCCTGACGCCAGCGTCCGCGGATGTGGAGCGCGCACTGAACGCCGACGGCACCTATCAGCGGCTGGCCGCTATGGGTGGGCAATGGACCACGGCGGGTTGCGGCGCGTGCTGCGGCACGAGCGGCGTCATTCCCGCGCCTGGAACGACCGTGCTGTCGACGGCCAATCGCAACTTCAAGGCCCGGATGGGGCAGCCGACGGCGGTGATTTATCTGGCCTCTCCGGCGACCTGCGCGGCCTCGGCCGCGGCCGGGTGCATCGTGGCACGACCGGAGAACGGCACCCGCGTATGAACGGGCGGATTGAGGGCCGCGTACGCCGGGTCGGCGATCGCGTGAACTCGGACTACATCATCGCGTCCCGGCGCAAGCGCGAGACCCTCGATGGCCAGGTGCTCAAGGCGTTCCTGCTCGAGGCCGTTGATCCTGGCTTTGCGCGTTCCATTCAGCCCGGAGACATCCTGGTCGCCGGGCGGGATTTCGGGTGTGGATCGGCCATGGAAGTCGCGGCGACCGTCCTCCTCGCCGCGGGTTTCACGGTGGTCGTCGCCGAGACGTTTGCGCGGGCCTTCTATCGGAACGCGGTGAACAACGGTCTGATGCCGGTCGCGGTGCCGACGGCGGGGTGTCTCGAAGGCGATCGGATCGTGATCGAGCATGAGGCCGGGCACGTCACGATGCTCAACGCTCGCACGGGCGTGCGCGTGAGCGGATCGGCGCTGCCACAGCCCATGGCGGCGATTCTCGCCGCCGGCGGGCTGGTGCCGTACGTGAGGCGACACGGCCGACTGCCCGTGTGAGGCCGGTCGTGTGCCCCGGGTTTGCTCGTGGGCTATGATGCCCCAGTCTTGGAGGCCTGCAATGCGATCGAAGCGTAGCGTCCGGTTTGGACTGGTCCTCGGCTTCGGGGGCGTCGGGCTCGCGGGCGTTGTCGGTGCGTTCAGCTTCGAGGCCCCGGCCTCCCAGGCTCCCGTCCAGAACCCCGTGCAGGATCCCACGACGCAGGCGGAAGCCACGATTCGCTTGCCGCCGCCTGACCCCACGATCGCAGCCCTGGTCGGTCGGCTCGATCTGGAACAGTACAAAGCCACCATCAAGGGCCTGACCGGGTTCGGGGATCGACGGCAGGGAACGAAGCGAAATCGGGATGCCGTGGATTGGATCGAAGCCCAACTCAAGAGCTACGGCTGTACGAACACCGAGCGCATTACCTACACCTACACAACGCCGCAGCGCGGCGCAGGCGGGAACCGCGGCGGTGGCCAGCGGGCGACGCCGCCAGGACAGGGCGAGCCTGTGCGTACGGGCCCGGGCGGGAGCACGGAGTTTGGGAATCGAGCCGCGACGGGCGTCGCGAGCTTGCCGGATGCGAACGCCGCTGCGCGTGGGACGGGCCAGGCGGGTGCCACAGCGGCTCCCACCGACCCGGTTGGCCGAGCCCCGCAGGCCGAGATCGATGCGCGCCATCGCGAGGTGAATGCCGAGCCGAGCGCCGACGGCGAGCGTCAGGAGGTCTTTTGTACGAAGATCGGCACGACGCACCCGAACGAGATGTACATCGTCGGGGGGCACATGGACGGCATCGGCTGGGGCGAGGCCGCCAATGACGACGGCAGCGGCTCCGCACTCGTGATGCAGCTCGCGCGCGTCTTCAGCTCGCCCGACGTCGTGACCGAGCGGTCGATTCGCTTCATCCTCTGGAATAACGAGGAATCCGGACTGAACGGCGCGCGCGCGTACGTCGAGCAGCGCAAGGATCTGCAAGGCAAGGAGAACCCCGCCGGGTCGGGCAGGTATCCCGAGCCGACGTGGCTGGGCATGATTCAGCACGACATGATGCTGTGGGACCACGGGATGCCGCAGCCGATGCGCGATGCCTCCGGCCAGCCAATGAAGGACGCGCAGGGGCGCGTGATCTATCACGCGCCGAAGGACCAGCGGCCGGAAGCCGACGTGAACATCGAGTTCCAGTCGATGTCGAAGATGTCGGAGGGATCGCAGAAGCTCGCCTGGGCCCTGAAGTATGCCAACGATCGGTACGCGACGGACTACCCGGCGCAGGTCGGTCCGCACATGACGAACACCGACTCGGCGCCGTTCCAGGACGTGGTCCCGGCCGTCAGCCTGCGGGAGAACGAACGCGGTCGCGACATCCAGGCGGGCTGGGATCCGAACTGGCATCAGCCGACCGACGTCTTTACCACGTACAGTGACAAGGACTTCAGGCTCGGCCTGAATGCCGCGGAGACAACGCTGGCCGGGATGGCTCAACTTGCCGGCGCGACCATCAAGAAGTAGACGGTTGAAATCCGGCATCGGCGATCGTCAAGGGCTAGATGAACCCGTCCATTCATGATTGCCGTCTCCCATCTTTCCAAGGTCTACGGCTCGTTCAAGGCCGTTGATGATCTGTCGTTTACCGTCGGACCGGGTGAGGTCGTCGGCCTCATCGGTCCGAACGGCGCCGGCAAGACGTCGACATTGCGCTGCCTCGTCGGCATTCAGGCCCCGAGCGCCGGCTCGGTGACGATCGACGGGCACGACATCGTCAAGGACAGCGTCGCCGCGAAGCAGCAGGTGGCGTTCATGGCCGACGAGCCGAACCTGTTCGAGTACCTCACGGTGATGGAGCACCTTCGGCTGACGGCGCGGATTTACGGCGCCGGAGACATCGAGGGCAAGGCGCGGACGCTCCTTCAGGAGCTGCAGCTCACGGGCAAGGAGAAGGCGCTGCCGTCCGAGCTGTCGCGCGGCATGAAGCAGAAAGTCGCAATCGCCTGCGGCCTGCTGCATGACCCGAAGGCGCTGCTCTTCGACGAGCCGCTGACCGGACTCGATCCGCTCGGGATCCGTCACATGAAGGAGACGATCGTTCGTCGCGGCCGGGCGGGTGCCGCCGTGATGGTGTCGTCTCACCTCCTGCACCTCGTGGAGGAGATCTGCACGCGGATTCTGATCATCGACCGCGGCGTCAAGGTCGCCGATGGCACCATGGCGGATCTCGAAGCGCATGCCGAGGCGGCCGGATCGAACCTCGAGGAGATCTTCCTGAAGGTCACCTCTCGAGAGGGCTCCCCGTCCGCATGACCGGCGCATTCCTCTACCTCACTGCCTGCAGCCTCGCGAATCGTGTGCGCATGCGGGTGCGGCGCTTGCGCGAGCCCCGGTACGTCATCGGGCTCGCCGTCGGCGCCGTGTATTTCTACTTCGTCATCTTCAGTCGACCGGGGAGCGGGCGGGGACATGGGACCACGGTCGGCATCGCGGCGATCGCCGGGAGTGCCGCTCCCCTCGTCGCTTTGGCGAGCGTGCTCCTGCTTGCCGTGGTCGTGTTGGCCTGGGTCTGGCCGTCATCGTCGAGGGCGATCGTGTTTTCGCGGGCGGAAGTCCAGTTTCTCTTCCAGGCGCCGCTGACGCGCCAGCAGTTGCTGCACTACAAGCTGATTCGCTCGCAGACCGCGAGCCTTCTCGTCAGTCTCATCTTGACCGTCTTCTTCCGCCCGGGCACGTTCATGGCGGCCTGGACGGTCATCACGGGGATGTGGCTCCTCTTCGGCATCCTCAACCTGCACTTCACCGGCATGGCTTTGGCGCGCGCCAGCCTGGCGGAGCACGGGGTGAGCGGTCTTCGCCGGCAGTGGGTCCCGATCGCCGTGGTTGTCGCGGCGATCGGTGCGATCGGTCTGGCGCTCGTCAGAGACGGCGCTCGGCTGTCGACGCTCGAGACGGGGAGGCAGGTCCTGAGCGAACTCGGACGCGTCCTGACCACGGGCGCCGCGGGTTGGGCGCTCTGGCCGACGCGCGCCATCGTGCGGCTGCCGCTCGCGGCGTCGACCGCCGAGTATTGGCGGGCCTTGCCGGGCGCGCTCGCGCTTTTCGCCCTCAACTACATCTGGGTGATGCGAAGCGATGCGGCGTTCGAGGAGGCCTCAGCGGAGCAGTCCGAAAAGGTGGTTCAAGGCCGGCTGGCGCCACGGCGAGCGCGTGTGACCGCGGCCTCGACGCCGTTTTCACTCGCGCCCGTCGGGCGCGTGGAGACAGCGATCCTGTGGAAGAACCTGATCCTGCTCGGGCGATACGCGTCCCTACGGACCTTATGGCGACTCGTGCCGATGGCCGTTGCCCTCGCGGTGGTGGCGTCGACCAGCCGCCGGACGGGTCTCGTGTCGGTGCTGTCGATGCTCGCCCTCGGAGGCGTCGTCCTGATCGTCCTCCTCGGACCGCAGATTGTTCGGAACGATCTCAGGCAAGATCTCGCGCATCTCGCGTTGTTGAAGACATGGCCCGTGCGAAGCGCGGCCCTCATCCGTGGCGAACTGCTCGCGCCGGCCGCCGTGCTCACCGGGCTCGCTTGGATCTTCGTGACGGCGAGCGTGCTCCTCATGACCCATGTTCCGGCCAACGCGGAGGGCATCGCGCTGCTCGTGTTGAATCGCGTGTCGTACGGCATCGCTGCGCTGCTGATCGCACCGCCGATCATCGTCATTCAGCTCATCGTACAGAACGGCTTGGCTGTGCTCTTTCCGGCCTGGGTCGTCATCGGGGCCTCGCGCTCGCGGGGCGTGGAGGTCATGGGGCAGCGAATGCTGATGCAGGCTGGCATCTGGCTGACGTTGCTCATCGCGTTCACGCCGGCCGCCGTGCTCGGAGGGCTGCTCGCCGTCGTGATCTACCTGGCCACAGGCCTCGTGCCGATCGTGGTGCCGGCGGCGTTGGCCGCGGCGGTGATCCTCGCCGAGGCGTTCCTCGCCACCGAGGCCCTGGGCCGCGCGCTGGATCGTACGGACGTCGGAAACCTCGAGCCGGCGGACTGACCCGCGGCCCGGGCGTCCCGCATTGGCCTTCGCGTCTGCCCTACTTGACGACCAGGGAATCGGCCGTCGCGA
>Ga0209580_10000417_pt1 | contig 24277 bp, 23 predicted proteins | sample Coa_R1_5_FD_187153 | JGI IMG/M metagenome (GOLD analysis project Ga0209580, IMG submission 187153) | Surface soil microbial communities from Centralia Pennsylvania, which are recovering from an underground coalmine fire - Coalmine... | ecosystem: Environmental > Terrestrial > Soil >... | reverse complement strand
GACTCGCCCCGATCATGTGGATGTGCGCGATCTCGTCGATCAGCGCCTGTTTGTCCTTTACCGCATCAATCCGCTTGAGTTCCGGCTTGAGCTCCGCGATTCCCTTGCTATTCACCGCTTTCTCGTCCATGCAAGATCCATAAAAATCGCCGATCTTCTGCTCGATGGCGTTCCGGCCGGCTCCGCCCGCAGTCGCCTTCTCCAGAATCCCGCGAGCGATGTCCATATTCCGTTCATGCAATTCCACAAAACTCACCCACTGCGCCTGGTCCGGAGGAATCTCCGCAGTCTTCAGCCAATTTCCGCATGCGTACTCGTAGAAATCCGTGCACGGATCGACGCTCTTATCAATCGTGTCAATGCTGAAGCCGGGCGCAGGCTTGGCGGCGGACGAGGATTGCGAGAAACTGACGGCGCAAAGCAGCATCAAGACGGAGATAAGACGGGAAAAACGCATAAGCAGAATTCTCCTGGAGGAAGACGAACGGGATGAATTCTAAGCTTGCTCGTAGGGAATCGGCAAACAGTCGACTCGGTCATTGCCTCGGAGTCGTCGGATACGCTGGGTGCCGAACCTGCTCATCGCCGAATGGATGATCCATCGAACAAAGCAACACCCGGCGCTTAATTCCTTCGTGATCCTTCGTGTCCTTTATGGTTATGCGTTTTTTTCATTTCCAGGAAAGCAAACCGTCCCCGCGTTCCCTGTCCACGCGTCTATAATCGAGGCGAATATCGATTCTTCAGAGGGCTGGGGTTTTCTATGACTTCCACGAATGGCTCCAACGGCAACGGCTACACCGTCCCCAAACCGCGCGCAGAGTGGCTCGCACAGCGCCAGCAGCAAAACAGCGACGGCAACTTCTCCCAGATGCACTACGCGCGCCAGGGCGCAGTCACGGAAGAAATGTCCTTCATCGCGCACAAAGAGAAGCTGACGCCTGAGTTGGTCCGCGACGAAGTAGCCCGCGGACGCATGATTATCCCCGCCAACATCAACCATCCCGAACTCGAGCCGATGGCGATCGGCGTGGCCAGCCTATGCAAAATCAACGCCAACATCGGCAACTCCGCCGTGACCTCTGAGATCAATGAAGAATTAAAGAAGCTCCACACTGCCGTCCACTACGGCGCCGACACCGTAATGGACCTCTCCACTGGTGGCAACATCCACGAAATCCGCGAAGCCATTCTGCGCCATTCGCCCGTCCCAATCGGCACCGTGCCGATCTACGAAGCCATCGCCCGCGTAAAGCGCGTCGAAGATCTGAATGCTGAAGTGATGTTAGAAGTGATCGAAGAGCAGGCGGCCCAGGGCGTCGACTACATGACCATCCACGCCGGCGTGCTCATCCAATATCTTCCTCTGATTTCCAAGCGCATCACCGGCATCGTCAGCCGAGGCGGCGCCATCCTCGCCCAGTGGATGGCCTATAACCACAAGCAGAATTTCCTCTACGAGCGCTTCGACGACATCGTCAAGATCTTCAAGAAGTACGACGTCAGCTTTTCTCTAGGCGACGGACTCCGTCCCGGTTGTGTCGCCGACGCCAGTGACGAAGCCCAGTTCGCCGAACTCAAGACTCTAGGCGAGCTCACGAAGAAGGCCTGGCAGGAAGACGTGCAGGTCATGATCGAAGGCCCCGGCCACGTCTCCATGGACAAGATCAAAGAGCAGGTCGACAAAGAAGTCGAACTCTGCTACGAGGCCCCGTTCTATACGCTCGGGCCTCTGGTCACCGATATCGCTCCCGGCTACGACCACATCACGTCAGCGATCGGCGCAGCCATGATCGGATGGTATGGCGCGGCCATGCTTTGCTACGTCACGCCTAAAGAGCACCTCGGCCTGCCGAACGAAAAAGACGTCAAAGACGGCATCATCGCGTACAAGATTTCCGCTCACGCCGCCGACATCGCCCGCCAGCGCCCCGGTGCCCGCGACCGCGACGACGCCCTAAGCTATGCACGATATAAATTCGACTGGGAAAAGCAGTTCGCCCTCTCGCTCGATCCCGAAACCGCGCGCTCGATGCACGACGAAACTCTTCCCGATGACTTCTACAAAGAAGCCGCCTTCTGCTCCATGTGCGGTCCCAAGTTCTGCTCGATGAACTATTCCTCCAAGGTGGACGAATATAACAAGCAAGTCCACGGCATCGAGAAGAAGGACTACTCAGACCTGATAGAGAAGTTGGTTACGCTGAAATAGCAATGCTAATGTGGGGACAGCCGCCATCAGCTGTCTGGTTTCCTCGCATGCTGGACACCCGGCCTCCCCGCAGCGTTGGCGTTCCCTGACACAACACTCACGACTCAAACTGAAAGGGGTTGAACGCTGAGAGTTTGAACTGCTGGAAATCTTTTTCATTGCGCGTGGCCACCTGCAGCCCGTGAATTCGAGCCGTGGCCGCTATCATCGCGTCTTCGATCAATGTTGCTGACTTGCCTGCCATCAGCCGCGCCCACTCCCGAAAACAAGCAGAGTCCATCGGCAGTGTCGCGTAAGACGATTCCACCATTGTGAGCCAGTTCTCAATCTCGAGTGCTTTGGCTGGGTCGTTCTTGCGCGTCAATTCGACGCCTGACTGCAGTTCTCCGACAGTCACTGCCGATAGGAATATCTGCTCAGGCCGGAGTGTTTTCGTCCACGCCACCACCGCACCGTGGGGTTTCGCTTTGCGCAGTTCGGAGACGACATTCGTGTCGAGCAGATATCGAGTCACTGGAGATTAAGGTTACTCAAATTCCGTACCGCCGTAGTCGACCGGCGGGCGGCTCTTCCAACTCCCGCGTGGTGGCACAACGTCCTCAAATCGTGGTCCATCGCCCAACAGCAGTTCCTTGATGTTGGGCCGCGCCTCGCGCTGCAACCGCCGCCACTCTTCAATCGGCACAAGCACCGCTTCCTCCCTGCCTCGCCGCGTAACCACTTGCGGCCCCTTCTTCAGCGCTGCATCAAGGAATTCACTGAAGCGAGCTTTTGCCTTCTGCAGCTGCCATGAGTTCACGGTTCTATTTCCTCATATCGAGTATATGACTAGTCAGATAACTAGTCAATACACCCGGGCGCTCCGCGTGACCACCATCACACCTTCCCGTGATCCCGCTCATCGTTCCCTGAACCGATACACGGTATCCAAGATCACTGCGCCCTTTCGCGTTTCGGAGCGCCCCGCGCAGGGAAAGCAACCGTGTTCAAGGACATCGAACATCTCATCCGGCTTGCCGTCGTCATCGCTATCCTGTTGGCGGTATTCGTCTTGCTGCGCGCCGCCGTCGTCCCCAAGAGCTTTGGGGAGTTCGGCCATTACCGTGGCGCCGCCATCGGCGAAATCGCCGCCCGCACACCGGCTTTCGCCGGGCATGACGTCTGCGAAGCCTGCCACACCGACGTTGTAGACCAGAAGAAACTGGGCCGTCATGCCAACGTTCCCTGCGAGGCTTGCCACGGAGCCCTAGGCAAACACGCTGACGATCCGGCTTCGGTGAAGCCACAACTGCCCGACACCGCCATCATCTGCGCCCGCTGTCACGAGGCCAACAGCGCCAAGCCCAAGGGATTTCCCCAGGTCATCTCTGCCGATCACTCCGCAGGTCTCGCCTGCAACACCTGTCACAAGCCGCACCGGCCCAGGATCGAGGACGAGAAAGAAACCACAGCTGCGAACACCAAACCCGCAGGAGGCAAGAAATAAATGGACATCACTCGCCGCCGCCTCCTCGTCTTGCTGCCCGCAGCGGCTGTCGCCTGGAAGTATGTTCAGGCCGGAACGCCCGAGGCTTCTCCGAACTACAAAATGACCGAGCACTGGTGGGGCATGCTGATCGACATTCCCAAGTGCATCGGTTGCGGAAGTTGTGTGCGCGCGTGCTCGGAAGAGAACGACGTTCCCGATGGCTACTTCCGCACTTGGATCGAGCGCTACCACGTCACTGACTATAAGATCGAACGGCCCGAAGTCGAGTCCCCTAATGGCGGCAAGCAAGGCTTCCCACCGAATGAGATCAGCGGCGGCAAGGACTTCTTCGTACCCAAACTGTGCAACCACTGCACCGACTCTCCGTGCACCCAGGTTTGCCCGGTGGGCGCAACTTTCGTCACCCCTGACGGTGTCGTACTCGTCGACAAGAACTACTGCCTCGGATGCCGCTACTGTGTGCAGGCATGCCCGTACGGTTGCCGCTTCATCAACCCGAAGACCAACACGGCGGAGAAGTGCTCGCTCTGTTATCACCGCATCACCAAGGGATTGACGACGGCCTGCTGCGAAGTCTGCCCGACCGGCGCGCGCCAGCTCGCAGATCTCAAGAACCCCAAAGATCCGATTCATGAGTTCCTGCGCACGCACACGGTGCAGGTCCTCAAGCCACACATGGCTACGGGAGCAAAGGTTTTCTACAACGGCATGGACGGTTCAGTGCGGTGAGGCAGTAGGCGGTTAACGGCGGTGGAAGAGCGGCCCTTCAGGGCCGCGTTAAGGGGGTTGAGAATTTGTCGGGCTTTAGCCCTGGCGTTCGCGAGAGGACAGAAGGAGGCTCGTTGCAGATTCAAGTCGAAGGCTTCATGTACCCGAACGAAGTGGAGCTCCAATGGAGCGTCCTCATCGTTCTCTATCCCTTCATCACGGGACTGGTCGCCGGCGCCTTCATCCTCGCGTCGCTGGAGCGGGTTTTCCGCGTTGAGGCCGTCAAGCCCACCTACCGCCTTGCCCTGCTGACGGCATTGGCGTTCCTGCTGGTCGCGCCGCTTCCGCTGCAGTTGCATCTCGGCCATCCCGAACGCTCGCTCGAAATGTACCTGACGCCGCACCGCTCCTCGGCCATGGCGATGTTTGGCTTCGTCTATCTCTGGTACCTGATGGCAGTCCTGCTCCTCGAAATCTGGCTCGACTACCGCCGCGACATCGTCCTCAAGTCTAAAACATCGACCGGCATCGTCCGCATGGTCTATCGCTTTCTCACCTTCGGCTCCGACAACATCAGCGAGCGCTCCTTGCGGATCGACGATCGGCTCGGCTATTTCATTACCCTCATCGGCATCCCTTCCGCTTTTCTCCTCCATGGATATGTCGGCTTCATCTTCGGATCCATCAAAGCCAACCCCTGGTGGTCCACGCCGCTGATGCCCATCGTCTTCATCTTCTCGGCCATGGTCTCCGGCATCGCCGCCGTCATGCTGCTCTACATGCTCTCCAGTCGCCTTCGTGGAAAACCTCTCGACATCCGCTGCCTCGACAAGATCGCACAGTACTTGATGTACACGTTCATCATCGACTTCAGTCTGGAGATGCTCGACCTCATCCAGCGCATCTACGAGGCTGACGAATCCTTCCGCAGCCTCGATTTCATGGTGCACACCCGCCTCTGGAAGTCACAGGTAATCGTGCAGATTCTCCTGGGCACAGTGACTCCGATCGCCCTGCTCGCGCTCACCCAAGTCCTGAAGCTGGCCGAACGCGTCCGCAAAAGAATCTACGCCCTCGCCGGATGTCTCACCGTCGTGGGCATCTTCGCCATGCGCTGGAATGTCGTGATCGGCGGCCAGCTCTTCTCGAAGAGCTTCCTCGGATACACCACGTACAAGATGAGTTTCGCGACGCGCGAAGGCTTGTTGACGGCCATCGTGCTGATGCTTCTTCCCTTCGCCATTCTCTGGGTCTTGGTAAAACTCCTGCCGCCCTGGCCGGACGCGCGAGTCATCTCCGCCTCCGGTACAGCTCCGGCTCACGGAACCAGCTAGCCCCTTCGGGCACATGCGGAGTTGCATATGCCGCAAGCTGTCGACAACGTCGCGTTGGCCTTGGAACAAATCGCTGAGCGCCTGCTCGAACTCGAACACCGCGTTGCCACTCTGGAAACACGGCCTGTCATCCTGAGCGGAGAGAATGATGCACGAAGTGAAGCACTCTCGCAGTCGAAGGATCCCTACCCCGCCGGCAACCCGACTGCGTTGGAAACTGGTTCATCAGAAACCCGACTGCAGCGTCCGCGCCCTCCCGCCACCTGGCGGGGATTCCCTCCCCTAGAAACGCCGTCGGGCGTAGTGCCGATCCTCGGCAAAGCAGTTCTCGGAATCGCCGGCGCGTACCTGTTGCGAGCGATTGCCGAATCGAGCTCGGCTCCGAAATTGCCGGTGCTCTTCGTCGCGATCCTGTATGCCTGCTTCTGGATGGTTTGGGCGGTCCGCATCCACGCTGCAAATCGTTTTGCCAGCATCACGTACGGCGTCACATCCGCGCTGATTCTCTCGCCTCTGTTGTGGGAATCGACGGTTCGATTCCAGGTTCTTTCACCTGCAATGGCGGCCGCCGTAACGGTCGCATTCGTTGTGCTCACCATCGCGCTGGCATGGCGAAGTGACCTGCAACTGATTCCATGGATAGCGACGCTATCATCCGTGATCACTGCGCTGGCACTGATTATCGAAACCCATGAACTCGTTCCGCTCACGGCTGCCTTGCTGGCCGTGGCGCTGGTCACCGAAGCTGCCGCCTGCCTGGGACACCGCCTGACCCTTAGAGCCATTCCCGCGTTGGCTGCGAATTTCGCCGTCTGGCTGCTGGTATTTATCCTGGCGGCGGACACAATCCCCGAGGGCTATCATCCCGCTGCAGGAGCCACGATCGCGACGCTGTGCTTCCTGCTTCTGGCAATCTACGGCGCCAGCATTGGAATTCGCAGCTTCGCATTGCGCCATCCCATCACGATTTTCGAAATCGGCCAGGCGGTGATTGCGTTTGCGCTGGCGTCCTACGGGGTTTTGCGTGCAACCCACGGTTCCATCGGGCGTCCGCTTGGCGCTGCCTTAATGCTGCTGGCTGTAGTTTGCTACTGGGGAGCCTTGTCGCGATTCACTGACGACGCCCACGCGCGCAATCGTCGTGTCTCCGCCACGTGGGCGGCGGCGCTGCTTCTGGCGGGAAACTTCCTGCTCGTTCCGGCGAACCTGCAGATCCCGTTTCTGTGTTCAGCCGCAGCCGCAGCGACATTCGTGTACACGCGCACCCGCAAGCTCAGTCTCGGGATGCACGCGTCTTTCTATCTGGCCGCCGCGACCGCCGTCTCGACTCTTCCGGCCTATGCCGCTGACGCTTTAGCCGGGAATGTTCCGGGAGTTGCTGACTGGCGAATCTGGATTGTCGCTATTGCCGGCGCCTCCTGTTACGGGCTCGGGGCATCCACTGAACAGGATGAGGGCCGCCGTCGACTGCTGTGGGTGACACCGGCTGCTCTAGTTGGCTTCACCGGCGCGTCCCTCGCGATCGCTGCGATTGTCGGACTTGCCTCCCGACATTTCGAGTTAGCCGCATCGAGCCTCTCCGTGATTCGCACGGTGGTGATCTGTGCCGTCGCGCTCACTCTTGGCTTCCTCGGTTCACTCCAGAGGCGGATTGAACTCGCCTGGCTCGCATACGCGGCCGTCGCGCTCGGAACGCTCAAACTCCTCGTGGAGGACCTGCGTTTTGGCAACGCCGCATCGCTGGTAGTCTCGCTTCTCTTCTACGGATTGATCCTGATCCTGCTGCCTCGCGTCACGAAACGCCGCGAGTCCGCCTAACCGATCAGTCCCTAGCCATCAGATTTTGCGGAACTGGGTGAAGAGAGTTGAAGTCTGGCGCAGGAACTTTAGACACGTCTTCGTGTGTTTCGATATAGACCAGGCAGCCTTCGCCCCGAAGAACCGTTTAGAGCTGAAGAACATGATCCGTACGTAGCGTTGGCGCCGCACCGCCGCCTGGTCACGCGGCTTTGCGTTTCTGCTTGGCTACCTTCGCTCCCTGTTTCCCTAAAGCAGTCCGCACGGACTTGGGAAGATGGGCAATTGTTCGTTTCTTCCGGGCAGCAGCCGCCGCTTTCTTGATATTCCTGCGCGCCGCGTTTCTTTGCTTTGTGCTGGCCATAGAGCATCCACCTGATCAGTAGATGCCCCAGTGCTGGATGAGGGTTGACGCATTTATCTGCTAACTGCCGCCAGATCATCCGATGACTCAGCGATCGGGGCGGACCTGAGCTTTGAAAGTTGCAGTGTGTCGTCGATCGCCTTCCTGATTCGATCGGCTGCGTTGCATCCAATGTACTCGCCCAACGCTCGATAGCTCTCGAACTGCCACTCATCAAACCATTGATCTGCGGTGCTTTCATGCGGGAACGTTGCATGCTGGTCGCAGTATCGCCAGACGTCATCCGGCAGCTTTCGATCACAAGGTCCCGACGGCGCAGCTCCTCTCAGCGGCATCCCGGCCTTAATCACGATCAGGGTTCCAGTATCTGTCGGATCATGTGTATCGTAGTAAATCGTCCCTGATACACAGTTGTGCTGGCTTTCCCGGCCGCCGTCGAGAGGTCGGGTTGATCCATAATCAATTTCGATGCGCGCTCCGAAATCCGTGCGCGCCTTCTCGATCAAGCTCACCAGATTGTCGAACTGATAGCTCCCGTCCGCATCCGCGTCGCAAGCCACAATCACCCGGCAGCGCCGCCGAATCAGTTCATACACGGCCAGGTTCTCGAAATGCCCGCCATCCGAGAGATAGACATATCCCTTTTGCTGATCGCTGTTCGCAAGTACCTCGGAGAACAGATAACCGAGTCCTAGCGCAGGTCCCGTGCTCTTCCATTTCTTCGGGTCGCGCGAATTTCCCATCCACCAGCCCAATCGCACATCGAACAGAGCCATGAAGAACGCTGTTGCGGGAGTTGTGTGATAGCCCATGTTAGGACTAGCCGCCGCCCCTGAGATGGCCATGGCCGTTCCCAGAGAAATGCCGCCTTCCGCGCCGAACTTGCCAAGTCCAGCCCCCGACCGTCCGCACTCTGTCTTCGAGTAGCTGGGCAGAAAGCCATCCGTGCAACAGAAACGCTGCATGCCCTCACCGGAAGCACCGAGCTCGTATCCGCAGTAGAGGGGCGTAAACGCGAACGACTTCGCCCGTCGCGTCGCATACCCCAGTTCCTCTCCACCGGTGATGTTCAAAGCAGCGTTGAGAATTGGATAAGGCCCCGGGTAATTATCCGCGAGCTCACACAGTGCCATGTCGTCGCCAGGATCGAATCCCGTGAAGGGCTCTGGCATCCGCTCAGGATTCGAAGCGCCTAGATAACATCGCACCAGCCGGTTCCGGTAGAAGTGATGGAGGGAAAAGTCATTCACATCTACCCGCCATGACAACCCGATCGCAGCCAGAATGAAGATCGCGCCTATACATGGCAGCCACACTCGCGGAGCGCCTTCCAGAATTGCCCAGTATTGCTCCGATAATGCAGGCAGGTTCAAACCGCTGTTGAGACTCCAGAGCTTTGCCGTGTCCTCGAACTGGAACGCGAGGCCAGTAGCGATGTGCACCGCGGTGCTCAGCAGCAGGACGAGTCCCACGATGAACACATAAGGCGCCGCCTTCGCCACCACATTCAAAACTCGCGGTGACTCGAGCGCCTTCGAAATCCACGAGCCGCTCCCAGCCTTCGAATCGGACGGTGCGGCGCTGTCCTTCTTTGCGTTCGAATCGTACGTATTCTTCCCGCTGGTTTTCGCGCTGCTGGCGGCCTTCACTCCTGCAAAGTTGTGCAGAACCCAGAGCCCGATGGCGGTAAAGGATGAGAACTTAAAAGTGAATAGCCAGCGTACCCCTAACGGCGCAAAGGCGCTGATTCCGGCCAGCAGAAGCCAGCCCAGGGTGATCAGCATCAGATATCCGCCCAGCCGCGCCCACCATTCCCGCACGACGTCCATCGAGCCACGACCCACGAGTCCGAGGTGCAATATCCCCGCCAGCAACGTAATCACCATCAGCACGCCGCTGCCAAAGACCACGACCACCCAGTCTGTGCTGGTGTCAATCCAGGGCGGCAGATGCTTCAGCAGCAAGACGTAGGCAAACAACAGGCAGCCCCCGGCGGCTCCTGCCACCGGCGAGAAGATCAGCAACGCCGTGACGGAAATCATTAGCCTGATCGGTTTCCCGTGAAGCTTGCGCAGCTTGCGCCGGCCCAAAGCCATCAGCGCGACAATTCCCCACACCACAAAATAAAAAATCGCTCCAACCGCCGCCCACAAGCCGATGGACTTGTCGGCGAAATCCAAGTTTTGCCACAAAGCGCAATTCAACAGCACGCACGCCACTACAAATGGCAGCATCACGGTCACAGTGACCTGAATCCTTCGAAACCATGCCTTGATTCTTTGAAACCAGGTCTTGGGAATCTCATTGGGCGGAGCTTCGACTACAACGTTGACGGCCATCGACACGCACGCCAGAAAAAGCACGATGCCGCCGGCGATCAGGAAATTCATTCCGTCGTCCGCGTCCTCCATCTTCACCAGAGGCGATAGCGCACTCTGGCACAACACGAAGGCGCTTACGAAAATCATCCCTAGGATCATCTGGTTCAGGATCACGTTGCGCAGCCAGGTTCCGATCATGGCCCACGTGTCCCCGGAAACGACTCCCGTGTGCGGCGTCAGATAGTTGCTATACAACCGCAACCAATGCACGACCGGAGCTTCGCTGCGTCGGTCGGGTTCGTACTTGCATGGGCTCAGCACTTTCTCGACTTCACTGAACGAGGGAACCGCCATCGGGGCTGTGACACGCCGCGTCAACGCCGCCAGCCACGATCCGATATATCCGCCCCCGGAAACAGTCGACAGGTAGTCGAATTTCCGCAGCACTCCTTTCTGCGCCAAGGCCTGCAGAATCCCAAGATTGAACGTCGCGCTGCGGATGCCTCCCCCGGAGAATGCCAGTCCGATCAGGTTGTCGGGACGCGCTTCAACGGGCACATCGCGCTTCGTGCGGGAGTCGTTAACCCGCTCCAGTTCGCGATCAAGCACTTGATCGAAGGTGGTCGGATCATTGTCGCAGTGATGAGCTTTAGATTGCGCAGAAGTACGATCAACTACTTTGGAAGGCGCCATAGTGACCTCGAGACGGGGGGAAGCCTACTTGGCGGGACACACTTTAGCAGAGTCTAAGTCATTGTCAACAGTCAGGAAGGGTTAGTTCGGAAAATGTAACAAAGGGCAGAAGGACGGCCAATGTCGCGCCCCGTCGCAACGCGCTGTCGCAAGAAGAGACGGCCCCGGAGCGTTCGCTACTGCCCTTCCAGTTTGATATCTCCCACGCCAACGTGCGCGCGCAGTTCATACTTTCCGTCGCCGTGATATTTGAGCGTCTTGCCCAGCCAGCCACTAGTCTCGCCGTAGCCATCGCTGTTGACGTCGCCGATGCCCGTGCTCGCATTGACCAGACGATAGCCGGATCGTCCGCTGGAAACGCGGATGTCGCCGACTCCCAGGCTCAGATCTTTGTCGCCCTCGATACTATCGACGGTTAGATCCCCGACCTTCTGATGAACGTCAAGACGAGTACTGACGGGAACTTCCAGCTCAACATCAAATTGCGTGTTGCCAGCCGTGGGAGCGTGGAATTCGACGGTGGCGTCGTTTCCCCGAATATTGAAATCGACGCGGGCCTGTTTCACATTGCTCTCCCGGCGCGATTTCACGGTGTACTCCAGCCTGATTTTTGCGGAATCGCCGCGCTTGATGTGAATGTCGCCAACACTGAGGCGCACGTGCACGTAGCCACCCGATACGAACTCGCGGGAGTCGGTGTGCGTCTCTTCATAGCTCCAGTCGCTCGCCGCGCAGAGTGGGACGAGGAAGAGACAAAACAGAAGAGCTTTGTGGAACTGCAAAGCCTGAACTACGGATCTTTGAGACATGGAGCACCTCTTTGGGCGCACCCGCGCCACCTCTTGGTACGCAATCAGCAGAACGATAGTTCCGGCTCGATTTAGGAGCCGCTTGATTCGGGCGGAGGTGGGACTTGCATTCAACTCCTCAAATCGGCTATGCCGTCCGAAACCAACTGAACGGCGATCGCCAGGATCAGAAATCCGAAAACTTTGTTGATGGCACCCACCGCGCTCGGTCCCAAGCGGCGCACCAGTGGACCGCCCAGCCAGAAGAACAGCACCACGCTCAACGCGATAGCAGAGATGCCGATCACCATCCCCACATATGCTTCCCAGTTGTCGACATTCGCGGCGAGAGCCATGACCACGCCAATTGCGCCGGGTCCCGACATCAATGGCATCGCCAGTGGGGTTAGAGAAATGTCTTCCTTGCCCTCGGCTTCCTGGCTTTCTTCGGGACTAATGCGCGCGTGGGAGGTCACCATGCCCCAGGCGGTGTTGGCGACAATCAGTCCGCCAGCAATTTTGAGGACAGGAAGAGAGATGCCGAAGAAGTGCAATACGAATCTGCCAAAGAAGAGAAATGTGACCAGGATGACGAAGACCCAGACGCCTGTCTTGAACGCAGTGCGATAGCGGTCTCGGGGGGTCCATGATGAGGTCATTGTGAAGAAGACCGGGATCCCGCCAAAGGGATCGACGATGGGAAACAGGGCCAGGAACGTGGCAACTGCGGAGCCCGACAGGGTTCGCAGGAAATGTCCCAAAGCGTGTGCGGAGGTCATAATTCTCTAGAATCTAGGCTTTCTCATAAACGCTTTTGTGGCAGGTCACGGCTTCAGCCGTGCCGCTTAGATCCGAAAAATGCAAGCTTATGCGTTCGGTTCATCGTCAGATAGCTTCTAGTGGTATCCGTCCATCGTTTTCGCCGCGCGCTCCAGCGCTGCGGTCAAGATGTTTAATTGCTGACGCACCCGCTCGCTGTCACCCTTATCAATAGCCTCGTTCACTCCCGGGATCACAACCGCTGCATAGCCGGTGTACTCTCCCGGCGCGTAGATGGCGTGCCGGAACCATGGCCGATGAGGCAAGCCCTGAGGCACAAGTAACGCCCGCTCGGTGCCCAGCAGAGCCTGGTTCAGCCGCGAAGGGTCCGCCGGGGGGGTCTTCTGCTTCGCCAGGATCTTCGCCCCGGCAGACTCGAAATGGTGGGCTGCGGTGTTCACCGCATCGAAGTCGAGCTTATGATTTCCAAATTTGTCGTCGGCCCGCCTTTTTGCCGCGTCGAGATAGGCGACGACTTCTTTGCCGTACTCTTCGTAATCGTACGGCAGGACGTCCGCATTCGCCATGCGCACCGTTTCCAACCCAAACACCCGGGCCATCTGTTGCTCGTAGACGAAGTCCGGATCTCCGAACTTTTTGAACCAGGCAAAATCGTCGAACGTGGAGTGGTAAACGCCGTAGGGTCCGCTCGAACTCACGTCGCTCGAGGGAACGCCGAGATGCTGAAAAAAGGCCGTGTAATCGGACCCACTGCCCAAATCACCGACTGGCACGTCAGACTTCACCTGCGCTGCCGGCAAGCGGTGGTTATCTCCGACCGCTTCCGCCGGCGATTGCGTTGAGGGATTCGCTTCCGGTTGCGACGCTTTCTGCCAAGCCTCGTATACCGTACCGCCTTTGGGGCTGGGCACAACCTTGGTGACGTCGCGCAGAAACTGCTTGAGGCTGGGAACGGCAGAGCCGCCGAACTTTGCTCCGGAGACCGCGACATCCATGTTGAAGTACGCGGGGCAATTCCGCAGTTCGACCTCATGCTGCTCCACCCATTCGGTGGAACCCATCAGCCCCTCTTCTTCGCCGTCCCAACTCGCAAACACGATCGTGCGCTTCGGTTTCCAACCTGCCCGCAGCAACTCCCCCACTCCGTGCACCGCTTCGAGCATGGCTGCTGTTCCGCTGTTTGGATCGACCGCACCATAGACCCAGGCGTCTCGATGATTTCCAGCGACCACCCACTGGTCCGCCAACTCGCTGCCCTGCGCCCGGCCGATCACGTCCCAGAGCGTCCGGTACTGATAATCCTGTTTCAGGTGCATCCGGAGTTTTGCCGGGCCGGGTCCGACGTGATAGGTAAAGGGCAATGCCCCTTGCCACTCCCGGGGGGAATCCTGTCCGCCGAGATGTTCAAGCACCGGCCAAATGTCGTGATAGGACAGCGGAGTCACGGGAATCTTCGGCATCTGCGCCGAACTGTCGGGCGAGATCCTCTGCGAGTCAGGCAGCGATGGAGTTGACGCCACACCCGGCGTCGTCGGATCACCGGGGAACTCGAACATGTATCCGATCGATCCGCGCTGCACTCCGGTGTCGGGACGCCAGGGTCCATCAGGATATTTATCGCCTCGGCGCCAGCCGTCGTCTGCAGGATCGGAATAGATGATCATTCCCGCTGCGCCGCGTTCCTGCGCGACGAAGACTTTCACCCCGCGGAAGTTCTGCCCGTAGCGGACGAGCACAATCTTGCCACGCACGTTGACTTTCAACTTCTCCAGTTTCTCGAAATCTTCCGGCGTGCCGTAGTTGGCATATACGACCTCGGCCTCGACGTCTCCCGAAGGAGACATGCCGCTGAAGGGCATGACGACGCGGGGATCATCCTGGTAAGGATCCTTGCTGACGTGCTCGCGTGTCGGGCCGTGCATTGCGACGCCCGCGGGTTCGGTCATATCTACGCTGATCTCGGCGGGATAGTTGATCCAAACTTTGTACTCGACGATCTCCGTATCCAGACCGGCATCGCGAAACTTCTGGGCGACATAGTCGGCCGTCGCTTTGTCTTCGATCGTGCCCGCCATGTGCGGCGCTTTGGTCAGGATGCGTAAATGCTCTTCGGCAAGTCGGGAATCGGGCACGGACAGGAATTGTGTTTCGGCGGCTGTTTCCGCCGCCGCCTTCCGGAACCCGAAGATGGTCGCGGCTGCACCTGGGGAGGCTGGCGCCTTCCCACCAGACGGCGTCGACAAGCCAAAGAAGAAAATGGCGGAGGAGAGGAGCGCTGCGAAAAGGACTCTCATTGGTTCCGACGTGAAAGTTAGTAAGGTAGCACAGGTGCTTGCCGCGGTTAGGAAGGGCATCCTGGTCGATCTCTTGATTCGCTTTATATTCGCCATTGGCACCAACTTCACCAATTCCACCATCTGGTGCTGCCGGCGTGATACGCTACGGGCATGAAGCGAGCCACCATGACTTTTCCCGATGATCTAGCCAAGGCCATGGACGACTACTTGCAATCGCAAGACGCTCCTCCCTCGCTCACGACCGTCATGCAGGCGGCTTTGCGAGAGTACCTGCGCGAGCGCGGATTTCTTCGGGAATTCCGGCCGTTGAAGATCACGCCAGCGAAGAAAGGGAGCGGGCACAGCGACGTCAGTCAGAACCACGACCTGTACTTGACGGGCATTAAGAAATGATCCGCGCCGTACTGGCGGACACGGGGCCCTTGTACGCAACCGTCGACCCGGACGATGAGCACCATGCGCGAGCCCTTTTAGAACTGCAGAAATTAAACCGCGATCGGCAGGAAATCGTGATTCTCTACTCAACCCTGCTTGAGGCTTACTCTTTGATTATGTTTCGTTTGGGCAGGGATGTCGCGTCGAACTGGCTGCTGGACATGGCCCAAACGGCTCTGCTCAATCCGACGTCAGAGGATCATTGGCAAGCTGCGGCAAGAATTCGAGCACTTACGGATCAGTCGATCACGCTATTCGATGCGGTTGCAGCAGTCGTCGCGACTCGTCTGAAGGTAGACGTCTGGACCTACGATCATCATTTCGAAGTGATGAGAGTTGGTGTATGGCGATAATGGTGTAATGAATCGACCACGTCTTACCTTATCTGCCCGGTCCCAACGATCTCGTACTTTGACGACGTGAGTTCGGCGAGCGCGAACGGCCCACGGCAGTGAAGTTTCTGCGTGCTGATGCCCATCTCGGCTCCGAAACCAAACTCGGCGCCGTCCGTAAAGCGCGTCGATGCGTTCCAATAAACCGCTGCGGAATCGACTTCACCGAGAAACTTGCGCGCATTCGCCTCATCAGTGGTGACGATCGAGTCGGAGTGCCGAGTCGAGTATTTGTTGATGTGCGCAATGGCCTCGTTCACGTCGGGAACCACCGCGATCGCCATACACAGTCGCAGGTATTCTTCGTGCCACTCCTGCTCGGAAGCGGGCGAGACTGGAAGTCCGGCGGCCAGAGCCCGCGACTTGCCATCCCCGTGGAGTTCCACTCCAGCATCGATCAGCTTCTTCGCGATTCGCGGAATGTATTCCGCCGCAACCTGCTCGTGCACCAGTAACTTCTCAGCCGCGTTGCAGACCGACGGACGCTGCGTCTTCGCGTTGATCACGATGCGGTCTGCCATATCGAAGTCTGCGGAAGCGTCGACGAAGATATGGCAGTTCCCTGCTCCGGTTTCGATCACTGGCACGGCTGAATTCTCGGTGACAAACTTGATCAGACCGGCGCCGCCGCGCGGGATGATCACGTCGACCAGGCCGCGCGCTTTGATGAGTTCGTGTACCGTCTGCCGCGTTCCTGAGTCGAGCAACTCAATCGCGCCCTGCGGGACTCCGGGGACAGCGGCCATGATTTCGACCAGGCGCTGATTACTCCGAGCCGCTTCCTTACCACCACGGAGAACGATCGCATTACCGGTCTTTAACGCGAGGACAGCTGTGTCGACCGTGACGTTCGGGCGGGATTCGTAGATGATGCCGACTACTCCGAGGGGAACGCGCACCTTGCGGATGCGCAACCCATTCTCCTTGGTCCATTCCGCGAGCGTCTCGCCGATCGGATCAGGCAGCGTGGCAACGTCGCGGACGCCGCGAGCCATGTCTTTGATTCGAGCCGGCGTGAGCAGCAGGCGCTCGCGCATCGCGCCGTCGAGACCCGAGTGTTCGATATCCGCCCGATTAGCCGCCAGAATGTCCTTCTCGTGAGCTTCGACGGCCTCTGCAATCGCCAGCAGCAAAGCGTTCTTTTGCTCGGTCGACAATTGCGCCAGTTTCGCGGAGGCGGCACGAGCACGCAGCAGTTTTTCCTGTGTCGAAGCTGTGCTGGCAACTGTGGTAGCCATCAGGTTCTCTTCCGTGGCGGAAAATAAGTTCCGATCTTACGCGCCATGCCCATCGTAATGGCCTGGGGATGGCGTCCGTTCACGATGGCGACGTGGACTCCGCCTTCGCTCGCGAGTTTTGCGGCCCGCAGTTTCGAGATCATTCCGCCACGTCCCAAAGCACTCTTGCCATTGCACTGCGCTTCTAACTCAGGCGTGAGCTTGCGGATGACGCGCTGAATCTTCGGCTTCTTGCGTCCGTTGGGAACAAGGAATCCATCCACATTTGTAAGCAGGAGCAGCCAGTCGGCCTTTACTGCCGTGGCCAGCAGAGAGCTGAGCTCGTCATTGTCACCGAAAGCGCCTTCGAGTTCGCGCACGGAAACACTGTCGTTCTCGTTTACGATCGGGACGACTCCCAGCCCCAGCAACTCCGCGAACGCATTTTGAAGATTCCGGTAGCGAACCGGCGAGGTGAAATCGTCACTGGAAAGCAGCAGTTGCGCGACCACCTTCTTGCCGAAGAACAAGCGCTCATAGGTGTGCATGAGCTTGCTCTGGCCGACGGCGGCGCACGCCTGCATACGTGGGACGTCGCTGGGACGCTTCGGCAGATCAAGGCCCGACATGCCCGCGGCTATGGCTCCGGATGTAACGATCAGGTATTCGTTCTTCGAGAGATCGAACTGGTCCACCATGCCGCGCAGCAGATGGATATCGATCTGCCCGCCAGGAGCAATAAGACTGGTGCCGACTTTGATGACTACGCGCATCTTGTTTCTTGGCTGCTGCGGGGCGCGAATTTCGCTTGCCATTCGCTGCCGTGTTGCTCCGACGTGGAGAACACAGCCTCCCGCTGGGTGGGACAACACCTCTATCGTGCCGTTAGAATGGCTTCTTGGCAAGGTGAAAAATCCTGCCTCGGTTAGTACAATGCCAGCCTCCAACGCTATCAGCCGCTTCTCCGACCGCGTCGAAAACTACATTCGTTATCGCCCGGGATATCCGCCCCAGGTGCTTGAGATCCTGAAGAAGGACTGCGGATTAATGCCCGCGCACTTGGTGGCTGACATCGCGTCGGGGACGGGTATATGGACGAAGATGCTGTTGGAGAATGGAAACCCAGTATATGGAGTCGAACCAAACCCGGACATGCGTCAGGCAGGCGAGCGACTGCTCGCGGGATTTCCCAGGTTCACCAGCATCGATGGGAATGCCGAGGCGACCTCGCTACCGGACACGAGCGTCGATTTCGTCACCGCAGCCCAAGCGGCGCACTGGTTTGATCGCGAGCGGGCGCGGCGGGAGTTCTCGCGGATAGTGAAGCCCGGCGGGTGGCTGGTGCTCTTGTGGAATGAACGCGAGGTCGATACAACTCCGTTTTTGCGCGACTATGAGCAACTCTTGCTGACCTACGGCACAGATTATGAAGAGGTGCGGCACGAGCGCACCACCGACGCGGTGAATGAATTTTTCGATCCTTCTCCATACATCGAGCGTGTGTATCCCATGCGGCAGGAGTTCGACTACGCGGGGCTTGAAGGGCGGTTGCTGTCGTCGTCGTACGCGCCGGGGCCGGGACATCCGAAGCACGAACCCATGCTGCTCGAATTGCGGTGCATCTTTGAGGAGCGCTCTAAGGGTGGGCGCGTGGCTTTCGATTACCAAACGCGGGTCTACTTTGGGCGAATGACGTTAGCGTGATACAGGCATGGTCCACAGCGAGATTCTCTTTGAGACCGATCGCTTCAATGTATCCGAAGTGAAGAAGCACTTCATCAATCCCTGCTGCTTCGGAGAAGACTTGGCCGTTTGGCTACGGCAAGCCCTGACCGAAATGGAAATAACGACGTCTGCACCCGGCCAGGAGGACTGGGGATGGTACCTGTTCGCTCAGCGAGGCTCCGAACGCTATTTCTTGGGAGTTGGCGGATATCGCAAGGAAGGCGCTCTGAATGAGAACGACGCTGAATGGAGGATCATGGTGCAAAGAAGACGCACAATCTGGGATTGGCTTCGAGGCAGAAACCAGATAACTTACACCGATCCCATGCTTTCGATTATTGAAGGTCTCCTTCGTGAACAAACGGACGTCCGAAATATAACCCGCGAGTCGGTCTAAATTGCACGTACCCGGAGAAAAGATGTCCCAGGAAAAATCGTTTCATATGACGCCCGAGGAGTTCCGCCGCCACGGTCATGCCGTGGTGGACTGGATCGCCGACTACCAATCGCGGATCGAGTCCTTTCCCGTGTTGTCGCAGGTGAAGCCCGGTCAGATTCGCGCGTCCCTTGCGGTGAACCCTCCAGCCGAGGGCGAGCCGTTCGACGCGCTTCTCAAGGATGTCGAGCGGTTGATCCTGCCTGGCGTCACACACTGGCAGTCGCCGAATTGGTTTGCATATTTTCCGTGCAACGCGTCAGGCCCGGGAATTCTGGGGGACCTGCTTGCTTCCGGCTTAGGAGTGCAGGGAATGCTCTGGTCGACGAGCCCAGCCTGTACTGAGTTGGAAACGCACGTGATGGACTGGTTGGTGGGGATGCTAGGGCTGCCGCAGAAATTATTGTCGTCGAGTACCGGCGGTGGAGTGATTCAGGACACCGCTTCCAGCGCCGTACTCTGCGCGCTCCTCGCCGCTCGTGAGCGCGCAAGCGGCTACACCACGAACAAGAAAGGTGGCAACGGTCGGTTTGTAGCCTACGCATCCACGCAAACGCACTCGTCCCTGGAGAAAGCGGCCATGATCGCCGGAATCGGAACGGACAATCTCCGGCTGATCGAGGTGGATGAAAAGTTCGCGATGAAGCCGGATGCCCTTGCACGCCAAGTGGAAGCCGATCGGAAAGTGGGCCTCATTCCTTGCTTTGTTTGCGCGACGGTGGGGACGACATCTTCCAACGCGATGGACCCCGTTCGAGCGATTGGGGAGGTCTGCCAGAAGAATAGTCTGTGGCTCCACGTCGACGCCGCGATGTCGGGGACGGCCATGGTCTGCCCGGAGTTCCGCCATCTTCAGGATGGAGTCGAACTCGCTGACAGCTACAATTTCAACCCGCATAAATGGATGGGCGCGAACTTCGATTGCAGCTGCTTCTGGGTAGCCGATCGAAAGGCGCTGATTCAAACCCTGAGCATTCTGCCCGAGTATCTGCGGAATCAAGCCACGGAGTCGGGAGCGGTAATTGACTATCGCGACTGGCACATCCAACTGGGACGGCGTTTCCGCTCATTGAAGCTCTGGTTCGTGATCCGCCACTACGGGATCGAAGGCCTGCAGCACAACGTTCGCGAGCACGTGCGGCTGGCGCAAGAGTTCGCCGACTGGGTAAAGAGCGACGACCGCTTCGAACTGGCTGCGCCGGTGCCGCTGAACCTGGTCTGCTTCCGCCACAAAGGTGGAGACGCGACGAATCAATCAATCATGGACCGCCTGAACAGTAGCGGGGATCTGTGCTTGACCCACACGAAGCTGAATGGGAAGCTCACCCTGCGACTATCGGTGGGGCAAATGAATACGAAAGCGAGACATGTCGAGAACGCGTGGAAGCGGATCACGAAAGAGACGCCACGATAGATTTCTCACTTCGCCACTGCGGTGATCCTCTCCACCTTCCCGTCGTCATTGACCGTCAGGAAAGTGAATCTTTCCGGCTTTTCGGTAAAACAAGAAAGAGAGCCGAAAATTCCTTGCCGGGAGAACCCGGACACTTTCTTGCCGGTGTTTGCGTCGAAGAGATCCAATTCCGTGGTCTCACATCGATCTGAGCAGAACTCCACAGCAATTCGAGTTTTCGAAAGCTTCATTTCCCGTGGCGTCTGCCCGACATCTGACGGTTCCAAGTCAAGATTGCGCAACAATTCTCCGGAAGATGAGATCACATAGACTTTCGCCGGAGAAGTGCTCCGCATGAGGTAGGCATTTCCGTCGTCTCCGAGGCGCAGTCGGCCCGCAGAAATGGCGCGGTTCCCAGAAATGGGAGCCGCCGGGGTATATCTGATATCTCCCCGCCTAACAGCTTCATCGATTGCCTGATCCTCAGGAAATGAAAGGCGTTTGAGCAAGCGGCCATCCGCGGCGTAAATCGCGGTGAAGATCTTTGGTAAGCCCCGTTGCAATCCGGCGACAAGGATCTCGCCGGTTGGAAAAACCACAAAATAGTACGGAGTGAATGCAGGCGGTGCGAGTGGGATCCGGGACTCGAGTTTGCCGTCAGCCGAAAACTTGACCAGGAAAATGGCGTCTTTCGACCAGGCAAGTCTGGCAACTTCGCCGCCCGGTAGCAGGAACGAAGGCTCAAACGCATCCCAATTGGGTGCAAGCTGAAGCGACTTTCGGCTCGTAGCGATTCTCGCCTTCAGTTTGCCTGCGCTGTCGAACATAAGCAAAGGACGATCGCCGGGCTGATCTTCTGCCGGATCAAAGATAGTGGCGAAGGTGTTTCCCTGGCTATCGCATTGCGAGTCATTGGAGAGGCCTTCGTTGGAGCCCAAGTGAACCCCGAGATTGAGCGTTTGCTGTGGCTGGAGGACCTTGGTCTGAGCCAAGGCGACTGCTGACAAGAACACAAGCGAACAAACTGACCGGAGCCGCATAGGAGCCTCCCCGGAAACCGATCAAGTATTATCGCACTAGTTGCGCTGTTACCATCAGTCCGCCGGCATTGGCAGTGTTCGCGGTTCGGAGCACTGCTCGACCCGTGGGAAGCGTAGCGTCGGCAGCAGTTGGTCCTGGCAGCTGATCCGCGAAGAAGCGAAGAGAGTGGGCAGCTGAAGGACGAGAGCATCGTCCATTTCAAGAAGCCGTTAGACTTTCGACAAGAATCTTCGGCGTCACACTATCCACGGGTTCAAGACCGGCGCTTGCGTATCGACGAAGTCACTCACATTGCGCGTCACAATCGTAAGGTTGTGGTGAAGAGCGGTCGCCGCGAGCAAACCGTCGACCGCCGATAGAGACCGCCCTTGGCGCTTAGCGCCCGCCCCCAGCAAACCCCAGCGGTCTGCGATGCGCGGATCAATGGATAGAATCCTCCCGGAAAAACGGGCTTGCAGGTCCAGTTCCAGCCAAGTCTCCAGGTGCGTTCGGCGTTTGCCTTGCGACAGTCCGGCCACGCCCATCCGAATCTCCCCCAGTGTGAGGACACTCAAGTAGAGCAGGCTTTCATCCGCCGCCTCTATCCACTCAAGCACGCGCGGTTCGGGCTTGTTGCGAACCAACTCAGAAATGCAGTTTGTGTCCAGCAGAAATCCGCTCATAGCTCGATATCGCGTCCCGCGTCACAGTCCCGCTCCAGGTCAAGGTCCACGCCAACTAGCGGAGATTGGCGGAAAAACTCCACAAGACTGTGCGGTTGATGAGACTTGCCCACCAGTCGATCGTATTGCTCCTCCGCAACCATCACCACACTTTCCTTGCCTTGTCGTGTGATCCGTTGCGGCCCCTCGGTGCGTGCCCGCCGGAAGACTTCGCTGAAGCGGGCTTTCGCGCTCTGAATCTGCCAAGACTCTCCAGCGGTTTTCAGGCTGGCAGCCGGGGTGGATGTAACTCCGCGATTCGGCTTCTTCATAATGACCGCGTCCTCGATTCCCTCAGATATGACTAGTCTGACTAGATATTATACAAAGTTCGAAGCTCCGCCCGCCAATGCCCTCGGATGACCTGCGACAGTAGCCGATTGCTTCGCACGGAAACGGCGCGATTCCACACAGCGGGCTACGGAACGAGTAAGTGTTGGAGTGTTAGTCCGCCGGCATGGGCGCCGTTCGCGGCTCTGAGCGCCGCTCGATCGTGGGAAGCGTAGCGTCGGCAACAGTCTCGATCCACTTGCGCACTTCCGGCAGCGCCTTCCGCATCGCCACTTCGCCAACTTTAATCAGGTCTGCAGCGCGTTTGAAGTCGTCGTAAGCGAATCCGGCCACATCAGGTTCGACGACCAGGTCGGCTGCACCGCGCCAGAGAGAACCCATCGCATCCTGCGCGATGGCAAAAGATTGTCCAATCACATCGAAGAGATGCCTCGGCGGACCGCCATTCGACCACGTCCCCTTCAGATGTACCGCTATCACCCGCTCAGCGCCCATATCACGGAGCGGGCGCGTCGGCACCGGGTGCGAAAGCATGCCATCGACCAGATGCCGTCCGCGAATCTGTACCGGCAGGAACATGCCGGGATAAGCGCAACTGGCACGGATTGGATCGATAATCGTACCGGAGTGAAACACAACTCCTTCTCCAGTGTTGAAGTCAGTTGCCGTCACTCCGAGCGGAATGCGCAAATCCTCAAAAGTCCTGCACTTCAGAGTTCGGGTCAGAAACGCAACCATCCGATCATTAGACGCAAAGCCGTAGCGCGAAAGAGTCCAGCGGGCGAAACTGGTGAAGCGGCTGTTGCGAGCCACCTCTTCCATCTCGGCCAGCGACAATCCGCTGCAGTAGCAGGCACCGATCAGGGCTCCGACACTGGTGCCCGTCACCACACGGATCGGAATGCCCTCCTCCTCGAGGACCTTCAGAACCCCAATGTGAGCGATGCCGCGGGCGAAGCCTCCCCCTAAAGCCACGCCAATGGCCGGGACGCGCGTCGCTACAGGCGGAAGAGCAGGCTTTCGGGAAAGTTCGCGCCCGAACGCTTGAACCGAGCGAATGATCTTTCCCAGACTTTTCACGGCGAACCCCACTGTCGGGCTTAAACCCGCCAGAATCCCATCTAGCAAATAAGATGCCACATTAAGCTGCAAGGCTGTAAGGGCACGACGGTGCCACCCGACGTTACTCCAAGGACAGTAACCAGTTACCATAGAAGCATCATGCAGTTGGCGAAGTCCCTGTATTCCTGCTAAGTTGCCGACTGTATGGTGCGAGAGATTTCGGCTGGTGGGGTCGTTGTCCGATATATCGACGGGGAGTGGTGGATGGCGGCAATCGAGCCGGCCGGAGACCCCTCGTCCGCTCCTACTGTCAAAAAACGAGCATCAGCCGCCAAGGACAAGGCATTGCTCTGCTTGCCCAAGGGCCTGGTGGATCCCGGGGAGAAGGCTCTGGAGGCCGCCCTCCGAGAGGTACGCGAGGAGACCGGAATCACGGCATCGCCCATCACCAAACTAGCCGACATCAAATACATGTACGTGCGTACCTGGGGTGACGGTCAGCGGGTCTTCAAAATCGTCAGCTTTTACCTGCTGCGCTACGAGTCGGGGGAGATCGACCACATTTCTGAAGCGATGAGAATTGAGGTGGCGCGTGCGTCCTGGATCCGGCTGAAGGATGCTGCAAAAGTTCTGGCCTACAAGGGCGAAAAACAGATGGCGCGGCAGGCTCTCGAGTATGTGATTACACACACCGACTTGTGACCCGCTGCTCTGGAAAAATGTCCCCCGGTGCAATTACCATGGCCTCGACACACTCCCAGTCGAAGGCGATTAGAAAGTCATCTCTCTTGCCAGTCCACT
>Ga0209580_10000416_pt1 | contig 24328 bp, 15 predicted proteins | sample Coa_R1_5_FD_187153 | JGI IMG/M metagenome (GOLD analysis project Ga0209580, IMG submission 187153) | Surface soil microbial communities from Centralia Pennsylvania, which are recovering from an underground coalmine fire - Coalmine... | ecosystem: Environmental > Terrestrial > Soil >... | reverse complement strand
GATTGAAAAAATCCTCGGTTGCAATCTTCGACCACGCCTCTGGGTCAATCCTCTCGATTGCATTCTCAAGTTCCAAAACCACGTCAAACTCGCGCCGGTCGATGTCCGCGTCCAACGTTTTTTGAAGGGCGGGCATCGCACCTTTTGCTTCAGGGCCAATTCTGCACAATCCTCGCGCTGCCAGCAAACGAACGTCGGGGTCGCGGTTGTCTAACAACTCAATTAGCACGGGGACCGCACGAGGATCGCCATCGGTAAAAGGTACTTCCGCCTCAGGAACATCGACATACGAAGTGGGTTTGCCTTCCAGGTAGTCAAGCCAATCCCAGACGGTATTGCTCGGCCGCGAATACTCCCGAACTACATGGCTCCCTGCGCTTTGCACATCGAAACCAGCGTATCCCGATACAGTAATTGCTTGCAGTCTTTTACTCCATACCCTCGTGGGCTGGCCTTTGTATGACGCTTCACCTTTGATGTGTCCCAACAAGGTCCAATGTGCGCCCGAAAGCCACAACAGTGCGACGATCAGACAAATCGCAAACACAAGAAAGACGCGACTTGCTCTGATCTTACGGAACATTTCAACTCACCAGTTTAAGGTCAGAGAATCCAGGAGCACAGCTAATTGTTACTCGTGACGGCGAAAACCGCCAGATCCGGTCCCAAGGGAACATGTGGCGGCTATTGTGGCCGGCCGCGCCTGCCGGACAAGAGCCGACCCAATACGAAGGGCAAAACGAAATAGGAGTGGGCGCGATTTCACCGGCGGAGGCCACCGAATGGTTGCCCCTTTGGTTGCGCGCTACGGCAAAGTGCATTTGCGAGCTACCGATTCTCGATTAAACGCAAATAAACCGGCCGGTTGAAGTGATTCCCGTCTCCCCAAATGGCTTCGTACACCTGGTCGGCATCGGCCTTGGTCCCAACCACATATACCCAAATGTGATCTTCCCATACCGGCGTGATAAAGCGAAGTGCGATCGAATTCGGTGCAACGTTGCTCATCCCGGCGTCGACAACCGTTGGAATTTCCACTCCATTTCGGTAACGAGAGTGGAAATGATCGTAATAGCATACCCGTTCGATTAGTCCGGTCTCTTTGATCTGCACACGCCCGTTCTCCGAAGCTTCATAAATGAATTCACGGTTCCGTGCCGGAACGGGCGGCGAATCGTGCGATGCAAAATGCAGTGTAAGCACCCCTCGGTAATCGTTGGGAAGCAACAAGGTCAATTTCGCCTCAGGGTTCTTGTACATTTCGAGCACAACATCGCCTCGCCATCCAAATGCTCCCCTGGAAACCAACTTTTTCTGAATAATTGATCCCGAAATGTTCGGCTCTTCGTGGTAACCATCCGCATTGGCGTCGACGTTCAGGAAAGCCTTTCGCGGATCCATTACTAGTGCCTCATCAAGTCTTGAATTTGGGGTATAGTCGCTTCAGTTTTACACGGGCGTCGTCGATGCGGAACTGCCAGTCGACTCCCCTTTGTTTCGCGTTCGTTTTCTCGGACCAAGCGGTGATCTCGTTTTGTAGTTCAGTCAATGTGCCGATGCGGCGATCGCGCAGACACTGGCTCGTCAGGCAACTCAGTTCACATTCGGCAACGTTGAGCCAACTCCCGTGTTTGGGCGTGTAGCAGAACTTGATTCGTTGGAGGTACGCCCGTGCTCGTTCCGGTTCAAACGCTTCATAGAACGCGCCTTTGGTGTGCGTATTGAGGTTGTCACACACCAAAGTCACGTGCTCGCAATCGGCATAGCGTGTATCCAGCATCTTGGCCACTTCGATGGCCCAGTCGGCTTTGGTCCGCCGTGCGCGCGCAGTCGCCTGCCGGAAGCCCGACAAGGGCTCGGCAAACATGAAAATGCTGGCCGTACCATTGCGTTCGTATTCGTAATCGACACGCTGGCCATGCTTCTTCGTGGCGGCGATTGGCACCCGCGTCTCCTGCAGCAACTGGATGGGCTGTTCGTCCATGCACAACACCGGATGTTTCGGATCGTAGGCTCTTTCGTAGGTTTCCAGCACTTCTTCCATGCCCGCCACGAACTCGGCGTCTTGCTCCGGCGGGATGACCCAGTACTCGATCTTCCGCTTGGTCATGCCGTTTTTTTGAGCACTTTGCGCACGGTCTCGTAACTGATCGAATCGACAATTTCCAAAGCCACCACTTCGTCGGCGAGCAGTTGCAACGTCCAGTGCCCGTAACCGGCGGGCGGCTGGCCCAGACGCAGAGCGATCAACTTTGCTTCCGCTTCGCCATTGAGCTTGGGCGGCGTCGGTGGGTCCTTTCGTTTCTTGCCCTCCAAAGCCAATGCAAACCCTTCCGTCACCAACCGTTTGCGAAGATTCTCGATGGTTTGCACGCGGCAGTCCACGGCCTCGGCAATCTTGGCGTCGCTCCACGCCGGCCCGTCCGCATCCGCCTTAAGCAAGATTTGTGCGCGACGCGCCTTCTGGGACGATCCCTTAAGATTCTTGATAACTTCCCGACAGACCGTACGTTCTTCATCTGACAGTCGAACAATGAACTTCTTGTTCATGGGAAACCTCCGTGTAGTCGGAAGTTTCTCGACAATCTACAAAATCAACAACCCCAATTTCGAGCCTTGATGGGGCACTAGTTTCACTTCTCCCTTATCGTTAGTGACTCCTTGCGTCGGTCCCCAGGGCGGGACCACCACGCCTAAGCCCATCCACATATAACGCGCCTTTAGTTCGGCTCCGTTAATTGGTTCATTGGTTTCCGCGTCGCGCACATGAAAGGTAACCGGTCGCTCAAGGAAAATCGAGCAGCCTGCAGCTTGCAGAAAAAAAAACGCTACCAAGATAAGTTTGGCGGCAGGGCGTCGCATATCCGAGCTCCGGTTTGGCCGACGCAAACCAAGAAGGATAATCGAGGGCAAGCTGTATGCTCAATTTGCCCAGAATTGTCAAGGCACGTCTCTTTACCGGACCAAACAATAAAGCAGTTGCCTAGGTCGATAGCGGCAGGTAATTCGAACATTCGGGGCGGACATTCGGAGGCATTGCAAGTTCCTTTTTTCGTTTGCACTTCCGCAACCGGATCGTACAATTCTGCGGCTTGCATTGCGCCGCTGTGCGGCGGCGCCGAATGAATAGCTCAAAAGTTCGGAACCACCATGCGTACCATCAAGAGCCCCGCCCCACACCCCGCTCCTAGCCCCGCTCAACGCCCCGCTCGGCGTACCGCCCCGGGCACCGCTCAAGGTCCCGCTCAACGCACAATTAGCTCAAGTTGTGTGAAGGCGCGCTGCCCACACTCGAAACGCCATTTCGGCCAACGACTTACGTCAACTGGAATTAGCGCGCGGACGCGCACCTTGAGCGGATTTGAGCGTTTGGTAGCATGGATTGCCCGCGGCTTGGCGTGGCCAGGCGGCAGTTCGCAAAAGCCCAGAGGCGGCAGCCGCCCGGCTTTTCTCCATTTTTCTGATACCCATTCGCCCGTCGCGTGTTTATCATCTCTGAATCAAATATCCGCTTCTCCCGCACTCGTATTCAAGGGATTCCGCATGCGTCGCTTCATCGCTTTGCTTGCCGTCCTGGTTCTGGCCGCACCGCTGGCGCGAGCCGAAGACGCGCCCAAGAAAATCACCACCGTCGAAGGCGTGACCGAATATCGCCTGGCCAATGGGGCCCGCGTGTTGCTCTTCCCCGAAGCCTCGCGGCCAACCATTACCGTGAACATGACCGTACTCGTCGGCTCCCGCCACGAAGGCTATGGCGAAACCGGCATGGCCCATTTGCTCGAGCACATGGTGTTCAAGGGCACGCCCACCTTCCCCGACGTGCCCAAGGCACTGCGCGATCACGGCGCCAGCTTTAACGGCACCACCAACGTCGACCGCACCAACTACTTCGAAACCGTGCCGGCGACCGATGATAATCTGGAATTCGCCATCCACCTGGAATGCGACCGGCTGGTGAACAGCTATGTGAAGCGCGAAGACCTGGTTTCCGAGATGACGGTGGTTCGCAGTGAATTCGAGATTGGCGAGAACAACCCGCAGGGAGTGCTGATGGAGCGAATTCACGCTGCAGCGTACGAATGGCACAACTATGGTAAGTCGACCATCGGCAATCGTTCCGACATTGAGCGGGTGCCCATCGAAAACCTGCAAGCCTTTTACAAGACCTATTACCAGCCCGATAATGTGGTGCTGGTTGTCGCCGGCAAGTTCGACGAGCAAAAGGCGCTGGCCATCGTGCAGAAGTACCTGGGCTCGATTCCGAAGCCGAAACGCAAGCTCAACGATACGTATACCGAAGAGCCGCCGCAAGACGGCGAACGCAATGTCACCCTGCGGCGCGTAGGCGCCGTGGGTTCGGTCGGCGTGGCATATCACGTTCCGGCCGCCGCCCATGCCGATCACGCCCCGCTTTCGATCCTCGGCAGCGTGCTTTCGTACCAGCCCAGCGGCCGGCTTTTTCAGGCGCTGGTGGACTCGAAACTGGCTACGTCGGCCAATGCCTTTGCCGGCAACAACCACGATCCGGGCTTGTTCACCTTCTCGGCCCAGGCGGAGCCGAAGAATCTGGAAAAGGTCCGCGAAACGCTGCTGCAAGTGGTGGAGAAAATGGCGGAGAAGCCATTCACAAGCGAGGAAGTAGAGCGTGCCAAGACCCGCAATAAGCGCGCTTCCGAGAACCTGGCCAGCAACAGCCAGCAAATGGCTCAGGCGCTGAGTTCGGCTTCGGCGCTCGGCGATTGGCGCTTACTCTTTATCCAGCGCGACCGAATCGCCGAAGTAACCGTAGATGACGTGAACCGAGTGGCCGCAACCTATTTCCGCAGGCCGAACCGGACCGTCGGCATTTACATTCCGACGACTCAGCCGGAGCGCCTGCCGGTCCCAGCGTCGCCGAATCTGGAAACCATTGTGAAGGACTACAAGGGCAAGAACGTGGTGGCGGCCGGCGAAGCATTCGATCCGTCTCCGGCTAATCTGGATGCCCGGACCAGGATTTCTGAGATGAATGGCATCAAAGTCGGCCTGCTCGAAAAGAAAAACCGCGGCGAAACCGTCTCGCTCGTGCTCACGCTGCATTACGGCAATGAGGAATCGCTGCAAGGCCAGACGACGGCTGCCGGGATGCTGCCCATGATGATGTTGGCCGGCACCAAGAAGCATGACCGCCAGGCGCTGCGGGAAGAACTCGACAAGCTGGGCATTCGCATCAGTGCCGGTCTGGGCGGCTTCGGCGGCGGGCGCGGTCCGCGCGGCGGCCGGGGCGGTCCCGGCGGAACTGCTGGGCAGTTGACGTTTTCCATCGAAGCGAAGCGCGACACGCTCCCGCAAGCCATCAAGCTCCTCGGCGAAATCCTCCGCGAGCCGGCGTTTCCGGCCGTCGAATTCGACCAGATGAAGACCCGCTCGCTGGCCGGTTTGGAAGCATCGCGAAGCGAGCCGGCTGCGCTCGCGCAGAACAAGCTCCAGCGCGCCTTATCGACGTACAAACCCGGTGATGTGCGCTACGTTCCCACCATTCAGGAAAACCTGGCCCAAGTCAATGCGGTGACTCTGGACCAAGTGAAGGCGCTATACGAGAAGCAAATCGGGGCCACGCAAGGCGAACTTGGCATCGTCGGCGACTTCGATCCGGAGCCGACGTTGGCGGCCGTTCGCGCGATCCTGAAGGAATGGAAATCCGACGTTCCCGTGCGGCGCATCACCCGGCAATCGCCGGAGGACATGACCGGTTCCAAGGAGGACATCATCACTCCGGACAAGGCGAATGCGATCTTCCTGGCTGGAATGGCTTTTCCAATGATGGAAACGGATGCCGACTTCGCGGCACTGCGAATCGGCAATTTCCTTTTCGGCGGCGGCACGCTTTCCTCGCGCCTGGGCAACCGCATTCGCCAGAAGGAAGGGCTTTCGTACGGCGTGTCGTCAACATTCAATGCCGGCACCCGCGACCCGGCGGCCAGCTTCACGGTGAATGCCAGTACCAACCCGGTGAACATCGACCGCGTAGAAAAGGCCTTCCTGGAGGAGCTGGAACTGTTCCTGCAAGCCGGTCCGTCATTGAGCGAATTGACCGACGCGCAGAAGGCCTATCTCGAAGCGCAGAAAGTCGGCCGGACCAGCGACGCGGCCATCGCCGGGCAAATCGTGTCGAACCTGAACCTGGGTCGCAATTTCGCCCACTCAGCCGAACTCGAGAAAAAGATCGCCGAACTGGCCCCCGAGGACGTGAAGACCGCTTTCCGCAAACACATTGACCCGAAGAAGCTGGTGATCATTCGGGCCGGCGATTTCAAGAAGTAAGGCCTTGGCGAGCGTCGAGCCGCTTGCTGAAGCGGCTCGACGCTCGACCCAAAAATAGGGGCAAAAGCGAGACGCATCAGCCCTTCGCATCTTTCACCAGCAAGTCATTGATGCGCTTGGCGAAGGCCGACGGATACTTGAGCTTCGAGCCCTCAGCCAAAACGGCCTGGTCATACAGCAACCGGCCGTAGTCTTCAATGCGGGGATCGTTGGCGTCCTTGGCAAACAAGTCGCACATAGCCACGACGGCCGCATGATGAGGGTTTAGTTCCAAGACGCGTTTGCCGGCGTCATCTCCCGCATCCCGGCCGAAGCGCTGCATGAGCCGCTCGAAATGGGCTGTCACCGCGCCGGCATCGGCGACCAGCACCGATGCACTTTCCGTGAGCCGCTTGGAGAGGCGAACGTCGCGCACCTCGGGCAGCTTGTCTTTCAGGAACGCCAGCAATGGTTCGAACGATGCATCTTCCTCCGGTTTCTCTTCCTTTTTGTCGTCGAGATCGCCGCGATCCACCGCTCGAATATGCTTGCCTTTGTATTGGCCCAAATTTGGGATGGCGAATTCATCAATCGGATCGGTTAGCAAGAGTACGTCGATGCCTTTCGCGCGGAATGATTCGAGATATGGCGAATGCTCAATCTCCTCACGTGATTCACCGATCAGGTAATAGATTTCATTCTGATCAGGCGGCATCGACTCGACATACTTCGCCAGCGTCGTGTATTCGCCTTTCGGAGTCTTCATCGATTCGAACAACAGCAGGTCGGCCACCTTGTCGCGATTGGCCCAATCTTGTGTGCCTTCTTTCAAAATGGTGCCGAGGCCCTTGTAAAGTGTCACGTACTTCTCGTACTCTGTGTTTTTCATCGCCTCCAGGCCTTGAAGCACATTGCGGACCACATTTTTGCGGATCACCTCAAGTTGCGGGTCTTGCTGCAAGATCTCGCGCGAGACATTCAGCGGCAAATCAGAAGCATCCACCACGCCGCGAATGAAGCGCAGGTACATCGGCAGCACTTGCTCGCAACGCTCCATGATGAGGACGCGCTGAATATAAAGCCGCAGGCCGCTCTTCGGCTCGCCCCATTCGAGCTCCATGGGCTTGTGCGCTGGGACAAACAAGAGGACTCGGAATTCCCGCGCCCCTTCGGCCGTATAGTGAATCACCTTGGCCGGCGGCTCATCGTCATGAGATATCAGTTTGTAAAACTCGGCATATTCCTCCGGCGTGACTTCGGATTTGTTCCGCAGCCAGATGGCCTTGCGCGAGTTGAGCGTCTCTTCGGTTACCGTCTTGTTCTTGTTCTCGTCTTCCTTTTCGACATCCATCACGATGGGATGTTCGATGAAATCAGAGAACTTGCGGACGATCGAGCGCAACGTGAACGGCTCCAGGTAGTCCTTGCACTCCGTTTTGAGGTGGAGGGTGACATCCGTTCCCCGCGTGGACTTCTCGGCCGATTCGACAGTGAATTGCCCCTGGCCGTCGGATTCCCAGCGCACGGCGTTCTTGGGATCGCCGGCGGGCCGGGACAGCACGGTAACCTTATCGGCCACCATAAACGAAGAGTAAAAACCAACGCCGAACTGGCCAATTAGCTCCGGCCGGTTCTGCGCCTGCTGGTTCTTGAGCATATCGACAAACGCGCGCGTGCCGGACTTGGCAATGGTGCCCAGATTCTCGACCACCTCGTCGCGCGACATGCCCACGCCGTTGTCGGATACCGTGAGCGTGCCGGCCTCCTTATTCGGGATGATCTTGATCTTCCAATCTTTGTTGTTTTCCAGCAATTCTTCCTTGCTGAGCGAGTCGAACTTGATCTTGTTGATGGCATCGCTGGCATTGCTAATGAGTTCGCGCAGGAAGATTTCGGGGTGAGAATAGAGCGAATGCGTGATCAAGTGCAAAAGCTGCTTGAGCTCGGCTTTGAATTCCAGGGTGTGGGACATCGGGGGTTCTCCAATGATGCGTTGTTTTACTTTTATTTTAGCCGCTTTCGCTGCTTGCGGTTCAGCGAGCGGGAATCAAGATTTCAGCAGCATCGGTGCGTTTTCCGTATCCTGTTGCAAGTACTTCGCGCCCCATATCCATACCAGCCCGCCTAGCGCGATCAGGATAGATACGAGCAAGAAGGCTATATGCAGGCTCGACTTGTCGGCCACGAAGCCGATGAGGATGGGAGAAATGGCGTCCCCTAACGCATGGATGATGAGAATGTTCAGAGCGAACGCGGTGGCTCGGACCTGGTCGGGGATGACGTTGGCCAGAATGGTGTTCACCGGGCCGGTGTTCACAAACAGGCCGAAGACGGCAAGGAAGACGAATGCCCAGGCGTATGGGAACGGCACGTAGAGCATGGCGACGAAGAACGGCACGGCGAGCAGCGCCGATATTCCGGAAACGAGGAAATACGCTCCTCCGAACCGAGGGCGAAGCCTGTCACCCAGGTAACCGCCCAGGAGGGTGGCGCCCAATCCGGAGACGACGACAATGGCGCCAAAGATGGGGCCGATCTCGCCGGTCTTAAGCGAGTCTTCGGTCACCAGCGCGTCGTAAATGCGCGCGTTGTACTGTTCGATCTGTCGCGGCGAAAGGAGCGACGCCAGTTTCTCTTTTAACTGCGCGCTTTTGTAGACTACTGCGCCGGTCGCCTGTCTCAGTTTTTCAGTCACTTCGGCTGGTACCATGCGCGTGCCATCGCTTGCTTTCATATCTTCGAGCTTCTGTACGGTGCGATCATTGATCTCGAACTTGGCTTCGCGCTCAAAAATGTACGAGGGCGTCCACGCAGCTACGCCGCCGAGGACGAAGGTAATTAGTGTGTAGCCGAAGGTGACAAATTGATATGATTTGACCTGAAGCACTTTGCGCAACACGAACCGATAGCCATATTGGTGCAGCGCTCCCGAATCGGCGCGCGGCGGTTCTTTCATGAAGAAGCACGTCGCTCCGAGCAGGAGTCCGGGCAACACGACCAGCAGAAAAGCCCCGCGCCAACCCCAACTGGTGTCGGCCACATGCCCACCGACAACGAAACCCAGAGCGCTGCCGACGGGGATTGCCAGGTAGAACAGCGCCATAATTCGGCCGCGCTCAAACGCCGGATACATATCGGAAAGCATGGAAGGAGCAACCGGTCCATACGCGGCTTCACCAGTTCCGACAACGCAGCGCGTGAGCAGTAATAAGATAAACGATGTCGCTAGCCCCGTACCGCCACTGGCCAGACTCCAAACAATGACGGCAACGCCCACCAGCGCCCAGCGCGAACGGCGATCCCCGAACCAGCCAAACAGCGGCGAAAGCAACATGTAGCTGACCATGAATGCCGTCGTAAGGCTGCCGAGCTTGGTTTTCAGGTACGGATCGATGGGGCTGAAGAGTGAGGCATCGAGTTCCAGTTTCGGCAGCACCGCCGAGAGCACCTGCCGGTCGATGTAGTTAAAGAGATTAATCGAGAGAAGCAGGATCAGCGCATTGCGCGCTCCGGGCAGCGGCGTGGTGCGGTCGGCAATTGGGGGCGAGAATTCTTCCATGAGACTCCCAATTCAAAGGAGCTATTTGTTTTGCAATGTATAACGTCCGAATCTAGCGTTTGCGCCACACGCGGCGATCTTCTATTCCCATCTCCGCCATCACGGGCTTGATCGCCTCATAAAAGCGCACGGCATCACCGGGGTAGCCGGCGGTGGGTTTCAAATCGGGCAGCTTTTCCAGCCAGAAGCGGTTGAATTGCCGCATAAAGATTTCCCGCAGGTACTTGCTGGTCATCGAGGCGAGTGCCACCGGAAGATACAGCGAATCGCCTTCCACTTGAAAGGTCCAGCGCAGCAGGCGCGGGCCGTCCATCCGATAACGGCTGCAGTTGCGGTCTTCGCTGATGACGTCGATCCAGCCGTCCGGGCAGGCGCTGCTGAGCATAGCGGAGTGATACCAGCGGCCACCCTGGCGGTCAATCAAGAAGTGGACCGGCTCGGCCCTTTCATCCGGCCGGCGGCCAAGGTGGATCAGTTCACACACGCCGTCGGCCAGCACGCCGGCTTTCGAATCGAACTTTTCGAGCAGATCGTTGAAGCGCAAAGCGGGCGTGATACGGCTGCGGACCCACAAGTTCTTGATCCCGACCGATTCACAAACAAAACGGAAGCGGCTCGCGTTCTCGGCAATTGTTCTCGCTTCGATGGTAACCGGAAGTTGCTCACCGGAGGTGTAACCCAACTCGTCTTCAAGATGTCGAAGCGAAGTGAAAGCGAAACACTCGAGGAATTCAGAGAGGCAGCCTAATGCGGGAAACAGGGTGGCCAGGACGCCCAGCTCAAGATCTTCCAGGCCGCGCTGCGAGCCGTAGACTTTTTTAGAATCATCGATGACAAGACGGTCGTCGTCTTCTCCCGAGCGGCGGACGCACTTCGAAAGCAGTTTCCATAAATCAACCGCGTCCGGGTCGCAATCCAAGTGAAAGCCGACGGCCGTTTGCACGAGCGGGCCGAGGTTGGGTCCATAGCCCGCTTCGTCGATGCCGATAATCCAGGGCATGGTATCCTCCCATGTCGAGGATTATGATATGAACGAAAATGCCGCTTGTGGCTTTGCGCTCGGCAAGATTGTACGCGAGCATGAAGCCGCAAGCGGCGAGAACAGTTTTCCCGAATCTTACGATGCTGACGTCGCCTCTTCGGTGACGGCTTCGCCGTCGACCGACTCCACGTCGCCATATTCGCCTGGCTCCGCGTTGATTCGTACTTCGCTTTCCTGGTAGATCCGGAAACCAGTGCCGGCCGGGATTAGATGGCCCAGGATCACGTTCTCCTTTAGACCGACCAGGAAGTCCACTTTACCGGCCAAGGCCGCTTCCGTGAGCACCTTCGTGGTCTCCTGGAAGCTAGCAGCGCTGATAAAGCTGTCAGACTGGACCGCGGCCTTCGTGATGCCAAGCAGCACGACGCTGCTCGTGGCCGGTTCCGGATGCGACCAGCTGGGCGCCTTCTTGTCCTGCTCTTCCAGGCGCTGTTTTTCCTCATCGAACGCCTCCTTGCCGACGATCTTGCCGGCTTCGAAGCGCGATTCGCGCGGGTCCTTGATCTTCATGCACTCCTTCATGAGCCGTTCGTTCACCTCGGCAAAGGCGAACTTGTCCATCACGCTGCCAGGCAAGAGGCCCGTGTCGCCGGTGGTTTCCACTTTGATCTTCCGCAGCATCTGGCCAACAATAATCTCAATGTGCTTGTCATCGATTTCCACGCGCTGCGACCGGTACACGGCCTGCACTTCGCGGACCAGGTAGTCCTGCACGGCGTCTTCGCCTTTGATCTCGAGAATATCGTGCGGAACCAACGGCCCGACTACGAGCGGATCGCCTTCCTTCACATAGTCGCCGGCGTGGACGCGCATCTGTTTGCCCGGCGGAACTTGGTGTTCGACCTCGCTGCCGAGTGGCTTGCCCTGGTCGTCTTCCGGCTGAATCCAGATGATGCGCTTGCCGCGCTTCCGTTCGCCAATGCGCACTTTGCCGGCCACGGTGGCGAGCACGGCGGGATCGCGTGGCCGGCGAGCTTCGAAGATTTCCGTGACGCGTGGCAAACCGCCCGTGATGTCCTGAATGCCCGACTGTTCGCGCGGCGTCTTGGCCAGCAACTTGCCGGCCGAGACTTGCTCGCCGTCCTTCACTTCCAGGTAGGCCTTCTCGGAAATATAGTAGGAAGCCAGCGTTTGCCCGCGATCATCCTGAATGCTGATCTGCGGGTGGAGTTCGCCCTTGTGCTCCATAATGATGAGCCGCTCGATGCCGGCATGGTCACGTTCGCGGCGGACGGTTTCGTTTTCGATCATGTCCTCGAACTTGATCGTACCGCCCACTTCGCCGATGATCGGCTGCGAATGCGGATCCCAGTTGCACAGCTCCGTTCCGGGATTGATCGTTTGGCCGTTTTCGACTTTGAGTGTGGAACCATAGGGGACCGAGTAGCTTTCGACCTTGTCCTGACCCTTCATAATCAGGATTTCGGCATTGCGCGACAGGACGATTAGAGCCCCCTCGTCGGTGCGCACCGTCTTCAGGCGTTCGAACTGCAACACGCCGCCCTTACGGGCCTTGATGTTGCTTTCATCCGGTCCGCGTTTGGTGGCCACGCCACCGATATGGAACGTACGCATGGTTAGCTGCGTGCCGGGTTCGCCGATCGATTGGGCGGCGATGATTCCCACCGCCATACCTTCTTCCACCAGGTTGCCGGTAGACAGGTCCATGCCGTAGCAGAGCCGGCAAATGCCCAGGTGGGCCTTGCACGTCATTGGACTGCGGACGACCACCTTGTCGATGCCGCGGCGCTCCAGTTCGCGGGCCTTCTCGCGATCGATCATCTGGTTTTCTTCTACCAGCACTTCGCCCGTGAGGCGATCCTCAATGGTCGAGCGACTCACCCGGCCGCGGATCGAGTCGGCCAGGTTGCGCTCGATTTCTTCGCCCTTGTAGATCGCGTTCTTACTGATGCCCTGCGTGGTGCCACAGTCGTACATGGTGATAACGACATTCTGGGCCACGTCGGCCAACTTACGCGTCAGATAGCCAGAGTCGGCCGTCTTCAACGCGGTATCTGCCAGGCCTTTACGGGCGCCGTGCGTGGAGCTGAAATACTCCAGCACGCTTAGCCCTTCACGAAAGTTCGCCTTGATGGGCGTCTCGATGATCTGTCCGGACGGCTTGGCCATCAGGCCGCGCATGCCGGCCAGCTGGCGAATCTGTTCGACGCCGCCGCGGGCACCGGAGTGAGCCATCAGGAAGATTGGGTTCAAATAGGGCTTGCCTTCACGGCGATCTTCGACCAGTTCCTTGAGCATGGCTGAGGTAATTTCGTCGCGGGCCTTGGTCCAGATGTCGATCACCTGGTTGTAGCGCTCGTTTTCGGTAATCAGGCCGCGTTCGAAGTTCTTGCGCAGCTTCTCGACTTCTTTCTCCTTTTCCGCCAGCACCTTTTCCTTGCTCGACGGCGTTTTCAGATCGTCAGTCGCGAAGCTGAGGCCCGAGCGGGTTGATTCGCGGAATCCGGCGTCTTTCATCTTGTCAAGCAGTTCGATCGTCTCGCGCCGGCCGAGATGCAGATAGCAGTCGGCAATGATACGGCTCAGATTCTTGCTCGTAAGAGCCAGGTCATAAAACGGCATCTTGGGGTGCAGAATGTCGTTAAAGATCACACGGCCTACCGTGGTCTTCACCAGGCCGTTGGGATTACGGTCGAGATAATCGACTACTGTCTTGCCGTCGGCCTTGGTTTCGCCAATGACCTTTTTGTCGATGGGCAAGCGCACGCGGATTTTGGCGTGCATGCCCACACGGTTGGCGCCCTGGGCCTGGAACACTTCCATGGGACTGTGGAAGATCATGCCGTCGCCGGCTTCGACCTTCTCGCCTTCCTCGCCGCGGCTGGCGGTGAGGTAGTAGCAGCCCATCACGATGTCCTGGCTGGGCGTAATGATCGGGTTACCGTTGGCAGGGCTGAAAATGTTATTGGTGGACATCATTAGAACCGATGCTTCCACCTGGGCTTCGATGGAAAGCGGCAGGTGCACGGCCATCTGATCGCCGTCGAAGTCGGCATTGAAGCCTTTGCAAACCAGCGGGTGAATGCGGATGGCGTTGCCCTCAATGAGCACGGGCTCGAATGCCTGAATGCCCATGCGATGCAGCGTGGGGGCTCGATTGAGAAGCACTGGGTGGTTCTTCGTCACCTCTTCGAGAATATCCCACACCTGATCATCTTTCCGCTCGAGCATCTTCTTGGCCGATTTGATGGTGTCGGCGTGGCCGAGTTCCTTTAGCCGACGGATGATGAACGGCTGGAAGAGTTCCAGTGCGATCTTTTTCGGCAAACCACATTGGTGCAGGCGAAGTTCGGGGCCAACGACAATCACCGAGCGGGCCGAGTAGTCGACGCGCTTGCCGAGCAAGTTTTCGCGGAAGCGGCCTTGCTTGCCCTTGATCATGTCGGTGAGCGACTTGAGCGGGCGGTTGCTGGAGCCGAGCACCGGCCGCTTGCAGCGGTTGTTGTCGAAAAGCGCATCCACGGATTGTTGGAGCATGCGCTTCTCATTGCGGATGATGACTTCCGGCGCATTGAGATCGACCAGCTTCTTGAGCCGGTTGTTGCGGTTGATGATGCGGCGGTAGAGGTCGTTCAAATCGCTGGTGGCGAAGTTGCCGGAATCGAGCAGCACCAAGGGCCGAAGGTCCGGGGGGATAACCGGAATGCAAGTGAGGACCATCCATTCCGGCTTATTCGGGCTATCGCGCAGCGATTCCACCACCTTCAGGCGCTTCACCAGATCGCGCTGCTTTTGCCGCGATGGCTTCTCTTTCTTGTTAAGTTCGTTCAGCTCGTCGCGCAAGTGATTCGATAGATCGACCAGATTCAGGCCTTCCAGCAACTTGCGCATTGCCTCGGCGCCCATTTCGGCCTCGAAGCGCTCGCCGAATTCTTCGCGCTTTTGCCGGTATTGCTCTTCGGTAAGCAGTTCGTTCTTCTTGAGCGTGGTGTCGCCCGGGTCGGTGACGACATAGTCCTGGAAATAGATGATCTTTTCCAGGTTCGACGTTTTCATGTCGAGCAGCGTGCCCAGACGGCTCGGCATGGCTTTGAAAAACCAGATATGGACCACCGGGGCGGCCAGTTCGATGTGGCCCATGCGCTTGCGGCGCACGCGGCTGTGCGTGACCTTCACTTGGCAGCGGTCGCACACCATTCCTTTGTACTTCATGCCGCGGTACTTGCCGCACGAACATTCCCAGTCTTTTTCTGGGCCGAAAATCTTCTCGCAGAATAGCCCGTCTTTTTCCGGCCGGTAAGTGCGGTAGTTGATCGTTTCCGGCTTCTTTACTTCACCGAACGACCAGCTGCGGATGTCATGCGGGCTGGCCAGGCTAATGCGGACCGAGCCGTAGTCATTAATGCGGTCATATGTGGTTTCGCCGGTTGCAGCAGCGCCGTCGCTCATTACTATTCCTCCCTCAGTTGACGCCCAATAGGACAAACAGCCCGAATAGGACCTATAGGTGTTTGCTTCAAATTCGTTTCTTCTCCAATTGCATGTTTAGACCGAGGCCACGGATTTCGTGGGTGAGCACGTCGAAGCTGGCGGGGGTGCCGGCTTCTAGCGTATTTTCGCCCTTCACCATGGACTCATAAATCTTGGTGCGGCCTTCCACGTCGTCGCTCTTTACCGTAAGCAATTCCTGCAGGATGTAGGCGGCACCGTACGCTTCGAGCGCCCACACTTCCATCTCGCCGAAACGCTGGCCGCCGAAGCGGGCCTTGCCGCCCAAGGGTTGCTGCGTGATGAGCGAGTAGGGACCCGTAGCTCGGGCATGCACTTTGTCGTCCACCAGGTGGTGCAGCTTGAGCATATAAATGTAGCCCACGGTCACTGGTTGCTCGAAGGCTTCGCCGTTACGGCCGTCGAAGAGCGTGACCTTGCCACTTTGCGGAATGCCCGCCTCCTTAAGGCACGAGCGGATTTCGTCTTCCGTGGCCCCGTCGAACACCGGCGTGATGGCTTTGAAGCCCAGCTTCGCCGCGGCATAGCCCAGGTGCGTCTCCAGAATCTGACCGACGTTCATCCGGCTCGGAACGCCCAGAGGATTCAACAAAATGTCCACCGGCGTGCCGTCGGCCAGGTACGGCATGTCTTCCTCGGGCAAAATCTTGGAGATCACGCCCTTGTTGCCGTGGCGGCCAGCCATCTTATCACCGACGGAAATCTGCCGTTTGGTGGCGACGTAGACCTTCACCATCTGCTGCACGCCGCTCGGCAACTCGTCGCCGCGCTTGAGCGAATTCAGTTTGCGTTCCTTTTCGTCCTTTAGAATCTGAATGCGCTCATGGTGCCGCTGCCAGGCCGCCTTGGCCGCCTGCTTCTTTTCCAGCGAACGAATATCTAAATCCTCGAAATGGAACTGCGTGGTCTGCTCGACAGTGGCCTTGTCGTCCTTATCAACACCGACAATCTTGCCGGTGTTCGGGTCCTTGATTTCCTTCTTTTCGAGCGTTTCGCACAGTTCCTGGATTCCCATGCGGAACTGTTCGGCGATCTTTTCCGTATAGCTCTTTTCGATCTCGCGTTCTTCCTTGGCGAGTTGCTTCTTCTCATCCTCCGACATGTTCGCCCGGCGGCTGAAACGCTTCGTGTCAATGACGATGCCTTCGATGCCCGACGGCACTTCCAGGCTATCGTTCTTCACGTCCTCGCCGGCCCGGCCGAAGATTGCATGGAGCAGCTTCTCTTCCGGCGTCAATTCCGAGCGTGACTTGGGCGAAACCTTGCCGACCAGAATATCGCCCGGCTTGACAAAAGTGCCCACGCGAATGATGCCGTAGTCGTCGAGGTTCGACAGTGCCTTCGGGCTGACATTCGGAATGTCGCGAGTGAACTCCTCCTTGCCGAGTTTGGTCTCACGGATTTCCGCATCGAATTCTTCGATGTGGATCGACGTGTACGTGTCGTTCTTCACTAGTCGTTCGCTGATGATGATGGCATCTTCAAAGTTGTAGCCGTCCCACGACATAAACGCGACCAACACATTGCGGCCCAATGAAAGCTCTCCCTGGTGCGTGGCAGCGCTGTCGGCAATAATTTGGCTCTTCTTGACCTTCTGGCCCAGCGCCACGATGGGCCGTTGGTTCAAGCACGTGCGCTCGTTGAGCCCGTGAAACTTGCGGAACTTGAATTCGCGCGCGGTCGGGTGGGCCAAAGCCGCCTTCAGCACGTCCTCCATCTCTTTGGCCGCGACCAGTTCTTCTTCCTTGACTTTCTCCAACCCCAGCACAATGCGTTCGGCATCCACATAACGAACGTAGCCGTTGATGTCGGAGCGAACCACCATGCCGCTGTTGCGGGCCACGTCGGCTTCCAAACCGGTCGAGACGATGGGCGGCTCGGTAATGAGCAGCGGCACCGCCTGGCGCTGCATGTTGGAACCCATGAGCGCGCGATTGGCATCGTCGTGTTCGAGGAATGGAATCAGGCCGGCCGAGACGCCGACCATTTGCTTCGGGGAAACGTCTATGAATTCAACCTTGTCCGCCCCGATATAGCCGAAGTCACCGGCAAAGCGGGCCATGACCCGATCCTTGTGAACGTGACCGTTCTCCGTCGGAGCGTCAGCGGGGGCGAGGCGGGCTTGCGCTTCTTCATCGGCACGCAACCAAATCACCTGGTCGGTCAGCTTTTTGTTGTGAATCTTGCGATACGGCGTGATCAGGAAGCCGTAGTCATCCACGCAAGCATAAATCGACAGGCTCGAAATCAGGCCGATGTTCGTGCCTTCCGGCGTTTCAATGGGGCAAATGCGGCCGTAGTGCGAGATATGCACGTCGCGCACTTCAAAACCGGCCCGCTTGCGGTTCAAGCCACCGGGGCCGAGGGCCGAGAGCCGGCGTTCGTGCGTCAACTGCGCCAGCGGATTGGTCTGGTCCACCACTTGGCTCAGTTCCGACCGGCCGAAGAAGTATTCGATTGCCGCGGAGACAGATTTCGGATTGATGAGCGTCCGCGGCGTCATGTCTTCCAAGTCGCGGATCGACATGCGCTCCTGCACGGTGCGGCGGAGCTTGAGGAAGCCCTTGCGCAATTCGTCGGCGGCGAGTTCATCGATGGTGCGCAGACGACGATTGCCCAGGTGGTCGATGTCGTCGACCGTGGCGCGCGGCTTCTCGCGCCGTTCGCCTTCGCGCGGTGGCGGCTCCCGCAGTTCGAGAATGTACTTGATCGAGTTCACGAAATCAAGCGACTTCAACGTCATCTCGTTTTCGTCGATGTTCTGATCGAACTTGCGGTTGATGCGGAAGCGGCCGACCTTGCCAAGCCGGTAACGGTTTGGATCCTGAAACTTCTCCTTAAAGAGCTCGCGCGCCTTGTCGAGTTGCGGCGGGTTGCCGGGGCGGAGCCGCTGGTAGATCTTGATCAGGGCGCGCTCGTGCGACGGCGGCTGATCGTCTTTGCCGCCGCGCTCTTCCATTAGTGAGTTCAGGATCAACTGCTCGCGCGGATTGCGGAGGACGCGCACCGAGCGAACATGGCTGGCCTTGATCTTGTCCACCATGTCTTCCGTCAAGCGCTCGCAGCTTTCGAGGAAGAGTTCGCCAGTTTGGGGATCGATGACATCGCCTACTACCTGTGGCCATGGATCATCAGGGCCAGCCGGCTTGAGCTTCCCGAGTTGATCGACCTTGATCGTCTCGATCTCCTTTTCGTGGAATGCTTCAATGATCGATTCGTCACTGCTATAAGCCGGGTCCATGGCCCGCAAGAGGGTGACGGCTGAGAATTTCCCGGACTGATCGATACGGACGCCGAGGGTGTCTTTCTTGGTGACGTTGATTTCAATCCACGAGCCGCGTTCGGGAATAATGCGGCAGGAATGCATCTTCTTGTCAACGCCTGCCGATTCGTCGAGCACGAAATCGACGCCGGGCGAACGGTGCAGCTGGCTGACGACCACGCGCTCAGCGCCGTTGATGATAAACTCACCGCCACCGATCATGATCGGCATGTCGCCGAGGTAGACTTCTTCTTCGACGGGCTGGTCTTTGCGCAAGCGCAGCCAGACGCGGAACGGCCGGCCGTAGGTGAGGCGGAGTTGCCGGCATTCATCCGGGTCATAGCGCGGCTTTCCAAGTTCGTACTTGATGTATTCAAGGGTGATTTTTTTGTCGTAGCTTTCGATTGGGAAGATTTCGCGTAAAACCCCCTCGAGGCCGATCGGCTCGCGCTTTTCGGGCGGCACGTCAAGTTGGAGGAAACGGTCATACGACTTCAATTGTACGTCGGTGAGTGGCGGGACATCCACGGCATCGCCGAAGCGGCCAAAGTTTCGCACGAGTTCGGGCTTGATGATTCGATTCTCAGTAATTGGCATGTTGGGAGATCCTCCCGGAAAATAAAAGACAAAATACCGCCTCAACGATCACTCAGGCTCTTGGGCGATCGCGACGCGGTTCAAGTTCGGCAGCAATGCGTTGCAGGTGAGTCAACCCGGAGCGGACCGCCGGTTCCGGCACGGCAGTCGAGCAACCAATCGCTTGTTGTCCCATGCGAGGAAACAACACGCCCCAGCGATTTTGCGAAGCCTGGAAAACCGGACCGGCTACAGTTAGATTGCCAGGCACGCGAGTTCACCATGTAAGATGATGATCGGCCGGCCGCCTGGTGAAGGCATCCCGCGGCTTCCCCGCGCGGCTGGCCTGGGCTTTCCGTATACTGCAAGAGGCCCGTGGCAATCGTATTCGTCATTGGATAGAAGAGACCCACCAGTCCATTCTACTCGCTACGGGCGAAAAAGCATAGACGCACAACGTAGTCATCGCTAATTAGCGTTTGCCGCTAGCGTTTTGCGCACGCCGACAATGGTCAGCGTGCGCAAATCGCTAGCGGAAGCGGTGGTTACTTCAACGAAATCTTTGCGCCCGCCTCTTCGAGCTTTTTCTTAATCGCGTCAGCTTCGTCCTTGGCGACGTTTTCCTTGATGGGCTTGGGCGCACCCTCGACCAAGTCCTTGGCTTCCTTCAGACCCAGGCCGCTAAGGACTTCGCGAACCGCTTTGATGATGCCAATCTTCTTCGCGGCATCGAAGCTTTCCAGCACGACGGTGAACTCCGTCTTCGCGGCCGGCTTTTCTTCCGCTGCGGCTCCGCCGCCGCCGCCGCCCGGGACTACCATCATTCCGCCGCCTGCGGCCGGTTCGATCTTGTACTTCGTCTTCAGATACTCTTTCAGCTCGACCGCCTGCACCAGGGTCAAGGCGGCGATTTTGTCGCCTAGTGCGGCAATGTCGGCGGCCACGCCGTTAGTCTCACTCATGGAACAATTCCTCTATCAAAAAAGGTCCGCTGCCTGAAGCATGGCAGCAAACGAACGCGTAATAGCCATTTCGATCGGCCGCTCATGGTTTGACGAACACGCCAACCCTCAAGCTGCTGTTTGTTCTCTAGTTTTCGAGTCAATCTGGCTCGCCACCTGCCCGCCGGGCCCCATGACCATGGCCGACAACGTCGAACCGGGACCGAGAATCATGCCGACGATTTCCCCGATGGCCTCCAGCCGGGTCGGCATCTTGAGCGCTTGCTCAAAGGTAACCTGCTGGCCTTCGGCAATGGCGGCCTTGACGGTCACCTTCTCCGGGAATTTCGGATCCTTCTTTTCCGCATCCTTGAAGTAGCTTTCCAGGCCCTTCGATAATTCCTTAACACTTTCTGGTCCCCAAGCGAAGACCGTGCAGCCGCCCCAGATGTCCTTGAGTTCAATTCCGAGGTCCGTAAACACCTTGCGAGCCAGGCTGTTTTTCACCTGCTGCAAGCGAATGTTCTTTTTCCGTAGCGTCAGGCGCAGCTGGTTTTCGGCTGTGGCCGACATTCTGGTCGAACTGAGAACGACCATATTCTTGACGCCGCGGAAGGTCTGCTTCAGCGCGTCCATCTGCAATTGTTTGACTTGTTTGCTCATGTTCAATCCTGCCGCTTGCGGCGATGCATATTACTGTTAGAGCGCAATCCGAATTCCCGGGCTCTGTGTGGCTGACACCGAGGCCGACAGCAGATAATTCCCCTTCACCGCCGCTGGCCGCGCGGAGCGGACCTGATCGATGAAGGTTTGAATGTTTTCCACGAGCTTGTTTTCCTCGAAACTCAGCTTGCCGACGCCGGCATGAACACAGCCGCTCTTGTCGGTGCGGAATTCCACCTTGCCGGCTTTGAATTCCTTCACCGCCTGACCGATATCGGCCGTGGGCGGCACGACAGTACCAGCCTTGGGAGTTGGCATGAGACCACGAGGGCCGAGCACCTTGCCGAGGCGGCCGACCTTGCCCATCATGTCCGACGTGGCCAAGGCTACATCAAAGTCGGTGAAGCCTTCTTTCTGAATCTTCTCGATCAGGTCCTCAGCTCCAGCATAATCCGCGCCGGAGGCTTTCGCCTTGGCGATGTTATCGGCCTGGCAGAACACCAGCACGCGGACGGACTTGCCGACGCCGTGCGGTAGCGAAACCGTGCCGCGAACCAGCTGATCGCTCTGATTGGCGTCCACGCCCAGGTGCATGTGGATCTCCACGGTCTCGTCCATCTTCGAGCGTTTCAGCAACTTCAACGTGGCCACGGCCCTAGCCAGGGGCTGCGCGCCCTCTTTGAGAATTTTCTGATTGATGTTCTTCAAATGGTTTTTTAGTTTCTTGCCCCGCGGCGGCGCATGCCGCTGCTTCTTGCGCGTTGATTCGCCAGCCGCAGCCGGCGCGGCAGGCTTCGCAGCCGCTTCTGCCGGAGGTTCCGGCGCTGCCGCTTCGCCCGCCGGCTTCTCAGCCTTCGGTTGCGGGCTGGCCGCGTCGGGCGCACCTTTTTCCGCCTTCTTGGCGGGCTTCTTTTCACTAGTAGGTTTTTTCTCCGCTGCCGGCTTTTTTTCGGCCGCCGGCTTCTCTTCCTTGGCGGGCTTTTCGGCCGGGGCGTCCGGATTGGCGGCCGCCTCTTCTGACTTCGGGGTGGACTTTTTGGCCATAGGTCTTAAATAGTAAGCGGGACCGTCTGTCGAAGACCCGCTCTACATACTCCCAAATAACGCGAAAATACCCCACTATCCCGGCTCTTCTTGAAAGCGGGATTGGGGTTACAGATTCCAGCTATCGGATCATATCTCCGTCCGTGGCGAATCGAACGATATCAACCCTCGACGGTAATACCCATGCTGCGGGCGGTCCCGGCCACAATGCGAGCGGCGTGTTCGGTGTCCCGCGCATTCAAGTCACGTTCCTTTCTCTTGGCGATCTCCATTACCTGGGCCATGCTTACCTTGAAGCCCTTGTACTTGCCACTCTTTTTGGTCTTTTCTTCACCCGGGATCAATTCGCCGCCCTTTTTCTTCTCGATCGGAATGCCGGCGGCCTGCTTCAGAAGGATCGCGGCCGGGGGACTCTTGATTTGGAACTCGAACGAGCGGTCGCTGTAAATCGAGATCACCACAGGCAACATCATGCCCTTATTGTCTTGCGTGCGGTCGTTGAACTGCTTGACGAACTGGCCAATATTCACACCGTGCGCACCTAAGGCCGGGCCTACCGGCGGGGCCGGGGTGGCGATAGCGCCCGGACACTGCAACTTCACCATTGCCGTTAACTGCTTTGCCATGACTTACCTTTACGGACTCAAGACTATTCTTGAAAGTTCGCTCTTTTACACGCTTCGCCTTAAGCGGCGACGTCATGTAGCATCTATCTGCCAATGTTCCAATTCCACCGAAGTAGGCCTGCCGAAGACGGTGAGTTCCACGCGGATGCGGTGCGTCTCCCCGGCGTCTTTCGGCTCGCGGATTTCCTTGATCTCGCCTTCGAGGCCCTGGAAAATGCCGTTGTTTACGCGCACCTTGTCGCCCACGTTGAATGGAATCTTGCTCGGCTCAACCGGCTTGGGCAATTCTCCCTTGTCGCTCACTTCCTGGTCCCGGAGCATGGCATGCACTTCGCGGTCGGACATGGGGATTGGCGCCCGATTCAGGCCGCCCCCACCGACAAAATCACCCACGCCTGCCGTCTCGCGGAACAGGTAGAGAATCTTATCATTGAACTCGACTTCGGCCATAACATAGCCGGGGAATTTTTTGCGTTTCTTGACCACGCGCTTCCCATTCCGAACCTCGGTGACGCGCTCGATGGGCACCACCACCTGGCCGAAGAATTCTTCGAGGCCCTCAATTTTCACACGTCGCTCGATGGCCGACTTGATCGATTCTTCGCGACCGCTTTGCACTTTTACCACATACCATCTCTTGTTGCCGGCCGGTTTGGCCTCTTCATTCTTCGGTGCCGGCTCCTCGGCCGGCTCTTTCTCCGGCACCTCGGCGTGCACTACGTCCGCAGCCAGCTCCGTGGGTTCTTCGTCCATGATCTCGTGGCTCGATCCGTCCGCAGTTTCCTGGGGCGGCGACATTTCCCCGGCAGGTTGTTCCGCCGGCGTCGCTGATTCCACCACCGGCGTCATTTCCTCGGCCGGCTGTAGCTCGGGCGGAGTTTCGGCGGGCGGAGCAGGCGGTTCAGCCGGCACCGGTGCAGCAGGTTCAGATTGAGAGCCTTGTTCGATCATCATGGGGACGACTCATTACAGCAACGGGCATTTCTAAGTAATCGTCAATTTCAGAAGTCATAGGACAGAAGTCAGAGATCAGAAAAAGCCGGTCTGACATCTGATCTCTGATTTCTGTCCTCTTTTCTAATACGGTCGCTCCTGCACGTCTTGGTTGGCGCTGCGGTCCACAGCTTTGGCCTTCGGCACAATGCCGCCGAGCGTTTCGCGGGTAAGCACCCACCCCCAGACCTGATCCACGAAAAGGAGGAAGACGGTGAACAGCACGACGGTCACTAGCACCACAATCGTATCTTGCACCAGCCGGCGTCGCGTGGTCCACGAGACTTTGTTCATCTCCGCCTGAGTGGCGATGAGGAAGTCGGCAAACATTGGGAAATTGACTGCTCGCCAGGACACCCAAACACTCAAACCGACCAGCAATAACGGCAATGTATACGCCACGTCGGGCAACAGGGTCACATAGCGACTTGAGGCGATATCCGGCACCAAAATCGCCGGACCGATTCCTTTTAATTCCTTCACATAATTGGTGGCCGTGAACGGAACATGCACGGTCCAATTATGCGTCGCCGTTTCCAACGTCCGACTTTGCCACAAAGACCAGATGCCCGCGCCGGCCAGAATTAGTATGCCGGCAATAGTCAAGCGCCTCAGCAACAATCCCTGCGACGGCTTATGGCTCTTCGCGTGGAACCAACCCTGGCTTTCGAACGTAACCAGAAAGTTGGCAAACTGTGACTTAAAGCAATAGCGAACGGCTGCGACGATTAAGCCCGCACCGACAGCACACATAATCGACAGCCCGGTCGTGCGGTTTTCCTGTCCTTTGATCAAATATCGTTCGAGCAGCTGGCCCACCCAGATAGTGACCAAGAAGATTACCAACGTGCCAAACAGGAAGGTAAATAT
>Ga0209580_10000414_pt1 | contig 24395 bp, 26 predicted proteins | sample Coa_R1_5_FD_187153 | JGI IMG/M metagenome (GOLD analysis project Ga0209580, IMG submission 187153) | Surface soil microbial communities from Centralia Pennsylvania, which are recovering from an underground coalmine fire - Coalmine... | ecosystem: Environmental > Terrestrial > Soil >... | reverse complement strand
GAACAAACAGCGCAAGCTTGCGCTAAACGTCTGCGGCCGGATGTTTCGTGGTTGCGTTGGAACACAAAGGAAGGTAAGAGTAGTAAGGGCTGCGCGGTAACACCTCGCGCGATCCGCTTACTCTGCGATCTTCACCACAATCTTCCCGTAGTTCTTTCCCTCTTCTAGAAGCTTGTAGGCCTCAACCCCACGCTCCAGAGGCAATACATGGCCAATCTGGGGCGTAAGCTTGCGCTGGCTGATCCACTCCGATAACTGCTTCCACGCCGGCTCCATGATTTCCCGTTTCTGCGACAAATACGAAAGCCAGAGTCCCTGCACGCTGGCCGACTTCGCGTACATGGCGCGTAAATCAATTTGTGGAGATTTTCCCGTGGCGGTGCCGTACTGAATCACGCGCCCAAAATCGCGCAGGCAGCGGAGACTCTTGGCCGTGTGCTCGCCCCCGAGCATTTCGAAGACGGCATCCACACCTTCGCCATGCGTGAGATTCTTCACCACCTCTTCGTACTCGTGCCGCTTGTAGTTGATCAGGTGCTGCAGCCCGAGTTCCTTGACGCGGTCTAGCTTCTCGTCCGAGGAAGACGTGCCGTACATCTCCACTCCAAGCAGTCGCCCGATCTGTACCGCCGCCGTCCCGACGCCGCCGGCGACGGCATGAATCAGAACACGGGGAGTGCGCCTGGTGGGCTCTTCTCGGTAGACAACCGAGGGCGCCAGATTGCCCGGCGTCATTCCCGCCTGCCAGTAGAGGAGGTACGCAGTGAAGTAGTTCACCGGGAAAGCCGCAGCCTGTTCGAAGTTCCAGTGCTCAGGTATAGGCCAAAGCATGTTCTCGTACGTAGCGGCCTTCTCCGCAAAGGCTCCCCACTGCGTATATCCCATGACGCGGCGGCCTGCGCCTTCTTCAACGCCTGCGAATTCCCGCCCTGCAACCAAAGGGGGCGGAGGGGTCCCGGGGTAGCCCCCCTTCGCAGTCATAAAGTCGGCAAAATTCAGGCCTCCGGCGAAGACACGCACGAGGGTTTGACCAGGCTTAGGCTTGGACTCCGGTACGTCCTGAATCGCCAATGCTTCAGGGCCGACGAGGCTGGTAATGACCAAGGCTTTCATGGGGCTAGTCTAGCAGGAGAAATTCAGATCACTCAGCGGGCGAGTCGGGAGGTCAGGGCGGATGCGGCCGAACTGGGTACGCGGATGGCACCATTGAGCCTTCCCCATTGCGTAACCCAGAGGTATATACTTTTTGCGTCAGTCTACTGTTCCTCCGGCCTGCCCCAGAGGGCCGGAACGGGGCGTGCATTCATTCCCCTAATTCTTGCGCCCCGCTTTAAGAAAGGCCAACCCGCTGGGGGCGGCGACGGCTGGCTCGGGTGCATCGTCCGGTAGCAGAGGGAAAGTGCATCCGCGGGGAGGTATACCGTGGATATCATTTTTGTACGTCTTCTTCTTGTCGTAGTTGTAGCGTTTACTTGCCTTGCAATAGAACCCTTTAACCTGCCACGCTGGGAGAACGCGGGATTGGGCGCGATCATCGGGGCTTCGATTGTTCTGTTCGAGTGGAAGCTGCGCACCGTCAGCCTGAAGCGGCTGATCGGCGCCGCTATCGGCAGCATTCTCGGAATCTGTGGCGCCTACCTGTTTGCGCTGGTCATTCGGGGCAGTGTCCCGCAGGGGCACATGCAGAGCTTCCTGCAGATCCTGGTCATGCTCCTGATGGCGTACGTCGGCCTCACCGTCGGCGGCAACAAGGGCGATCTGCTGAACCTGGCCGCCCTGGGCGGAATCTTCGGCGGTGAGAAGCAAGGAAAGAAGAGTTACAAGATCCTCGATACCAGCGTCATCATCGACGGACGAATTGCCGACATCGCCGAGACCGGATTCCTCGATGGCGTCATCGTTACGCCGCAGTTCGTGCTGCGCGAGTTGCAGCTGGTCGCCGATTCTGCCGACTCGTTGAAGCGCAATCGCGGCCGCCGAGGTCTCGATATTCTCCAGCGTCTGCAGAAGGTCGCAAACCTGCAGATTCAGATCGTGGAAGACGATTTTCCCGCGGTCCGGGAAGTTGATCTCAAACTGATTGAACTGGCCAAGCTGTACGAGGGCAAGATCATCACCAACGACTTCAACCTGAACAAGGTGGCGCAGCTGCAGGGCGTAGAGGTATTGAATATCAACGAGCTCGCGAACTCGCTGAAACCGATCGTGCTGCCCGGCGAAACCATGCGCGTGTTCATCCTCAAAGAAGGCAAGGAATACAACCAGGGCGTAGCCTACCTGGATGACGGCACCATGGTGGTCGTCGACAACGCGCGCAAGATGATCGGCAAGACCATCGATGTGTCGGTGACATCCGTTCTGCAGACCACTGCAGGCAAGATGATTTTCGGAAAATGGGATGAACGCGCCGCTTACTCCCGGCAGGCTGTTCCAGTCCCAGTGACACCGACTGCCGTTCCAGTGGTACCGACCGCGACCACGGCGGTGCCGACCGCGACGGCGGTCGAGACGAAAACTGGCCCGGCTTAGACGTCCAGAGATTCTTTGCCGCTTGCCTGAGAAATACGAACGGTTCGCCCGGCGACGGCGGTGACGTGCGCCCCGTCGATCATTTGAATAAGCTGCCTTCGCGCCCGTATACTTACAGCCCGCCATGAAGGTTGTTGTCATCATTCCCGCGGCCGGTCTTGGGACACGCATGGCCCCGGTGTCGAGCGCCAAAGACACCAAGCCTCATCTTACGAAGCAATTCACCGAGCTTGCCGGAACGCCGATCCTCGTCCACACGGTGCGCAGGTTCGCTTCCGTGGATGAAGTCACTGAGATCTGGATTGCGTTGCGGGAAAATGAGATCGATGGCTTTCGCGAACGGCTGCAAAAAGAATCGAGCGCCGTGCGCCAAAAGAAGATCGAGTTGGTGGTTGGAGGCGAGCACCGCCAGCAATCCGTGGAGCACGCGCTCAATGCGATTGCCGCTGCGCCCGATGATATTGTGCTCGTCCACGACGCGGTCCGGCCCCTGGTCACAAGTGAGATTATCCGCGAGGTCATTGAGGCCGCCCGCAAGTACGGTGCCGCGATTTCCGGACTCCCCGCGGTCGACACCGTGAAACAAGTTGAGCGTACTGCCGAGGGCGCGATCGTCAAGGCGACTATTCCACGCGCGGGCGTCGTTCTGGCACAAACTCCGCAGGGATTCCGCTATGACGTGATCAAGAAGGTGTTCGATGAGGCTTCCGCCGATGGCTTCATGGGCACCGACGAGGCATCACTCGCCGAGCGGTCTGGACACGAAGTAGCCGTGGTGATGGGCTCGCCAAAAAACATAAAGATCACGACTCCGGGAGATATGGAGTTAGCCGAGTTCTATTTAGGGAAATGAAGCCACGGATTGCGCGGCTTTCCACGGATAACCCGACCAGCGAATGCCAAAGACCAACGACCGACGACCAGTGACCGCACAGCCAACGACTCGGATTGGATATGGCTTCGACTCCCATGAATTCCGGCCCGGCATTCCGCTGAAGATTGGGGGCATTACTCTCCAGCACGACATGGGACTCGGTGGGCACTCCGATGGCGACGTGCTGCTGCACGCCATTACCGACGCGCTACTGGGGGCCATTGCAGCGCCGGATATTGGAGCGCTGTTTCCACCCTCGGATCCGAAGTGGAAAGGCGCCGACTCTGTGATCTTCTTGGGTGAGGCACTGAAGAGAGTACACGACGCCGGATACGGAGTTGCCAACATCGACGCCAGCCTCATCCTGGCCGCTCCGAAGATCGGACCGCATGCCGCAGTGATTCGTACGCGAGTGGCGGAGTTGCTGGGGGTTCACTGTGATTGCGTTGGACTGAAGGCGAAGACTCCAGAGGGACTCAGTCTGGATGCTGCGGCTATCGCGCATGTCGTGGTCTTGCTCCAGAGAGCGCCCCAGAAGCGTCGCCGGAAGAAATCACGCTGAAGGCTACTTCGGCAAGACGCCCAGAGAAACAAACCAACAACAACCGAAACAATTTGAACCGTCCATCCTAGTGGGCCGTGCGGCCAGACGAACAGGGCTACAAGCGGCGATGCCGCCGCGATCAACTCGCCCGTTCTCCCGTCGGGCTTTGTTTGGCATGGCGGTTCAGCCGTGGGCGGTTTCGATCAGGGCACGAAAGAGTTTAGGCGAAGCCTCATCCTCATCTACCGACCGTTCGGGATGCCACTGCACGGCGACAACGAAATGATCAGGAGCGGTTCCTTCCAGGGCCTCGATGATGCCGTCATCGGGGCACCGAGCCACGATACGCAATCCTTCGCCGAGTGCATCTGCGGACTGGTGATGGGAGGAATTCACCGGCACGACAATGGAACTGCCATCGCTCGACTTCTGATTGCGATCTGCCTTCCCGATGATCTTCGCCAATAAGGAATCTTCCGAAACCTCGACCGAGTGCGCGATCGCAACCGTTCTTCCGGCTTCGTGATTGACCTTTGATCGGGTGCCTTCTGGAAGGAAATCGGGAATATGCTGGATCAGAGAACCCTTGCAATAGACATTTAGACTTTGCAGGCCATAACAGATGCCGAGCACGGGCTTTCGCCGGGCATACGCATCGTCGAGCAGCAGGGTGTCGACGTCATCCCGGCGAGGATCAGATTTCGCGGTGTGCGGCAAGCGTGCTTGCAGGAATCTCCCGGGATCAATATCGGCATTGCTGCCCGGCAGCAGCACGCCATCGCAGCGATCCATGAGAGTTCTGACTTCTTCCGGCGTGCGATCAAGCGGAATGCGAACCGGCTCTCCGCCCGCAAGCACTACCGCTCGCTCGTATTGCGGAATGGCGCGCTCGCCGTATTCGCGGTCGGTCGAGTGCGGCATGGGGATGGCGATGCGAGCAGGCATTCGTTATCCCATTCTCTCGATTGCCGACAGGGCTCTCACCTGGCGATAGTGCCGGATTTCCATGACCAGCGACAGCACGAAGATGATTGCCCCTGCAACCAGGGCCATGGGCAGCGCGATCTGGCGATAGGCGATTCGCATGTCAGGATGAATTCGCCGTAGCGCCGACACGATCATTGTGCCGAGAATTCCGATAAAGAGGCTCACCGCGAAACAGGTCAGAGTTCCGATGAAGGTTGCCAGCAACACTCGTACGGGAATGCCATACCAGCGTGGCGCTCGCGGCGCTGTTCCGGTGGCCTTCAACTTCAAACCCGGCGTTTGTAGAGGATGGCGAATTCGAACCCATTATTGGGCGGGAACAGCTCCGCAACTTTGCGTAACCGCTCAGCCAATGCGGATGGCGCGATCAGCGGGTAGTCGCGCTCGCGCAAATCCCCGTAGTCAAAATCGAGGTAGAGCGAGAGGAGATAAATCGAGATAGTGTCGGAAAAAGTGGCTTCAAGATATTCGTTCTTAAAGCGCTCGGCATCGGGGCCCTTCGCGGTGGCCAGCTTGCGCGATTCGAATGCGTCCATCGACGTCTCGCCACGAACTCCGGCTTCCACCTGGCTCCACGCAAGTTCAGCGAATTCGGACGACACTCCCGCACGATCGACGAGCGCGTGGCCAACGTTGATGAAAAATTCGAATGCCACGGAGAACTTGTCATCCATCAGGCGCGTGGAGATGAAGACGCACTGGGAGTCGCCCAGGTTCAGGTTGCGATGGCAGACCGCGTTATCGCTGAGAGCTACGTCATAGCGATCAGCAATAAGAGTCTCATCGCCGTGACTGACCGTCAGCGGAACGAAGTAGTAAGCCTTGCGTTCCAGTGCGGTGGCGATGCGGGTTGGAACGGCGGCGACCATGCGGTCGAGGTCAACAGAGTTGACCGCGATCTCGCCCAAGCTGGCGTAGCAGACGCCATTGGGAGCCTGAGAAACCGGAGCCTGCCGGACTACTTCGCCCGGGCTACGAGTGATTGCTGGAGCAGCTTGAGACATCCAGTCTTATTCTACACAGAGGCGAGCACCTGCGCGTTTAATCACGCTGCTGACGCCCAGCCGCTGGTCTATTTGTTCGAGAGCACGAAGTCCACATTGGAAACGCCGTTCCCCGTTACGGTCACAGATTTCTCCCACGTTTTGGGCGCATTGAAAATCGGCCGTTGCACGCTGTGTTCCGTCAGCACGTCATAGGCCTGCTCTTTCCCAGTCAAATTCCACCCCTCATGCCAGGCAACAATCTGATACGTTCCTGGTGGAACGTCGGTGAACCGGAAACGCCCGCTCTCGTCGGTGATGGCATAGTACGGATGCGGCGCCACGAACATTTCAGCGTTCATCCAGACATGGCCGCCGTTGCAGCGCAGGTTCACCAGGCCGGGAGTCTGCATGGAGCGCGAGATCACGCGGCCGGGAAAAGGAAAAGGAAGGTTAAAGGTGGCGGCGCCATCCATGTGAATCGTGTGCAGCGTCGCGTCGGAGCTCATCATTTCCAGTGTCCCGCCCTCGGGAACCAGGAGAATGTGGGGAATATAGCGGCAGTGCTTCTGGTCCAGATGGCGGCGCTGCTCTGGCAGGTCCATCGCCTTCCCGGCCTTGATGTCCTTCAGATAAACCACGGTGTTGGCGACGCCGCCTTGCGGGCCAACGATGAGGCGTTCGAGGTCCCTGGTCTTTACGGAATCAGGATCGCAAATTTGCGGGTCCTTGGTGATGGGGAATTGCGCCGCGTGGGGGACGGGTCCAGTCCACGTCACAGACCCCGAGATCGTGCCCCCACCCGTTACGGTTATGACTCTATAGTCTTGGGCAAAAGCCGCTGCCGCGAGAGCAAAGAAGATTGTAAAAAAACGACTGCTTGCGATGAACCGGCACATAGTCCACCCCTTGATGCTCGCGCTTCGGCACCGCAGCCGATTCCCTTGAGCATGAGATTTTGGTCGTAGTCCCGCTCACACGGTCGTGCTTCCCAACTTGCGGGATGAAATGCTACACAGGGGCCAAAATCAAGGTGCAGCACTGTGATTGCAGGACTTTCTGTTTTCAATGAGGAGCCGTCTTACCCCGTCCAACGGGAGCCGGTTGTGATTGAAATCACACTAAGGTTGCGCTTAAGGGGAACAAGAGTCGAGATTACCAAGGTGGTGGTACGAGCAGGGAAGCCAGCTCCAGCGAGTCGTCAAATCAGTTCGGGGGACTTTACAATCATCGGTCCATGCCAGTCACTGTCAGATCGTTCGCGAAGATCAATCTCGGGTTGCGTATCGGCCCGGCGCGGCCAGACGGGTTTCATGAACTGCTCACGGTCTATCAGACGATCGGTCTGCATGACGTGATCCGCGTAAGTGTTGGGCGAGGCTCCGGGATCGAGATTCGTTGTGCCGACCCGCAGGTGCCGCGGGATGAGTCGAATACCTGCTTCCGCATTGTTGAACGGGCGATGACTGCCCTCCGTGCCAAGGGACGCATCGTCATCGAGATCGAAAAGCGGCTGCCAGTGCAGGGTGGACTGGGCGGAGCTTCAGCCAACGCAGTGGCGACATTGCTCGCGCTCGAGCGCGCTGTTCGCAAGACACTAACGCAGGCTGAGAAGTTGCGGATCGCGGCGGATGTAGGATCAGACCTGCCGCTGTTTTTGGTCGGCGGTGCTGTCTTGGGAGTGGGACGGGGGGAGCAGGTGTATCCCTTGCCGGATTTTCCGTCGACAGCGTGTGTAGTCGTGACGCCGGAAATTGGAGTTTCGACTCCCAAAGCGTTTGCCGAGTGGGACCGGTTATGTGGCGCGGGCGCTCCCGCCCGCGAAGGTTTACCTCCGATGAGTGATGATGAGATCTCGAGCCAAAGGCCTGCCAAGCTTCGCTCGGCCGGACAGCCGGGTGTGGCTGTCCCCACGCAAGCCGAGTCGAAATTGACGGTACCCACTGGCTCCGATAGAATGAACTTGCTTGGCCGCAGCTTGTCGGCGTGGCTGAGCGGGCTGTACACCAGTGCTCCTTCTCATCCGTTAGAAAGAGGGGGCCGGGCCGGGAATCCGCTTCTCCGGCTTGACCGGGCTGGGATCGAAAACGACTTCGAGCAAGTCGTCTTTCCTGAGTATCCCAAGCTGGGCGAGGCTAAAGGTGCGTTGACACGCGCGGGTGCGAAGTACGCATCCCTGTCGGGTTCTGGCTCGACCCTGTATGGGATGTTTGTTTCGCGGCACGCGGCGGATTCGGCAGTTACGAAGCTGCAAAAGGCCGGATGGACGGCGCAGGTGGCCTCGACCTTGACGCGGACGGCGTACTGGCGGCGGATGTGGGCGGAATGAGGCTTGTGGTCGGGGGCGCTCGGCTTCGCCTTCGCTGGGACGGCCGAGGCGGCCGTCGCCACATGGTCTGAGGTCTGACCGGGCGTTTGGGTCGGCGAATTTTTGATTGTTGAAATCCGATTGTTGAATGACAATAGTCATGCCCGAACAGGGTTCAATCAACAATCAAGCATTCAACCATCAACAATTGGTTTACTGGGCCGTCGACTAATGGTAGGTCAAGTGCCTTTGGAGCACTTTGTCTAGGTTCGAATCCTAGCGGCCCAGCCAAGAAATTCGGCTGTTGCCAGTAACCAGTCGCCAGAAAACCCGCTGGCTTGGGAGCTTGCAAGAAAACGGTAAGAACTGAAGGCCAGGAGCCCAAAGAACCATGGCAACTTTAGTCACGCCGACCGACAAGGCTGAAAAAGTTGAGAAGAAGAGTCCGCCAGTGACTGACGAAAAGCCGGAGCGAAAGCCGCGGCCGCGAACGGACGAAAAGTTCAAGATTTTCAGCGGTACCGCAAACGAGTCTTTGGCCGACGAGGTCTGCCACTTTCTCGGAATGCAGCGAGGGCAGGCGCAGGTCACGCGCTTTGCCGACGGCGAGTGTTACGTTCAGATTCAGGAGAACGTGCGCGGAGCCGACGTTTTCGTGATGCAGCCTACGTGCCGTCCGGTGGACGAGCACCTGATGGAACTGATGCTGATGATTGATGCGTTGAAACGCGCATCGGCGCGGCGCATCACGGCAGTGATTCCGTACTTCGGGTACGCGAGGCAAGACAGAAAAGACAAGCCGCGCAGCCCGATCTCGTCGAAGCTGGTGGCCGATTTGCTGACCTCCGCCGGGGCGAACCGGGCATTGATTGTGGATTTGCATACGCCGCAGTTGCAGGGATTTTTTAACATCCCGGTAGATCATCTGTTCGCTTCACCGGTGCTGGTGGATCACTTCCGCAAGCTGGCGTTGCCGAACCTGACGGTGGTTTCGCCGGACGCGGGCGGCGTGGAACGCGCCAGGTTTTTCGCGAAGAAAGTGGACGCGGCCCTGGCCATTGTCGATAAAAGGCGCGTCGAGATGAACGTAGCCGAGATCATGAATGTCATCGGCGATGTCGACGGACGGACTTGCCTCATCATCGATGATTTGATCGATACGGCGGGCACGCTGGTGAAAACGGCCGCCGCCTTGATAGAAAACGGCGCGACCTGTGTTTACGCGTGCGCGTCGCATGCCGTGTTGTCGGGGCCGGCGGTAGAAAATATTCGGAATTCGGTCATCAAGGAAGTTGTAGTGACGAACACAATCCCGCTGACAGCCGAGGCCGAGGCGGCGCGAACGGAAAAGGGCGGAAAGATTCATGTCCTTTCGATTGCGGGATTGATTGGCCGCGCGATTCAGGCCAATCACGAAGAGACTTCGGTGAGTAAGCTGTTCATGTAATTGCCTCGAATTTTGGCATTCCTCCGCGTTATCTGCGGCGGTTCTCGACGAACTCTGCGGTAAAGCCTTAACCCGCTGAGAACGCAGAGGATTCGCGGAGATCGCAGAGATTACACAGAAGGACATTTAAGGACCAATCATTATGGCGACTGCATTGGAAACCAACATATTGGAAGCACAGGCACGGAAGCCAGGCACGAAGAATGAAGCTCGGCGTGTGCGGCGCGACGGGAAGATTCCGGCCGTGGTGTATGGAGCCGGCAAGGACTCGCTCCCGATCAGCGTAGATCCCCGCGTGGTGACGCGAATTCTGAACTCCGAAACCGGCCACAATACCATCTTCGATCTCGCCCTGAACGGCGAGAATACCAAGGCCATGATTGTTGACTGGCAGTATGAGCCGATCAAGGGCCGGCTGCTTCATATCGATCTGAAGCGGATTGCCCTCGACAAAGTGCTGCGCGTCAGTGTGCCCATCTTCCTGGAGGGCGAAGCGGCGGGCGTGAAACAGGAAGGCGGCATCCTCGAGCAGATGCTGCGTGAAGTCGAAATCGAGTGCTTGCCGGCCGACATCCCGAGCCATATCGATGTCGACGTATCGCACCTGACCTTTGGCAAGGTATTGCGTGTTTCCGATCTGCCGCACTCGGAGAAGCTGAAGTTCTTGACCGACGCGAACCAGCCCGTGGCGCACGTGACCTCGGTGAAGGAAGAGGTTGTGGTCACTCCTGAGGCTGCGGCGGCGGAAGCGACGGCTGCTCCAGCGGAGCCCGAAGTCATCAAGAAGGGCAAGCAGGAAACTGAGGAAGAAGGCGCCGAGGCTGCTCCGGAGAAAGCGGAGAAGAAAGAGAAGAAATAGCTGCGTAAGGAGATTGTGGGGTGGTGGGCTGCGCTTGGCGCTAGCCAGACGGGCGAGGCCCCCGTCGCCACACGAGCAATCTCAGTGCAAGCTGTGGATAGCGGCGTGAAACTGATCGTGGGTCTCGGCAATCCCGGAATCGAGTATCAGTTCTCGCCGCATAACCTGGGTTTTCTGGCGATCGATCGGATTGCCGGTAATCTTGGGGTGGAAGTAAGGAATCGGCAATGCCGGGCCTTGACCGCGCGGACCGTGATCGCCGATCAGATGGTGCTGTTGGCCAAGCCCGAGACGTTCATGAATTTGAGCGGGCTGGCGGTGCGGGAATTGTTGCGGGAGTACGAGGCGAGTCCGGAGTCGGACCTGATCGTGATTCAGGACGAGCTGGACTTTCCGCTGGGCACGCTGCGGATTCATACGCGGCGCAGTTCGGCGGGACACAACGGCATCGAGTCGATTATCGGTGCGCTGAGCACGCAGGACTTCCTGCGGATTCGGATCGGCGTTGCGCCGGAACGAAAAGTCGGAGATGGGGCAAAGTACCTACTGGCTCCGATGAAGAAGAAAGAGCTGGAAGTCGTAGACGGAATGCTGGACACCGCCGAAGAGGCAGTGAAGGTGATTTTGAAGGATGGTCCGGCGGCGGCGATGAATCGCTTTAACCGGAAAGAAGAAGCAAATGAAGGGAATAAGGATTAGGGGCTAGGGATTAGCAAGAGGTTAAGTTTTTGCTATTCCCTAACCCCTAGACCCTAGCCCCTGAGAGTTTGGAGAACAGAATGAATCGTACTTATGAGCTGATGTTCATCGTCCGGCCGGATATGACGGACGAAGATCTCGACAAACTGATTTCGACACTGCAATCGGTCGTGCCCCCTTCGGGAGGCAATGTGGTCAAAGTCGAAAAGATGGGCAAGCGGCGGCTGGCCTACACCGTTCGGCGCTTCCATGATGGCATCTACGTGCTGATGGTCATCGAGGGCGGCGGCCCGGTGATTCACGAGCTCGAGCGCCGTTTGCGAGTGACCGAGCCGGTGATCAAGTTCCTGACCGTGCGTGTCGACGAGGAGCAGAAGCGCCTGGACAAGATCAAGAAGCTGCGCGACGCCAAGAAGAAAGTCAGCGCGCAGCCAGCGGCGGCGGCCGCCCCGGACGAGACGGCGACTCCGGCAGCACAAGCTCCGGCGACAGCTTAAACAAGGGGCTAGAGGTCAGGGACTAGGGATCAGAGTCCGGACCTCGTACTGTGGATGGATATTTTGCTGGCCCCTAACCCCTGATCCCTGGCCCCTATTTTGCGGGCTTGGCAGAGAATCCGAAGGAGAGCACGAGTTATGGCAGACGAAACGAAAGCACCAGAGCAATCGTCATCGAGCGAGCGGCCGCCGCGTAGTGAAGGCGGAAGGCCAGGCGGAGACCGCCCCCGATTCGGTGGTGGCGGACGCGGACCGGGCGGACCTCCGCGCGAAGGCGGACCCGGCGGACGCAAGTTCTTCCGGCGCAAGAAGGTTTGCAAGTTCTGCGTCGAGAAGATTGAAGACATCAACTATAAGGACTACCGGCTGCTCGGACAGTTCGTTGCCGAGAGCGGCAAGATCGTGCCGCGCCGCCTGACGGGCGTATGTGCGCCGCACCAGCACCGGCTGTCATCGGCTATCAAGCAGGCCCGCAATATCGCCCTGCTGCCGTTTGCAGGAAGAGCGTCATAATCTACCGGCGACCCTCGCTTTGTCATTCCGAGCGAAGCGAGGAATCTGGTGTTTGCTGGCGGCGAGGAGAAGCAGATTCCTTGCGTTGCTCGGAATGACAACGAAGGCATAGTTAAAGATTGGAGTCATCCATGGAAGTCATTCTCAAAGAAGACGTTGCGAAGTTAGGATCGCGCGGCGATGTGGTGAAGGTCGCCGAGGGATACGGGCGGAATTTTCTTCTGCCGCGCAAGCTGGCCATCGAGGCCAACGAGGGCAACAAGGCCGTCATTACGCAAATGAAGGCAGCCTCAGTGCGGCGCTCGGCCAAAGAGAAGTCCCAGGCCGAAGAACTGGCGAAGCAGTTCGAGGGCGTGTCGGTCAGGTTTACGCGCAAGTCAGGTGAGAACGACCAGCTGTTTGGATCCGTAACATCGAGCGATTTGGGTGACGCTCTGACCAAGAAGGGCTTCAACGTCGATCGCCGCAAAATCCAGCTGCACGAGCCGTTGAAGACTTTGGGCGAGTTCACCGTCCCTGTGAAGCTGCACAAGGACGTGACCGCGCACATGAAGGTTGTGATCGAGAAGGAACCAGCCACGGAATAAAAACGTCGTATACTCCTAATCCTGCGTTCGGTCCCAGGTCTCTTCCGAACGAGTTTCCCAGGAGGTATTTATGGCGCTTTTGGAGAAGCCCATTGCTCTGACTCCAGCCGGAGGCGGTGGGCTCTGCATCGGTCCGGATGCTCTGCAGGCTGCGGACATCATCGTTTCGACGACCCGGGCAGCTGTCTCGGGTGCGATTCGCGCAGGAACAAGTTCGGTAGTCAGCCACGCCGCACTCTGTGACGGTTACGGCGAGGTGATTGAGGCGATCGGCAAAGGCGTTTACCAGCCATAAAATTGACCTTGCCATCGCAGACGATGCGTTGGCCGTGGCATACCGTTCCCCGAACATCACGACGAAAAAGCCGCCCGGATCATCGACTACGCCACCCATCAGATCGGTAAACCATACAGCGTCGCGGGCGCTCTTTTGTCGACTGATAAGATTCTCTGCCGGGTGCTCGGTCCCCGGCCGGCCAGTTTCTTCTGCTCACAACTTGTCTTTGAGGTCTATCGCCGAGGTGGACTGCCGCTGACAACGGCACCGTCCCAGTGCGTGACTCCGGCCGACGCGGCTATCATCGCCCAGAGCCAGCTGACGTATGTGGGCCATCTGCTCGGCGACCCGGCCTGGTTGCCGGTGGTATCTCCGTAGTCGGGTCGTTAGTCGAGGTTTAGCATTTGATTAAAAAAACGCCCCGGAAACGCCCCGGAAACAGGGCACTTTCCATGCCAAACTGGCACTTGACTCTGTGTGCCGTTGTTCTGTTTCCCCCTAAATCTTTGTCCTAGAATCATCTAGGTACTCCACAAAATCCCTGTACAGCCTATAATTTCTGCTCACGGTTGAGCTGACTCTTCGTCTATTCCTGTGCAAGCCCGGAAGACTGGAAAGCCGGGCAAGTTAGAGGAAGCGACAAAAATGCCGGCCGGTGTATGGGCGTTACCATTTTCGGTTGGCGGACGGGCCCACTCAAGAGAGAGTGAGTTAACAGAGAGAGTCAGCACGAACCAGAACCCCACGCGGGGTTGCATGGCTGGGCTAGATCGCCAAACGCAAGATCGCCGCATCGATGACACGATGCTGATCCGCGAGGCGCAACGCGGGAACCGCGCTGCCTTCGAGGAACTCGTACGCCACTATGACCAGGCGGTGCTGCGGCTCGCCCTGCATCTCACCGGAACTGAACACGACGCCCAAGACGTGTATCAGGACGCCTTCCTCAAGGCTTATAAGAACATCGGCAGCTTCCGGTTCGAGTGTTCCTTCTACACATGGATTTACCGGATCGTTACGAACCTGTGTCTCGATCACCTGCGCAAGAAGACCGTGCGCAAGGAAGACGCGCCGGTCGCGAAAGACTCCGATGGCGGCGAGTATGACTTGCTCGATCAAGTAGCCGACGGACGCGCGGGTGCGAATCCGGAGCGCGATTTGATGCGGCGCCAGTTGGGCGCGCGGATCGCCGGAGCACTGGAGAAACTAACGCCTCGCGAGCGCATGGTTTTCGAACTGAAACACTATCACGGCCTGAAGCTGAGAACCGTGGGAGAGATTTTGCATACCACGGAAGAGACCGCCAAGAACACCCTCTTCCGGGCCACGCAGAAGTTGCGCGGGGCTTTGGCGGATATGCGATGAGTGGCAAGGAACATGTAGAGACAGCCGCCTCGGCTGTCCGGCGAGGGCGCAGCCCAGCCGATCAGATGAATGGATAAAGGTGAGCCTATGAAGTGTGAATGGGTTCGAGAAAATATCGTGCTTCACGTTTATGGCGAACTGGCCGATGACGCCCGCCACGAACTGGAACAGCACATCGCACGATGTAGCGATTGCGCGGCCGAACTGAAGGCAGAGCAGGATTTTCACGCGCTGCTCGCCCAGGATCGCGCCGATGATCCGACGCCGAATCTGCTGGCGTCGTCGCGCATGCAGTTGCAGGAAGCGTTGGAGACGGCCCAGCAGGGCAGCATTTTGAGCCGGCTGCCGTTTGATCCGGCAATCTGGCTGCGCCAGATGCGGTTCTCGCCAGCCCTGGCTTCTGTGATTCTGATTCTCGGCTTTTCTGGCGGCATGTTGACAGCCTATCGCGTCATCCCACGCGGACCTCAGGTTGCAGGAGTCGTGACCCCGCCTCAGCAAGATGCTTCCATCGCCGCCATTGATTCCATCACTCCAGTCCCCGGCACCGATCAGGTCAGCATCAAGTACAACACTGTCTCCACACAGGAAAAGCAGGGATCACTGAACGATCAGCAGATCCAGCAATTGCTGCTGTTTGCAGCGCGGAATAACTACAACTCCGGTGTGCGCGTGGACTCCGTTGACCTGCTGGCACAGCGTTCGAGCGATCTGCAGGTACGTGAGGCGTTGATCTATGCGCTGCAGAACGACACCAATCCCGGCGTGCGTCTGAAGTCCCTTGACGCATTGGGGAATTACGTGAAGAGCGATACCAATGTGCGCGATTCCGTGTTGCGCGCCCTGGTAAACGATTCGAATTCCGGCGTGCGTATTGAGGCGCTGCGACTGATCGAACCAGTGAAGGCCGATGGCAGCGTGCGTGGCGTCCTGATGGCGCTGGCGGCGAAGGATACCAGCACGTACATCAAGTCCCAGGCGCGCACCATGCTGGCACAGTTGCCCGAGATTGATTAGGAGAGTTCGTAGAAGTCGGAAGAGAAGTGAGGTGATTCATTTGAAAAAAGCGCTACAAGTGGTCGGGTTGGCCGGAGTGCTGGCCTTGCTTGCGCCAATAAGCTTTCTTTCGCAAAGCTGGGCGCAGGAAACAAAAGTCTCGCATGAAGGCGGATCCTGGGCACAGGAAGTAACGGGATCGCTGGCTGCAGTCAGAAATTTACGAGTCAAGGTAGACATGGGCTCAGTGGTGGTACGCGGTGGGCAACAGCAAGGCATCAATTACGTTTTTCATACTCGTTACGGCACTTCTTCGGAGCAGGAAGCACGCAAGCAATTCGAACAGTACAAAGTAACCGCATATGTAAAGGGCGATACTGCCTGGATCGTCGGAGATTGGCAGGGAGGAAGGCATCCCCGGCATTTCTCTGGCGAGTTTTCGGTCATGGTGCCGCGCGAGATGGCGCTGGTGAAACTGGAGACCGACGGCGGCAACGTGGATGCAACCGGCTTGGCCGGCCGCGTTGAGGCGCAGAGCGGCGGTGGAAGCATGCATCTCGACGATATTGGCGGAGGTGCTGCCGCGGAAACCGGTGGCGGCTCGATTGAGGTCGGAACCGTGAGCGGCGAACTTGGGCTGCACACCGGAGGCGGCTCGATTGAGGTCCATCAGGCAAACGGGAAACTGGTTGCTGAGACCGGCGGCGGCAGCGTCGAAATACAGTCCTGCGCGCAAGGAGCGCTGATCGAGACCGGCGGAAGCAGCATCACCGTGCGTCACTGCAACGGGAAGGTAAAAGCCTCAACCGGCGGCGGCAGCGTCGATCTCAGCGATGTCGGCGGTCCGGCTGAGATTGAAACCGGTGGAGGCAGCATTCGGCTGACTTCCGCCAAAGGACATGTTCACGCCGAAACCGGTGGTGGCAGCATCGAACTCTATGGCGTACCATCCGCGTCGGCGGAAACTGGCGCTGGCGAAATCACCGTGAAGCTGGTGAATAACGGCGGCGAGCGTCGCGACTCCGATCTGGAAACAGGAGCCGGTGACATCACGGTCTACATCGCTTCCGACGTCGCCATCAATGTTCGCGCCAGCGTCGACATGGGCAGTGGACATCACATCACGTCCGATTTTCAGGACATACATATCGGCAGCGAGGGCGATCGGTATGGGCCGAAGACGCTGACCGCCGAGGGCAAGCTCAACGGCGGCGGACCCTGGCTGAAGGTACATACCTCAACCGGCGATATTTGCCTGAAGCGGGCTGGACACTAGCAACAGATTGGAGTCGAGGGAAAGCAACCCTCGCAATTTTGTGAATCGAGGAAGTCACATGCGCACATGTTTTGTGTCGAACATCCTGTGTCTACCTTTGTTGCTTGGCTTTGCGCAAGCCGCGCAGAGCTGGTCCGTCGATCAGAACGCGAGCCAACCGTGGGTTTTCTCGAGCGAAGATAGCGGGACGAGTTCCTACCTGGGCGTGGATATAGCCGACGTCTCCAAAGATCGAATGGGCGCTCTGAAGTTGAAGGAGGAAAAAGGCGTCGAGGTTACCATGGTCGACCAGGACGCTCCCGCGGGCAAGGCCGGCATCAAGGAGCACGACGTTATCCTGAGCATGAACGGGACGCCGATCGAAAGCGGAGCGCAATTGCGCCGCATGATCCACGAGACACCGCCGGGACGACTTGTCACGCTGGGCCTCAGTCGTGACGGCCAGCCCTTAACGTTGCAGGTGGCGCTCGCCGACAAGCACAAAGAGTACAGCTGGACTGGTCCCAAACCGGGTGACATCCATGTGAACATTCCCCCCATTCACATCCCCGATATCGATATCCCTTCGATGAACATGGTGGTGGTGACTTCGTCGGCGCGCAGCGGGTTGATGGTGGAGAACATCACGCCTCAACTCGGAGATTTCTTCGGCGTCAAGGACGGCAACGGCGTGCTGGTGCGGACGGTGGAGAAAGGAAGCCGCGCTGAGAAAGCCGGGTTCCGGGCCGGCGACGTGATCATCAAGATCAACAGCCAGCCAGTGCATGACACCAGCGACTTCTCCCACGCGGTGAAGTCGCGCAGCGGCAATTCGGTGTCTGTAGGAGTTGTGCGCGACAAGAAGGAACAGACCTTGAATCTGACGCTTCCGGAGCGTAAGGAATCGAGCGAGCTGTTAGACGAAGAGGGCGAGCTTCGATATGAACTCGCGCAGTTGAAACCGCAGATGGAACTCGCCGTCGAGAGGTCACGCCAGGCCGCTGAGCAGCTTAAGAAGCAAGTCTGCAAGCACCAGGACGAATTTCTCAGGCAGACCGAGAAGCAGAAGAGGCAGCTCCAGAGGGACATGCGGGAGTTACAGCGCGAACTCATGCGCTTGCGGCAAGACTGGCTCTAGTTCCTCATTGCGGACATTGTGTGCCTTGTGAAGTTGTATTGATTTGTGGCGGACAGAGGGCTAGAACGAGTCTCATAAATGGTTTTGAAAGGGCGCGGCTTTTCAGCCGCGCCGTAAAGCGGTTTCAGTGGAAGAGCGGCCCTTCAGGGCCGCGTTAGCGGGCCAAGATTGAAGGGCTTCAGCCCCTGAGGGAAAAGCCTGAGGTCCAGCAAGCCGATTTGTGAGACCAACTCTAGTCTCTATTTGCCGTTTGAGGCTGCTTCGGCGGAATTCGTGATGCACACGCGATTTCTTCCATGTTGCTTCGCCAGGTAGAGTCCGTTATCCGCCGCACGAACCAATTCATCACGATTCTTTCCATGTTGAGGGAAGGCAGCGACACCCGCGCTGATGGTGATAGCTCGGGGCACGCCCGGGAACTGCCACCTCTCCACCATCTTCCTCAGCTTTTCTGCCACCACGAACGCCTGTTCTGCATTGGTTTGCGTCAGGAGGAGCGCAAATTCTTCTCCTCCATAACGGCACACCACGTCAGTTTTGCGCAGCTGCTGATGAAAGACCGAAGAGACCTGCCGCAGAACTTCGTCACCCAGGAGATGCCCGAATTCGTCATTCAATCGCTTGAACTGATCGATGTCGGCCATGATTACGGCCATGGTGCTGCCATAGCGGCGCGCGCGCTCGACCTCCTCCATGATGCGCAGTTCGAAGAACCGGCGGTTGAAGATGCCGGTCAGGCCGTCGAGATACGCGAGCTGTTTGACCCGCTCGACATAGTGCGCGTTCTGGATGGAGTTCGCGCAGATGTCCGCCACGGATTCCAGCGACTGCAGTTCGCTTTCACGGAATGCGTTCACCTTGGAGCTGTGCAGCGTGAGCACGCCCAGCGTCTGGCCAAAGGAAATCAGCGGGATGCTCATGCGCGACGCGGATTCCCTGAACAACCGGAAAGCCTCGGAAGCCGTGCGCAAGTCCTTCTCGATGACGGTACCGCTGCTCTCCATGACTTCTGACCAGGGACGCTCTGTGGTGGAGAACCGGCCGCCGGGCGGGAAGCAGGGCGTAAGATCGCCGTAAAAAGCCCGCATCACCAGATCGCCTTCCTCGCGCAGGAGCAGGGAGACCTGAGAAACCTGGAATGCTTTCTGAATGACCGTACACACTCGAGTCAGCAGGTCTTCAAGCTCCATGACTGCGGTGCTTTGCTGGGCGATGATGTTAATAGCTTCGAGCTGCCGGGCTCGCTGGCGCTCCAGGGAGTACAAGCGCGCATTCTCCAGGGCGATGGAAGCCTGCGTCGAAAACAGGGTGAGGAGTTCGATCGTCTCGCGGTCGAAGTGGTTGAGCTGATCGCTCTGGCAGTCGAGTACTCCAACGACTTCATCGCGCACCATCAGGGGAATCGCCAGCTCAGAGCGGGTCGATTGCGCCGCACAGACGTAGCGCGGATCGTTACTCACATCCGGTGCATAGACTGGTTGCTTCTTGGAGACTGCCGCTCCAGTGATTCCCTGGTCGGCTGCCAGTCGAATCGTGTCTTGGCCCTCGTCCCATCCGATTTGCGACCGTACGTACAACTGCTGCGTCTCCTTGTTCAACAGGAGAATCGCCACATTTCGCAGGTGGAAATAGTCGCGTTCAATCGCCAGGATTCTCTTCAGAACCTCGTCCAGATCAAAGGTCGAGAGGACAGCCTGGCCGGCATCGAACAGGGCCGCAATTTTCGGCATTTCAAGGGATTGTATCTTCGCTAGAGGTAACAACCGAGGTTCCGAAAGTAACCGTCCAGACCCAGATCAACGCCATTTTCTGGCGGTTCGGATCAATCCGTATGCGACAAGGCAAAACCAGAAGTCGAGCACCATCCCAAGGTCAAGTTGGAACGGTCGATGCCGGGCCGCCTGGGGAAGCGACGGCAACAGGAGGAAGTAGACGACGTTGCCGAGAACAATCGCCACCAGCGCTTGGACAAGATTGACGAGCACTGAAGGTTTAGACACCCGTGTGCTCCCTCCGGTTTCCCGGGAAAATCCGAATTTAGAGCCGGGCGGCGAAGTGCATAGGTATTGGTTTACGGGCGGATGCAATTCGCTCCTGCTACCATTCTTCTGGAGCTTTCGCCTTAGAGTACCCAGAGGCGGACTTCCTCGAATGCAGCGAATGCTCGAACTTTCCACCCCGGTTCAATATGTCAAAGGCGTTGGACCGCGTATTGCCGAGATCTTGGCTGCCAAGGGGATCCACACTGTCGGCGACCTGCTCCATTATCTTCCTTTTCGCTATGAGGACCGGCTGAACCCGCGCGGGATCTCCGAATTGCTCCCCGGAGAGATGGCCAGCGTAATCGGGGAGGTGCGTAATTCCGGGCTGTTCCGCATGCGCAGCAAACCGATTTTTCAGCTCACGATCGGGCAGGGCCGGGCCCGTCTGCGCTGTCTCTGGTTCAATGCGACCTACCTGCAAGACAAATTCAAGCCAGGGCAGATGATTGCTCTCTACGGGAAGGTTGAAGAAGATCTGCGAAGCCGGGAGCTGCAGATCATTCAGCCGCAGTTTGAACTGCTAGGAGATTCAACCGACCTTGGCGAGAACGGGACGGACAAAAAGGCTGCGGAATCGCTTGAGATCGACCGCATCGTTCCCATCTACGAAGCCACCGGCCGCGTTACTCCCCGCTGGTTTCGCAGGATCATCCGCACGGCGCTCGACAACCTGACGCCCGACTTCCCCGACCCTATTCCTGTGGCTGTGCGCTCTCACCTGGGTCTGATCTCGCCGCGAGCTGCTCTCTGGAATGTGCATTGGCCTGACCCGGGTGAGAGTCTCTCTGACCTCCAGTCTTCTCGAACTCCCGCGCACATCCGAATGATCTTCGACGAGCTTTTCTTTGTAGAACTGGGATTGGAGCTGAAGCGTCGGCAATTGAAAGCGCAGACCGGCATCGCTTTCAAACTCGATGATCGGGTGCGCTCGGCCATCAAGAAGATTCTGCCTTTTCATCCCACGGCCGCCCAGAAACGGGTGCTGAAAGAGATAGCCGCCGATATGGAGAAGCCTTACCCCATGCGGCGTTTGCTGCAGGGAGACGTCGGGTCGGGCAAGACGATCGTGAGTTTCGAGGCGGCGATCATCGCCATTGAGAACGGATACCAGGTGGCCCTAATGGCGCCGACCGAAATTCTTGCGCAGCAGCACTACTTCTCCGCCAGACGAATTCTTGAAAATGCCGGCTACCGAATCGTGCTGCTGACAGGTTCGCTCGAGGCCGACCGCAAACGCGAAATCCGGCGGCACATCGCGCAGGGCAGCGCCCAACTGGTCATTGGAACCCACGCTTTATTACAAGAAAAAGTCGAGTTCGCAAGACTCGGATTGGTCGTCGTCGATGAGCAACACCGCTTCGGGGTGATGCAACGGCTCAAGCTGATGAAGAAATCATCGGATGGCAACGACGAGGCTAATGTGGGGACGGCCGCCATCGGCCGTCGAGTCGAGCGGAGCGAGGCTGCACAGATCGGCGAGCCAGACGTTCTGGTGATGACCGCGACTCCCATACCCCGTACACTCGCTCTCACCTTGTATGGCGACCTTGATCTGAGTGTCCTCGATCAACTCCCGCCCGGCCGTACGCCCATAATCACGAAGCAGGTCACCGATGATCAGTCGCCGAAGGTCTGGGAGTTCGTGCGCAAGCAGGTGGCGGCCGGGCATCAGGCCTACATCGTGTATCCCGTGATTGCTGAAAATGAAGAAAGCGAATTGAAGGCTGCCATCAAGATGTATCGGGACCTCAGCAGCAACGTGTTTGCCGACCTGAAAGTGGGATTGCTCCACGGACGCCTCGATGCGGACTTGAAAGATCAGGTCATGCGCATGTTCCAAAGAGGCGAGTTGCACATTTTGGTCGCGACCACGGTAATCGAGGTGGGCGTCGACGTCTCCAATGCGACTGTCATGGTAATCGAGCACGCCGAACGCTTCGGCCTGGCGCAGTTGCATCAGTTGCGCGGACGCATCGGGCGCGGCGCGGCCAAATCCTATTGTGTGCTCATGACCGGGGGCAAAGTCACAGAAGAAGGCCAGCGCAGGCTCCAGGCCATGGTCGATACCAATGATGGCTTTAAGATCGCCGAACTCGATCTGGAACTGCGCGGCCCCGGAGAATTTTTCGGAACGCGTCAGGCCGGCATGCCGGATTTTCGCGTCGCGAACATTATCCGGGACGCCCAATTGCTCGAGGCCGCAAAGCGTGAGGCCGCGGCGGTCCTCGCCACCCCCAATTCAGAGATTTCACCAGAAGAGGTCAGTCGTGCCCTCGTCGAAATGCGTTCCCGCTGGCAGCATACATATGGCCTCGTCGAGGTGGGATAAGGGCGTGGAAATTGTTTTCGACGCAGCTCAAGTGCGGTGCTATCCCGTCAGTACGTATCTCAACCATGCGCAGCATGAGGGTGTCGAGTCCGAGACGCCGATCACGATACCCTCATCCAGGCGACTCTTCTAGCTTCAACTTCTCCTGAACACACACGCGGGGACTCTAAGATGCCGCCGCATCAGCGAGGGCTCGAACCGCCTTGGGCTGAGGACGCAACAGCCAATAGAATGCGACGACGTGCGTGATCATCAGCAGGGGCACGTAGATGATCGGGATCGCATACGTGGCGCCCAGCTGTCCAGCGATTGCTGGAAGGCCGACCCTGACAGCGTGGTAATAGTCGAGGATGAGGTCCACCACTCCCACGAGATTGAAGGCAACAACGAACAGCCAGAAGAGTGGACGTATCCTCACCGTGAGAAGAGCCAGCATAGCAAGAACACCGGTTGCCAGGTCCCAGTAGGCGGCGAACGTAGCAAAGCCAGCGGGCAGATTGCCGACGATACCTGGCAGAATAAACACGAGCCCGAAGAAGCGGAAGCTGTGCAGAGTAGCGATGGCGCGATGCGCTTCGACCTGGTCCATTGATTTCAGCCTGGGCAGGAGGTAAGCGCGGAAGCAAAGCAGCCACGCGACATAGCCTAGAATGAGATGCAGATTGAAGATGGTTTGCGGCGACATTTGGCCTCCTATCGGATTGATGGCCTCCCGCTAGATGACATCCATCATCTGACGAGAGCAAGATTCACACCGCGGATCACGGCTCCCGGCGCGGCCTGTGGTTTCGGCGTTCGAAGTTCAACCGGCGCCGTCGAACGGGCCGCGCTGGCCGAGTTCCCCCATTTGGTGGGCTAGTCTCTCAACAGTATTCCGAGCGGCAAGAGTGGCCCGACCGGAATGAACTGCTCGTCCATGAGGTTTTCCTTCGAGAGAGGTAGGTCCCCGATGAGGGCCCGCGCCTCTGCCACGTCTTTGCAGTTCAGTATGAAGATGACGCCCCGGCCGTCGCCGCGCGTGAACCACTGCTGAATCTTGCCGTCGAGATACAGCGGGACGGTCGCACGAATTTCGGCGGGCATGATTTTCATGACTTGCTCGACAGTGACCCCCGGTTTTGGCGAAAGGATCGCCAGCACGCCGGTGATCTTGGGCTGCGGCGGTGCGGACTGGCCTCGCGCCATGGGCGCCAGGACCGTCGCGAACGCCAGCAGCAGGTAAGACATTTCAATCTTCATGGTTCAACTCCTTCGATTCTCCGAAATCATCATTGTTGGTACCAGTGGGTACCATGCGCTTTAGACGTAACTACAAGAGAAAAGTTGCATCCCCGCAAGCAATTAAATTCTCTTCACCACTTACATTTATGGTGGTACTATACGGTACCATGGCGCCAAGGAGAAAGTGACGGCTACGACATCGATGTCAAAAAGCCGCCAGCAAGGCAGTGACGAAACCGCGCGCGCGAGCATACTCGACGCCGCCTTTGCGGCGTTCATGAAGAGCGGCTACGCAAAGTCCAGCACGCTTGAGATCGCGACGCGCGCGCGCGTTTCGAAGCGAGAGCTTTACGCGCTAGTTGGCAACAAACAGGAAATGTTGATCGCCTGCATCAGCGAGCGCGCCAAGCGACTGGAAGTGCCCGCTGACCTGCCCGTGCTGCGCGATCGCGAGACTCTGGAGCAGGTCCTGGCTGCTTTCGGGGCAAAGCTCGTCCGCGAGGTAAGCGATCCCACGGTCATTGCGGTATTCCGACTGGCCATCGGCGAGGCGGTTCAGGCGCCGGAGGTGGCGCGCGCGCTCAACTCTATAGGACGCGAGGCAAGCCGCGCCGGCTTGCGCAAAATTATGGCCGAAGCCCAGGCGTCCGGACTGCTCACGGGCCGTCCTGCCGAACTTGCCGCGCAGTTCACCGGGCTGCTGTGGCGCGATTTGATGGTCAGCCTGTTGCTCGGCGTCACGAAGCGACCGAACCCTCGCGAAATCGCTGGACGTGCCCGCGACGCCGCAGCCGCCTTCCTGCAACTTCATCCGCCGCGAAGGAACATGTAACTTCTGGATAGCTAAAAATTACCGGTCCAAATCTGTTTGGACCTTATTTCAGCGTAAGCTCCTTAATAATCAAACAGTTTGGCCGGTAATTTTCGGCTTTACTGGTCCAATCT
>Ga0209580_10000413_pt1 | contig 24402 bp, 19 predicted proteins | sample Coa_R1_5_FD_187153 | JGI IMG/M metagenome (GOLD analysis project Ga0209580, IMG submission 187153) | Surface soil microbial communities from Centralia Pennsylvania, which are recovering from an underground coalmine fire - Coalmine... | ecosystem: Environmental > Terrestrial > Soil >... | reverse complement strand
TGACCAGCCACGCTCGGGATTGGCTTGAGTGAACCCGTTCGCATGCTTCCCGAACGGTGATCTCGGAAGGCAGCAACAGGCTCGGACTTTGCATGACCCTCACGACCTGACGCCGATCGTGTCGTCTGCGTGTCTCCGCCGTGGGGAGGTGTATGCCATCCTGCACGGCCAGCGCTTCGTAGATGGGTTCGTGCTGCAAGCGTGAAGCAATGAAAAGGCTCACCAGATTCGCAATCATCAGCGGAACAATCACCGCATAGTCTTGCGTCATCTCGAAAATCATCAGTACCGACGTCATGGGAGCGCGCACGATTCCCGCAAAGAGCGCTCCCATCCCAACCAGCGCGTAGGCCCCCGGCGTCGCCGTGTAGGCGGGGAACAAATGATGCGCCACGGTCCCTACAGTGCCTCCCAACATCGCGCCAATAAACAAGGATGGCCCAAAAATGCCGCCCGCGTTACCCGAAGCATAACTGGTGGTGATGGCGAAAAGTTTCAAGACCACCAGCAGCAACATCATTTTGAACGCCATGTTTCCATTCAACGCGTCGCCGACAAATCCATAACCTACGCCTAGAACCTGCGGGACAAACCAACCCATCAGACCAACCAACAACCCGCCCGCTACCGGTTGGAACCAGACCGTGCTCTGCGGGAACCGCAGGAAGCGCGCCCGCATACTCAGGAGGAGCTTTGTGAAAGCCACCGAAACCACGCCGCCAGCCACGCCCAGAACTGCATAGACGGCAAACTCCAGCGGATGGACTAGTTGATATTGCGGAACCTTGAAGAGCGGATTGTTGCCCAGCAAAAGACGCAGGACAACCCAAGCAGTCGCCGAAGCCAGCACCACCGCGCCCATCACGGGTGCGTTAAGATCGCCTACGATCTCTTCGAGCGCAAACAGCACCGCTGCCAAAGGAGTATTAAACGCAGCTGCAATGGCCGCCGCCGATCCCACCGGAATCAGTTTTTTTACTTGCTCGGGCGGCAACCCGAGAAGCCGTCCAAGCACGGAACCAATGCCTGCTCCAACTTGAACGGAAGGCCCTTCGCGCCCCAGCGGGATTCCGCTGGCAAGCGTTGCCGACGTGCAGAAGAACTTGCCCAGTGCGGTGCGCAGCGTGATGCGGCCTTCGCGTGCATATAGCGCAGCCTTCGTCTGCGGCACGCCGCTGCCGCGTGCGTTGGGAAAATAGCGATACAGCAGGTAACCTATGCCGAGCGAGCCCACGACCGGGAACAGCAGACGCCGCCACGGAGCGCCACCCACCGGATACAAGCGCATTCCCATTCGTTCCGTCAGTAGGATGAACGCGACGACCGCCAAGCCAGTCAATGCGCCGATCACCAGCGACAGGATGAGAAATACCTGATCCTCACGTTCCTGAAGGTTTGCGATTCGATATAAGAGCGGTGTTCTCCACCAACTCTTGGTCGTCATCTGCCCGCGCTCTGTCATTTCCAGAAATCAACCACAGAATACCTTTCTCGAAAGGTTGTTGGCGAAAAATCGCGTCTCTAACATCGGAATCCGGTTAAAGGTGGTCTAGTGGAGTCACCGGAGCAATGGCGATGGAGCAGCTACCGGTCTTATTGGGTGGGGAACCGGGTCTGGTGCAGGTCAATGTTGAGTGAGGAGAGATTTCGTTTCAGCATCGAGTGGCTTAGAGATTCGGGGCTCAAAATCTCGCGACCGGCAGTCTGGTTCCCGCCCTTGCAACAAAAGCAAGGACGGGGCACCCACAGTGTGGTTGAGTCAGCGAGATCAAATGCCCGGGCCACCCGTCCACCCACAGTGTGGTTGTGTCAGCGAGATCAAAGGCTCGGGTCACCCGTCCAACTGTTGATGGTTGTGATGGCCATGGTCTGCGGAATCAGAGGTGAGGATTGTTCGTGTTGATCGAATGCCTACTCTTCGAACAACGTGACCTGTCGCTGATCCTCCGCGCGGCGCTGGCGGCGGGTGGTTCCAATCACGGCCAGCACGGTCAGCGATTCCAATGCCGTGCGCGGGACGAAGATGCGCTGTGTGTTCGAGCGCTGGTCGGGAGGATTGACGAGATATCCCTCCGGCATGCTTTGGAGCAAATCGGCAGGCATTAAGCCTTCGAGAACCTCGCTGTCTTTGAAGCGCAGGCGTACCCACAATCCCTCGGCGCGGGGACGGGAAGTGAACGTCTTGCGGGTGAGGGCTTCTGCTTCTCCGAATTCGCGAACGAAGTAGACGCCCTTGATCTCGCGCAGGTCGACCGCGATCACCGTGCCGGAGGTGTTCAGTACCTCCACCTTGCCCTCGGTGACGATTTGCGTCGGCGAGACGTATCCCGAGACGGAGTCGCGGTCCATCTTGCGGACGATAACTTTCTTGTGTGCTGAAGGCATGGAAGCCGGGGTCAGGGGGCAGGGATTAGGGGTCAGCAGAATTTCTGGGCCCTGACCTCTAATCCCTGACCCTGCCCTCCCGATTCTCGCACTTTTCCTCCAGAAACTCATGGAATCCCTCTTGGCAGTAGCCAAAATATAAACGTTGTGTTATTTTCTTGAGTTTGCCAGAGAGTCTCCATTCTGTATAAGTACTTGGTATCAGGCCACTTGCGTGCTGGTGGTTCAGGGTCGGACTGGGCGGCATGGTCCGGCCTGTGGAAATGCTGTGGAAAGCTCGGCAAATCGAGCCCTCCCCCGGGGCGATTCGCGCATCGAATCGCGTTGGCCAAGGGCCTGACCGCCGCTTGAAAGCCAATGGCTGATTACATTTACACGATGGAACTCCGGCTGACCCCGGACCAGTTAAAGGGCGTTGGCCTGGTGCAAGACGTAGTCCGCGCGGCGGGCATGAATTTGTACCTGACGGGCGGGGCCATCCGCGACATCATCAGCGGATTCACCATCCGCGACCTCGACTTCACCGTTCAGGGCAATCCCCTCAAACTGCAGAAGGAATTTGAGAAGGCGGGCGCCAAGATCACCGCGGTCGAAGAGGATATCCGCACCATCTTTCTGGCATTGCCCGGCAATGCGCGCGCGGAAGTCAGCATGGCGCGCACCGAGAAGTACGAGAAGACGGGTAAGCCTCCCCTAGTGATGCCGTCGACCATTCACGAGGATCTACGCCGCCGCGATTTCACCGTGAACGCCATGGCGCTGTCGCTGAACGAAGGCTCGCGCGGGCTGCTGCTCGATCCCTTCAACGGCGTGGCCGACATCGAAGCCAAGCTGATTCGCATTCTGCATAATTATTCGTTCCTGGAAGATCCCTCGCGACTGATTCGCGCTACCCGCTTTGCGGCGCGCTTCCACTGGCCGCTCGAAGAGCGTACCCAGGCCCGCTATGACGCCGCCAAAGAAGGGAAGTACATCGAGCACATTTTGAAGTCTTCGATCGGGCATGAGATCGCCGCTCTGGCCCATGAAGACGATCCGCTGCATGTCGTGAAGATGCTCGAAAAGGAAGGCTGGCTCGAGATCCTGCACGACAAGTGGACCTCGGCGAAGGTCGACACCAACGGCATCACCGCGCTAATGAAGACCCGGCAGCAGATGGTCGACCTGGGCTACACGCCAGACGCCGGACCGGCGGTGATGTATTTCCTTACGTCACACTTCTCGGAAAAAGACATCAACGACATTCAGAAGCTGATCCCGCGAAAGGATCTGGTCGAGGCCTGGCGCGACATCGAAGATCACGCCAAGGAATTAGCGAAGCGGCTGATGGGCAAGGAGGCGGCGACGCCTTCACGGACCTGGCAACTGCTTTCGACGGCGCGTCCGGAGATGGTGCTGTTCCTCGCGGTCACAGCGAAGCAGCAATCGGTTGAGCAGAAGATCAAGAATTACCTGACCAAGTGGCGGCAGGTGCAGCAGAAGATTCCGTTGCCCGAGATGACGGAGTTGCTGATCACGCCGCAGCTCCCGATTTATCCCAAGCTGGCGAACGATGTATTCATGCTGCTGCTCGACGGGAAACTGCGCTCGCGCACCGAGACGCTGAAATTCTTGAAGCCGTTTGCGCCGCCACCGCCGCCTCCACCTCCGCCCGCACGGCGTGGACGAGCGGCTAGAGTTGCAGCGCAGCCCGCGGCTCAGGCGGGTGCGCCCCAGCCAGCCGCGAAAGGGAAAAAAGGAAAAGTGGCACCGGCGCCACCGCCTCCGGTGCCTGCGAAGCCTGAACCCAAAGCAGCGGAAAAAGCCAAGGCCGACAAGCCAAAGGCTGCTCCTCCGAAGCCTGCGGCAAAGCCGTCATCGAAGCCTGTAAAGAAGCACACCGCCAAGGCGCCGGCGAAAAAACAGAAAAAGAAACGGAAGTAAACCGCGCGCGGGGCTCGTCGATGTGCGCGTCCAACAAATCGCGCCTGCCCTCGGAAGCTCTAAGACTCTTTAATAACTCATGTGTGATCGCGATCACATGTTCCGGTGATACAAGGCATCGTCTTTTCCTACCCCTCCGCACAGACTGAAATGCAGCGGCCGCCGCGCGAATGGGGCGACGGACTCACCGCAGGCCCGGGGGGTGCTTTATGACCGTGACGGTGCTCACCATCATCATCGGTGTTCTTGTGCTGGCAGTCGCGCTGTTTGTGTTTCGCGCGGTTCCAGGAGTGCGCGCTTATTTCAAATTTCGTGGCAAGCGTCTGGTGACCTGCCCCGAGACAAAGGAACCCGAAGCCGTCGACGTCGCCGCTGGGGAAGCAGGATTAGGAGCGTTCCTCAACGAGCCGACTCTCCGGCTGACTGAGTGTTCCCGCTGGCCAGAGCGGCAGAACTGCGGCCAAGATTGCCTGTCGCAAGTGGAAGCCGACCCGCAACGCTGCCTGGTGTGGAATATCGTGGCGAGGTGGTATGAAGGGAAGAGTTGTGTGTTATGCCGCAAGCCGATCGGGCCCCTGCATCATCTCGATCACGCCCCCGCGCTGTTGGGGCCAGATTTCAAGACCTCAGAATGGAAAGACGTGAGTCCGCAAGACCTGCCAAGATTTTTTTCAACATATCAGCCGGTCTGCTGGAACTGCCACGTCACCGAGAGCTTCCGCCGCTTGCACCCCGGGTTGGTGACCGACCGCCCTCTCGAACCGAAACGCATAAGGTAGCCTGTTTCCTCGAGTGAGGTCTGTCGGATCTCCGCTTCGGCTTGTGATCATCTTTGCTGCTCTTGAACGCTTATGCCCGGCGCGCTCTTGGGCGTTTTGCGAATCTTCCGCCGGATGTCGGGCCAGAATTCTTTCACTACCAGCGTTATCGTGTCGTAGCCGTATTGCGTCCCCCAGACCTTGGCGGTATTCGTCAGAGTACGGTCGGAAGCGATATAGCGCAGCACACCAGGCGTCGTCGTGGTCACGTATTTGCCCTTGGGATGATAGCTGTAGGTGGAGATGGCCGCAGAAATCGCACCGCCCACGACTTCAGAATAGTTGAATTCATTCTTCCCCGAATCAGCGCGCGTAATCAGGTTCCGGCTCATGGCGTAAAAGGAGCGGCGAGTGAAGCTTCCGTGGCCCGACTGGAAGTAACGCGGGTCCTGACGCAGCACCGAGGGCAGAATTGCGCCGGTCATAAAATTTTCAATCGTGCCGTCGGCGAAGGCTGCTCCAAACCGCTTGCCGTATCCCTCCCAGCCTTGCCCGTAGCCCGGTTCGCTGTCCTGGGCCTGGCTGATGCCCGACAGAAACGCGTACCAGGGATATTGAACATAATCAAAACTGCCGCGGACGACGACCGCGAATTTTTGTTTCGACGTCAAGGGCGGAACCTGCCCGGCGTTTTCCAGCGTAAGAAAGTTCGGCAAGGTGAAAAAAAGCCGGTCGTTCGACGTCCCCGGGCCCGCGCTCTGGCTCGTCGTCTTACTCGTATCCGAAGACGATTGCGTCGAGGCTGATGGCTTGTCGACTGCGGAAGACTGTGGCTGCGCCGTTGCGGAGGAATCCGAACTCGGCGGCGTGGTCTGCTGGGCTGAAAGCGAAGAAACAATGCTCGTAACCACCAAACAGACAAGGATTCGTGCGGAAAGCTTGATCGACAAATGTCCCCCGGTGCTGCATCTCACATTGAGTAAAGAAACGATGTTCTAATTCTATCAATGCCGGACCGCTCCCTCGTCGTGCGGCGCTACTTTTACAAGCATTTACGAAGCGATTCTTGCTGTGGTTTGGTTATACCTGGAGCACATCGCCGTCGCGGGCAACCATTTCGTACAACACCGGATTGACGAAGAATCCAATGAACAGGCGGGAGATGAGGCCGGCCACGATGACGATCGCAAACGGCTTTTGTGTATCTGATCCGATGCCGGTGGAGAGGGCTGCGGGCAGCAATCCGAGACAAGCCACCAAAGCCGTCATCATGATTGGCCGGAGTCGTAATAGGGAAGCTTCGCGGGTCGCATCCCGAATTCCCATCCCTTCCCCGCGCAATTTATTGATGTAGGAGACCAGAATCACGGCAGTTTCCACCGAGACCCCGAGCAACGCCAGCAGGCCCAGGACCGACGAAACACTGAACGGAGTGTGCGTCACTTTCAGCGCCACCAGCGCACCTACCGGCTCCGTTATGATCACGCCCAGGGCAATCGTGACTGGAAATTTGAAATTTCCGTAGAGCGCAAACAGGATCATGAAAATCAGCACCACGGCCAAGGGACCGATAAAGTACATCTGGGATTTGGCCTCCAGAAACTGGCTGTATTCTCCACCCCATTCCATTCGGTATCCCTGCGGCAGTGACACAGCCTTCTTGACTGCGATCTCGCCATCTCTGACCGCCCTCTCTAAATCACGGTGCTCGATGCTGTACTGCACTCCGATATAACGTGAGTTGTTTTCGCGGTAGATGAAAGATGCGCCGTTCCCCTGGGTGATATTGGCGAGTTGGCTGAGTGGGATCTGTTGCCCGTCGGGTGTACCTACCAGCAGATTTCCGATCTCTTGCGCGCTGCTGCGGAATTGGGGTTGCATGCGCACTACGAGATCGAACAGCTTCTCCCCTTGAATGACCTGGGTGACTGCCTGTCCTCCGACCGCTGCCGAAATCACCGCTTCTACGTCCGCAACGTTGATTCCGTAACGCGCGATCTTGGCTCGATCGACATCGACCAGCAGGCTCGGCTGACCCAGTTCCCGCACCACTGTGAGTTCGGTGAAGCCAGGCACGCCAGAGAGCGTGTTCTTGATCTGTATGGCTTTGTCCTGCAGGACGTTGAGATCGTCACCGTAGATCTTGACCGCGAGCGAGCTCTTAAGGCCGGTCAGTGCTTCGTCGACCGCATCTTCCGCGGGCTGGGTGTAGTTGAAAATGATTCCGGGAAAAGCCGTCAATTTTTTGTTGATCGATTCGATCAGCTCCTTCTTCTCGCTGATCTCTCCGTGCCAAGCCTTGTCCTTGTAGGGCTTCAGTCCAACATAGAACTCGCAGTTAAAAAAGCCGGTGGGATCCGTGCCATCGTCGGGACGTCCTAACTCCGAACCCACCACGGTGACCTGTGGGTACGACAACAGAATGTCCCGTATCTGAGGGGCAATCTGGCTGGCCTCTTCAAAAGAAATGGTATAGGGCATGGTCGCGCGCACCCAGAGGGCGCCTTCATCGAGATGCGGCATGAACTCGCCGCCAATGAAGGGCACCAGCAGCAGCGTCGCTCCGAAGATCAGCGCGGCGATCGCAAGGGTGGTTTTAGGCCGGTCCAGAGCCCAATCCAACTGCACCGCGTATTTTCGCTTCATCCACTCGAAGGCGCGATTGGGTTTCTCATGCACGCCTTTCTTGAACCAGTAGGAGGCGAGCACGGGGATCAGCGTAAGAGTGAGAATGAGTGCGCCCACCAGGGCAAATGACATGGTCTCGGCCATGGGGTGGAAGAGTTTTCCCGAGGGGCCGCTGAGCGCGTAAATCGGCAGGTACCCGGCCAGGATGACGGCTACGGAATAAAAAATCGGTCGATCCACATCCTTGGCCGCTGCCAGAATGACTTCGTTCAGCTTGTACTGTTGTCCCTCCCGCAGCGCGAGCTCGCGATAGATGTTTTCAATCATCACCACCGTGCCATCGATGACGATTCCAAAATCAATCGCGCCGATGGAAAGCAGATTTGCGGCAACATCGTGCGCATGCAGCACGATGAAGGCAAACAAAAGCGACAGCGGGATGGTAAGCGCAACAATGACGGCTGCGCGAAAGCTGACCAGAAAGAAAATCAGGACGATCAGGACCAGTACCATGCCGCGAAGCAGGTTCGCCTCTACCGTGTCGGTCGTGAGATCGACCAATTCACTGCGGTCGTAGTAAGGATGAATCTTGACGTCGGGCGGCAGGACCTGGCGGTTCAGTTCCTCAGTTTTGGCTTCCACTCCCTTGAGGACGTTCTGCGTCTGCTCCCCGCGGAGCATGAGAATGACGCCCTCAACGGAATCGTCATTCTTCTGGAAACCGAATTCGCCGAGGCGGGGCGCGTGCCCGATGGTCACGTCTCCCACATCCCGCACCCGGATGGGCACACCCTTGTTGGCCCCAACCACGATGTTTCCGATGTCGTCTGTATTCCGCACCAACCCGATGCCGCGCACGTAGTAGAACTGTCCGCCCTGCGAATAGAATCCCCCGCCCGCATTCGCGTTGTTGGCCGCCAAGGCAGCTGTAACCTGAGGAATGGTCAGGTGATAGCCATAGATGCGCGCCGGATCGAGCAGCACCTGGTACTGCATCACAGTTCCGCCGAAGCCGGAGTCGTCAGCTACTCCGTGCACCGAGCGATAACCTCGCTCAATCACCCAGTCTTCAATCGTCTTCAGTTCCTGGGGGCTGCGGTCAGGACTCTCCAGCACGTAGCGATACACCAGGCCGCTCGGGCTGAACAACGGCGCCATGCTCGGAGTTACGCCTGTCGGCAGTGTGGCTTGAGCAAGTCGCTCAAAAACAATCTGTCGCGCGAAATAGTCATTGGTGTCCTCTTCGAAGGTCAGCCGGAGATCCGACAGCCCGTACAGCGAGATCGACCGCATCACCATCATGTGCGGGACGCCGTTCATCTGGAGCTCGAGCGGCAGCGTGACCAACCGCTCGACTTCTTCCGCGGCATGGTCGGGCCACTGGGTGATGATTTCGACCTGCGGTGGCGACAGGTCCGGATAGGCATCCACCGGCATACGCTGGAATGAAATGATTCCGCCGACCGTGATGAAGCCAGTCAGCATCAGCACCAGGAATCTTTGCCGCAGTGCCGCTTGGACTATTCGGTGGATCATTCAGTTGCTGGATGCTCTTCTCGCCAGAGATTTGAAAGCGTTTCTCAAAGTACGTCCGATCACGGCTAACGCTGCAACGAGTTCGCAAACTGCAGGAACAAGCTGCCGTTTCCGATCACCCGGTCCCCAGCGCTCAATCCGCTGGTAATCTGCGTCTGCCCGTTGATACTGTCTCCAAGCGTCACCGAGCGTCTGCCAAATTGGTTCGCAGATGTCGCCGCGTAAACAAACGGCTGGTTCTCCGTGTCGCGCAGGACCGCGGAATCCGGGAGCGCAATCGCATTGGCAATCGTACCCGCGTTTACCGTGGCCACCACGTACATATCTTTCTTCAGTCTTTCGCCAGGGTTATTCGTCTCGATGCGCGCCTGCAGCGTGCGCGTGGCCGGATCCAGGGACGCTGCCACATAGGCGATCCGCCCATGGAAAGTCTCGGGATAAGTATCGGTTTGGATCGCGACCTGATCTCCCACGCGCACGTAGGGCAGATCCTTCTGGTAGACGTTCACGAGCACCCACACGGTGCTGACGTCGGAGATCATGAAACACTGCGTCGCGCCGGTTTGAAGCAACTGCCCAGCGGCAACGTCCTGCTCCACGACCACGCCCCCGATGGGCGCTTTTACCGGCACTTCGAACGAAGGCGGAGCCTGCACCAAGGCGTCCGGATCACTGACCCCCATGACCTTCAGAGCCGCCTGAGCAGCCACCAGGTCGCCGCCGGCTTGTACCTCAGCCGAATGTGCCTGCTCCAGATTCTGCTCGGCAATCGCATGGTGCTGATACAAGTCCTGGGCGCGGGCGTACGCCTTTTCGGCGAGGGCATAAGCGTCCTTGGCCTTCAAATAGTTGGTGCGCAGTTGCGAATAGTCCGGACTCGCCACGTACAACATCGGCGTGCCCTGCGCGACTTTCTGCCCGGGAACGACCACGACCCGGCTGACCGGCCCGCTCACTTGGGTGATGACCGGCGTTGTACGAAAACCGTTGTAAGCCACGGCCCCTGTCAGACGCAGCGATCGAGTCAGCGTCGTGGGCTGCACCGTCAGCACCTGAACGTGCGACATCTGGTCTTGCGGAATGGTGAACAGTTCCGCATCGTCTGAATTGTTCGGGCCGCGAGAGTGGGCTGCGGCATTGGACTTCGACCCGTCGCAGGAGGAAAGCGACAGGATCATAAGAACCATGCTGGCCAGGACTGCCGTTTGAGTTTTCCGGCTTCTGACGATGTTCATGGCAGGTTCCTCGTTCCGACCGCCGCTTTCAGCTGCTCCAGAGCATTCATATACGAGGACAGGGCCTGGCGATAGGCCAGTTGAACCGAGCGGTAGCTGCGCTCGGCATCGAGAAAATCCAACAAGCTGGCGGCGCCACGCTTGTAGGCATACTCGCTGATTTCGCGCGAATCCTGCGCCTGCTTGAGATAACCAGAGGTATAGAGTTGAACAACCTCGTCGTTGCTCTTGACTGCCTCGTAGGCATTGGCAACGTCGGAGAGAACTGTATCACTCGCGGCCTGCTGCTGTTCCTGGGCCTGGGTGAGCGCGTAACCGGTGCGCGCGATTTCTCCCTGGTTGCGATTGAAGATGGGCAACTCAAAATTGGCAAAGATGGAAGCGGTGTTCTCTCCGGAAACGTGGGTGAAATCATAAGTGCCGGTTACATCGACTTTGGCGTTTGCTCTGGCTAGCAAGATCTGGCTCTTTGCCGCGGTTACGCCCAGCGCCGCGGCCCGAAAGTCGGGGCGCTCGCGAAGCGCCTTCATCTGAAGGTCTTCCAGGGCTACCTTGAGCGGTTGATAAGCGAGATCACCAATGACATCGAAATTTGCCGGCACTGCGTCATAGCCCAGGAACTCACGGAGTCCCACCAGCGCCTGCACCTTCGCCAACCGGGCAGAGGACACATCGGTTTGAAACTGCAGAAGCTGCAGCTTGATCTTCAGATAGTCCCCTTCGCCGATGTAGCCCGCCTTGAGCTGTGCCTCGCCGATGTCGACGGTCTGTTGGAAATCCTTTAGGTCTTCGAGCGCGAACTGAAGAGTGGATTCCGCCAGTAACACGCTGACAAACTGTTGGCCAACGTTCAACGCCAAGGTGCGTTCAGCGTCGGTGACCTGCGCGCGCGTTACAGTGGTCTGATCCCGGGCCGCCTGCAGCCGCCGTTGCCGCTTGTGCCCCCGCTCGAAGAGGTAGCTGATTCCAACGTCGAACTGCTGGGTCTGGTTCAGATTGTCGCTGGAAAAATATTGAGGACTAAAGAACGGGATGAACTGAGTGTCAACCCCGAGACTTGGATTAGGGCGCAGGTTCGCGGTGATCTCCTGGGCCTGATTTTGAAGGATCAGAGTGCGCGTGGCCTTGATGGAATGGTTGTGCGCCAGCGCGAGATCGATGGCCTGATCGAGGCTGATCAGCGCCGTATTTTGCCCGCTGCACGCCCCCACAGATACCAGAAGAAGCACTGCGACGGGGGCGAACACTCGAAGTTGCCTGGAGCGCAGAAGGGTCGATATCAAAGCGTTGCGGCTAAAGGACGTGTTGTAGTTGACGAGATTCACGATTGCCACACGTGTTTCCGGTTCGCAGATGCACGGCTCCCGGCCGGATGCTGCACGGCACGATCCTCTAGCATGTCGGTTGCCCCGCAGGGACTTACAAATAAATACTGACGTTTTTGCAACACCACATACTTCACTCTGTACGACCCCAACAGTAATAACTGGAGAGGCTCTTCCAAACAATTCGCATCTTCATCTTTATCTTTCCGACGTCACGCCTCCGCTCCGCAGGCTTCCTTCGTGCTAGAAGTGGAATCCGACCTCCGCCGTCACAGCTCTTGGAGTAACGTAATGCGTACCGCTGAAGGTGGAAAGAAAATTGTAAAGCGCGTAAGTATTCATGAGGTTGATGGCCGTAACCTGCAAGCTCACTTTGTACTTGTCGCCATGGAACAGATTGTCGTGCCCGACTGCCAGGTCAAACACATGCCGCGGAGCAATTCGCGGAGGATTCTTATCGTCGTTCTCCGCTCCCGGCGCAGGAATACTCACCAGGCTCGATGAGAATTGAGATCCCGGACAAGTCGCGGGGAGCGCAGCTGTTGGAGTCGCGCGCTGTCCATTGCAAACCAGTCCTGCCTGAAACTGCTGATCTGCCGTAAGTCCGTTCAGGTTGACTTGGAAATTGGGATTCGCCGGATCTCCCGACGCCGCGAACGGAACTGAGCCTGCCACCAGCCCACTGTCGTATCTCCAGTTGAATCCGACCCATGGCCCGCGTTTCCATGGCTGATATTGCAAGTGAGTAGTCTGGTTGAATCTCTCGTCGTGATCAATGCGGAACACGCCACCGGGTGCGGATGGTACGGCGCCCGCTCCCCCCAACTGCGGCAGAAAGAAGCGCGCCGACACGCTGGAGAAAACGACCAGAGCCGAAAAGCCGTGGAAATCCGGCACGCTCACACGTCCCGCAAACCCGGGGATCTTCGAATTGTGCCACTCGATGGGGAATGTGATCGGAGTCGCGCCAAGAATGCTGAAGTCGTACGCGTTATGCGTGTACTTCCAAATGTACTCGCCGGAAAATACCAGATACCTTCCCACAGCTTGCTGAATCCCCGCATGGAATTCATTGCGCCAGCCAGGACTCAGCGGATTCACGCCCGCCGCCGCGCAACCCAGCAGCGGATTCAAGACCGCGTTTGCGCAACCGGAACTGGCAAGCACGAGATTTTCGTTGAAAGGCGTCTCCAGAACACGCGCGTACGAGGTGCGAAGAACCGTGTTGCTCCCCTTGATCTTGTACGCGACTCCAACCCGCGGCTCGGCCTCGCGATGCGTAACCAGGCCATTGTAGAAGTCACCGCGAAGCCCGAGGTTCAGAGACCAGTTTCCCTTGGTGATCGCGTCCTGCGCGTAAATCGACAGCTCTTTGACATCGGTGTGTCCGTGAAAGCCATACACGCTGCCACCCCGCGTTAAATCGTAGGGAAGCAGATTGGAACAGGGGGCATCGAGTGCCATGCCCGTCACTGTGTTGTAACAGGGATTCCCGTTTGCATCAGTCAGCGAAGGAAGGAACGTCGGATCCACAATACCCAGGCTGTCGTTTTCGGTGAGGAACGTCTGCTGGTACACCGCTCCCGCTTTCACGTTGTGAATGCCTTTCACATACGAAACGCTCGCTCGCAGGCCGGCATTGGTCAGAGTTCGATCCTGCCCCGCCGTTTCAGCTTGCAGGTCCGGCGACAAGTCTGCGAACGGGTTGCCGCTCGGATAGTAGTCATAGTGATCGCGGCGCACGAACGTGCCAACGTTCAAAATGGATGAAGGGCTCAACACCCGGATCCAGGAAGGAGCAATGTTGAACGTTTTAATCTGGGAGCGCTGGTCGGCAGCGCCCACGACTTTGCCGTCGGGACCAAGTCCGCCATTGGCGACGGTTACTCCGTTCCAGGCCGTCGCGTTCTCGGCGTCAAACGAGTTCGGCGTCTGGAACCACGAGCGGGTGTAGCCCACATTCAAGTGAATCGAATCGGCCGAGGAGAGTTGATAGTCGACGCGGTCAAAGAGATTCTCTTCGTTCCCCTTGTCATGCATCACCGCGAACTCCGGCGGATCGAGGAAGCGACCGGTATTCAATCCACTCGCAAGAAAGAAGTTTCCCCAGTTCTTGCCGCCATAGGCGATATCGAAGGCGGCGTTTGCAGTGCCAAACGATCCATACGATGTTGTCACACTGCCGTGAGGAGTGGTCACGCCCTGACCGGAGCGCGTTGTCACGTTGATCACCACGCTGGTCTTGTCACCGTATTCAGCCGGCGGTGCGCCAGAAACCACTTCCAGAGATTCAACAGAATCCAACGGGATCTGATTGGAAAAGACCTTGCTCTGCTGATCGGTGATGGGCTGATTGTCCACCACAAAGGAATTCTCGGCGTGGTCCCCTAATCCGTGAAACAAACCGTTCGAGTCCGCCGAAATCCCTGGAGTGGATAGCGTCACCAGCGAACTGACCTGCGAGGTGGAGCTTTCCAAAGGAAGCTTGTCGAACAAACTTTTGTCTACATCCGTGTGAAATGTGGGGTCGTTCTCGATCAGGTCACCCGCTCCTTCCACGGTTACCTGGGTCGTGGATCCTTGGACCTGCAAGGTAATGGGAAGGTTCACCGGGACGGCCGATCGCGCTTCCACGTCTTGCGCATAGGAAGCAAATCCCACGGCGGTGACCGACAGGTGATATGGGTTGAACGGGATATTCGAAAACTCGAACGTACCGGAATCGTTGGTAGTTGTAGACCGCTCAAATCCACTGACCGGGTTCCGAATCTGGACCGTCGCATGGGGCACGACTGCGCCGGTCGGATCGGTAATTGCCCCATGAATCGAGCCGGAATTTCCGGCGGACTGTGCTCCGGCCACGGTGGCCGCGAGCCAAAGCGCGCCCGACAGCGCGGCGGCATGCAACTGACGACTTGTAAGCATGATTTCCTCCTGGTTGAACGGCAAATAGGGAATGAGTTCGAGCGTAGCCGTCGAACTTCAAGACAGATGGAGTGATTCCCTAGACAACCGCAGGAGGACCGCGAATGCCGGCGTCGGAAAAGTCAAGCCGTGTATTGACAAGAACAAGTTCTTCTTGCAACAAGCCGACCTTGGCGAACACCGGGGTGGCATGGCCGGAAGTGGCTGCGGGGCTGGCGCTGTGCGCCGCCACGCAGATCGAGCAGGAAGAGGACTCGGTCCGGTTCGGGTGGTTGTGGGTCGACTCTGCGGCGACTGCCCATAACATAAGGGACAGGCAGAGCCAAGCCGACCATCGTACCCAGACACGCATAGGTTTCCCGCTTGGGGTTAGATTGCTAAGAGCTTATAACGGTTATCCGCAACACGGCAACTTTAGACAAGTTACTATAGGCAGGGGTGCGATTGGCCGATCGCCATCCACCAGACTTCATATCCCTTAAAGCGAGGCGACATGGCAGAACCGAGTTACGAGGAACTCAAAGCAAAATTGGCTCAACTGGAAAAGGAAGTTGAAACCAAGAAACGCAGCGGCGACCTGATTTTCAAGGTCGGAGAGAAGGGTGGCGTCAGCGTGTACGGCCTGGGCCGCTTTCCGGTCACGTTGTACTACGAGCAGTGGAACCGCCTGTTGGGCGCGGCGAACGACATCAAGGCGTTCATGGAAGAAAACAAGTCGAAGCTCAAACTCAAAGAGCAAGGATAGTTTCGCCCCAGATTCAAAAACCACAAATGACACGAAGTACCACCGTGGTTGTGGGGTGACTGTACGCAAATCCTGAGGGCATCCGCGTTGCAAACAAGTAAAGCCCTGAGACGGGCTATTTCCAAATGAAAACGCCGACCTTGAGTCGTCCCCGTTCCAGTGCTAGGGTGGCGGGCATGAGCGGCCTGTAGTGGCGACCAGTGGCGCCTGGAGGTTACCAGCGCGCACCAAGGAGAAGCCAATGGCATTGTTCGGCGTGTACAGGGGCGTGGTTCTGGATAACAGCGATCCTCAGATCTCTGGACGGGTGAAGATCAGCGTCGAGGGTAGACAGGCCTGGGCGCTGGTCACCATGATGAGTCCCAGGATTCAGGTTGGGGCGATGGTGATCGTCGGGTTTGAGCGGGGGAACCCGGACATGCCGGTGGTGCTGGGGCGGGTGACGTAAGGCTTTGTTAAGGGGGCCGGAAATCGGGACGGGGCCGACGGACGACAGCGTCCGTGGCCACACGAGTATCATCCAAGATCTGAATACGGGCGCGGATAACCCGGAAGTGACTGGAAGCGTCTAAGTTACAGGCTTATGATTTGGGGCTTGGTGTCCCTGGACCGGGCGTATAATCAAGCTTAAGGAGTACTCCTATGAAGCTGAAATGGCTGGCAGGCGCGCTGGCAATGGCGGCGTTTGTCGCGGTGCCTTGGATGGTGGCGCAGACGCCGGGACAAGATCCGCAGAATCAACCTGGGAGTCCGCAATCCCAAACTCCACAAACCCAGAATCCGCCGAGCCAATCACCGCAGACGGCACCTCCGACCACTGATCCGGACGACGGACAGCCGAAGGCGAGCGACATACAGAATGCTCCCAAGAAAGGCCCCGCGGCGTTGCCGGTACAAGAAGACAGCCAGATCAAGCACGACGGCGGCAAGACCGACGTCGATGCGGTGGGCAACCGCAACGTGGGTTGCGGGCGCGGCGTGGGCAACTGGTACAGCGTCGAGAAACAGGTGGCCATGGGCCGCTCGTTCGCCCAGCAGGTTGAGTCGCAGGTGAAGCTGGTGAACGATCCGGTAGTAACGGAATACGTCAACCGCATCGGGCAGAATCTGGTGCGCAATTCCGACGCGCAGGTTCCGTTCACGATCAAAGTCATCGACTCCGACGTGGTGAATGCCATGGCGCTGCCCGGTGGGTTCTTTTATGTCAACTCCGGGTTGATCCTGGCGGCTGACGAAGAGGCAGAAGTGGCGGGCGTGATGGCGCACGAGATCGCCCACGTGGCGGCATGCCACGCGGCCCGCGAACAGAGCCGGGCCAACTTGATGCAGTTGGCCTCGATTCCGCTGATTTTCGTGGGTGGCGGTATTGGCTATGCGGGCTATGAGGCTGCGGGCATCGGCGGAATGTTCGGCATTCTGAAGTTCTCGCGCAACTTCGAGGCCGAGGCGGACTATCTGGGCATCGAATATATGTACCGGTCGGGATACGATCCGTCAGCGTTTGTCTCGTTCTTCGAAAAAGTGCAGGCCATGGAGAAGAAGAAGCCGGGGACGTTGGCCAAGGCGTTCGATACGCATCCGCAGAACGCGGACCGCATTCAGAAGTCACAGGATGAGATCCGGAAAATTCTTCCAGCGAAGCAGCAGTACGTCGTGACAACCTCGGAGTTTGACGAGGTGAAGGGGCGGCTGGCGGCGATTGAGAATAAGCACAAGCTGCTCGACGAGAAAGATTCGTCGAAGCCGAGCTTGCGGCGGACTGCGAATACGAGCGATAAGTCCGAGGACGGGAAGAAGGATGACGATGATCGTCCGACGCTGAAGCGGCGCGACGATACGAACTAAGATCGACGATGCTGGGCGCCCCATTCCTGTCCTGCGGTGTTTTGCAGGGACAGGGATGGGGCTTTTGTTTTTTTGTACACCGGAAGGAAAGTCAAAGTCCCCACCCTTGTCGCACAAAACGCGACAAGGGCGGGGCACCCTCGACGTTACTCTTTACCAAAGGTTGATATTCGAATCTCTGGCTCTCGTTTATAATCAATAGATCGTGCCCAAATACTCGATCGTTGTCCCTCTACATAACGAGGAAGAGAATGTCACCGACCTCTATGACCAGCTAAAGGTGGTCATGGAAGCCCATGGCGAGAGCTTCGAGATTGTCTTGGTTGACGACGGCTCTAGCGATCACACGTTCGCCATGCTGCGCGAAATCGCGGCGGTGGATAGCCGGGTCACGGTGGTTAAGCTGCGGCGGAACTTTGGGCAGACCGCGGGGCTGGCGGCGGGTTTCGATCATGCACGGGGCGAGTACATCATCGCCATGGATGGGGATCTGCAGCACGATCCCAACGACATTCCGATGTTCCTGGAAAAGGTCGCTGCGGGATACGACATTGTGAGCGGATGGCGCAAGAATCGCGTCGACAATTTCTGGATGCGGCGGATTCCGTCGCGCATCGCCAACTGGATGATGGCGAAGATCAGCGGCGTCGATATCCACGATTTCGGAACGACCTTCAAGGCATACAGGCGCGACATTCTGGAGCAGGTGCCGCTGTACGGGGAACTGCACCGGTTTATTCCGGCGCTGGCGTCGTGGCACGGCGCGACGATTTGCGAGGTGCCGATCAAGAATGTAAACCGTGAGCGCGGCGCGTCGCACTACGGGATCACGCGGACATTCCGCGTGTTCTTCGATCTGCTGACGATCCGGTTTCTGCTGAAGTATCTGTCGCGGCCGCTACACTTCTTCGGCACTTTCGGGATGATGAGCATCTTTGGCGGCAGCGCGATCGTGCTGTGGCTGGGGGTGGAGAAGTTCCTGCGGCATGTGCCGATCATGGCTTCGCACGGGCCGCTGATGATGGCGGCTTTGGGCCTGCTGCTGGGCGGGCTGAATCTGCTGGCGATCGGGCTGCTCGGAGAGATGCAGGTGCGGCATTATCACGAGCCAAGCCGGAGAGCGCCGTACTCGGTGGATCGCGTTCTGCGCTCGCAGAATGAAGAGCACAGCGTTTCGGAGTAACTCACCTTCTAAACACTCCACCACAGAGGGCACGGAGTTTCACAGAAGAAACCCTTTTAACCCCATTGGGTGGGCGGTTGTCCTTTGTGCAGCCAAGCGATGAAATCTGTCATCGGGGGGACGCCGCCTAGTTCGCGCAGGCGGGTGGCGTTCTGTCCGCGATGGTAGTGGCTGTGCATGGCGGCCTGGGTGAGGGCCTGGCGGATGGAAATCCTGGCGGGCGGACGGAACCACGGGATTTCGATGATCTGCTCAGCGTGCGTGGGGTCCAGAGATTTTACGAACTCATTCAAATGCCGCAGGCCTTCCTGTGCGTACTTCTTTAGATCAGAGATGCTCGAGAATTCTTCCACCTTGCGGCTAGCAAACGGTGCAGAGCGCGGCCCGGTGATCCATAAGAACGCATGCTGTACGAGGTGGATGTGGTGCAGGCGTTCACGGATGGCCTTGTCTTCAAGTGCGGGTGGATGCGCCTCGAAGGCCCGCCAGTGCTCGGCATCGGCCCACTCCTGATGAGCGTAGAGTTCGTCGAGATATCCAGTCATAGACCTCTATTCGAATTTTATTCAGACCTTGCGTGCACGGGTCAACAAGTAGCCTTGTCTAATCAGATTGTTGTGCGTGTACTGCGACACAATCGCGTCGAATTCGGTACGGTAAGATTCGAGGCGCTCGGGCTGGGAGACAGCGAGGGTTTCAATCATTTTGATGATGGGGCCGGCCGAGCGTTCGATCATTATCCGAAAGTGCTGCGGGGTGAGGGCCGGGACGAGGATACTGTCACGGTCGAACACGATGTCGGCGACTGCGCTGCCTAAGCGCTGGGTGACGACTTGTGGATCGCCCCAGAGGATGGGAGATGGAATCCCGGGAGGCGGCGGGGGCATGTAACGGGATGCGAGTTGCATGGTGCGCCCGACGAGAAGCTCCGGCGGCCATGTGGAGAAAGCGATGATTCCTCCGGGACGAAGCACACGGAGCATCTGGGCGACTGCGACCTCGGGGCGGGGAGCGAACATATGCGCGAACTGGCTGACGACGATGTCGAAGTCGGCGTCGCGGAAGGGAAGTTGCTCGGCGTCGGCCTCGAGGAATTGGATTTCGACTCGAGCGATGCGGGCGTTTTCGCGGGCGCGCTCGAGAAGTTGGGGCGTGAGGTCGATGGCATCGACGCGGGCTCCAAGGCGGGCGGCGGTGATGGCGACGACGCCGGTGCCGCAGCCGACGTCGAGGACTCGGCTACCGGGAGAGATCGCTGCGAAACTCACTAGGCGCGCGGCGGACGGGGTGGTGACGGTTTCCAGGGGTGCAAAATGCTTCCAGCCTTCTTTTTGTGTTTCTTTGAGTTGGGCTAAGCCATCCATTCGATTCCTCTCGGGCATTCGTGCCCGGACGTGGCGATACGGAAAGATCGGGACATTTTCTCAGGAACTTGTTCGGGGAACAACGTGCTCGGAAGAATGCATCACTGACCACGGAGGACACAGAGGTTCACAGAGAGACCCAGCGGATATCGCGAAGGCACCGCGCCCCTTTCATTTTGGAGTCCCTGAGGCACATCGACCTCGGTGTGGTCGGGCGTATAATGACGCGTTTGCGTTTTTGAGGAGTTTTCCCGCCATGGAGAGAGCTATTTCCACACCGCATGGGCTGCAGCTTGCCCGCCGGATGTCGCGGCTCGGAACCGAGACCGCCTTTGAAGTCTTAAATAAAGCGCGCGCGCTGGAACGACAGGGACGGAACGTCATTCACCTGGAGATCGGGGAGCCGGATTTCGATACTCCGGCCAACGTGGTCGAGGCGGCGGTGGATGCGCTGCATGAGGGGTGGACGCATTATGGGCCATCGGGGGGTTTACCTGAGTTGCGGCAGGCGCTGGCGGAGTATGTGAGCCGGACGCGGAGAGTGAAGGTCAGCAGCGACGAAGTCGTGGTTGTTCCAGGCGGGAAACCCATTATTTTCTTCACGATTCTCGCATTGATTGATGATGGGGATGAGGTCATCTATCCGAATCCTGGATTCCCGATTTATGAGTCGATGATCAATTATGTCGGCGGGCGGGCGGTGCCGATTGCGCTGCGCGAGGAGCGCGATTTCTCGCTGGATGTGCACGAACTGGAGTCGCTGATCAGCGAGCGGACGAAGCTGATCATTTTAAATTCGCCACAGAATCCTACGGGTGGGGTGATGGGGCGGTCGGACATCGAGCAGATCGCGAAGGTGATTGGCGACCGCAACATCATGATCCTGTCGGACGAGATTTATAGCCGGCTGCTGTTTGATGGGGGCGAGCATTTCTCGATCATGTCGGTGCCGGGGATGCAGGAGCGAACCATCCTGCTCGATGGGTTCTCGAAGACGTACGCGATGACGGGATGGCGGATGGGCTACGGCGTGATGCGGGCGGACCTGGCGGCGCATATGACGCGGCTGATGACCAACTCGAACTCGTGCACGGCGAGTTTTACGCAGGTGGCGGGAATTGAGGCGATCCGCGGGGATCAGAGTTCGGTGGAGCACATGCGGGATGAATTCCAGCGGCGGCGGGATATGTTTGTGGCCGGGCTGAACAAGATCAAGGGATTTGCGTGCCGTATGCCCAAGGGAGCGTTCTACGTGTTTCCGAACATCACGGGGACGGGGTGGAAATCGAAGGCGCTCGCGGATGCGCTGCTGGAGCAGGCGGGCGTGGCGGCGCTGTCGGGGACGGCGTTCGGAGCGTTTGGGGAAGGATATTTACGATTCAGCGTGGCGAATTCGCTGGAGAATTTGCGGGCGGCGCTGGAGCGGATTGATTCATGGACGGGGAAGAATCTGTAGATCGGCGACTAGCAGTTATTTTTCTAGCCAGAAAAAGCGTTCACCACAGAGGTCACAGAGGGTTCAGCGGCTCATTCTGGGGAAGTTCATGCCAGGTAAGAAATCTTCGCGCGTTTCGAAGACTCCTCGGGCCAGCCGTCCGCAGGCGGCGGGGTACGGGTTTCCGGAGAGCACGAAAGGGTTGCTGGCGTGGTCGTGGGCGGAGCAGCGGCTGAAGAAATCGCACAATTATTGGATTACGACCGTGAAGCCTGACGGGGCGCCGCACACGATGGTGGTTTGGGGAATGTGGCAGGATGGGCGGGTTCTGTTCTCGACGGGGAGCCAGTCGCGGAAGGCGCGGAATCTGGCGGAGAATCCGAGATGCATTGTGTGTACGGAGAATGCGGCTGAGGCGGTGATTGTCGAAGGGGTTGCCGAAATTGCGGATGTGGCGGCGCGGAAGAAATTGCTGCCGGCTTACGAGCGCAAGTACAAGTTTGATTTGTCCATGATGAAGGATGACATTCTGTCGATGAAAGAACCGGTGTTTGCGGTGCGGCCGCGAGTTGTGTTTGCGATGTGGGAGAAGTATTTTCAGAACAAGTCTACGCGGTGGAAGTTTGAGTAAGGCAGAGTCAATTGGGATGTGGCGGGTGCGCGGGCGAGGCACCCGCGCCACAGCCGGCGGGATGCCGGCGCTACTCACCCTGTGATGTGATTGCGATCACCGCCAGCGTTGCCTTTCCCTCGATAGCCTTTAACCGGAGCACATTCTGTGCTCGTCGTTGTGTGTGCGGTGTGTCCGTCCGCCAAAACGAGGGGGAAGCCATGGCCCTGACCGATTCCACGACCGGAAAAGTTATCCGGGAGTATTCCATCGAACAACTGATTGAAACTGCCGACCTTATGCGCGGCTATGATCTGGTGTCGTTGTACGCGGCGGGATCGGGGCACGCCGGGGGCACGCTCTCGATCATGGATATTACGGCGGCGCTGTACCTGAAGACCGCCGTGCATGATCCGAAGAACCCGAACTGGGCGGATCGTGACCGGATTATCTGGTCGACGGGGCACAAGGCGCCGAGCCTGTACCTGGGGTTGGCGTTTGCGGGATTCTGCCCGGTTGAGGATGTGGTCACGCTGCGCAAGCTGAGTTCGCCGTATCAGGGGCATCCGCATTGGCTGAAACTGCCGGGCGTGGAGGTGTCGACGGGATCGCTCGGGCAGGGGCTGAGTATTGCGGTGGGGATGGCGCTGGCGGCGCGCCTGGATCACAAGACGCACAAGATATTTTGCATCATGGGGGACGGGGAGCAGCAGGAAGGACAGGTGTGGGAAGCAGCGATGGAGGCCGGGCACTACGAACTCGACAATGTGATCGCCATTATCGACTGCAATCGTTTGCAGATTGATGGCCGCGTCGAGGATGTAATGCGGGTCGAGCCTCTGGCGGCGAAGTACGGCAGCTTCGGGTGGGACGTGCTCCGGATTGACGGTCACGACTTGAGGCAAGTTGTCGATGCGCTGGAGCAGGCACGCCGGGTGAAGGGGCGGCCGGTGTTGATTCTCGCGGATACGGTGAAGGGCAAGGGCGTCAGCTTCATGGAGGATCAGGCAGGGTGGCACGGAAAGGCTCCGAATTACGAAGAACTGACGAAGGCGCTGGATGAGTTGGAGGTAGCTGACAAGATTCCGTTGCAGGATCTGCTCAACCGGGCAAGGCAGTACCAGGTGGAAGTTGATTGCAAGCTCGATGCGAAGATGCCGAAGTTCACGCGCGACTACTGGTGGAATGCCGGCGACGGGATGAAAGTGAAGATGGAGCCGACGCGCAAGGGCTTTGGGCAGTCGCTGGCGGCGAACGGGGATGATCCGCGGGTGGTTTGCCTGGGGCTGGATATTTCAGGGTCGATCACGATCAGTGATTTCTACGCCGGGAAACCGGGACGGAAGAGTCGCTGGCTAAGCATGGGAATCGCGGAACAGTCGGCGACGTCGGCCGCGGCGGGTCTGGCGCGGGAGGGGAAGCTGCCAGTACTGGGCACGTATGCGACGTTTGCCGCGGCGCGGAATCTGGATCAAATTCGTACATCGGTGTGCTATGGCAATTTCAACGTGATGATCGCGGGAGCGCATGGAGGAGTGTCGGTCGGTCCGGATGGCGCGACGCATCAGGCGCTCGAAGACCTGTTCGCCATGCAGGGATTGCCGAATATGTCGGTGGTGGTGCCGTGCGACCTGGTGGAGACGCGCAAGGCGACGGACTACTTGCTCCTCGAGCACAAGGGGCCGAAGTACATTCGGTTTGCGCGGGAGGCGACGCCGATCGTCACGGATGAAAAGACTCCGTTTGTGTTTGGAAAGGCAAATGTGATCAGGCTGCGGAGGGAAGAGTCTGGGTTCCTGGAGGCATTTGAGACGGTACTCGCGTCGTCGTACAAAAATGAAGACGAAGACCTGAGCATCATTGCGTGCGGGCCAATGGTTCCCGAGGCGATGAGGGCGGCGTTCATCCTGAAGAAAGAGTTCGGACATGAGACGCGCGTGGTCAACGTGCATACGCTGAAGCCCATCGATGCCGAGGCGATTGTGCGGGCGGCGCAGGAGACGGGAGTGGTGGTCACGGCCGAAGAGCATCAGATCGGGGCATTGGCATGGCGGGTGAGCGGGATTCTGACGGAGAGTCCGGAAGTGTACGGGCATTCTGTGATCACGGGGGCGATCGGAGTGAAAGACCGGTTTGGAGATTCCGGAGCGCCCTGGGAATTGATCAAGGAATTTGAAGTCAGCGCCGAGCACATCGCAGAGAAGGCTGTGCAGTTGATGCGCCTGAAACGGTCGGTTGCCGGCTCTTGCATGAAAGCCGAGCCGGTGCTCACCGGTCATGGTATAGGATAGCCTCATCGCCTGCAGGCTCAGACAATTCGTGGGCGCAGCTGACGCGGATTTCCTTCCAACACATTTGGCGAGTTCCTTAGCCCAGGCGAACGGAAAGGGTCTTGCATGGCATTTAGCAACTGCTATGAAGACGCGAGGCGAGCCGCAGCGTACGCGCAGCTTGAGTTCGGCAATACGTATTACCTGGTCTTCAGAGAGCTGCCTGAGATCATCA
>Ga0209580_10000412_pt1 | contig 24405 bp, 15 predicted proteins | sample Coa_R1_5_FD_187153 | JGI IMG/M metagenome (GOLD analysis project Ga0209580, IMG submission 187153) | Surface soil microbial communities from Centralia Pennsylvania, which are recovering from an underground coalmine fire - Coalmine... | ecosystem: Environmental > Terrestrial > Soil >... | reverse complement strand
ATTCATAGAACGGGCGAGTGTCGGGTATACCGCAGGAGTTTGAACCAGCACTTTTCTGGCGCTTTCGCTGGATTCCTGGGCGTTAGTTCTCAGACTAAGAGCAAATACTGCAGTAAGCAGCAGCCCAGCTAGGGTGCCCCGCCGCATCAGGGTCTTCATAGTGAGGAGAGTCTAATGAATGCGGGCGTTTCACCGAAGATGACAAAGGTAATGGTACTTATGCCTATGTACACTTTTCTGTGCTCATGCAGCGAGCAGTCTCACTTACCGTGTTCTTCCAGAAACTTCTCGACTTCCATGGCGGCCATGCAACCGGTACCCGCTGCAGTGATGGCCTGCCTGTAGCGTCGGTCCTGTACATCGCCGCACGCGAACACTCCGTGAACGCGCGTGAAAACATAGTTGTGAGTCTTCAAATATCCGTCAGAATCCATGTCAAGCTGGCCGGCAAACATCTTTGCGTTGGGCTCGTGTCCGATTCCCAGGAACAACGCGCTTGTCGGGAAGTCAAATTCCTTCCCCGTCTTCACATTCTTTAATTTGAGCCCGGTCACTTCATTTTTGCCGGCGTCATATACGTCCTCGACGACTGTGTCGAGCAGGAACTGGATCTTTTCGTGCTTCTGTGCTCGTTCCAGCATGATCTTTGAAGCGCGAAACGCATCGCGCCGGTGAATAACCGTCACCTTCGTCGCAAACCTCGTAAGAAAGAGCGCCTCTTCCATCGCAGAGTCGCCGCCTCCGACAACAACAATTTCCTTCCCCGAGAAAAAGAACCCGTCGCAGGTCGCGCACGACGAAACACCATGCCCGATCAAGTGTTGCTCATGCGGCAACCCAAGCCATCGCGCCGAAGCACCGCTGGCAATGATCAGAGTCTGTGTATGGACTTGCTGATGGCCGAGGTGTAACACAAACGGCCTTTGGCTGAGATCGGCGCTGGTAAGGTGCGCCATGCGATATTCCGCCCCGAACCGCTCGGCCTGCTTACGCATGTTTTCGACCAGTTGCGGCCCCATAATCCCTTCGGGGAAGCCGGGGAAATTCTCCACCATGGTGGTCATGGACAGTTGTCCGCCCGGTTCGTGGCCCTCAATGACCAGCGGCTTCAGGTTCGCGCGTGCGGTGTACAGGGCAGCCGTGTGTCCGGAGCATCCGGACCCGATTATCACTACGTTCCGAGTTTCGCTCATGGATTGTTTCGTGCTTGCAGATTAGATGGCCACTTTCGAATTATGATGCAAGGCCGGCCTCGTCGAAGCTCCTCAAGCCACTCACTTCTGGGGTTCCTTTGGCCTCATCATCTTGGATTTTGGCGGAGCAGCCGGCTTCGATTCACCGCTGATCTTGGCTAATTCCTCTGGCACAACTTTCTTGACTCCCAACAGCGCCCGGTAGTTCGCGAGCACTTCCGACCCGCTGTGGAACAAAGGCTCATACGCACTCTGATTTGGCGCAGGTCCGGCCGCCGTTTCCTGGCAACGAGCCAGCGCCACCGACGGCTTGCCAAACCGCTCTAACCGCATGCGGCTGGCAGGCGTATTCACGCTCAGCATCGTTGTGGAATTCGTAACCGCCGAAGCGCTGTCCTCCAGCGAGACCTGAATCAGGTCCTTCGGATCGCGCACGTGCAGAACCAGAGTTTCGATCATGTTCACGCCGTCGTTGCTGAACGAATACTGCACGCTCGAGAACATCGCCTGCACTGAGAACTCACGCCGTATGCGCACATAGTTTGCTATCGAGGGCTCCCCCGCCACATGTCCGGCCTGTCCCGCTTCCAGCATGGTCGGCATGTCGGTCAAGGTCGAACGTCCGCGCGACACTTCGAAGTCCGCGTCAAACAGCGGTTGCTTCGGGATCTTCGCCAGCGCCGCCGCAATCTCCTTCTGCTCTTCGGCAGACGGCGTGCAGACATTCAGCATGTTGACCTTGACCTGAGGCTGTTGCGAGGCCGCCGCCTCGGGCTGCTGCTGCGCCATCACCCGGGCCGCGCAAAGGATCGCAACCATGCTGATGGATAGTCGGAATATCGGAATTCTAGGCACGCCGGAATTCTAAATGAGAGCGCCCCGAATTCTAAATTTCAAAAAGCGCCGCATTGTCGCGAAGGCCCGCGAACGTCGTAAAATCGAAGTATGGCAAATCTGACGTTGGTCTACGGCATGAGGCTGCTTCCCTCCGAAGATGTGGTCGAGGTCGGCCAGGCTCCAGTGAAGCTCGCGAATGGACGAGAGGCGCACGTCACCATGCACGTCCTCGAGGGCAGTAAAGAGGAGATCGAGAAGCAACTTCGTACCAGTCTGGAGGCGTTCTTCGATCTGTATCCCGAGATCTAGGCGCCCGAGTCGGTTACCCATTGGCATTTAGTCATTGGCTCTGGCTAACAAATCGCCAGCTAATTCGGTGCGATTCGTCAAACTGAGTCTTTTCTGTAGCCGTATAATTCCTAATCTTCCAGGTGCCGACACGTAGTATGCAATGGTCCTATCCAGAACTGAGGCGCAAGCTGATCGAGGCAGGTCTCTGGCCGCAGGGCCGGATGGCCCGCCTGGCCTGCTATTTGGCCGCACTCGCCGTGGTTCTATTCGCTTTGCAGAAACTGCTCGGCCTTTTCTCGCTGTCCTGGGGCGAGCACCTGGGCGGATGGGTTAGCTTTCTCGCATTTCTGGCCTGCGTCCTCTTTTTTATTCTTGGTTTCCGCTGGGTCAAACGCCGAATTCTCTGGCGTTTGCGCAATCGCCTTATCGTCACCTACATGTTCATCGGCGTAATTCCCGCCGTGCTGCTGGTCGCGATGGGACTGATCACGCTTTACGGACTGGGCGGGCAATTCGCCGTCTTCGTAGTAACTTCCGAGACCGACGCCCAGTTGCGCAGTCTCGCGGCTGTCAATGCGACCGTGAGCAGCGAACTCGCGGCCCATCTGGAGCGCGGCGAAAAACCTGTACCCGAGTCTCTTGCCGGCCTGATCAAACGCGATCCAGCATGGAGTCGCCGCCAGGTATGTGCCTGGTACGGCGATAAGCCACTCCCGCTTTGCAACGAATTTCACGGCGATTCCATTGCTTTCCCCGGTTTTGTTAAGAGTAAATTCCAAGACCTTGTCCGTGATCACGAGCGGTTACACCTGCGAGTGGGATCATCGCTGCAAGTCGGCTCCAACAGACTGACCGTGGTCACCAGCGAACCGTTCGACAAGGATCTTGTGGGAAAGATCGCCGAGGGCCTCGGAGAAATCACTCTCTACACGACTGGCGAAGATCAAAGTCCGCCGAGACAGCAGACCCCGGCAACAGCCGGGGCGAAGGACAAAACTCCAGTTTCGAGTACGCCGAAACACACCAGCGGATTCGTGATCAACAGCACCGACAATCAACGTGGCGCGTCTCCCGGTGGTCCTCGGGTCCTGCATCCGGCTTTCACCGTCGGATCGTTGCCTGAATCCACAGCCAGCTTCGACCGGGAAATCACGTTCGGTACACCCCTTCCCGTGGTCGATTGGGAAAACGGCACTTCCGACAAATACGGTCCCGTTCTCCAAGTCACGACTCGTCCCGCAGTTCTCTACAGCCATCTGTTTGCCGCTCTCGGCGAATTCGTTCGTGGCGTGACCTACATCCTGATGGGGGTCGCGATCTTCTTCGCGATCATCGAACTCATCGCGCTCATCATCGGCACGCGCATGACCCGCACCGTAACGGCGGCCGTCGCGGACCTGCACGTCGCCACTCGCCACGTCGACCGCGGCGACTTCAGCCACCGCATTCCTGTGAAGTCGAGCGATCAGTTGGCGGACCTCGCGAATTCCTTCAACTCCATGACCGCGTCCATCGAAAAGCTCATGCTGGAACAGAGAGAAAAGCAGCGGCTGGAGAATGAGCTTGCAATCGCGCAGGAAGTGCAGGACCAGCTATTTCCGCGTCAAACTGCCGGCCTCGAATCCTTGGAAGTCCACGGATTCTGTCGCCCCGCCCGCACCGTCAGCGGCGACTACTACGATTTTCTCTCCGCCAGCTCGCACAAACTGATCCTTGCCGTCGGCGACATCAGCGGCAAAGGAATCTCCGCCGCCCTCCTCATGGCGACGATCCATTCGGCGGTCCGAGCGTACAGCGTCGAGAACCTGCCACAGATGCGCGAACCTGTCGCTGTGGGCGCTGTTGCCGGCGCGGGCAGAGTTATGGCCACCTGGCCTGAGGGCATTGAAGTCTCTCCCGGAGCGCTGCTCGGCCTTCTCAACCATCAGCTCTTCGAAAGCACTCCGCCGGAGAAATACGCTACGTTATTCGTAGGAATCTACGATGGCCGCTCGCGTACCCTCACCTACAGCAACGGAGGCCACCTGCCGCCGATTCTGATCGGAAAAGACGGCACCGTGCGCAGACTCGAAGCTGGCGGCACCGTGGTCGGCCTCTTCGACGGCATGACTTACGAGGAGGACTCCGTCGAGATGGTTCCCGGCGAAATTTTCCTGGCTTACAGCGACGGCGTTACTGAGCCCGAGAATGATTTCGGTGAGTTTGGCGAGCAGCGCCTGATCGAACTCGTGCGCGAGAACCGCGATCTCCCCCTGCCGCAGATCAGCCAGATCGTCACCATGGCCGTCGACGACTGGATCGGCGACAAAGAGCAACCAGACGACGTGACGCTAGTCCTGGCACGCGCGCGATAGGTGCAATTTCGGAATCGAGGGTGCCCCACCCTCGTCGCGTTTTGTGCGACAGGGTAGGGTCTTGACTTTCGTCAAGTCTTTCCGATCATGTCGATAAACGAGATCGATCTTGCGTAACTCTAGATTTCTTCCTTGTTGACAGAAAATTCTCAATGCAATATTTTGCACGCTCGGTGTGAATCAAGTTTCTGACACGCGGAGTAGCATAACCACGGCAATGCGCCGGGGCTCCATCCCGGAGATGATGGTTCGAAACCGTTCCTCCCGCCCCATTCTTCCCGACAAACGCCTTAGATTTTCTTCAGCTTCCACCTTCCCTGCTTGAACAGGATGGCGCTGGCCGCCGCCATGGACGACTCAGCGATCGCGATCGAAAAGAAGACTCCGTTCGACTTCATGCCCAGCGGCTTCGCCAGCACATATGCGAGCGGGATTTCCAGCAGCCAGAAGCCGAAGAAGTTCACAATCGTCGGGGTAATCGTGTCCCCAGCTCCGTTGAAGGCCTGCATCATCACCATAAAGTAGGCATACCCCAGGTTGCCGTAACTAACGATCCGCAGGCACGCCGCTCCCAAAGGCACAACTTCGGGGTCCCTGATAAACAACCGAACCACCGGCTCGGCGAAGAGCACAAAGAAGATGCCAACCGCGCCCAGGAAGAGCACGTTGTAGAGCCCTGTCCTCCACACCGCGGCCTCGGCGCGATCCGGCTTTCCAGCGCCCAGATTCTGGCCAACCAGCGTTGCAGCAGCATTGCTCATTCCCCAGGACGGTAAGATCACGAAGATCACAATTCGAATCGCGATCGTGTACCCCGCCAACGCTGCCGCGCCGAACGTGCTAACAATCCGCACCAGCCCAATCCAGCTTGTGTGCGCAATCGCAAACTGCAAAATTCCCGTAAGCGACACGCGGATCAGTCTCCACAGCACGCCAAAGTGCACGTGAATCTGCCGCGCCAGTACACGAATACGCTCCGTCCCTTTAAAGAGCCGGTAAAACTGGTACATCACGCCGATGCTCCGCCCGGTAAATGTCGCCAGCGCCGCCCCGGTCACACCTAATTTCGGGAACGGTCCCAACCCGAAGATCAAGCAGGGGTCGAGAAAGAGATTGATGATGTTCGATACCCATAGCAGCCGCATCGCGATCGCCGCATCTCCGGCGCCACGGAAAATCGCATTGTTCAAGAACAGCAGCAGTACGGCGCAGCTGCCTCCCAGGCAGATTCTCGTGTACCCGCTGCCCACCGCCACAATCTGAGGAGTCGCGCCCATCAGCCGCAGAAGGTTCGGAGCGAACAACAGACAGGGCAGCCCGATGGCCAACGAAATCATCAGGCCCAGGAAGATCGCCTGCACCGCGGCGTCAGCAGCGCCTTCCGGATCCTTCTCCCCGATTCGTCGCGCGACCATTGCCGTGGTCGACAGACTCAGCCCCATTCCCACCGCGAACACAAGGCTCAACATCGACTCGGTCAAACCGACCGTAGCCACCGCATCCGCGCCCAGCCTGCCCACAAAGAAAACGTCCACCACCGCGAACAGAGACTCCAGCACCATCTCCAGGACCATGGGCACGGCCAGCAGCAGGATGGCGCGATTCAAATCGCCGTCCGTGTAATCCTGGTGCGAACCTCGAACCGCCTCGACCAATGACGACCAAAGTGAGCGGCGCGCCTCCACCGCCGCGGCAACAGTTTCCATACCAACCTTGAACTTTCTGCAATGGCGTCCGCGACCGCGCGCAGACACAATGCTTTCGATGAAAGATAAATCAGGGAAGCCCGACAACCGGGCAAGCAGGGGAGCGAATTAGCGAGGGATGAACATGGTGTTCCTCAGCGCGGATCGTTTGACTGCGGGCCCCACGGAAAACGAACAGCGTTGCCGAAATATTACCGCACTTGGAATGGTATATCCAAGTAGAAAAGCGGCGAAGGGTCGGAGGTCTCTTCGCCGCTCTCTCAGGAGGTATGAGTGATGTTCGCTCTCTGCAACAACGCCATCCTAACGCCCGCCGCATTGCCTGGGAAGATCACTAAGGTATAGCGGGAATCGCCCTTCAGATTATTGGAACGAACTCACAAACGAATGCATTGCCCTCGAATTGCTACACACCACTATTTCTTAGGCAAAGTTAATACTCGTGCCGAGATCGCGGAATTCTTCAGCGTTCCTCCCAGAATCAACGGACCGATCGGCGTAAACACAATCCCTCGCGTATCCGCACGCACGTCGTACGTGTCTTCCGTGATGGTCTCCCACCGGTTGCCATGCAACTCGAACGCAAATGTCACCGGCGAGAGTTCAGCCTGCTTCCCATCATTATCCAGACCCTTGTAATTGTGCGGAGCCGTGGTGCCTCCGGAAAAGAGGAATCTGTGGTCGTGTTCTCCCGCCCCCGCTACAATTCCGAACCGCGCGGGTCCGGGATGCACCGGCAATTTGCTCCACTCAATCTTGTTCGGATCTTTATGGTCGATCTTTCCCATCCAGCATTCGTCGGAAGCAACATCCTTCCCGCTGGCTGGGTCCTTCTTTGCGCCATCTACATACACAATCGCCTCATCGGCGATTCCTCCCGCATGCCCGAACACGGGTGTGCCAGGAAACGCCGTCGCCTGACTCCATGTATCCTTCTCGACGTCATAGACCTGTACATTGTTCACAAGCCCGCTTCGCGACCTGCCGCCGACCAAATAAATGTAGCGATCGTGAGTCATTCCGACGACCGCGCTGTCCACCGGTGTTGGTATGTCTTTCGCGCGGTACCACCGATGTTCCGCGGGAACATACGAATTCACATCGCCCAATACGGACTCAGTTCCCTGCCCATCGATCGTGTATCCGCCGAAAAGAAAGACCTGCCCCTTGGCCCCCATCGCCGAAGCCCCTAGCCGTCCCGCTACGCCCGGCACCGGGCGCCCTTCGATCCACTTCCCTGACCTTAAACTCAGAACATACATTTTGTTGCTCACGTCGTCCCACGTTTTCTTGGTTCCAAGCCCCATGAGCGAGTAAACGTCAAGCCCGCCCTTCAGCCAAGCAACGGCATTGCTGGTAACCGCGTTCGGCATGGGGGGAATCTTAGGTTGATCGGCTGCCAGCAGAAGAAGTGAAAACGCGACAGGGAGGAAGAACACAAGGCGTCTGTTCATCGCAGCAATATTACGTCTTTCGGAGGAACTGGGGCAAAAGCAGGCCCCCACCCTAGAAAGCTGCCCCTCTGCGAACTGCGCGGGATTTCTCTGCGTCTTCTGCGTTTAAGCTTCTATGCGGCAGAGTCCGCAAAACATGCAGCGCAACGAACCCGATCGAAATTCGCTTTACTTCACCAGCCCCTGCCTTACCCCATGGATGAAGTCTGTGTAGGCCGGCGGCTGTCCGATCGACCGCATGTAGCTCGCGATTTGCCCGCGATGATAGGCCGAATGCATGACCACATGAGTCAGCACATCGACGATCGCGCTCGTCCACGCCTCACCCTTGCTGTTCTTGTACGAAATCGTCTGGTTCACATCCCCTGCCGTCACCAGATCAAGGAATTCGTGCCACTCCCCGGCCAGTTTGTCGGCTTCGGCTTCGCACTGCGACAAATTGGGCTCTGGCCAGACGGGCACGCTCTGCGGCACTTGCCGGAGCCGCTCCAGCCATACCCGCTCCGCTGCCAGAATGTGCGCCATCAACTGCAGCGAGCGGGTATTCTCCCCACCGCTCGACCGGATGGCAGCCAGAACCTCATGGTTTGCCCATGCGTCATAGACAAAATCCTTCCGCAAATAATCCGCAAGATTCAAAACACCCTCCATCCACCTTCTTCAGCGTACTCTAGTCGTTGCTCCCCAACCCGGCAATCTTGTAACCATCCTTTCACACTGGGAGAATAGACTTCGAGGCGAAAAACTCTACCGAGATGCAACGCAAATCCCCAGCAATCAAAAAATCGGACGAGGAATCGACGGCTCGCCCGCGTGCGAAAACGCCGGCAACGAGCAACCCTGACGACCTCGCAAATCTCGCGTTGAAAGCCTGCCTCATCGCCCGCGACGCCGCCTTCAATGTCCGCGACCTGCTGACAAACTCTTCGCGAATGGCCTTTCTCGCCATCAAAGATTGCGAGAAGGAGCTCGACCTGATCGAGCGCCAAATTGATGAACGCCTGCCCGAAGCCATCACTCGCGTGAATGAATCCCGCGCGCGACAACTGCTCTCCACTCTCAAGTCGACCACCGATCTCGAACGTATTGGCGACCTGGTCATGAGCGTGGCCTTGCGGGTTCAGGCCCGCACCGCAAAGATCCCGGCTTCAGACTCGCGCCAGCTCGTAGAAATGGCGGCGGTGCTACGGGACATGCTCGACCTGATTCATCAAGGATTCTCGAACCTGGACCTGGAATGTGCGCGCAAGGTCCTGCAGATGGACAAGGAAATCGATCGCGTCTGCCACGCTCTTTTCCAAAAACACCTCGCCGAAACCGTTCCTCAGGGTGACACGTCGGGCTTTGAGATCCTGCTCATGGCTCAAGCTCTCGAGCGCGCCGGCGACCACACCACGAATCTCGCCGAAGACCTCTACAGCCTCATCGAGGGCCGTAGCTTGCGGCACATGCCCAAGAAAAAGGCCGCGAACTGATTGCACCAGTTCTCAGTTCTCAGTTCTCAGTTCTCAGGAAGCCGAAGATCCGGCCCTATCCGATGTCAAGTCAAAACTGTACCCGTGTCCATGGTAGAGATGGTAAAGGACCCTCGCGTCTTCAACTGAGAACTGACAACTGACAACTGCTTTTACAAATTCATCATCCATTAACAAACGAGAAACATTCGCGCAACATTCCAGCCATAGAGTTCTTGGGTATCCGATCTCATTCGTGTTCCAAAGTGTCTAGGTGAGTAAGACCCTGAAGCCACATGCATTTGCCGGCAGAACCCTCAGAACGTCTTAGCGGTGGCGCCTCCCTGTCCAATCGCCCCATCATCTTTGTGGTGGAGGACGAAGAAGATATCGCCCGACTCATCTCCCACAATCTTCAGGCCGCCGGCTTCGAAGTCCAGAGTTTTGTCAGCGGCGCTTCCGTTCTCAACGAGGCCGTCCGCGAATCACCCTCACTATTTCTGCTGGACGTAATGTTGCCAGGCATAGATGGCTTCGAACTCTGCCGCCAGATCCGCCAGACACCGGCGCTCTCAGCGATTCCGATCATCTTTCTCACCGCGAAGACTTCGGAGGCCGACCGCGTCAAGGGCCTGGAACTTGGTGGCGATGATTACATCACCAAGCCCTTCAGTCCGCGCGAACTGGTGGCGCGAATTCGAACGGTGTTGCGCGGCCTAGGTCACTCGTCCACTGGAACGGAGGTGCTTCGTTTCGGCGATCTTGAAATTGATATCTCGAGCATGACGGTTCAGGTCGGCGGACACAATGTCCTGACCACCGTCCGTGAGTTCCGCCTGCTCGAGTATCTGGCTTCGCATCGTGGCCGCGTCCTAACCCGCGATCAACTCCTCGATGCCGTCTGGAAAGAGACTCCCTTCGTCACCCCTCGCTCCATCGACGTCTACATCCGCCGCCTTCGCGAGAAGATCGAACGCGATCCCCGCCATCCTGAGTATCTGAAAACGCTCCGTGGTATCGGCTATCGCTTCGAAGTGCCCAAATGATCTGCCTCCGCCAGGTGTGATCGCAAACGTTCGTCGCGATCTTCTTTGCGCTCTTAGCGAATCCTTAGCGTTCTTCGCGGTCAAACGCTTTTGTCCCAACTCCGCTCGGTCATATATTCTGTCCTGCATTCCCTTTTTATGCCGAACAAGTCCAAACCTCTGTGGAAGGTGGACGACCAGCAGGCTCGGCTGGCGGAACTCATCGCTCCATCGGACGAAGCCGCAAAGGACAACCCCCTACGGCGGGATGTTCGCTCCCTCGGCGCGATCCTGGGCCAGGTCATCTCCGAGCAGGCCGGACAAGAATTGTTCGAATCGGTCGAGACGTTGCGCCGTCTACTGATTGAGCATCGCGACAACACGCGCCGCCGTCCCGGAGAGTCGCCTTCGGAAGAGCTTATGAGCCAGGCGCAGCAGCTCATTTCAAACATGGACCTCGCCCGCGCCCATCAGGTGACCAAAGCCTTCGCGACGTACTTCGAGCTGACCAATCTGGCCGAGACCAATCACCGGAAACGCCGACGCCGCGCCGGCAAATTGGATCGCGATCATGCTCCGCTTCCCGGCTCGTTCCGCGGAACGCTTTTGCGCATGAAAGAATCCGGTATGTCAGCGCAGGACGCCCTTGCTGCCCTGGGCCAACTCCAGATCACTCCAGTATTCACCGCACATCCTACCGAAGTTGCCCGCCAGACCGTTCTTCTGAAGCGCCGCCGCATCACAGAACAATTGGAGCGTCTCGACCGCTTGCCGCTCACTCCGCAAGACGCCGAGATCTGCGAAAACAACATTCGCGCCGAGGTCACCTCGTTGTGGCAGACCGATGAAGTCCGCCTGACGAAGCCGACGGTCGATGACGAAATCCGCATGGGCCTGCGTTACTTCCGCCTGTCGTTGTTCGACACCCTGCCCCGGATCTACGAAGAAATTGTGGAATCCTTCCGCGATGTCTACGGACTTGAACTCGACGAATCTTCGGTTCCGAACATCGTCCATTTTGGCTCATGGATTGGCGGCGACCGCGACGGGAATCCTCTTGTCAAACCTCATAGCATTCGTCATGCACTCGAAATGGCGCGCGCTGTGATTCTCCGCGAATACCTTGACGACGTCGAAGCGATGAGCGACCGTCTCAGTTCTTCGCGCCGTCAGACGGCAATCTCAGAAGATCTTCTTGCTCGTCTGCATCACTACGAGCGGACCATCCCGGGCGTGCACCTCGCCTGGGGACCACACAATCAGGCAGAGAGTTACCGGCGCTTTCTCTCTTACATCTTTCACAAGCTGCGGCAAACTCGGGACGCGGTCGACGCGCCTGCGTCTTATGGCGGTGCCGCCGATTTCGAGCAAGACCTGATGCTCATCCAAACGAGCCTCAAGGCAAATCGCGGAGAGCGTCTCGCCCACACCTACATCTCTTCCCTTCTGCGAAAAGTTCGCAAGTTCGGATTCCATCTCCACACCCTCGACGTCCGCCAGCATGCGCGAGTGCACGCGCAAGTCGTCAACGAACTCGGACACGACCTCAACACTGAACCCACGTCGGAAGCTGCCCGCGAACTGCTCGACACATTCCGCACCATTGCTGAGCTAAAGCGCGCCTACCCCAGCCACTCCATACGCCACTACATCATCAGCGGCGCTGAATCTGAGAACGACGTCATGAACGTAGTCCGGCTTGCAAAAACCGCCGGCGTTCAGCTTGCGGCATCAGCCAACGACCCCGGCCTGATGCCGGTTCCTCTTTTCGAATCGATAGACTCGCTCCGCGCTGCAAGCAAGGTCATGCGCGGAATCTGGAACAATCCCGAGTACCGGCCCTCGCTCGATTCCTGGGGACGCTGGCAAGAGGTCATGCTTGGCTACTCCGATTCCAACAAAGACGGCGGCATGCTCACCAGCACCTGGGAACTCTACAAGGCCCACCGCGAACTTCATCAGGCAGCAAGAGAATTCGACGTGAATCTTCGCCTGTTCCACGGCCGCGGCGGAACTGTCGGGCGCGGCGGCGGACCAACGCATTCCGCAATCCTCGCTCAGCCGCCAGGATGCTTCTCCGGCCATATCCGCGTCACCGAGCAGGGCGAAGTGCTCAACTGGAAGTACGCCGATCCCGTTCTCGCCGAGTGGAATCTCGAGTTGATGATCGCTGCGAGCCTGGAAGCATTCACTCGCCCTGCGCTCGCCGGGGAAAACCAGCGGCCCGCATGGGAAGAAGCAATCGAAGAGATGTCGCAGGAAGCGTATCGGGTTTACCGCCGCGATATCGCCGACGATCCCGATGTCCTTGAATATTTCGAGCAAGCCACTCCGGTGAATGAGTTGGATTCCGCCCGCATCGGCTCGCGTCCGGCACGACGCTCCAAAGGGCGTCGCCTCGAAGATCTCCGCGCCATTCCTTGGGTCTTCGGCTGGATGCAGAGCCGCCACGCCGTCCCGGCCTGGTTCGGCGTCGGTCATGCCCTCGAGCATTTCTCAGAAAAGAACGCCGCGAACGAGCAACTCCTGCGGCAAATGGCTCGCGGTTTTCCTATCTTCTCCGACCTGCTTCGCAACGTCGAACTGGGCATGGCCAAAGCTGATCTCGGAATCGCCCGCGAATACTCCACCCTCGTCAAGAATTCCTCGCTCCGCAAGCGTGTCTTTTCGATGCTCGAAGCAGAATTCCTTCGTACCCGTCAGATGATCTTGCGCATCACCGGTCAACGCGAACTTCTGGCGCGAAACCGCGTGCTGGCCCGCTCCATCCGTCTACGCAACCCCTACGTTGATCCCATGAGCCTGATCCAGGTAGAGCTCCTCCGCCGCAAACAGCAGGGACAAAAGAGCTCGGAATTGGAATATCCATTGGGCGCAACCATCAACGGAATCGCCGCCGGCCTGCATAACACCGGCTAAAAATGTTAGGGTTTCCTCCGTGGACCTCTATGTCATCTGTGGTTAATGATTGTAGAGCCCGAAGCTAACCCCTAGCCACGTCGCGCGTCCATTACTATGCTGTCCCGCCGGCGGATGTGTGTTCGGAACTTGATCTTCTGCTAATGCGTACTATCCAATGGCGCAGCCTGCTCAATTCACCCCAGGAGACTTATGCTAATCTCTCGCTTCTTCGCTGCCGTCGCGCTATGTCTGGCCACATCGGCGGCCTTCGCCCAAACGATCCCGGCCCGAAGCGTTCGCCCCGCAGCGGCCTCCAGCGCCGCCGATGAAACCAGCGTCCCCAAGCTCGAGCATTTCGATGCCAACCTGGTCGACAAGACCCTCGATCCCTGTAATGATTTCTACAAATACTCCTGCAACAAATGGTTGACCGCCAATCCCATCCCCGCAGATCAAGTTTACTGGAGCACCGGCAGCGGTCTTGAACTGTGGAATGAGGGAGTTCTTCGCGACACGCTGGAAGCAGCCAGCAAGAACGATCCGAACCGCACCGCCGTCCAGCAGAAGATCGGCGACTACTGGGCCGCCTGCATGGACGAGAGCGGCATCGCGGCCGCCGGACTCAAGCCTCTTCAGTCAGAACTCGCGCGCGTTGCCGCACTGAAGACCAAGAAAGACATCACCCTCGAGATCGCCTATCTCCAGCATGTTTATCCCGGCGCGTGGCAACCCGGAGACAACGAAAGCAGCTCGCCCCTTTTCGGCTTCACTGGCCAGCAGGACTACGACAACGCCTCAATGGTCGTCGCACAAATCGACCAGGCCGGACTCAGCCTTCCCAACCGCGACTATTATCTGAAGACCGACGACAAGTCGAAGGAGATTCTCACCAAATACCACACGCATCTGCAGAAGATGTTCGTGTTGGCAGGTGAGTCGGAATCGCAGGCCGCCGCCGATGCTGGCACGGTCGTCGAACTGGAAACCGCCCTCGCGCAGGCCCAGATGGATAACGTCAAGCGCCGCGACCCCAAAAACATCAACAACAAGATGAGCATCGCGCAGATTCGCGCCCTGGCGCCTTCCATCGATTGGGACGGTTACCTCAAGGCCGTGAATGCACCCGCCAGCGATCACTACATCGTCACCTCTCCCGATTTCTTCCGCGCTGAAGAAAAGCTGATCAACAGCCATCCGTTAGATCATTGGCTGGCCTACTTCCGCTGGCAGGTGATCCACCGGTCCGCACCCTATCTCACCAAGGCTATGGTCGATGAGAATTTCGATTTCTTCGCGCACACCCTCGCCGGCGCCGAAGAGCAGCAACCGCGTTGGCGTCGCTGCGTGCGCGCTGCCGATCGTGATCTCGGCGACGCTCTCGGCCAGGCCTATGTCGACCGCGCCTTCCCGCCGGAGAGCAAAGCCCGCACCATCGAGATGGTGCATGCCGTCGAAACGGCCCTCACTTCCGATATTCAAAGCCTGAGTTGGATGTCTCCAGCCACAAAACAACAGGCTGTGGTCAAGTTGAAAGGGATCGAAGACAAGATTGGCTATCCTTCCCACTGGCACGATTACTCCGGCGTGAAGATCGCGCGCGACAGTTATCTGAACAATGTCGCGCAGGCCACTTCATTCGAGTTCGAGCGCTGGGTCGCCAAAATCGGCAAGCCCGTCGACCGCGCCGAATGGACCATGACGCCGCCCACCATCAACGCCTATTACGATCCCCAGTTGAACACCATCAACTTCCCCGCGGGCATTCTGCAGCCGCCCTATTTTGATCCTACGAAAGATGACGCAGTGAATTTCGGCGCCATCGGCATGATCATCGGACACGAGATCATTCACGGCTTCGACGACCAGGGCCGCAAATTCGACGACAAAGGCAACCTCCGCGACTGGTGGACCGCCGACGATGCCAAGAAGTACGACGAACGCGGCAAATGCATCTCTGACGAGTACACGCAAGAAGTCCCCGACGCCGGAGCCGGAGTCAAGCAGAATGGCCTGCTCACCCAGGGTGAGGACACGGCCGACAACGGCGGGATCCGCCTCGCGCTAGCTGCTCTGGAATTCGCGCTGAAGCAGCAAAGCAAGTCGCTCGACGACAAAGGCGACGACGGCTGGACCTACCGCCAGCGCTTCTTCCTCTCCAATGCCTATTCCTGGTGCGCGAACGTCCGCCAGCAAATCGCGCGCCTGATCGTCACCACCGATCCCCACTCCCTTCCCGAATTCCGCATCAATAACGTCATCTCCAACATGCCAGAATTCGGCCAGGCCTTCGGCTGCAAAGCCGGACAGAAAATGGTGAGAGCCAACGCCTGCCGGGTCTGGTAAAAAACTGCTCATGTAGGGGCGGACGCCTCGTCCGCCCCGGGAGCGAAGCTCCGAGTCTGACGCCGTCAGTCTTGAAAGTACCTGGAAGGCGATCCAGCCGAGCATCGCCGGAATGCAAAATAGAAGGGCCAGCAAAAGCTGGCCCTATTGTTTGTTAAGTGGCGAATCTGCTTATGTGGCGACGGCCGCCTCGGCCGTCCCGCAATGGCGAAGCCAAGCGGCCCCCGTCCCCACTCCCTTACTTGTTAATGTCGTCCTTACTCTCCAACCGCTTCGCGTAAGTCTCCAAAGCATTCTTATTAGCATCCGGAGCCCCGTTCAGCGACAGCTTCACTTCCTTCACCGCATTGTCGAAGTCCCCCTTAGCGCTGTACACACGCGCCAACCCGAGGTGCGTAGTCCAGTAATTAGGGAACTTCTTCGCCGTCGACTGATAAATCGCCAGCGCCTCATCCTGCTTCTTCTCGCCCTGTAACTGCCGCCCGTAGACATACAGTTGCAGCGCATTGGCCATGTCGAGCGCCTTGGCGCGAAACGTATCCGCATCCTGCTTGCGCCCCATCGCATCAAGTATCTTCGACTTGTTCATCACGTTGTCGTAGCGTTCTTCAACTTGGATTGACTGATCCTCATCCTTGAGTGCCTCATCCAGATCAATCTTGTTCGCCAGAAAATATCCGGCGGCATCGTCCCAGCCTTCCCAGTAATACTGATTCATCCCGTGAATCTGTTGACGAATGCTCGCCGTCACAATGTCATTCACATTGACATGAACCTTGAACGGCACAGCCACTTTTTCCCACCGCATGGTCACCACGGCTGAGTCCGGCTTCACGTCGTCGAAGTCGTAGGCCAGCGCATCGTGCAACTCGGCCGCCTGCGGCTTCACTTTAACGCGCAGGGCGTCATCGTCCTGCTTGTAGGTAAAGCTTCCCCACGCCGTCGAAACCTTCGAGAAGATCACGGTCCACTCGTTTTCGCCGGGGATCATATGCAGCCCATAGGTCCCTTTGTCGAGCGCCTGTCCTTCGATGGTTACCGGGTCGGTGAAACGAATCGTCGTATTCTCGTTCGCACCGGCGCGCCACACCTGACCATAAGGCACGAGTTTGCCCCAGACCTGGCGGCCATTCGCCAGAGGCCGGTGATAGTTGACGGTGATATCCGTAATCCCGATGCGCTGCGTCACCACCGCATGCTGGCTCGCCCGCGGCAAGTTGAGCATGAGGGTCTCGCCCGTGGCAGTCTGGGCACGACACACGCCGGCCACTGACAAAACGCCGGCCAACACAACAAACAACCTCTTTTTCATGGAAGTCTCCTCCGCGCCGCCGGATCTGCTTGACCGCAATCGGCAGCTATACTAGAACTTGGAATTTGTGAATTGAGCACACTTACCCGATGCTGTTGCGCTTAGACGAGCAGACCGCCGCAAGGTAAGCAGAGGAAAAGAGCCGATGCTTTGATAATCCTCTGTGTCTCTCTGTGCCCTCTGTGGTGAGTGCTCGAAATTCCGGAGGCACGGACTTATGCAAATCGATGAACTGAACGAAACCGAATGCCGCGAGATCCTCTCTCGCGCCTCCTCGGCGCGCCTCGGCTGCTCGCTGAACGATCAACCGTATGTCATACCGGTAGGCATAGCGTACGAAGAAGATTACATCTACGTCTTTTCGACCATGGGACAAAAGATCAAATGGATGCGGTCGAATCCCAAGGTCTGCGTGCAGATCGACGAGATCGGAAGCCAATCCGACTGGGTCAGCGTCATCGCCAACGGAGAATTCCAGGAACTGCCCGAACCGCAATTCGAAGAGGAGCGCAATCATGCGCGCAAGCTGTTGCAGCAGCGGCATCACTGGTGGCTGAACGCCATGGCCGAGCGCCGCATCCGCCTGCGTGACGAGGAGATCAAGCCCCTGTTTTTCCGCATCCGCGTAAGTTCGGTGACTGGCCTACGCGGTACCGAGGAAGAGTAGAACGGCCTCAGGTTTTCTTTTTGTCCACGGATGCCAGTCCACGGATTTTGCACTTGGGGGCTTGACAATCAGCCCGTACCCGAGCAAAATACTCACAGGCGAATAAAAAGCGAAAGCAAATTGCCTCCGCAAGCTCCGGTCGCGGCGTTCCCTGAAATCCCTTGAGGTTCTTTATGTCTTCCGCAGTGGTTTCCACTTCGGCGGCCTTAGGCCGCCCTTTTCTTTTTGATGCCGAACCCGAGCCCGAAGCGCGTTGTCATCCTGAGCGGAGCGGGAACTGCGCGAAGCGCATTTCCCGCGGAGTCGAAGAGCCTGCCCTGAGCTTGCCGAAGGGACCCTTACTTTCTCCCGACCCCAGATTGGCAAGCATACTTCCCGCCTCGCGCCTGGAAATCCGCCCCGCGCCGGAAATGGTCACCAGCGGCATTCCCGCACTCGACGCCCTGGCCGGCGGCCTCCCCCGCGGATGCCTCACCGAAATCTGCGGCCCCGCGTCTTCCGGCCGCACCACGATTCTGCTGGCCGCCCTGGCCGCCGCCACCCGCCGCGGCGAATACTGCGCCGTAATCGACGCCAGCGACGCCCTCGATCCCTACTCGCTAGCAGCAGCGGGAGTCGATCTCGATCACCTGCTCTGGATCCGCTGTGGAGACGACATCCCACAAAAGGTGCCAAACTCAGCAAAAAAATCAGCGGGTGCCCCACCCTTGTCGCGCACTTTGCGACAGGGTGGGGTTTTTGACTTTCTCTGCGAAGCACCGTTACCTCTCGATTTTCAGGAAAGCAAACTCGAAGGCTCAAGTCCCCGCTGCAAAGGAAGCGCTTCCCCGGGAAAATCTCTGCTCTACAAGCGCTCCGAACACCGCCTCGAACAAGTCCTCCGCGCCACCGACCTGCTGCTAGAAAGCGGAGGCTTTGGCTTAATCATCCTCGACCTCGCCGACCTTCCTCCGCAATCCGCGCGCCGCATCCCGCTGACCACATGGTTCCGCTTCCGCCGCGCCGTCGAACACAAACCCACAATCCTTTTCGCCATCGAGCAACAACCGATTGCCGGAAGCTGCTCGTCGCTATTGCTGCAATTAGGAATGCCAAGTACTCCCGACGTAATGAGATTGGAATCGCGAACAATGAAGTGGAAGCAGATCCATCCCCAATCCGACTCCAGCCGCGAAGCGGCGGCATGGGAAAGCCCGGCACGGCAGTGCCGGGTAAGCCTTGAAAAAGGAAACGAGTCCCGTAGGGACGGCACCGATTTTGGCGACATCACCGCTGATGACGCACCGAATGTCCTGCACATCGCCCGTCCCGCGCACACTCACCTTTTAACCGAACTCCAATTCCACGCCGAACTAATCCGTTCGCGCCTGGATCGCAAACCCGCACGCTCTATTACGTTCGAAACCAAAACCGCCTGGGCCGGATAAAACCGAACTGGGCACTGACAACTGGACACTGGGTACTGCTTCATGTTCGCCTGCATCTACGTTCCGAACTTTCCCATAGCCGCCGCGCTTCGCGCCGAGCCGGAATTGCAGGCGCACGCCATCGCCATCTTCGAAGGCAAACCTCCACTCGAACAAATCATCGCAGTGAATGAAAAATCCCAAGAGCTAGGTATTTCCCCGGGAATGAGCAAGGCCCAAGCCGAACTCTGCTCGGACATTGTCTTGCGCCCGCGCTCTGCGTTGCAGGAATCGTCCTCTCATTCCGCCCTGCTTGATTGCGCCCAGTCTTTCTCTCCCACGGTGGAAGACACCGCCCGCGACACGGTTTTGCTCGATCTCGCCGGCATGGAATCTCTCTTCGGTTCGCTGACAAAAATCTCCCACGCCATCTCCGATCGCGCCGCGGCTCTCGGCCTTGCAGCTACTGTCGCCACAGCCTCCAACCCTGACGTGGCCCTGCTAGCCGCCCGCGGCTTTTCCGTAGCGCTGGCATCTTGCCGGCTGTCGCGGGAGCATCCTTCGACTTCGCTCAGGACAGGTCTTGCCCCCGCACGCGAAGGCACACCAAATCTCAGGGTTATAGTAATTCCACCAGGAAAAGAAGCAGAAAGACTGGGCCCGTTGCCGGTCGAAGTTCTATTTGACGACCATCTGCAAGGCGATCCTAAAAAAGCAGCCGATCACCTGCTCGAAACCCTCGCCCGATGGGGCATCCGCAACTTGCGCGCACTCGCCGCATTGCCTGAAATCGCACTAAGCGAACGCCTCGGACAACAAGGCCTGCAACTGCAGAAACTAGCGCGTGGCGACGCTTCCCGCACACTCGTCCCCGTGGAAGCGCCGCTGGCGTTTGAAGAGGCCATCGAGTTGGAGCACCCCATCGTCCTGCTCGAGCCATTGGCTTTCCTGCTGAACCGCTTGCTCGAACAACTCTGTGCTCGCCTGGCCTCCCGCGCGCTAGCCACGCAAGAACTGTGCCTCACGTTGGAACTCTCGAACCTCACCGGAATCGATGATGAATTTGAAAACGTCGGCATCCCGAGCGAGAGCGATGGAGTGGACCGTAATGGGGTTATGTGGGGACAGCCGCCCTCGGCTGTCCGGCGGAGCGAAGCTCCGCTGCATCACCGTCGGCAACCAAAATTCACTCGCAAGCTGAGCCTCCCCTTACCCATGCTAGACGCCAAAGTTTTCCTGAAACTGCTTCAGCTAGACTTAAACGCACATCCTCCAGGCGCACCCATCGTAAAGATTCTTCTCTCCGCCGAACCCGCCCGCCCACGCTCAGCCCAGGGAGGCCTGTTCCTGCCTCCCTCTCCGGAACCCGAAAAGTTGGAACTGACACTCGCGAGAATAGCCGGCATCGTCGGCGAGCAAAAAGTCGGCGCGGTTGAACTGCTCGACACGCATCATCCCGAAGGATTTCGCATGCGCCGCTTTGTCGCCGAGGTCGCTCGCAAAACTCCGCAGAAAAAAACTCCCGACGCGGCGGAGGCACAAGCCGCCGTCACAGCCCTGCGCCGCTTTCGTCCGCCCTTGCGCGCAAACGTCACGCTGGAAAACGGCCAGCCTACATATTTGGTCTGTCGAAGAAAAGAAGTGCAGGGAGAAGTCCTCTGGAAGGCCGGCCCCTGGCGCTTCTCCGGCGATTGGTGGGAGCGCGAGGCCTGGTCCCGCGACGAATGGGACCTGGCTCTGCGCAACGGCGAAGCCGTCGCCTTCTACCGCCTCGTACACGACCTGTTCGCAGGGGAATGGTTTATCGAGGGCACGTATGACTGATTTTTGCCACGGATTTTCACGGATCACCACGGATCACAAAAAATGGATTTATCCGTGGAAATCCGTGTTCATCCGTGGCGCTTTTACTGGGTACTGGCCACTGGCCACTGGCCACTGATGTACATCGAACTTCACGCCCGCTCCGCATTCAGCTTTCTCGAAGGCGCGTCCCTGCCCGAGGAACTGATCGGCGTGTGCCAGCACTTCAAGATGCCCGCCATGGCGCTGCTCGACACTGACGGAGTCTACGGTGCCCCGCGTTTCCACCTCGCCGCAAACAAAGCCAAGATCAAAGCGCACATCGGCGCCGAAGTGACATGCACGCCTTCTGCGCATGTCATCCTGAGTGACCCTCATTCATCTGTCATCCTGAGCGGAGCAGGCACTTCACGAAGTGAAGTGCCTGCGGAGTCGAAGGATCCCTATCACCCGAAATCCGTGAAGGGCGTAGAGATTCTTCGCTCCGCTCGGCATGACAAAGTTTTTCGACTTCCATTATTGGTTCGATCCCGCCCCGGTTACCAGAATCTCTGCCGCCTCATCACCAAAATGAAGTTACGCGCCAAGAAAGGCGAAGGCGCAGTCACCACACAAGAACTTGAAGAACACGCCAAAGGATTAATCTGCCTCACCGGCGGTGACGAAGGCCCGCTCGCCGCAGCCCTGCAGCAAGGCGGTGCAGAGGAAGCCAGAAAACAAACCGATCAACTAATCGCCATCTTCGGCCCAAAGAATATTTACGTCGAACTCCAACGCCACTTTCACCGCGAAGAAGAATCCCGCAACCGCCTCGCCATCGACCTCGCTCGCTCGTTCCATCTCCCGCTGCTAGCCACCAACGGCGTCAACTACGCCATCCCCAAAGCCCGCGAACTCGCGGACGCTTTCACTGCCATTCGCCATCACAAAACTCTTTCGACAGCCGGACGCCTGCTCGCCCGCAACTCCGAGCGTCACCTGAAATCTCCGCAGGAGATGCAACAACTCTTCGCCGATCTTCCTGAAGCCATCGCCAACACACAAGAGCTTTCCAATCGCCTCGAGTTCACCCTCAACGATCTCGGCTACGAATTCCCTCTCTATCCCGTGCCTGAGGGCGAGACCATGAATTCCTACCTCCGAGAGCAAGCCTGGATCGGTTTCCGCAGCCGCTACGGCCGCGCGTCCCAAGACATGCAGGCCAAAGCCCGCCGCCAGATCGAAAAAGAACTCGCCCTCATCGAAAAGCTCAAGCTCGCCGGATACTTCCTCATCGTCTGGGATTTAGTCCGCTACTGTCGCGAGCAAAACATCCTCGTCCAGGGCCGCGGATCCGCCGCCAACAGCGCCGTCTGCTACTCGCTCGGCATCACCGCCGTCGATGCCGTCGGCATGGAACTCCTCTTCGAGCGCTTCCTCTCCGAAGAGCGCGGCGAATGGCCCGACATCGATCTCGACCTTCCCAGCGGCGATGAGCGCGAAAAAGTCATTCAATACGTCTACAAGCGATATGGCGAGCGCGGCGCCGCCATGACCGCCAACGTCATCACCTATCGCAACCGCATGGCCGCCCGCGAAATGGGCAAGGCCCTCGGATTCGATCCCGAAACGCTCGCCAAGATTTCCGCCGCCGTCGCCACATGGGAATTCCGCGACGAGAACGACGCACTCGACCGCCGCTTCCGCGACGCTGGACTCGACCTCAACCATCCCCGCCTTCGTAAGTACTACGAACTCTGCCTCGCTGTGCAGGACATGCCGCGCCATCTCGGCCAGCACTCCGGCGGCATGGTCATCTGCCAGGGACAACTCGATTCCGTCGTTCCCCTCGAGCCCGCGAGCATGCCCGGCCGCGTCGTCGTGCAATGGGACAAAGAAGACTGCGCCGACATGGGCATTATCAAAGTTGACCTGCTCGGCCTCGGCATGATGGCCGTTCTGAAAGATTCCATCGAACTGATCCGCGATTACTATCACGATGAAGTCGACCTCGCGCATCTCCCGCAAGACGACACGCAGGTCTACTCAACGTTGCAGCAAGCCGATACGGTCGGAATGTTCCAAGTCGAAAGCCGCGCGCAAATGTCCTGCCTGCCGCGTCTGCGCCCGTTGCGCTTCTACGACATCGTCGTGCAAGTCGCAATCATCCGCCCCGGCCCGATCGTCGGCCAGATGGTGAATCCTTTCCTCGAGCGCCGCCAGGGACGCCAGGAAGTCACCTACGCGCACCCGTCACTCGAACCAATCCTGAAACGCACGTTAGGAGTCCCACTCTTCCAGGAACAACTGCTGCGCATCGCGATGATCGCCGCCAATTTCACCGGAGGCGAAGCCGAAGACTTGCGCCGCGCCATGGGATTCAAGCGCTCCCAAGCCCGCATGCGCGAGATCGAAGCCAAACTCCGCGCCGGCATGACACAAAACGGAATCTCTCCCAGGGCGCAAGAAGAAATCATCCTCTCGATCACGTCATTCGCGCTCTACGGATTCCCCGAATCCCACGCCGCCAGTTTCGCTCTTATCGCCTACGCCAGCGCCTACCTGAAATGCCACTACCTCGCCGCCTTCACCGCCGCCTTACTCAACAATCAACCGATGGGTTTCTACTCGCCAGCGACCATCGTGAAGGACGCCCAGCGCCACGGCCTGAAACTTCTACCCGTTGATGTGACAAAGTCAGAGTGGAATTGCACGTTGGAAACAGTTCTCAGTTCCCAGTTCCCAGTTCTCAGTCAAAAAGCCGTCAGCCTTCAGCCCTCAGCCCTCAGCCAAACCCTTGTCATTCCGACCCCCGAGCGAATGCGAGGGGCGGAGGAATCTCACCCCTTCCCGCAACTCGGCGCAAGCGATTCACAACTCGACCAGTCCCGCAAGGGACGCAATGTGAAAACCCAGGACGGAAGTCCTGGGAAAGCGCCTGAAGACTGGACTGAGTCCCGTGGGGACGGCACTCTTCAAGCAATCAACAATCAACAATCAACAATTTCCGAACTTCACGATCGCCAATCGAGAAACGAAAACCCTCCCGCCCTCCGCATGGGCCTGCGCTACGTCCGCGGCCTGCGCGAAGAGGCCGCCCGCTCCCTCCTCCTCGAACGCATCCGCGCCCCCTTCACCTCCATCCACGACCTGACCCGCCGCGTCCCCGAACTCCGCCGGGACGAACTCACCACCCTCGCCGAAATCGGCGCACTAAACGCAATCGGATCTCAGATTGCAGATTTCAGATTGCAGATTTCTAAACCAAATCAATCTGAAATCTGCAATCTAAAATCTGCAATTTCTTCTCACCCAAAACCCTCGCCCGGGCTTTCATTCAACAATTCAACAATCAACAATCCCACTCGCAACTCGGTACTCGCTACTCGCAACTCGCTTCACCGCCGCGATGCCCTCTGGCAGGTCGAACGTGCCGTCCGCTCTTCCGGCCCACTCCTCGAACAGCACGCCGAACCCGATGAGCGCTCTCCCTTGGCCCGGATGAACCAGGAAGAGCGCCTGGTCGCCGACTTCCGCGGCACAGGCCTGACCGTCGGCCCGCATCCCATGGCCTACCAGCGTGACTGGCTGAACGCCATGGGCATCCGCCGCGCAAGCGAATTGCGAGACCTGCCCACAGGAAAGCACCTCCGTATCGGAGGATGCGTCATCACCCGCCA
>Ga0209580_10000410_pt1 | contig 24452 bp, 30 predicted proteins | sample Coa_R1_5_FD_187153 | JGI IMG/M metagenome (GOLD analysis project Ga0209580, IMG submission 187153) | Surface soil microbial communities from Centralia Pennsylvania, which are recovering from an underground coalmine fire - Coalmine... | ecosystem: Environmental > Terrestrial > Soil >... | reverse complement strand
GAACTCGAAGCGGGACAGCCGCTCCGGGATATTGCGATGGAATTTGGGGCCAGCAAGACGGCCCTGCACCGGCACCGGCATCTGCACCTCGCGGAGCGGCCTCTAACACCGCGCGGAGGGCCGCAAGGGGGTAGCGGGACGCGGGTGCCTGCCCTCGTGAAATGGGGGCTGTGGGTCGCTGGCATCGCTGGGGTGATTTGGCTGTTTGGGAAACCACAGAGATGAAGGTCTTAGTGAAGTTTGATATGCAGTTGCAGACATGGAGGCGCGTTTATCGTTAGGTGGGTTAGGGGTCGACAATAGGGATGGGGAAGTTGTCAGTGCGGGCTCAGCGTTGTTTGTGCGGAAGTTCTCACCCCCTCATTTAGTCGGATGCGCGAATTCAGCGAACGACCTTGCGAAGCACGATAATAAAAATCGCGAGCACAATGGCGAGTGGTAGCACCTCGACGGTGTCCACCAGAGCGATTCGCCGCAATGGCAGATTGGGATCGATGTTCAGCTTGGGGACCGATACGAGGATAAACGCCAGAATGGAAACGAAAACACCAAAGACGCTGACGATGGTACCCCAATAACGCCGCAACTGCTCCTGGACCATTTCGGAAAACCGCTTCTCAAGACTGGCGGTGTACTCTGACAGACGTTCGACTGTCTCATTGAAGATTTCGGGAGACTCATGCAATGAGTCCGTGCTAAGAATTCGTGGTAGTGCTACTTCCCCAAGGGCAATCGTTCTCCGCACAGGGTACGGAGTTAGATCGCGCATGCCATAGGACCCCTCAAGTGCGTCACTGACGGTTTTTTTGGTGACGATCTTGCTCTCACCCAGAAGGGCTGTAATTGCCCGCTTCATCGTATCCTCTTCTAGGTGTGGGAGATGCTGCTGAATGATCCACCCAGGCACGTCGTTGGGCACGCGATAAATGAGTATCTTAACTATCTTATCCTTCGCATCAGCCAATTTCTTGAGGTCTGACATTGCAGCCACCTCCAAAGCCTTCGTCGTCGGACGACACTACATCTTTCCCACGAAGTCCATGAACCCATCATTGTAGGTCGTGCCTTTCTTGAGATTCGTCGCCCAGCCTAAAATACGGGAAGCAACCTCCTCAGCAGTGCGCCATCCCACAATATGGAGCGTCGTCCCGGGCCTGAGAGCTTTGAACATTTCCTTAACAATGTCGTCGTTTGCACGATAACCTATCAGGTACACTGCATCCGCCTTTGAAAGCATGTCTTGTGTAGACCGGAGGATAAGGTCGGAGAACTGTATCACGAAATCCATCTTGCTAGTGAGGGGCATCAAGACCAGCGGGAAGAAATAGTAACCAACTCTGGAGAAACAGTTATCGGGGTTTAGAAGATCGGCGTGATCCGGGGGGATTACATGCAAATTCGCAATGGGGATTGTGGCACCATTGAACAGCCGACTGCTTGCGAGGCTAATCCTGAACGGGATGTCACGGGTTGCTTCATTCCCGGGCACCGGGTCCTCGTCTCGCTTCGCGAGCAGCCAATTAACAGAACCATGCGGCTTCGCAAAATTGAAGCCTAGGTAATCGTCAATGGTCGAAAGTGGTGCCCCATATCTGTACTTTATAGCTCGGTCTAGGAGAAGATCATAATTGAAACTGACTAGCCCGAATGGTTCGTCCTCCTGGAACAGCTTGTTCGCAAAAACGTTATAACCGTTACTCTCGTTGTATGTGGCCGAGACGTCGAGGAGCAACCTCCAGATGTAAAACGCCAGGCGTGCAAATAGTAGTCTCTTTGCCTGCTTTGTGTGCTCTTGTCTCAGGTGGCTTATACTTTCCCATTCGTCGGTCAACCATTTTTCGACTCCTCCACTTTGCTTCGACCCAATCCTACACTCCACTAAGTCGGCTTCACTAAGCCCAACGTATCGCGCACAGTTCTTGTAGAAGTCCTCGAACAGTTCATCCACAAGCGGCGCTCTTCGAGTCGGCTCCATGTGTTCGGGCTGAGAACCTCGCGACGCTCCAGCTCCAAATATGTAAACTTTCATGAATTGGCCGCGCCGGGCGTCATGATACGCTGTTGTTACCCGTAACGTCGACATTTCCTCTAATCGCGGTAGCCTTCCACTCAGCGACTCCCGGCGGGGGGTGAGGGTGAGAACCTACGCTGCTTCAAGGAGGAGGAGGAGCAGCTCGCTGAGGCACTGGAACTGCGGCGCTGCCTGTAGGCGTGTTGCCGACAGACTGGCGTACAGTAGCGCATACGACCACGCGGAAGCGGGGTCTGACAGACGGTACAGTTCAATGGGTGACGGCGTGTCCGCTCATGCAGGTAAGCGGCTAAACAACCTAAAGCATCTGGCGGCGTCGACACACACCATTCCCTTAGTGCGGCTTCGGCTTCTCGTATAGCGAATGTGGTGAGTGCGGTTCTGTGCTTGGTCTGAGGAGCATGGGTTCCGGATCTGAGATGGCGAAAAGTTCTGTCTTTGATTCCGGTTTTCATGATGACATCGCGCGATGAGAGGCCTTGCAGGACCGGTAGGACGAGAGTGTGCCACGAATCATGACGCGGATCGGAATATTCGTTCACCACCTCGTCAGGGTCGTGGATGAGGTATGCCTCCCGGTCATCCAGCTTGTTGGACTCTTTCCCGATATAGGTGAGGTGCCCTGCCGTTACCGGTCGACGGCTCAAGAGACCCATCGTCTTACGATTACATGGCTGTCCATCCGGCCCCAGGCTCTTGGGTTCCGGATGCACTCGATATTCCGTGAGCACATCAGCATAAGTCTTCACCCGGGCCACCCCTTCGCGCCCAGTATGGCCCGATATGGTGATGTGGACTTTCCGGCCCGAGTGGCGGTCAATCCACGCTATTTTGAGCCACTGCCGGGAATCGGGATTCCACGGCGCGACCAGGTGGAAACGTTTGGGGTCGGCGTCCTCAGGCAGTCCAAACGCATCCGTTACGAAGGCGGTCAGAAGGAAGTTGAACGGCTTGACGCGGTCGGCGTAGGGTTTCCCCTTGTTCATACCCTCGAAGAGATGGAGTAGGGATGGGCTACTCACACTGATCCGCCCAATGGCGGGCCGGGTCAGCCAATCGGGCTCCGGAAAAGATTGGCCCAGGGCATCCTTCATCACGATCCCTTCCCAAAGGGTGCGAATCCAAATTCGGTCATTCTTATTGGGGTCGATAGGATTGAGCAGGTGGCCGAGCCCATGCTCCGACCATTTGCGCAAGATGGGCCTACCGTGCTCGTCAAGGTTGAGGAGGGCATACCGTTTAGCGGAGATGGCGTAGCACCATAATTGCCGCTGGCGTCCAGTGACCAGATCGAAGTTCTCCTTCTCCAGTTTGAGAAGGTCGGGGACGGTGTTGCAGTCATAGGGATTCAGGGCGTTGAACCGCTGGCGGATGCGCTCGGCTTCCGCCCACGACATGGCCCGCACAGCCTCCCGGCCATCGGGTAGCCGGTGCGGCCCGCCAGGGCACGGAATCAGCCCGCCCGTCTCGGTGGCCACTATCGGCATGGCATCGGTGTCGCAAAAGGCGTAGGTCCCGCCTGCATCGGTGACTATGCGCTCCAGCAGGGCGAGCCTGAGCCGTGCGGCTCCGGTGATGCAAGCCGCTATCAGCGGGAAAGCGAACTCCCCGGGGCTTTCAGGGGCCGATACTTTGGTCTTGAATGCGCCATCGAGCCCGTAAACGCGAACCGTTTCCTGTTCCCCCGGGGACAGTTCGTGCCGGACCATCTCGGCAAAGATGCCGTAGCTTGTGGCATTGCCGAAGATCTTGAGGAAGTGTTCTAGACTATCCCGCCTTGCGCTACTGAGATTTCCCCGGCGCTTCACCCCTTCGCGTTCTTCAATGACCGTCTTGAAGAAGTCCTGGAATCGCGGGTCAATGGGAACGGCCCCGCGCAGGCGGATCGGATTCAGGGTCGAGGCTGTCCCCCGAGGGACCAAGCGGATGGCCTTGAGGATGTGCGGGGGGCGGCCCGTCAACACGGTGAGGGCCACCGCGTCCGGAAAGGTAAGCCACAACGGCTCCCTACATGTGAGCGGGTTCACGCCGATCTGCCAGGTGGACCCCGAGGCATCATAATGGGCGCGCACCGGAAACACATCACTCTGGGGGTCAATCCGCACCAGGCCGACAAAGTTCTGCCACATCTCGGGGGCAAAGCAGTCTTCCAGGAGGGTCGGACTGGAAAGCACGGCCCTGACCCTTTCCGTGTCCTCCACTACTTCGATGCGCTCACAGGTGAGAAAACGCCATAGCTTCATCAGACAGCAGACTGTCGGGTACATGGAGCGAAAATCCTTATACACCACTGGCATCGGCACACGTCGGATGCGGCACTCGGCCCGGCCTCCGAAGTACGCGGTCATGGCGTATCCGAGCACCTCTTTCGGGAAATCAGGCTGGCGGGCCAGGATCGGCTGGATACCCATGGCGTCCAGGTAGGCTTTCCCGATGCTGGCCGGGGAGTAGGCTTTCGTCGGCTGGAGGGCGATGGGGTGTGTGAAGTACTCCTCCAGGAGTTTGAGGCAGACTTCCACCGTCGCCAGCACATCGCGGCGGTTGTAGCCAATGTATTCGGATGTAATGCGCCCGTGCGTAGGGACCTCGATCTTCCCGTGCTCGACACCCCAGCGTTCGCACATCGAGGCCAGCGACCCCTTTTCGTCCGTCAGCGCAAAGTTTAGCTGGCGCAGATCGAGGAAATGCCCCCGAAACGCGTAGGCCGGATCGGGTCTCCCGCCATACGCGCCTTCCGGAATCCGATCCTCTTGATCCGCTTTGAATGGCCGCGTGAAGCCGATGAGGTGCCGCACGCTGTCGATAGTCTTGATGTCTACGCGCGGGCGGTGACGATTCTCCCGCCATACTCCGCTCTTGTCGCGGTATCCGAACAGCGCAAAGGAAAACCCCCCAGCAAACCGCCCGCGTGCAGCCCCGCATTGGTACGCCAGGCGGGAGATGTCAAAGGGGAGGTTGACCCCGACGACTGTCCCCCGGAGTTTGTAGGCGGCCCGATACAGTACGGTGTTGTTGAAGTCGCCCTGGCTGATGAACTTCAGGTTGTGTCCTTCCGCATAGTCGCGGAGAATGTCTAACCTCCGCCGATCGTGCTCGGGGAGGTCGTCTGCATAGAGGAGACCTTCCTCCACACAGGCTGCATGCGGTGTATTTCCCTCCCAGGTGATCCGCAAGTACCGGTAGGATCCAAAAAGCAGCCGCTGGCAGGCATCCGTGCTCGTCTCTGTATCGAGCACCAGGATAAAGCGAGGCTTGATGTTGCCACCTTCTCGACGTCGGGGGCGCCGCGTTGGCGACTTCTTGGTTTGCATTCGCTCAGTGTATACACGCACAGCGATCGGGACATAGTCGAGTATCATTGGGATGCCTCCAGGAGGTCGGCCCACTCACACAAGGCCTGGCCGCGTTTTTTCAGTTGCGCAATGAGAGCCTCGGGCGATGTACGTTGAACCTCGTGCACCTTCGCGTGGCAATTCCGGCATAGAGAACTAATGAGGTGCTTATCTTTCGCCCTTCCTAAAATGTGGTGTTTTATCAAAGCCTCAGGTGCACTCTCTATGCAAAGCAAGCAGGTAGTCTCCGGTCCCAGCCAGCGCTCCCGGCGGGCTCTGCGAACATCGTTCTGAAGTGGGTGGCGTTCCACGAACCCGCGTCTCTAATCGGTGAGGTCGTAGATGTCTTCGAAATCCAATTCGCCTCGGCGGGCCAACGCTTCGATAGCCGTCGGGTCGGTCAATACCCGTACTCCCGCCGGAAAGAAATCCGTGAACTTGCGCAGGGGCTCTTCCTCTCCAGTGTCGCGGAATACGCCTACGGCGTTCCAATACTCGCCGATGAGAGATGCGGTGCGGGACCCTCGGATGCGGACGTCCTTCTTCAACCCATCGGCTGTAGCGATGGGCAGGTGCCTGAGGAACCTGTCGGCGGGTTTGGCGCCAATCCGTCCGCCCCTGGTGCGCAAAAGGGCTGGCGCTGCATACTTCCACACCGTTTCGGGTGTCGTGTTCTCCCGCCGTGCTGCCTGCGCGAGGGAGAGCTTTTCACGGCGCATCAACGAAAGCGCATGAAGAGCCCTGTCCCGGGCTTGTCGTGCGGAGGGCCTTAGAGCCGCCAACCGCTTTTCAGTGTACACAGGTGCGGGGACCCGCCGTTGTGCCCGCCATGACCGGAAACCCTTCTGCCGAGCAAGCGCATTCCGGTACTGGCGCTCTGAGCGGAACGTCTTCCCGACAAAAGCCCCCGATTTGGGGGTATATGGATGTGCCCGCGTTATCGGTCGGCGTGGCATTTATTTCACGCCTGGGCGTGCCACAAGAAACGATCGGAGGCCTGCCGTGACGTGATGCGTTCCCCGTGATATGATCATGGTGTCCTCCATGTAACGGCCCGGTGTCGTGTTAGCGACCCGGGCTTTTTCTATCGAGGGCTCACCGGTGTGGCTCGTTCGCCCTCGCGCGCAACGTGGAGAGGCTGTGATTTTTCGGATGCGTTTGCTCTCGCTCGCGTTTCAGCTTTTCAACCCCCGCTGCCATCACGAGCCGGCGGCCGCCGGAATCACGCATCCCAGGTAAAACCCCCCGGTCAAACAACGCCGACACCCAGGCTGGAGAACATCCCAAGACACGAGCGGCGTGGGACAGCGTCAGAAATTGCGTGTGCTCTTTCATGTCCTTCCCTCCTCCGCCATTTTGGTTTAGCGATGTAAGATTAGAGAAGGGGGAACCATGGTTTGTACGAATATCGTGCGCAGACCTGGCTGTGACTCTGAGAGCGGCCAGGGAAACGGCCCAGCGAACGGAGCGCAAGGGAGCTGTATGGCAGGAGGAGCGACATCTGGATCGCCGAGAGACGAGCGCGGTCTTTTAACCGACCCGGCCCGAAACTATACGTGCTCGCGGTGCAGACAGCGGCGTGCGGAGGATTGGAAGCACTATCCGGATGGGACCAGAGCCCCTTGGTGCAATGAATGCACTTTAGGGGCTTCCCGCCCTCCTCGTGCGTTCGAGCCATTGCCCAACCGCTACGCGAATCGGCATCGCAGGTGGGCTTGGCGGCCGGCGTGGGCCGTTTATGAACCCGCCCTCCGTGGAGCCCGGAAGCCTCATTCTACCCTCTCTCCGGAGGAACGTCGCGCATGGCAAGCCCTAAACCTTATCGCCAGACAACAACACCCCAGCCTCCGGGTGTGGCGAGCGGTTCTAGAATGCGGAACCCCGCCGATACTCGAACTGTTCACACCGCTTCACTATCAACCAGAGTGTCGGTGGACGAAACGTGATAGACGGATTCGGGAAGCCGTTGGACTTGGGGGCGCACTCGTACAGTTTATAAACACACGAGAGGGTGGCCGCTTCCTTCGGGCGATTCAGAAGGCAGATACGCAGAAAGAATTCCCTTTTCTTCCACCGCCTATAGAGAAGAAAGACGATCCTACGTGCGATGCACGGTACTTAGAAAGTTGCATCTTTCGGTTGAAAAAGATGCGGTTGAAACGGTGCCACCATGGACGTGGTCACTGGTTTATCGCGCCGGATTACCGCAATCGACGCTACTGCCCTGCCCACAGATCGGTGAAAGGTCTGACGGCGAAGAGGTTACGTTTCTTAGCTCGTTTCATGATAGACAATTAAGTTGGTCCTGGCGGCGCACATTACCTAACCCAGTTCGCTCCCTCTTAGCCCTGAAGGCCAAAGAAGAAGACGTACAAAGATTGAAGGGACGAAGTGTCGAAATAATACCAATCAAAGACTTCGACTAGAAAACCCCCGGCGCCGCGTGAACGGCCCGGGGGTGTGGCACACGGACAGACACCCGGTTAAAGGAGACCATCCGTATGCGAACCGAGAGTACCATACCCCTTGTACCCCCCGCAATCAGGAACGGTGTCCTCATTCTTAGTGGCTACGGCATCCGCGCTTCGGTGGAGCGCAAGCATCTCGTCGTTTCTGACGGTATCGGCCGCGAACGCCGCCGGATGCGGCTGTCCAAAGCCACGAGCGGCCTCACACGCCTTGTCATCCTGGGTCACATGGGAATCGTGAGCCTCGAAGCCCTTCGCTGGCTTAGGGATATCGGGGCGGGGTTCGCTCAGATTGATGCTGACGGACAAGTAGTTGCGGCATGGGGACCGGCCAGACACCCTGATGCTCAGCTTCTGCGTCGGCAGGCGCTTGCCGCGTCAAATGGAGTGGGATTAGAGCTTGCTCGGGACCTCATTGTGGAGAAACTTCGTGGCCAAGGAGCGGTCCTTCAGAAATTCCCCGACTTAAGATCAGCAATCGGAGCCATTGACCAGGGAATCCGGGATCTGAAGCGCGCGAAGTCCTTTGACCAAATCCGGATTATTGAGGCCGTGGCGGGCGCGCCGTACTGGAACGCTTGGAAGACGGTCCGCGTCGGATTCGCCCACAAGGACCGCGGGCGCGTTCCAGACCACTGGTTGCTATTCGGGGCGCGTGCGTCCCCTCTCACAGGCTCGCCCAGGAATGCCGCCAATCCGGCGAATGCCCTCCTGAACTACCTCTACGGTATTCTAGAATCGGAAGCACGCATTGCAGCTTTGGCCGTTGGGTTAGACCCAAGCATGGGTATCCTCCATGCCGACCAGCGATTCCGAAACTCTCTTGCGTGTGACCTCATGGAGCCTGTACGCCCCGTTGTCGATGCATTCGTGCTCGATATGCTCTACACTCGGACGTTCAGCGTAGGTGACTTCTTCGAAACCCGACAAGGGGTCTGTCGAGTACTTACTCCTATCACCCACCTTGTGGCGGGATTAGCCCCCATGTGGGCGAAAGCAGTGGCCCCTGTCGCAGAACAGGTCGCGAGGGCTCTCTGGAATGACAGGCAGAAAAATTCCCGAGCTCCACAGAGCTCGCCGCCAACACCTCTAACACAAGCGAATCGGAGTGCGGGCCGAAAGGGCATGAGACGTCATCCCAAAAGCTTAGCGGATCGCATCCACACAATACCCAAAGCTTGTCACAATTGTGGGGTGATTCTAAAAAATTCGGATCGGCTCTACTGTGAGGAATGCTTACCCGAGCGCCGGAGGGAGGTGGCAGAGTCGTCGTTAGTGGCCGGGCGGGAGGTCCTCGCTCAGCTCCGAACCGGAGACCGGGACCCGGCTCACGGCGGCACAGCCGCCCGCAAGCGAGGGAAGCGAATCGGCCAATGCAATCGGGACGCCGCGACATGGAACCATGAGAACATTGACCGTCCGTATAAAATAGATTTCACACGGGATATCCTTCCAAGACTAGAGAATTCGTCACTTCAGGAAATGGCACAAGTAACCGGTCTTTCGATAGGATACTGTTCGTTCGTCCGTCGGGGATTGCGCGTGCCGCACCCGCGGCATTGGGAATCCTTGGGAAGGATCAAACGGATAAGTGACGCTCCTTTCCAGACTTTCCTGAAGAAATAAACTATCGACTGGATGCCTTCCTAGCGAGATTTCCTTCGTTGCGCTCTTTGGGCTTTTTGTCTCTTGGATGCTTTTCCGGTGCCTCCCTTGGTTGCGGACGGCCTGTAGATTATCTCAATCCCCGCTGAGAATCGTTCTATTTGGTTTGGGGCTAGCCTGTATTTACGTAACGCTCGAATTTTATTGGCATCCTCCGGATTTTCTTGCACATGCCTGGCGGCCAATTTGTAGAGTTTTGGGAGCATTCTAGTTGCATTAGCATCGCGAATGACGTGGTGCCTTGTGGCTCTAACATTCTTATATTTGGCGTAAAGAATCTTCGTTCCAACTTTGAACAAGTCGTAGGATAGACCCCCCGCTATTTGTAGAGCCGCCCAAGCACCCAGGCTCCAAAGGAAGGAGCTAGTTTCCGGCAGGGAAAAACGTTTGGGCGACTCAAGTTCTTTGCCATCATAGACAATGTAGTAGGTCCATCCGAATCGCGCAATACTATAACCGAGATTCGACAGAAGCTCGGCTTGTTTGAATGAAATCTTGCGCCCGCAGCTGCTGCAAGAAACAAACCTGGCTGTACTTTGCGTCCGTTGAACCTTGAGGCAGTACGGACATGCTATATGTGTCTCGGGCATTTCTCATTGCCTCCCGGCGACACTCCGCGATCAAAACGTCTCGGCCCCCCCAACGAGTGATATGGCCTGCTGCACCGTTAGTTTAGAATGCAGCATCAGGGCGGCCTAGGTTTGCCCCACATGCAAGAAGCCGCTCACAGTTCTCTCCCGTGCTACTGTAGTGCCAGGTGCAAAGCCGCGACCCCTTCGGGGAAAGGAATCGTACTCAACGATCGGCGAACTAGCCAAACGATTTGAAGCGGTGGCGAATTCAGATTAGAGGCCAATTGGACTTTCATGGTACGACACATAATTGGGGTCCCATATCGAATTGCAAATTTCCTGTCAACCCTTTCGTGGGCCTGGCAGGTATTTGGTAGCTTGCTACTCGCCATATTGGGTTTTGGCACCGGCAGAATACTAGGCGCTCCCAGGTACATCCTCGCATTATATCCACCCGCGTTCTTCTTGGTAGGAATAGGTATTTTCTGGTTGGGTCGAGTTATGAATGAACCAAGACAACGCTTAAGTACCTTCTATCATTCTTTTGCTGAACCCGCATTCCTTGTTGCCCGCGACGCACTGGTGGACATTGCTCAACATTTGAACCTCGGTTCTCTTGGTGAAAGTGCTCTCGGCGCGCATATCCGTTTTGCTGTTGTTGAACCTGCTGAGCAGATATGCGATGTGATAAGAGAGAATCCCGACGCCGGAGCCAGCGCCGGGTCAATGCAAAGGAATCTTGGCGAATTCTGTTTACGTTACCATCGGATGCGCCAATCCATAGAAGTTGCTTTTCCAATTGCGCAAACTGCGACACACATGGGCGATACGCATGTAGCGCAATGGCGAATAGTGCACGGGAGATACCAAAATGCTCTCAGAGAACTTCTCACTCACAATTTCCCCATGCTCCGTGAATACATTGAGTAGTTGCATCAAGCCGTAGGCTCGTCTTTATGCGGAGCACCCCCGTTTCTGCCCGCCCAACACGAGCAGGGTTAGGGGTCCTTACTACTTGATTTGTGGGCTTTAACCAACAAAACGATATTTGCGGCCGCCAGGTGGAGCGCATAAGCGACAAGATGCTCTGGGATTGAGATGGGCATGCTACCCTGACCGTGTGACGCTGTGCTGGTATTCCTCACTGTCGGCAAGCCGCTCTCTAACGTGGAGCGAACCGCGGCAAAATGGCTTTGAAGTTCCGGAGTAATAAGCCCCTTATCGAAGATAACGCTAATCAATTTGCTCGCAGTGTCCTTCTTGCCATAAGTCCACTTGCGGGCGTCACAAATAGCTTTCATCGTGCTCTCGAATGCCTTCAAGGCTTCTGCTACTGCTTCCTTGTAGTTCCCTTTCCGATAATGCTCGTGTGCACGGAGAAACTCATCGGAGACCCCTTGAAATCTAGCCTCTTGCAGAAGAGTAATTGCCGGCCTAACCGCTTGGTCGTGAACATACTGTGAATCGATCCTAATGAGTTCTCCCGCTTCGAACTGATAGCCGATCCCATGCTCGCGGAACCGATGGTTCAGGTCTGCTATCGCCGTGTCGGCGTCCACGGTAATGTTACTTTCCCGCCTTTCAATCGCGTGCAAGTTCCTCGCAACCCTGTCAACAACCCGAAACGAAAGCTCAATGATGTCCAAAGCATCATCTGTTGTGGTAGCCATCAGATACTCCTTGCACTGTAGCGATGGCGGGTCAGTAGCCCTTTGTCCAAGGCTGAAAACCCCTTTCTCGTGAGCGATGACCTTATGTATCTCTTCCCAATATTGGTTTGAGACCGGCAGTCGCCGAGTAGAGTATGGGTGCGGCGGTTCATACTCTCCTAGCGCATCGGTTAATATTTGAATAATCTGCACCCGAAAGGGTCGAGGCAGATCCTCGTACTGATAAACATCGGGCTGTCCCGCTTTCTCTCGCTTCTTTTGGCGCTGCGAGAATCTATCGAAAATGCCCACTCTCTATCCCTCGGCGCCCAGGGTTGGTTTCCAAAATGACGAGTAGTGAGTGTTCAGAATCCCACCAGTCCACCAGATGCGAGTCTTTTCTTCAAACCTGTCCCAGACCCTACTAATCACCTTCGGCTCTCCGCACCCACGCCACCACCAGCCCAATCCCGGCCCCCACCAGCCCCCATTTCACCCACGCCGGCATCCGCGTCCCGATATGCTCCTGCGGCCCTCCGCGCGGTGTTGGAGGCCGCTCCGCGAGGTGCAGATGCCGGTGCCGGTGCAGGGCCGTCTTGCTGGCCCCAAATTCCATCGCAATATCCCGGAGCGGCTGTCCCGCTTCGAGTTCGGCCTCAATGGCCGCGCGCTCCCCGTGCGTGCAGATCGTGCAGGGCCGTCCCACGCTCACATCCCTCCTGTGCGCCGGTATCCATGCCGTCCTTAGCACTAATTGTACCGGGACACGGGAGTCGGCGAAAGCGTAGACGAAGCGGGACGCGGAGAAAATAGGGCCTGAAATGGGCCTGGGCGTTACGGTTCCGGCAGTTTCAGGAGGCTCTATCTCCTATCCCGTCAAGCGCCCGACGGGGAATTCCACTCACCCGCAATCTGGTTGCGCCCCCTCCTTTCAGGGAGTGGACCGACGGCAGGATGACGCAATGACGCAAGTGACGCGACTTCCCGGTGTTGGTGTCACTGCTAACTCCCGTTCATACCAGGGGTGCCTGCGGGTGGCGGCCCCATCTCCCCACTTCCTGTCCTTCCTCACCCCCCTTGCCAGATTGCTCCTTATTATGGGCCATCATTCGCGGAGCCGTGTGCCGGAATAGGGTTCTGGACACTCGGGCAAACAGGCGCATGGTGCGCCGTCGGGAAATCTCTCGATTTACCAGGGAATGGGGTGGCGATTGACTCGGGGCGTTTCCCGGGTGTGGGGCCCCTGAAACCGTGTGATGGCTGCCTATCCGATGGTCACGAAAAGAATCGCCACCTTGCCTAGCGTGGTACCGAGCCTAATGGCCACCCGGGGAGAGGGGGCGCGGGGGTGAGCCGACCCTTAGTTTATTAGGTCTGGCGCGATGGTCTAATTATGGGGCCCCGAGCCCGCGCCTCTCCTGGTCCCCATTCGTACAACTTAAAAACATGAGGGCGAGTCGCGAACAACTAAGCCCCCCCAGGGGGAGGAGGTGACTCTTCCGCTCGGCCTTCTCGCGGGCGGCACCAACAGTCTCGGTTTCGACCACCACACGCCCCATCTTGGCAATCATTGCCCAGTGAGGCTCGCTTGTGGAGATGACACCAATCGTTACCATAATCTTGGACTCCTTCCTCAGGGAGTCTTGGGTGGACCCTCTGGGAGCCTGCCTATCCCTAGGCTGGTAGGGAGGCCAATGCCCCTTATAACATCAGAATCATGGAGCAGTTACAAGCGACGCCAGTTGTTGACCCGCGCAGGGGGCTATGCTAAAGTACCTTTAAGGCGATGAGGCTCGCCTAAACTGCCGGGACGAATTGGCTGATAGCCTCTACCCATATGAACGGGTAGGGGCTTTTTGTATGCGCGGCTCCTGCCGAAGGCGTGAGGGCCGCGCTTCGCATTTTTGCGGTTGGAGGAATGGACAGGTGGCGGATTCATTGATTGCCATGATCATGGGGTTGGCCATTTTGGCCGGGTCGCTCCTGTCGGTAGAACTCGGGGTCTCGGTTGCCTTGATTGAAATCATCCTCGGAGTCATCGGAGGGAACTTCCTGGGGGTGCATACCACCCCCTGGATCGACTACCTCGCTGGGTTCGCGAGCATCGTCCTAACCTTCCTGGCTGGGGCCGAGGTGGACGTCGACGTGCTCCGCGACCGGTTCGCTGCGAGCGTCCTCATCGGCGGACTATCCTTCCTGCTACCGCTATTAGGCGCCTGGGGGATGGCCCTTTGGATCTTGCATTGGGCGCCAGAGGCGGCAAAGATCACCGGGGTGGCGCTCTCTACGACATCGCTGGCGGTCGTATACGCGGTGCTGGTGGAGACCGGTCTCACGAATACACCTATCGGCAAACTCATCATGGCGAGCACATTCGTGACGGACTTCGCGACCGCCGCCGTGTTGAGCGCCATGTTCATCCGGCCGACAGTCTGGATCTTCGCGTTCCTCGGCGTCTCTGGGGGCATCATTCTCGCAATGCCCCGCCTCCAGCCATGGTTCTTCCGGCGGTACGGGAACCGGGTGATCGAGCCCGAGATCAAGGGGGCGTTCGCCGCCCTCCTCGTGCTCATGTATTTCGCGAACCTGGCCGATAGCCATGCCGTGCTCCCCGCGTTCGTCCTCGGCCTAGCGGTGTCCCGGATTTTCGCCGCCCACCGGGCTGAGCAGCAACGGTTCCGCGTGGTCGCGTTCGCGATGCTCACGCCATTCTTCTTCATCAAGGCTGGCATGAACGTTGCGCTGGGCACCGTGTATACACACCTCGGTGTCTTGGGGGTACTCTTTGCGGCAAAGATGATCACGAAGTATGTCGGCGTCCTGCCGGTGGCTCACCGCTACGTCCCAAAGCACGCCGTGTATACCACACTCCTCATGAGTACGGGACTTACCTTCGGGACGATCTCCTCGTTGTACGGATTGCAAGCGGGGATCATTGACCGCGGGCAATTTTCGCTCCTTATCACCACGGTGATCCTCAGCGCAGTGATCCCCACGTTCATCGCCCAGCGCTGGTTCGACCCGAGATGCGTAGACCCAGATTTAGATTCTGGGGGGAGGCGGCTCCTGGAAACCTCAGGAGTCACGGGAGGCGGGAAGTGATGGATCAGGGTACCCTTGCTTCGGTCATTCGACACGTCCTTATCGCGGACGATGGTTCCGAAGGGGCGTGGAGGGCGGTGGAAATCGGCACAGACCTAACGTTGCGTTACGACGCCAGGGCGACGTTGATTACCGTCATCCATCACCCTGCCTACCCAGCGACCGTGGGCGAGGTACAGGAAGCCGATGCCGAGCAGCGCGAGTTCGCCGACCGTATCCAGCACAGGGCGATCGAGTATGCCAAGTCCCGCAGTTTGAGTCTAAACTCGGTCATTCAGTCCGGGCACCCGGTGGAGGCCATTGTCGACTATGCTCGCAGACACGCCGTCGACATCATCGTGATGGGACACCTCGGGATGTCGAACCTCAGGCGATTCTTTGGCGGGAGCGTCTCCGACCGGGTGGTTGACCATGCTCCTTGCATGGTGCTGATTGTTAGACGTTCGGAGAAACAGTAATCATCGCCAGGATACATTGGCCTAGGTTGTCCGAACTGCCAAGTGGTCCCTGGGAGGGGGCGGTGTGAATACGGCTACGCCGATCACGATTGATTGGGTACTTGTTTCACTGATCGCCTTGTTGCTCGTCCTTGTCACATGGGACATCACGGAGGAAGACGCGGAGGGATGAGTTTCCCTGCCGAGGAGCCTCTGGTGCCCGTGGAGCGCACGTTTGAAGTGGAATTCTTGGAAGAGGACCTTGAGGAGATCCGTGCGCTGATGGACGAATGGAGCGAAGGTGCTCTAGCCGCGTTGGTCGTGGAGAGTCTCAGCCAGTTCGAGCGGGACGAGGCGTCATGGAAGGCACTTGAAACCACGAGTAATCTGGACACAGATTTTACCGGTCAGGAACTGATGCGACGGGAGACGCTGGCGCTCCTGATCTCGATGCGATCACGGACCGTCCGCACCGAAATGCGGATGCATGAACTCGGGATCAAGGTCCAAGCGCTTGAGGCTCGGCACGCCGAAAAATGCCGGGAGGCGGAGACACTACACCAGGCTACCGCCCGACTTCGACGTCGGCGTGCACGGATCGAGGAGGCACTGCGAGGTGTCACGCCACGGCCGCGGGCGTCCTCCCCGAGGTCCTGGCTAGCCCGCTTCTTCACGAGGGGCAATGTCTAAGGAGCGCGCTGCGCTCGTTTTCCCTGCATTAGTGCGTGTATGGGTTCGTCTCAATAAACCTTCCCTGGTGCGGTTCGAGCAGTTCCTTAAACGGATGGGCTGGTCTGATGAAGACGCCGTTAAGATCCTGCTTGCCTACGCGCTCGCGGTGGCCAAGGGAAGCGGTCTGACCCCCGAGCAGGTACGGGACGAACTGGGAGCGGCGCGGGCAGAGTTGGCGACCCTCCGCCATCGCGCGTTCATGGCGGACGACACGATCCGCACACTGGAAATGAACATCACCGGTTTCACGGCCGCTCTCGACCAGTTCGAGAGGTCTCTCCCGGCGATGGAGGAAGAGCGGGCCGTTCTCATGTCGCTCACTGAGTGTTTGACGGCGGAGGCAGCCGGTCAGGGCGTTGAGGTCACACCGGACCCCCCGGACCCGGTCACCTCCCACCAGAGCCTCCTGAACTTCTTCAGGTATCAGGGCAACCGCCCACCCACCAAGAAGTAGCCGGAGATCGCTGCCGTGAAGCAGAAAATGCTTTTCGCTGCAGTCTACGAAGCGCTCGGCCCCGATAGATGCGCGGTGTGCCGGCTCAGCCTGGACAGTGTCCACCGCATGCTCGATGGACTACTTTACGAGCAGGTCAATGATCCGTGGATCCGCGAGCGCCTAGTAAACGCCTGTGGGTTCTGCCCCACCCACGCGTGGAAGGTTCGGGCCCTCAACAGCCCGCTTGGGACCGCCATTATCCATCGGCATCTACTCGAAGAGTTGCTCGAAACGTTTCGGGGCGCCCTGCAAGCAGTCCCGGCGAGTGCCAAGAAGAGGACCAAACTCCCCTGGCAGGCGCATCTTGGGACGCCCCTCGAACTCGCACTGGCAGCGTGGTTGAAAGGGCGCGCGACTTGCCCCGCCTGCGAAGTTCAGCACGAGGCGGAGGGGCGGTATTCCGACTCGGTTGCGCGTGCGTTCGATGATCCCGACTTCCGGGCAAAATATCGGGAGGGACTTGGTGTCTGCGTGCGGCATATCCGAGGTGTGCTGGCGGAAGTTGCCGGCCCGACTGACGTGGAATGGTTCACCGGGACGGAGCGAGAGATCATCCAGCGGTTGGCGTCGGAGTTGTCGGAGTTCGTTCGAAAGCACGACTATCGATTCGCAAAGGAGCCGCGGGGAAACGAGGGCACGTCTTGGATCCGGGTCATTGAGAAACTCGCGGGGGCTCCGGGCATGGTGTGGATATCGCGAGTGACGCGGAAACACCCGAGGAGGTGACCTAATGGACAAGGACCAGTTCAGTAAGAGGTGGATCGAGATACGTGGTCGCGTCAAGGACAACTGGGGCAGGCTTACCGATCGTGAACTCGATCAAGTGCGGGGCAACGCTAAACTCTTGATCGGAATGATTCAGGAGAAGTACGATGAGCCCCGTAAGGTCGTTGAGATACAGCTTAGTCGTTTTGTCGACCTGAGGCCAGGACCCTGAAACCCTCCCACTTGGGTTCATAGGTCCAGTCGGGGGACGAGAACATGGTGTCGGGTTTCGGAAGGAACATGGGAGTAGAACGGCGCGGATGTAAGTCCGTACCCCGATGGCCGAGGAGTAGTGCACCCCAAAAGCTGTACATGATTGATGAGTCCACTTCGGGCGGGCTACTCTGAATGACTACATGCCCGCTTTGCCCAATTGTCAGTCATTGACGAGTTTTCAAACGGGGCGACGCCCGCCGGGCTCCCCACAGGACCGCCTCTTTGGTGCAGTTTCTTTTGCCTTTGTAAGCGTTTGAGCGCTTCCACGGCCTGGGGCGGCATCTTCCTCCTCCCCCCGGCATAGAGCTTCCGAAGACTCACACATTTCACGGGGATCTCCCACGTCTCACCCCCATCTCGTTGCTCCACGAGGCGCGCGTGGGGATGATTCCGGAGCCTTCTCATGATGGGTTTCTGGCAGGTGTAGATTGTCGCCGTCCCTGCATCGGCATTGGTCCAGGTGATGACTGTCTCGCGTTCTGCGTCCGTGAAATGCATCATGCTCGGCCTCTCCGCCGTGGTTGGCGGCCTATACACCGTACCGAAAGCCGCAGATGGGTGCGCACATCGCGGCCGACCATCGCCCCGAGATAACGAATTCTCACCCTGCAGCCCAGAGGGATGTAGTCGAGCCAGTCGCGGAGAGCCACGGTCCCCCAAACCAGCAACCGCCGGCCGCTGTCGGCATCGATGTCATACACCCGGCGTGGTCCGTGCCTCCTGGTCTTGACGGTGCGAGCCCTCATCAGGCGCCCTGTAACCGTTTGCCCGGGAGTGTCCCACCGCACACACTCGCGTGAGGTGCGCTGCCCGAGTTCAACGGTTTCCCACCAATGAGCATACTCCATCATGGGGTCCTCCTCCGAGGGATCTTCTCGGCTTGAATAAGGTCTCTCCCGGACCGCTCGACGGCTTGAGCAATTGTACAGAGCTGCTGGGCTAGCGCGGTTCCGGGGCGTTTGTGGCCGTGAATAATAGCGCGGAGCATCTGCTCAGAGATCCGGACCCGGGTGGCAAGCCATTTTCGTGGTACCGGTCTAAGGGCCGAGATGAGCGACTGAAGGTTGCGAAGAGCGTCCTCATGTTCCTTTCCTGAGGGGTCGTCATCGATGTTTTCGTACACGGTGTCCATCTCTTCGGCCCGCATCACTCCCGCTTGAGCCTCCTCGGCGAACCGGGTCTCCTTGCCGATCGGGACGCTTTGGTCGACGAATACTGGCCGACGCCGTAGCAGCCCGCATCGCAGAGTCGCCGGGCGCCCGTTATTGGCGACATACTTGTACTCGGTCCCATCGCGGTGCTGGCGTAACGCGTCTACGTAGGTGGCCGCGATCATTGTGGTGCGATCCCCTACTTCAAGCGCCGACTCCCACTCCTCATCGGTGTCGGGTGTGCCTATCACGTGGACGGGGGCTCCAGAATAGAGATCAACCCAGGGTGCCCGAAGGGGGTCGGGCGTCCACGGAGCGACCGGGAGGGCATGCAATCGAGGTCCCCACGTCATGAGGCCGTCCGCCTGATAGGCGACCATGAGCGAGCCGAACGGGAGCAAATTCCCCGCCGACCCGTTGAGGAATTGGGACACTTTCTTGAACACGCAGGCGCTTCGAAGCGGGAGCTCGCCGACCGCAATCTCCTGGGCATACGAGAGTCGGCCGAGCGCGTGCCGGTCCCCCCGCTCGTACCCGATGAGCGCGTCCCAGGCTGACCTTACGAACGCCGATTCTGTCATCCCCCGCGGAGGACGCATAGTCATGGCATGCGCGCTGGCCTTTGCGATGTGATGGCGGCCCTCGGGCAGATCGAAGAAGAGGACGTATCGCTTCGGGCCATAGGACAGGCAGAGGAGACTACTGCGTACTCCTGCTTTTTTCAGAAGCCAGCGTACTGGAGTCTAAGTCGGTGAACTTCGGGGCAAGTTACCATTAAGGGTTGTCCTCTTCCTTCGGCCTTCAGGGCGGGCGCTAATGAAAGAATCTCCTCGGGTTGCTAGGGGAGCCAATCTCTTCCCCCAAATCAGTGGTCCACTTCTCGTCTTCGGTGCGATAGCGATCCTTGAATTGCTATCTTGGGGCACACTCAAGATCCCCAATCCCCCCGCCATCCTTCTCCTTATCGTCGTGTTCTCCGCGTTCATCGGTGGGGTGCGCTCCGGACTCGTCGCGGCCCTCATCGCATGGGGGTATTTCGCCTATTTCTTCTCGATTCCCGGCCACCCATTTCAGCACACCACAGAAAACTTCCGGCGGGTCCTCGTGTGGGCGGTAACCACTCCGGCAATGGCGATTATGGTTGGCATCTTGAAGGATCGCACCGAGGGTGCTGTTGCGATATCAAGAGAAAATGCAGAATTGGCTGAACAGATTGCCGAGCGCAAACAAGCGGAGCAGGCGCTGCACGAGTCCGAAGGCCAGTATCGCACACTCTTTGAGCGTATACCGGTCGGGCTCATCCGCACCTCTCCCGAGGGGACGATCTTGGATGCGAATCCTGGGTTGGTCGAGATGCTCGGCTTTCCGAATCGGGACGAACTCTTAACCGCGAACATGAACGATCTTTATGTCAATTCCCAGGAACGACAGGAGGCGCGGGCCCAGGTCGAACGCGCAGGAGATGTGAGTGGTTTGGAACTTCATCTCCGTCGGCATGATGGGACGCCCATCTGGGTTCGAGCGAACGGGCGAGTTATTCGCGATGCCGCGGGGCGAGTATTGGAGTATGAGGGAGCGATGGTGGATGTTACCGATCGGAAGCGGGCCGACGATATTCGGTTACAACTTGCGACTATTGTCGAATCTTCAGAAGATGCGATCCTCAGCAGGACACTAGACGGGACGATTCTCAGTTGGAATTCGGGGTCAGAACGAATGTATGGCTATTCCGCACAAGAGGCCATTGGCCAGCCCGTTGCTCTCCTGGTGCCTCCGAATTGCCTTAGCGAGATTCCCGACTTTCTCGGACGCCTGAGACGCGGTGAGCGGGTCGGGCACCACGAGACCGTGCGCGTGAGGAAAGACGGCACGAGGATTGAGGTCTCCCTCACCGTCTCCCCTATCCGGGATACCGCCGGGACCATTATTGGCATCTCGACGATCTCCCGGGATATCAGCGAACGAAAGCGGACAGAGCAAGCCCTGAAAGAGAGTGAAGCCCGCAATTCAGCAATCCTGCGCGGGGCCCTTGACGGTATCATCACCATGGACCAGATGGGGCGAATCCTGGAATTTAACCCCGCGGCGGAAACTACGTTCGGATACCGGCGTGACGACGTGTTAGGCCGCGAGCTTGTAGACTTCATTATCCCCCAAGCTCTTCGCGACCAGCATCGGGGTGGGTTGGCGCACTACTTTGCAACGGGAGAGAGCGCCATTCTCGATAAACGTATCGAAGTTACGGCACTCCGCGCCACCGGGGAAGAGTTTCCCGTCGAACTTAGCGTTATCCGAATCCCTTCAAGCGGTCCGCCCACCTTCAGCGGATTCGTGCGGGATATTACCGAACGCAAGCGGGCGGAAGACGAAATCCACACCCTGAATAGGAAACTGGAAGAGCGCGTGCAGCAACGAACGGCGCAGCTTGAAACGGCCAACCAAGAACTCGAAGCCTTCTCGTACTCGGTCGCGCATGATTTGCGCTCACCCCTGATTACGATCGGTGGGTTTTCTCAGATGCTTATTGAGGATCACGCGGCGGCCCTTCCGGAGGATGCGCGCCGTCTCGCCGTCGAAATCGCCGCGAGCACTCAACACATGAGTGGCCTCATCAATGACTTGCTGGCGCTCTCCCAGCTTGGCCGCCAGCCCATCAAGGCACAGCCGGTCTCACCGGCGGACATCGCCCGCCAAGCCATGGCCGAGCTCAATGGGACAAGGGGGGGCAGGGCAGCGGGTATCCGGATCGGCGACCTGCCGCGTTGTCAGGCGGATCCTGGGCTGCTCCGGCAGGTCTATGTGAACCTCCTCTCCAACGCCCTGAAGTTCAGCCGCAATCGAGAGGACGCCGTGATCGAGGTTGGGTGGCGTCCAGATCTTAACGAGCCCGCGTACCACACGTACTTCGTGAAAGACAACGGCGCGGGATTTGACATGCAATACGGCGACAAACTGTTCCGCATCTTTCAGCGCTTACACCGCCAGGAAGAGTACGAGGGGACGGGCGTGGGGCTGGCGATTGTGCAGCGGATCATCCATCGCCACGGGGGGCGCGTCTGGGCCGAAAGCGAGGTTGGAAAGGGCGCCACATTCTACTTCACCCTTGCGAGGAGTGATGTGACATGACTGAAGATCCTATGGAGATCCTGCTTGTCGAGGACAACCCCGCGCACGCCGAAATGACCATCCGGGCACTCCGGAAGAGCAACGTGTCTAATCACATTCAGGTGGCCCATGACGGCGCGGCGGCGGTGGATTTACTCTTCGCAAACGGGACCGCCCCCAAGGGAAGCCCCAAACTCATCTTGCTGGACCTCAAACTCCCCAAGCTGGATGGGATCGAAGTGCTCCGCCGCATCAAGGCGGATCCGCGGACCAAGCTGATTCCCGTCGTCATCCTGACCTCCTCGGAGGAGGGCCACGACTTAAAGGCCTGCTACGAACTGGGGGTCAACAGCTACATTGTCAAACCCGTCGATTTCCAGCAGTTCAGCGACGCGGTGCGGTCATTGGGCCTCTACTGGGTACTACTCAACCGGCTTCCGAACTGAGGACGACGAGCGCGGAAGACTCGTCACCAGCGGGTGGGGACCTGTGCGCTGTAGGGATGTTTACTTTTGAGACTCCCAGATGTCTGGTTTTGAAGGTCGCGTATCACGAGCAGCGGACATTGAAGGAATTCCCTCGATTGAGAGTGTAAGGAGCGGTTCGGGGGAATAGGTCAGGGCGACCAGTCTTGTCACCTCCTCCCCCTTGAGGGCTAGTCGTTCGCGGCTGGCCCTCATGTCTTCTTAGCGTACGAATGAGGGTCAGGAGTGACGCCTACACCGGGAAGTCGCGTCACATGCGTCATTGCGTCATCGGCACCCACCAGGGGGGGCGCAACCAAATTGCGGGTGAGTGGAGTTCCCCGTCAAGCGCCCGACGCGGTAGAGGATAAGGGACCCCGATGTCCCGCCGCGCCGGGACGACCGAGAAGGCGCCCACGGAGGGAGTCCCCTCTGCCGTAGCCTTGTGCTTTTGTCCTGTTCTTCTCCAGCCCGCCTGCAGTAAGGCTCCGCGTACGCTTCATTCATGCGAAAATCTCTGCGCCGCCTCAGTGTGCATGGTCGGGGACTAAGGGGGGTCTACGCCGCGCCGGGGACCGCCCCCAGTGAGGTACACCCTGGGAGCGGGAGGCACGGGGGTGATTGCCGACTAGCCGTTACCAGGTTATGGTTACTTGCGCAGAAGACCGGGCTACTCTACCCACATCCCCGCCAACCTACCCCTATACCGCTGCGGAAGGCCAACGCTCTATACTGATCCGCCGATTGGATTTATGGAGCAGAGGTGGGGGGAGGTTCCCGATCCGTCCTCCCCGAAATCCCTGGGCAATATTCAGCGCAAGGGGTGAAGCATGGCATCAATACAAAAGAAAAACTTGGGTTCGGCGGATGAAAAGCGTTCCTTCCCAAAGGGCACGGTGGAAGTGGTGAAACTTGGGGACATTACTTTCGGTCGAGCAACTCTTGAACCAGGATGGAAGTGGTCCGAATCGGTAAAGCCGGTAGTCAAGACCAAGAGTTGCGAGGCTTCACACACATCTTTCCATGTTTCGGGGCGCTTGCGGGTAAGAATGGACGATGGTACGGAGCAAGAGTTCGGCCCCGGCGATGTGGGAGTGGTTCCTCCTGGACACGACGCCTGGGTTGTTGGGAACGACCCCGTGGTGATGATTGATATTACAGGCCTAGCCCAATACGCGAAGCCCAAGTAGTAGATCGCGCTGTCGATTAGAGCTTGGGTTCGCGCCTGAGTCGCTTCTCGCATATGACGCGCTCCGGCTTTGCTTGATAGGTTTCGATGAACAGCCCGATACCCCACCCCAATGGGTAAGGCCCGGCCCATGGTCGAAGTGGAGTACCGGCAACGGCTGAAGGGCGGGCTACGCAGAACGCGGCGCTAACGGGTCTCGGGGTCGAGAAGAAGCCGGAGTTGATCCGGGGCTCTCCCCTCAGCGAACGAGGCCCCTTCTGAGCACCTTTCCCTAGACGACAGTTAGGGGGAAGAGGTGGCCCTCTGGAACGCCGCGCGGTCCCGCACTACGGTGGAGGCCCAGGACTGCAACGGAGTCACATGCCACTTCACTATTCCCCAGAACGGCAGACTGGCAAGCATCTCGCCGATTTCTTCGTGGGAAGACGCCTCCACGATGAACGCCCCGGCCCGCTCGCCTGCCAGGACCCCGCCCCTGATCTTTCCCTCCTGCTCCCATTTGGCCAGCATTTGCAGACTTGGAAGTATGGCGTTTTGCGCCAGTGGACCAAGATGTTCCGGCGAAAGAAGTGCGCCGGTCTCGACGTATTCACCCGTAATGAGAAACCGCATTCCTCCACCCCCGTCCCCATAGATGAGACTCTTCAAAGATCGAGGCCAGTTTCGACAAGGGATGACCCGACTACCTCCCCATCGCGTGGCAAGACCTAGTTACTGTTCGGCAGGGACCATCCGAGTAGCATGGAAGGCCTCGGCCAAAACGATCCAACGAACTATCGAACGCCTAGGTGGGGCGCGATGAGTGACGCGACTGAACCACAGCATGGGCATCTGGTCCGGTGGGCCGTGATTACCGAGATGGGGCGTGTGGTAGTCGAAACCGAGACCGCTGACGCCGCCCCCGAGAAGGCCGAGCGGAAGAGTCACCTCCTCCCCCCCTGGGGGCTAGTTGCAGTTCCCATTTAGGTTGTTGACACTGGAACGCCTTCCAGCGTTTGTGTGGGGCGGAAGCAGTGAGCCCCAAGCTGGGAGGCGTTCATGGGTCATACACGGGGCAAGCTCACGCCGGTGGGCCGG
>Ga0209580_10000409_pt1 | contig 24531 bp, 19 predicted proteins | sample Coa_R1_5_FD_187153 | JGI IMG/M metagenome (GOLD analysis project Ga0209580, IMG submission 187153) | Surface soil microbial communities from Centralia Pennsylvania, which are recovering from an underground coalmine fire - Coalmine... | ecosystem: Environmental > Terrestrial > Soil >... | reverse complement strand
CCTTGGAAATCGCGCACAACCCGCGCGATTCCCACTTTTCCCACAGCCCCGACTGCTGCTGGTATCTATCAAACAACATCGGGAAATCTAATTGTCGTTGACCGGAAAGAATGCTTGACGCCGGACAAACCGCAGACCCGCGTGCTGGATTCACAGGTATTGACCGGGAGCGACCTGAAGGCAGTCAACGGCTTCGATGCGCCGGAGCGAGTGAAACCGAAGAGCTTCGACAAACCATCAACCGAAAACGGGCGTACAAGATTCGAAGTTCCCCCGCGCTCCTACACCGTGATTCAGTGGGCAGCGTAGGCAGACTCGAACGGGGCAACGTTCAACGCCAAAAAGCGTGGGTCACACCAGCAACTCGAACCGGAGAACACCAACTATTGCGGCACAGGAGTCTTTCGTGATTTCACGACACGGTTTGTCGTCGGAATAGCTGCTGTTTTTCTACTCGGCGCTAATGCCGTAGATCGGCGGAGGACGAGACCCGTCAGAAGTTCATAATTGTGCCGTTCGGGTGAAGAAGATCCATCCTCGACCTCATGCAATAGGGCATTAAAGGCAATCTTGGCCAAATCGTGTTGAGACATCTCAACCGTCGTCAATGGCGGAATCGTGAACTCAGCCAAATGGATGTTGTCGAAACCGACGACTGAGAGGTCTTCCGGTATCTTGATGTTTTGTTCGTATGCTTCCCGCAGGACTCCAATGGCAGTCATGTCGTTGGAGCACAGGACCGCAGTTGGCGGGTCATTCAATTTGTGGAGTGCCAGGAGGGCATTCATTCCGCCCTCCATCCTGTGGTCCCCGACGACGATTAAATCAGGGGAAAGCCCGATCTCTTTCATGGAGACCTCGAAAGCCTCTCGCCGCGCACCCGCAGACTTCAGGCGCTGTGGTCCCGCGATGAATGCTATTCGTGTGTGGCGCAGCGCAGCCAGGTGCTGGACTGCCTGTCGAATTCCGTTAAGGTAGTTGATCCGAATATTTGCAATGCCCGGGACATCCGGTCCGACATCGACAAAGACGAGCGGAACCTTCCGATCGCGAAGGTGTTCAATCAATGACTCCTCCATGCCGAAGGTCAAAATCGCGACTCCATCCACGCGCCGTTCAATCATCCTGCGAACCGACGATTCCATGCGCTTGGGGTCATGCACGGTAGAAGTCAACAGAATCTCGTAGTTGTTCTTGACCGCCAGATCCTCGAATGTCTGAACAATCTCCGGAAAGAACGGATTCGTGATCTCGGAGACAATCAGTCCGAAGATGCGGCTTCGCCCAAGCACCAAAGCGCGAGCTTGGGTGTTGGGGTAATAACCCAACTCGTCGACGACTTTCCACACTCTCTTGGCTAGTTGAGGATCTACTGTAGGAACACGGTTGATCGCTCGAGACACGGTGGCGGTGGAAACTTTCGCCCTCCGGGCAATCTCTCGAATATCCATGGAATTGAGTAGAAAAAGGGGGAAAAATGACTCCGCGTAATCTTATCACGGCTTTGTTGCTATGGAAAACGTTTACTAGAAAGGGCTCGTCGAGTTTCGAACTCTAGAAATGAACGTCCGTCGGCTTTCCGTCGAAGGTCACGTTTTTCTGAACTCCAAGTACATTCACGGAGATGTTTCTCCGCAGCGGCGGCAGCATTCGCGATTCGGGGGCAAGAGTCAGTGTCAGTGTTCTTGATACGTCGTTCCAGATCAGCCTAGTTCCCATCCACTCACCCTTACGGTGGTTGAAAGAACGACCATCATCTTCGTAAAGAAGAAATGATCCATCGGCGCCGGGGTAGATCGAAATCGAGAGGGACTGATCCACTTTTTCATCCGTGTGCTGCTTCACAGGTCCCAGGGGCAGGACCGTTCCAGCCGCTACATAGAGCGGTATTGTCTCCAGATCGACAGACCGCCTGATTTCACCGCCTCCTTCGATGCGATCGTTCGTCCAGAAGTCATACCAGTTGCCACGCGGAAGATAGACGGAACGAGAAGTTGCTGCCTTTTCCGCTACCGGAGCCACCAGCATACTGCGGCCCCACAGATACTGATCGTTTCGCGCAACCGCAACCGGATCGTCGGGATAATGCAACCAGAGCGCACGCATCACGGGCATGCCTGTTGTGGCGCATTCGCGGACGGCGCTGTATAGGTACGGCAGCATTTGATAACGCAGTTCGAGGTATTTTCGGCAGATTGGTTCGACCCGCGCGTTGTGGAGCTGACTCGCATCCGGCACAGAGGCACCGTCGTAATTGCGGATCTCAACCGGACCCGGGTCTCCAGTGTTCCAACCCCACGGCAGACGAAGTTTCCATGTACGCCCGTGAGAGCGGAACAGAGTGCAGAATGCTCCGAATTGAAACCAACGTAGGTAGAGTTCAGCGGTGAACTCGGACGTCGGAACGAATCCTCCGATATCCGTACCCCAATAAGGAATGCCTGAGAGCGATGTGTTGATGGCGATGGGAATTTGGGTCTTCAGGGTCTCCCAGGTGGAATACACATCTCCCGACCACAAGAACGATGCATAGCGTTGCATCCCAGCGTAGCCGTTGCGATGAAGAGCGTACGGTCGTTCGTTCGGCCGATCGATCTGCGGGCCTTCCCAGTGCATCCGGTTGCGCGCCAGGCGTGACGCGATATCTAAAGGATCGCCTTCATCGGGCCACCAGCCATCGACTCCCATGGCGAAGTCCTTGCGGTGCGCGTCCCAGTAGCAGTTGGCGTTGTCTGCGTCGAATGAGCGCACGTCGCAGGGATTGTGGACTGTTCCGCGGAGCTTGTCTGTCAGGATCACGTCATGCAGGACAACGCGAAAACTGTCTTTATGCAATTGCTCGAGCATCTCTTTGGGATCAGGAAAGACCCGGGAGTTCCAGGAAAATGATCCGTTTTCGGTGTTCCAGCCTGACGGACAGAATCCAGTTCCGAGATAAATCAATGCGTCGCAGGGAAGTTTCTTCTCGCGAAACATCTTTGCTTCGGCGAGGATCTCCTCACGGCTGGCGAGGGTGCGATGGGACTGCTGATATCCGAAGCTCCACAGCGGTGGCATTTCCGCGTGACCGGTAATCCGCGTGTACTCGGCCATGATGATGGCGGGTTCGAGGGAGTGCACAAAGAAAATGTCGAGCGCGGCTCCGGGACTGGACGAATGAAATTTGCTCTGAGGTCCGGTGAAATCGAACGCTCCAAATGGTTGGTGGAAAAACATCGCCCAACCCTCGGTGTTAATGATCCAAGGAATCGGAACACGTCCGCCGTGCGTTCTGAGACGATAACCGCCTTGTCCGCTCATCATGGGGTCTGTTGAGCCCCTGCGATCGAATTGGGGTCCGCCTTCTCCGAGGCCAAGCAGCGGGGAGTTCCCAGTTGCAAAGGAGACACTGCCATCGGGATCTACTTCAAGCTGCTGAATTCTGCTGTCCTTCAGAGTCGAAATGGTGAAGGCAATCGGATTGACAGAAATGCGAACGCTCAGTCCTCCCGCTTTGAGTTCTCGGGGCGCCGGGTTGCCTCGTAATCGTGCGAGGGGCTCACCCCATGACGTATGCACCAGAGATCCATCTAAAGGAATTGGATCCGTCTTACCACCTGTAATGGGCAGGACGGACAGCCTGACCGTATGCTCACTGATGGATGTGATCTGAATCTCCCGGTCGGAAGTGGACTCTTGCAGAAGGGCATTCAGATCGGTCGCACCACGCGGCAAGGTGAGTGCCGCCGAGGTGGCGGCCAGATTCTTCAGCACTTGCCGGCGGTTCCAGGGTGCTGTCATCGTTGAAAATACTCCCACAATGGGGGTGATGAGTAAACGCTTACCAGAGGATTATAATTCCTTGGATCTCGCAAGGGGAGAAGCTAAACATGGCCGACACGAAGGGAATATCGCGACGTCAGTTTGTGGGTTCTGCAGCCGCAGTGGCGGCCGTATCATCCCTGGCAGGTAAATCCGTTTTCGCCGCTGCGAGCGCGAAAGGCTCAACGCTTGCAATCAGTGGGCTGCGCGACGATCCGAATTGGAAGGAGCAAGGCGTAGAAAATCTGGCGAAGTCTCCGCATGCCAAGTTGCACGACATCCCCGTGCATGCGGTGACGATCCAGAGCGGATTCTGGGCGCGGCGACGAGAGATCAACGTCACCAAGAGTATTCCCAGCATGCATGATCTGCTCGAGGCCAACGGCCGCATGAACAATTTTCGGCGGCTGGTGGGAAAGAGCAACGCCCAGCAGATCGGTCCCGTGTTCTCCGACTCCGATGTGTACAAGTGGACCGAGGCCGTCGGATTTGCCTTACAGTCCGGCGACCGTCCGGAACTGCGGCAAATGGCGGAAAAACTGATCGACGAAGTTGTCGCGGTTCAGGAGCCTAATGGTTATCTGAACACCTACTACCAGGAAGATCGCAAGTCACTGCGGATGCTGCCTCAAACGCAGACCACCGGACACGAACTCTACAACATCGGTCACATGCTGCAGGGGGCAATTGCATACTATCGCGCCACGGGTGATCGCAAGTCGCTGGATGCGGGGATTCGCTTCGTTGACGATTTCTTATTGCCCAATTACGGTCCGGCTCCGAAGAAGCCTATCGTGTCGGGACATCCGGAGATCGAGATGGGCCTGATTGAGTTGTATCGCACGACCGGAGACATGCGGCATCTGGAACTCGCGGGCTACATTCTGCAAGGAGACAAGCGGCTCGATCTGCCCGAGCGTCGAACCATTTATATGTTCAGCGGTACGCCTTTCACCGCGCGAACCAAGCTCGAAGGACACGCAGTTCGCGCCATGTATGCGTGCTGCGGCGCCACCGATTACTACATCGAGACAGGCGACGACTCATATTGGCAAACATTGAATCGTCTCTGGAGCGATATGACCTCGACCAAGATGTACGTCACCGGTGGCGTCGGATCGAGAGCAGAAGGCGAAGCATTCGGTGATGCTTACGAACTCCCGAATTTCCGCGCGTACGGGGAGAGTTGTGCCGCGATCGGCAACATGATGTGGAACTGGCGGATGCTGGCGGTGACCGGAGACGCCAAATTCACCGATGTGATCGAACGAGCTCTGTACAACGGAATCAACTCTGGAATGTCACTCGACGGCGCGATGTATTGCTATCGCAACCCTCTGGCTTTCGACGCTTCGACCGGAGAAAAGATCCGCAATCCGTGGTACGACGTAACCTGCTGTCCCCCGAATCTTGAGCGTACCTTCGCATCGCTGCCGGGATATCTTTACAGCACCAGCAGTGACGGTATCTACGTGCATCTTTACGAGAATTCGCAACTCGACTGGCATTTGGAGAATGGCATCGGACTGAAAATAACTCAGAAGACAAACTATCCTTGGGATGGTGGAGTTGACCTCGCGGTTACGCCCGCGCAGCCTGCAGAGTTCACGGTTTTCCTGAGGATCCCGGGGTGGGCGGACAGCGCCGAAGTGAAAGTGAATGGAAAGGCGTGGACTGGAGCGGCCGCGGGAAAATATCTGGGCATTCGGCGCCGTTGGACAGACGGTGATCTCATTCGTCTGCAGGTTGCAATGACTCCGCAAGTGCTCGCCGCCAATCCACGCGTGGCGGACGACACTGGACGCGTAGCCGTTCAACGAGGCCCCCTCGTTTATTGCCTCGAAGGGCTTGATCAGCCTCAAGGAGTTGACCTCAGCGACGTTGCTCTGCGCCCGGGGAAGCAAGCTGGCGAGGACTTCCAGAGTGAATTCAGAAAGGACCTGCTGGATGGAGTCATCGTGCTTCATCATCCCGGTCTGGCGCGTGAGAACAATGCATCCGGCACCGCTCTCTACCCGCGGTACAAGGGAGAGTCGGTAAAGACCCGTCGCGTGGATCTCACGTTCATTCCCTATTATGCGTGGTCGAATCGAATGGCGACGGCGATGCAGGTGTGGACGCCTTTGTTGGCATCCTGAACTCGGCTCTGCCGACTACTGCATTTGCTGGATGTGGATAACCTCGGAGGCGGTGCGATTGTTGCGCTGGAGAATTGCTGTTCTGGTGAGTGCGGCGATAGCGATCAGCTATCTGGATCGTCAAACCCTTCCGGTTGCAGTAAGTGCCATCGCGAAAGATATCCCACTTTCGAACACCCAGTTCTCAACCCTACAGTCGGCCTTTTTGTTTTCTTATGCGTTTATGTATGCCGGAGGAGGGAAGTTAACCGACGCCCTTGGAACGCGGCTCGGGTTCACGGTCATCATGATCTTCTGGTCGCTGGCTTGCGCGAGTCACGCACTCGCTCTGAGCTTTGGCATGCTGGCGGTAAGCAGGTTCCTGCTGGGCATGGGTGAGGGTGGAGGCTTTCCCGCGGCGACCAGAGTGGTAGCAGAGTGGTTTCCTGCACAGGACCGGGCGTCGGCCATGGGCATCATCAACGCCGGAACGTCGGTGGGAGCGGTGATTGCGCCGCCGCTGATTGCGTTCACTCTGGGCTTTGCGAACTGGCGTTGGATATTCCTAATTTCGGGAACGCTCGGTCTTCTGTGGACAGCCTGGTGGCGGCGCTCATATTTTGTGCCCGAGGCGCACTCTGATCATTCCAACCTTCACGATTTGGCTAGCGAACCGGAAAACAATCCGCGTTGGATCGGACTTCTGCGTATTCGAGAGGTGTGGGGCTTGATCATCGCAAAATTCCTGAGTGATGCTGCCTGGTACTTCTATCTGTTCTGGTTGCCAAAGTATTTGTACGACGCGCGCGGCTTCGACACCAAGGCCGTCGGCACGTTCGCGTGGATTCCTTATGCGGCCGCTGGAATCGGGTGCTTAGGCGGCGGCTGGTTTTCAAGTTACCTGGTCCGGCGTCGTTTCTCGTTGGACGTAGCGAGAAAACTGGCTCTGGGGCTCAGTGCGGCGGTGATGCCGCTCATCATCCTGGTTCCGCATGTTGCAGTCTCGTGGGCGATTGCCATTTTTAGCGTGGCGTATTTCGGACAGCAATCCTGGTCGACGCTGGTAATGGTCCTGCCCGCTGACCTTCTGCCTCGTGGAGTGGTGGGCTCTGTAGCCGGAATGGTGGGCTTCGGTGGAGCCATGGGCGGAATCGCATTCGGGCAACTGGTCGGCTATTTGCTCGATCATGGGATTGGGTATCCCACCGTTTTCACTCTGGCGGGAATATTTCATGTGGTTGCTTTCACCGTGATTCTGGTTGCGATTCCAGCGTTTCGTCCCGCCGATGTGGAGCGCCGGTTGAGATATCAAGGAGCACAATGAAGATCAAAGAAATTCGGACGCGGGTGTTTCGATGGCGAGGCAAGACCACGCCTCTGCCACCGCACTTCTGCACGAATCCAATGGACCTGCTGGAACTGCCCCAGTCGTCGATGGGCACCTTCACCTTTCACGGCTGGCTCGCAGTCGAAGTCTTCACCGATGATGGGTTGGTCGGAATCGGAAATGCGGCCCTCGCTCCGCAGATCGTGAAACAAACCATTGATGTTTACCTGAAGCCGCTCTTGATCGGACAAAATCCCTGGGACGTGGAGTTCCTGTGGCAGCACATGTATCGCAACACAATGGCCTTCGGTCGCAAAGGCCTTGCGATGGTCGCCATCAGTGCGCTGGATATTGCCCTGTGGGATCTGCTCGGCAAATCGGCCAAGCAACCGGTGTTTCGGCTTCTTGGTGGAAGGACGAAGCCAAAAATTCCCGTCTATGCGAGTCGCCTCTATGCCAGCGAGACAAACGAGTTGGCGAAAGAAGCGAAGCGCTACAAGGATGAGGGCTTCAAGGCAATGAAGCTGCGTTTTGGCTGGGGACCGGTTGACGGCGCCGAGGGTATGCAGCGCAATGTAAATCTGGTTCGCACTGTCAGAGAAGCGGTTGGAAATGGTATCGACGTGATGGCTGACGCCTACATGGGATGGACGCTCGATTATGCGAAGAGAATGCTTCCACTACTGGAGCCATTTCATCTGCGCTGGCTGGAAGAACCAGTGATTCCTGACGACATTCACGGCTACGCCGAGCTGAAATCCTATGGCCGAATCCCGATCGCAGGAGGGGAACACGAATTTACTGTTTCTGGTTTTCGGGATTTGCTGCAGGCGCGCGCAGTGGACTATATCCAATTCGACACGAACCGTGTCGGGGGCATTACGCAAGCGCGCAAGATCGCCGCGCTCGCCGAAGCGCACGCGATTCCTGTCATTCCGCACGCCGGGCAGATGCACAACTATCACCTGGTGATGGCGAGCTTCAATTCTCCGATGGCCGAATACTTTCCTATCGTGGATGTGGAGGTCGGAAACGAATTGTTCTGGTATCTCTTTGCCGGCGAGCCGAAGGCAAAGGATGGCTATATCGACTTGGCGGACGATGTGCCCGGCTTCGGTCTCACTATTGACGAAGCGAAGTTGCGAGACTTCGAGATTCTTGAATAAGGAGTGAATCAGACTTGATGACTCGGCTCGTTCAACTGAAGAAAGGCCCCGTGCGCCGGGTTGCGCTGGTGGAAGAACCCCATTTGCGACTGCTTGATGGTTGCGCTTCGGTTTACGAACTTGCGAAATCGGCGATCCTCGGCGGATCCAAGCTCGGTGATGTCGTAAGGAAGAGGCTTACATCCGAACGACTGGAATACGATCTTGCGTATCGCGGAAATTCAGAGTGGCAGATGCTGCCGCCAATCGATCATCCTGAAGAGCCCACCAGGTGCATGATCTCGGGAACCGGGCTTACTCATCTCGGCAGCGCGCGGGACCGGCAGTCGATGCACGCCGTAGCCACGGACGAGATGACTGACAGCATGAAGATGTTCCAGTGGGGTAAAGAAGGAGGTCGTCCAGATCCGGGTCAGATCGGAATTCCTCCAGAGTGGTTCTACAAGGGGACGGGGACAACTCTGCGAGCGCACGGGCAAGCCCTCGAGATTCCCTGGTACGCAGAAGACGGCGGTGAGGAGGCAGAGATTGCGGGCCTCTATGTGATCGGCCCGAATGGAATCCCGCATCGTGTGGGAATGGCCGGAGGAAACGAGTTCTCAGACCACCGCTTTGAAAAAACGAATTACCTCAATCTGGCGGGATCAAAACTTCGGACCTGTGCTCTTGGACCGGAATTGGTTTTGGATCCTCAGTTTTCCTCGGTGTCGGTCCAAGTGGAGATCGAACGTGAGGGGCGTATTCTCTGGTCGGGAGCCTTCCGCACGGGCGAGTCGGAAATGTGCCACAGTTTGCGGAATCTCGAGCATCATCACTTCAAGTTCGAAGCTCACCGCCGGCCGGGTGATGTGCATGTGCATTTCTTCGGAACCGACTGCCTGAGCTTTGGGGCCGGGATTCGACTGGGAAACGGAGATATGATTCAGGTTGCATTTGAAGGATTCGGGCGGCCACTACGAAATGTGGTTCATGTGTCCAAATCGGAGGCCGTACCGATCGAAGTGAATTCGTTAGGGTGACAGAGCGAATGTCAAAACCACGCGTTGCAATCTTAGGCTTGGGAATCATGGGTGGAGGGATGGCGAATCGACTACTCTCCATGGGATTTCCGGTATCGGTTTACAACCGGAGCCGTGACAAAGCAACCAAACTCGCCGATGCCGGCGCCTTCGTGGCGGACACTCCACGCGAGGCGGCTGCGCGATCCGAGATAGTGATTGCTATGGTCGCCGACGATGCGGCATCCCGCAATATCTGGTTCGGGAATGATGGAGCACTCGCTGGAGCGGTCCCCGGATCATTGTTGCTGGAATCGAGCACGTTGTCGGTCGGCTGGGTGAAAGAGCTCAATCGTGCGGCCGCTGAGAAGCATTGCGAGTTTCTGGATGCGCCGGTGACGGGAACGAAACCCCACGCTGCAAACGGCGAACTGTTCTTCATGGTCGGTGGGTCGTCATTAGGATTTTCACGCGCACGCGAAGTTCTGTCGGCATTGGGAAGAGAAGTCTTGCATCTTGGCCCCACCGGAAGCGGCGCACTGATCAAACTGATCAACAACTTCGTGTGCGGAGTAGAAGCCGCAGCTTTTGCGGAGGCTATGGCCTTAGTGAATGCTCGTGGTCTGGACCGCGAAAAATGCATCGCTGTCCTGGGGAATAGTGCGCTCGCCAGCCCATTGATCAAGAGAATGCTGACCAGCATGGAGTCAAATGACTACACTCCGAACTTTCCGCTCAAGCTTATGGCGAAAGATATCGGTTACGCAATCAAGGAAGCGGAAACCAGCGGTGTTCCGCTCGATACCGCGGTGCCCGCGCGGGAAGTCTTCAGGCGCGCAGTGGAGAAGGGGTTAGGGGAGCAAGATTTCTCGGCCGTTATAAAAGCACTTGCAAAGACATGACTTCATCCAGTTCTGAAGGGACGAACGATCGCGCAATGGCAACGGAGCACTTCCAGTCCGTCAGGGGGCGCAGGGTTGCATCCCATGCCAGATCTCAATTCTGGGTGGCGACTAGTTGTTCAAGCCGACGCGCCTGATCAAGTCTGTGAAACGGGCATCAGAACGAATGGGATCGAAAACCGACCAGAACTTGAGAGTAGTCAGGAAACTCGACTTAGCCGTGTAGGCTTTCTCCAGCCATGAAAACGTCTTCTCTCTGTCGCCAAGTGCGGCATAGACTAAAGCGACCGCTCCCAAACTGACTTCTTTCTCCTGCGAGAGTTCAAGGGACTCAGCCAGCTCTTTTCGCGCCGCAGCTTTCTTTCCCATTCGCGCGTGGAGATACGCGGTTTGCCGGATGTAAACGCGATCTTCTTTGAAGGGCTTGGTCTTCTCCAGTTCCGCAATCGCTTCCGCGTACATCCCTTTCTCGAGAAAGGTATCAGACAACCAGTTGTGCGCGGACACAAAATCGGGGTCGAGTTCGAGCGCGCGCCGGAATTCAATGACCGCCTCGTCGTAATGTCGCGCGAAATAGAGTTCCTTGCCCAGATCGGTAGTAATCACCGGCGAAAGAGGATCAAGCGTCCGCGCCATGCGCAGTTCCGAGAGAGCCTGCTCCACGTGCCCGGTTGGCATCAGGTAGGCCTCGGCATACCAGTGATGCGCGGTCGCGTAGTTCGGGTTCAGCAAAAGAGCACGCTCGAAATGCTCTTTGCCCTCTGCCCAGTTCCAGTCGAGAAAAGGAGCGATCAAACCCAGGGACGCATGTGCTTCGGCCAGATCGGGATTGAGTTGCAGCGCTTTCTCCGCCGCTGCCTTGGCTTCCGCCATCATCCCCAGCAGGCCATACGCATCAGCCAAGCCAGCATAAGCCTGGGGGTAGTTTGAGTCTTTGGTCACCGCCTGTTCGAAGTAATCGACGGCTTTGTGAAGCCCGGCATTGTCGCGCTTGTTCCAGAAGTACCGACCTTTGAGGTAAAGCTCGTGGACCTCCGGATCGACCACATGGGAAGCCCTGAGATCCACCTGCTGCTGCGTGGTCAGCTCAAGTCGGATGTTGCGTGCAATCTCTTGCGCAAGGTTGGCTTGCAGCCTCAGGACATCTTTTATATCCCGCTCATAAGCTTCCGCCCAGATGTGCTGATCCGAGGGGGCATAAATGAGCTGGGTCCGAATTCGCACACGATCGCCAATGCGGACGACGGTACCCTCGATCACTCCGTCGACATTCAGTTCGCGGGCGATCTGGGGCATTGTCTTGGTCGTGCGCTTGTAGTGGACCGTGGAGGTGCGGGAAATTACCCGGACGCCAGGCAGACGGGCCAGATCGGTGATTAGCTCATCGGTCATGCCGTCGCTGAAATAATCCTGATTTGGATCGCCGGACAGATTTTCGAGTGGTAACACAGCCAATGAAGAGATTCGAGGGATGTCACGAGAACGGGGGCTGTGAAGGTATGAGGCACCCCAGACCACCAAGGCCAGCAGCGCCGTGATCGCGATGGTGAGCGCTGCAGCCCGATTCCAACGACTGACCCGCCCGGGTGGTTCGCACGGCGCCGGTAGAAGAGGACTCTCCTGCGGCCCAGAAGAAACCGGTTCTGGCTGAAGGGGTGCTCCCAGAAAGCGGTACCCGCGGCGCCCGACCGTCTCGATGAAATTCGGCGTCTCAGCCGAATCACCCAACGCCTCTCGAATCTTATTTACGGCGACGGCAAGGCTGTGGTCGAAGTCTACAAATGTGTCGGCGGGCCAGATTCGCTGCCGCAACTCTTCGCGCGTCACTACCTCGCCGGGATTCTCCAGCAAGATCGACAAAATCTTGAAGGGACGTTCCTGGAGCTTGATTTTTCGTCCGTCCCGATAGAGTTCGCCGGCGCGAAGATCTGCCTGGAAGTCTGCAAACTGGATCACTTGCGATTGCGAAGCGGACCTAACCACGGGTGGGCACCAAGAATATGGTGCTGGATAGTCTACCATCGCTTCACAAAGTCCAGAAAATAAGTCGTACTTGCTGCTCTCGTCCTCGGTAACAGCCTCTGCCTGACTCGGTTAGCAGGTTGATTCGGAATTGATCGCGCGATGATCGGCGATGAATTGACCGAACCGCCTCTTTCGGGCATAAACGCCAAGATCTTACGGTGAATTTTTCAGCCGTAACCAAGAAAAGCAGACGGTTCTCGAAGTTTACGTTCCCCCCAGATTGATTCCTTAGAAAAGAGAGGATGTTATGAAAATGAGTAACAAAACAATTGCAACACTGATTGTGTCCGTGCTCGCGGCAGTTCTAGCCGCGGGCCAGTCTACGAACAACCTGGGGGCTACCGACACCGTACCGCACCTCGTTAAATTCGGCGGCGTGGTCAAAGATGAAGGAGGGCATGCCAGAACCGGCGTAGTAGGCGTGACCTTTGCCATTTATAAAGATCAGGAAGGAGGCACCCCACTGTGGCTGGAAACCCAGAATGTACAAGCTGACAGCAAAGGGAACTACAAAGTACTGCTCGGTTCGACCACGCTCGATGGCCTGCCGGCAGACTTATTCATGTCGAACGAGGCGCGCTGGCTGGGAGTGCAACCCGAAGGGCAAGACGAACAGCCGCGCATTCTGTTCGCCAGCGTGCCCTATGCGTTGAAAGCAGGGGATGCAGAAACGCTTGGCGGAAAACCCATCTCCGCGTTCCAAATGATCATGCCGCAGTCCTCCAATGGCACGACTCAACGGGTCGTGCCGACATCAGAGCAGGCCAACGAAATTACCTGCTCCGGAGGAACGGCCTGCAAGGCGGGGTTCTTTCCGAAATTCTCCAGCAATGGGGGAACCGCCAGCGTCAACGATTCAATCGTCAGTCAAACTGGGAGCGTCGTTACCGTTACTGGCGAAGTGGTGGGGCAGACGGGTTTCTTTCGAAGTGGCAACAGCGGAACCATCTTCCAGGCAACTCAGACCAACAATACATTCGGCTCTGCAATTGGGGGAGTCGCGGAGGGCACAAGTGGCATCGGCGTACAAGGCGCCGGAGTCACGGGCGTGCTCGGACAAGCATTGAGTAACGGCATCGGCGTTGAAGGAACAAACGGCTCGGTTGGCGTGAAAGGGCAAAGCGCGATTGCAAACGGTCTGGGTGTGTGGGGTGAGGCCGACGCGACTACCGGAACCAACAATGGTGTGTTCGGCGAGATTTTCAGTACAACCAGCGATGCAACGGGTGTGCTAGGAGTGTCCAATGCGAGCAGCGGCACTACCTATGGCGTACGCGGGATAAACTCCAGCTCAGGACAGTTTGCTGCCGGAGTCGAAGGCGAGAATTTCTCAACTACCGGCGTGACCTTCGGTCTCGTAGGCTCCACAAACAGCCCGCACGGTATCGGCGCGGTCGCGCTAGGCATTGGGGAAAGTTCGACCGGCTTCAAACTCATCGGATGTTGTCCCGCCGGAGTCTGGGGTGACACATCTTCTAACGCGGGAGGTGCCACTGCCTTAGCCGGTACCGCCGATGACGCGAGGGCTATCTATCTCGAGAACAACAGCCCCAGTGGTGTTCCCACAGCCTTCATGCTTCAGGACGCTGCCGGTAAGCTTGCCCTTCAGGCAGGCGGCTTGGGCCCCGGCAACGGCTTCTGCACCATCGACACGACGGGGCATTTATTTTGCCAGAACGGCGTTTCGTCTATGGCGTCTTTAGACAGCGGCCAGCGCCAGGTTGCGCTCTATGCAGTCGAATCACCGCAGAACTGGTTTGAGGACTTTGGTACTGGACGCCTCGCGAGGGGAACGGCGACCGTGACGCTCGACCCCACTTTTGCTCAAACCGTGAATCTAGATTCCGATTACCATGTCTTTCTGGCGCCTGCGGGAGACTGCCGGGGCCTCTACGTCAGCCAGAAAACAGCAACCAGTTTCGAAGTGCGCGAACTCGGCGGCGGACAGTCGAATGTGCCGTTCGATTATCGGATCGTGGCCCTGCGTCACGGTTTTGAAAATGTGCGACTGGCGGACATCACCGAGCGCGTGAAGCAGCTGAATACACCACTGCCGAAGATCTCGCCAGGTCAGCAGATTCCGCACACTCGGCTTCTGCTTCCTATCGTCGCAGCAAAGTCCAAAGTTGGAGCAATCCCCTCATCGCAAAGCAGCAAATGAACCCTCGTGGACCTGTCCTCCGGCTGGGTGAGCACTCGAAGCCGGAGGACAGGCCCAGGAAGCCGCGACTGGCGCCAAGGAGAGCAGAACGAAAAGGACTTTGCTTTTGCTTGATGTGAAGTCTGTGGACTGGTGACCACAAACCCCATCCACTGGTTCGTGATTCGATGTGGAGATTCCGATCTTACCGTCTACCGGTCAGCCAATGCGCCGGGAGCCCGGCACTATTGCGGTGAGGCTCACGCCCAGGTGTACATTAGCCGCTGGTTTGAATCAGTGTGTGCGCCGCCGAAGCCAAGTTTCAAATAGCACTTCACCGACGGGTCAAACGCGATAGATTGCTAGGTGCAGATCCTGCCACAAGTTCGGGCGTTTTAAGTCCCGACTCGCTTGGCACCATTGTTTTGACGTAGAGCCGACTCGCCAGTGAACGGTGACACTATTTCGGTACCATGTTTTGGAGCATGCGGGCGACACTCGTCCACCAAGTCCTGAAAGTGTTCCAAGCGGGCGGTACTTCCCTTTGAATGTGAAGAAACTGTCCGGCGAGGCCGCCGGGTGTAGGGCCCTTGAGGAATTGCAGAAAGGCATTCAGGCCGAAACCAGACCAAGCTCTATGTTCACCCCTCTTGCGGTCGAGGGAAGCGCCAGTCACTTCGTATACCAATCCGAATGCGGCGACCAGCGGGCGCAAGCAAGGCACGGAGTTTCATTCCACTGGTGCAGGCAAATGCAAAAGGAAACGGCCTCGATTCCATCATGAGCCCGTTTGCGCGACAACGTGCGAGATAGGTTATTCAATCGTCACCCAAGTGAAAGAACACGCCATTCTGCTCGTGAGCGATTATCGAATAACGGTTGCGCATTGGATTGGGGGGCTCAGATACAAATGAGAAGCCTCCCGGCTGAGACGCCTGTGCCGACCAGTTTATGGTGGCCCCGGTCTTCACGAAGTGACCGCGGAAGCTCTGGTTTTCGTTCACGACCTTTTGAGAGTCGATGACACCGCTCCACTCGATGTCGAACGACACAGTAGCGGGAACTGCGGCAATGGGCGGGATGTTCAAGCCATTTCCCGAGAACCCTTGCCCATTCGTGAGGTTATTGAGCAAATCGTGAGCGTCCATTACGGAAACGTCGTGCACTCGCAGCGACGCGAAACCTTCGTCAGGATCGGCATGTATCGCATCGTGCGACGTCGGGATAACCCAGAAAAGCCCATTGGCCGCGATTCCGGGGCTGTAGTCGTGAGTCTGTTTGCCGGGATTGAAAAGCGTCGGGTCTGTGGGATTGAAATTGTTAGGGTCGAACTGACCCTTGTAAATGTCGAGTCAAATGAACACGAAAGAGCCGTGGTGGTGTGTACCGTCTTCACCTACGTACTCGCCGCGCATGGCGCCCATGTCAGCGCGAAACGCGAGCGACCCCGGTTTGGTGTCGTCTGCGAAAGTGACACCGCTTCCGGTGCCAAGACCCCGAATCATGGTATCGAGGACCAGACCGTTAAAGTCGCCGATCTCAGACGGATCACCCTGCGCGGTGTTGAATATAGTGAGAGGTAACGTCGGGTCATTGGGGAGCGGATTGTGGTGAACATGGAAGCCGAACGCGGTTCCGCCGCCGGGAATAGGGTTGGGCTCCGCGGTTGTTTTTGCTCTTTTTTCATCTTGGTCGGCAAGGGCCAGTGGTGAGAACGCAAACTGAGAAGCAGCCAGTAATCCGGTTGCTCCAGTTGCCGTGCTCAGGAAGCCCCGGCGCGTAAGGGTTGGTGTTCCGGAGTGAAAGCGGCGGTAGTGCTCCGCAGTTTTCCTCTCCAGAAGCGTCTTCCATGGAGGAACAGGCAGTTGATTCATACCATTCTCCTTTCCCCAACGGCGTATGGAGTTCTTGGCCTGACAAGAACTCAACAAAAGAAACTACCGTTTGGAGCCTTTGGACTTTATGTGAAACCTGAGCAGAGAGCCGAGGGCCGGTTCAGTCGGGGCTGCAAGAAGTTCAATAGCTCCGCTGAATAGGAATAAAGATACATTCAGACGCAAAATTGTCAAGAAAATCTTTAGCTTTTCCGGACAGCATCGAGGCATCCACTAAAGAAGGGCGTACCATTTCTCTGCTGCAGGCTGCACAGCCCATGTGCACCTTTGGCAGATTGGAATCAAGGAAGTAAGTCGAGGCAATCCGACTAGCAAAGGCAGGCGACGGATCGTTCATCACGAGATACGCCTCTTCCTAAGCGAACAGACGATTCTGAGCCTGCGCAACGATCCGGCTACATCAATCGGGCATTTCCAGACGCCGAATTGGATGGTTTCGTCGACGCGCTCGCGGCCGGATCGCCTCTTTCGACCGACGTGCCATCGCCGCTGCGAAGAATCTCGTCAACCAGGTCTCGTTGCCGTCCGCCGACCGGCTCCTCGCTGCCATCACCTCCTTTGAGGCCGCGCTTACGTGGCCTGAAACCCATCAGCGAATCCAAGCTGCATTAGAGCGCGGACTCCAACGAGACGGCGACTTTGAGAATCGGTGGCCCGAGGTGATTGGCACACTCTTCGAGACGTAGCCAACCTGTGGCGATCCGCACCCTCGCCGTAGCGGGGCAAACTACTCGTGCCCTCCGACTGTTGGATACGGAATAACCTTCGCCAAACCGATCGCTGCTCTCTTAAAGCAATTTGGAGAAGAGTCGCCCGCAAGATCGGCATTGGGAGTATTGGGAGCGTGACTCGCCACAGATCAATTCAGGAGGAGATAAATGTCCCAGACTCTACGAGAAAAGAACAAGGCGCTGCTGCTCGAAGGTTTCGATGTTCTCTTTAACAAGCGCGATTTTGCGTTGCCGAGAAGTACTGGTCGCCGAACTACATCCAGCACAGCTCACATATCTATCCGGGCAGAGATGGCTTGTTCAATCTACTGAAATCACTGCCCTCTGGATCCAAATGGGAGCACGGCATCATGATGGCCGAGGGGGACCGTGTGAGGATTCATAGCCGCTGCTCCAACCCGGACGGCTCCGCCATTGTTGTCGTCGACATTATGCGGATCAAGGGGAATGAGACCAATTACTTTGATGCCCAGCCGGGGCTTGCTCATGTTCAGTTGAGTGAGCTTGCAGGTCTGGTTCGCATCTCTTGCAACAGAAACAGACAACAGTCGACTGTTCGGATACCTGGTCGAACCGTCTTCATCTAGATCGAATCATCGGGACGATGTAAAGTTCATTTAGACGCAACAAGAAACGCAATGTCGTATCAGCCCATCGAGAATTACGGAATCATCGGCAACATGCGAACTGTTGCCCTCGTAGGCATGAATGGTTCGATCGACTGGTACTGTTATCCTCACTTTGATTCGCCCAGCGTTTTTGGGGCGATTTTAGATGATAAGAAGGGGGGGCGGTTCCAAATTTCTGCTGGCCCTGACGGGGTGCGGCACAAACAGTCTTATTGGCCTTCCACCAATGTCTTAGTGACTCGATTCCTCCTCTCAGACGGAATTGTCGAACTCGAAGATTTCATGCCGGCTGGGTTGCCTTCCGACTCCCTTGAGTATCGTCACATTTACCGCCGCGTTCGCAGCGTTAGGGGAGCAGTGCGCATTTGGGTTGCGTGCCGTCCGGCTTTTGATTACGGACGGCAAGTTCACGAGACCGTGATTGAAACTAACGGGGCGAGATTCAAGTCAGACAGCTTGACCTTAGTTCTTTCAACGACCGTGCCGCTCACCGATGATGGGCGAGGTGGGGTGTCCGCCGAATTCGTGCTCACCGAGGGGGAATCGCAGACCTTCATTCTTGGCGAAAGCAGCGACGGGGACGGTGCTCCCACTCCGCCTTCAGAAGAAGGTGCTGAGCAACTGCTGGGGAGCACCGTGAAATTCTGGCATAACTGGCTCTCCGGCTGCACGTACCATGGGCGCTGGCGGGACCAAGTACACAGGTCAGCGTTGGCGTTAAAGCTTCTTACGTTTGAACCTACCGGGGCGATTATTGCTGCGCCAACCACGAGTTTGCCCGAGGTCATCGGAGGTGTTCGCAACTGGGATTATCGCTACACCTGGTTGCGCGATGCCGCCTTTACGGTCTATGCATTTCTGCGCATCGGTTTCCGAGACGAAGCGGCGGCCTTCTTGGGTTGGCTCGACGAATACGCGTCGAAGCACGCCCGCCGTAACGCGCCTAGTCCGGTGATGTTCACGATCGAGGGTGAGACTCAGATTCCCGAGCTGACTTTGGACCACTGGGAAGGGTACCGGGGATCCCGCCCGGTCCGAATCGGCAATTTGGCGATCTCGCAGTTTCAAGGAGACATCTATGGCGAACTAATGGACGCCCTGTATCTATCCAATAAGTATGTCAGCCCGACGCCATACGACATGTGGGTAAAGATCCGTAATCTTATGGAGTGGATCTGCGAGAACTGGCAGCTAGCGGATGCCGGCATTTGGGAGATGCGCAATCGGCAGGAGCATTTCGTCTTCTCGAAGGTCATGAACTGGGTAGCTCTTGATCGTGGCATCCGGCTCGCCGATAAGCGTGCTCTTCCAGCCGACCGCGCAAAGTGGATCCGTGAGAGGGACCACATCTACGAAGAAGTAATGACCCGGGGCTGGAACGAGAGGCGCAAATCATTTACACAGTTTTACGGTAGTGAGGACCTCGACGCCTCCCTCCTTATTATGCCGCTCGTCTTCTTCATGGCTCCGACCGATCCTCGGATGCTCAGCACCATTGACTCTATCCTGGAGAGCCCTAGTCAAGGGGGACTTGTCAGCGACAGTCTCGTGCATCGCTATCCGCCGCGTCAACGTATTGACGGACTCCCGGGCGAGGAAGGTACTTTTAACATGTGCTCCTTTTGGCTTGTGGAAGCGCTGACGCGCGCAGGCTTGGCGTATCCCGAAAGACTGGATCAAGCCAGATTGCTGTTTGAACGGGTGCTAGGCTATGCGAATCATCTTGGGCTTTACGCAGAGCAAATCGGGCCGCAGGGTGAAGCGTTGGGTAATTTCCCCCAGGCGTTTACTCATCTCGCATTGATCAGCGCCGCATTCAATCTGGACCGCATGTTGGGTAGCCAGGTTTGACCAGTGTCGCAACGCTCATCGAGATCACCGCGAAAGTGCTTTTCAGATCTGAACACCGATCGATGCTACTCGGGGCAAAACGTCACGCCAAAGCTCGCAGTGCTCCTTGTCGACCCTAGCGAGAGCAGGTTCGTAGTCGAGGTTTTTTGAGGGTGTGGCAGGGGTCGGCGGGTGACCGCCGCCCCTATGCCGATCAAGTCGGTTTCTAGGACGCCAAGCCCAGAGAATCCCTACACCGCGGCAGATGGCGTTCGCTTCGACGGGAAGTTTTGCGCGTGAATAGGAAGATTCCATGCCTCCTAATGTGGCAAGGAATCGTTCGAGATTCTTGATATGATCGCTGAGCCGGCTCCGAGGATAGGAACTCAAGCCGGGGCAGAGGCCTCGACGCAATGAATCGCACGGTTATCGCTTTGCTGTTTGCAGTTTGTTCGACAGCGCATCTCTGTTCGCAGATGGGCAATATGAACGCTCCGACATTTACGAAGGATGTCGCGCCGATCCTGCAGAAACATTGCCAAAGCTGCCACCGGCCGGGCGAGGCTGCCCCGTTCTCAATGCTCACCTACGAGGACACGCGGCCATGGACGGGAGCCATGAAGCTGGCCGTGAAGCAGAAACTGATGCCGCCCTGGTTTGCCGATCCTCAGGTTGGACATTTCGCGAATGACAGGTCGCTCTCTCAAAAAGATATCGACACAATTGTGGCGTGGGCGACCGCGGGCGCGCCCAAGGGCGATCCCAAAGACTTGCCTGCACCTGTGAACTTTGTGGAAGGATGGGGCATTCCCAAGCCGGACATGATTTTTCAGTTGCCCAAGGAATTCCCGGTGCCGGAATCGGGCATGGTCGAGTACCAATACGCTATTGTCCCAACTGGTTTCACCGAAGATAGGTGGGTCCAGGCCGTCGAAGTCCGCCCTACGGAGCGCTCCGTCGTTCACCACATCATCGCGTACGTTCGCGAACCCGGATCGAATTACTTCAAAGACCAAAAGCCGGAAGTTTTCTTCGAAGCTCCTCCGCCCAAGGCGGATGAGAACGTTGACACCAGCGCGCTGCCCAGCGATTTTCTGGTTGGATATGCTCCTGGCCAGCCCGCGGAAATCTTGCCGCTCGGAGAAGCCAAGTTGGTGAAGGCGGGATCCGACATCGTATTCGAGGTACACTACACGCCCAATGGAAAAGCGGTGATGGACCGAACCAAGCTGGGCCTGGTATTCGCCAAAGAACCGCCGAAGAAAAGAGTGCAGACGTTGTCGGCGGTCAATGGCACTTTCAAAATTCCTCCCGGCGATCCCAACTACCGAGTGGATGCTTCCTTTGAAATTCGCAAGGAGGTGATCCTGGCCTCGATTCATCCTCACATGCACGCCAGGGGAAAGGATTTTGAATATCGCATCGTGTTTCCGGGCGGGGAGACGCGGACGATCCTGCGCGTGCCGCAATACAACTGGCACTGGCAGCTTTGGTACAACCTCGACAAACCGATTGTGCTGCCTCCTGGGACCCGAATTGAATGCACAGCGCATTTCGACAACTCGCAGAACAATCCGGAGAACCCAGACCCCACAAAGACTGTGATCTGGGGGCAGCAGAGCTGGGACGAGATGATGGTTGGCTTCTTCAACCTGGTTTACGATCCGCGGATCTCTCCCAAAGACTTGCTGCCGGAAAAGAAAGTTGTTGCGAACAGCAAGGCTTCAATCGCGGATCATTGACGCCGAAGGCTGAACACCCGGGACCAATATGAACATTGCTCCTCGCGCCCTGATCATCCTCACGGTGCTCTCTGCTTTCTCTGCGGCCCAGTCTGTTACCCCACAAAAGAAGCACCTCCTGGTCATCGGAGAAGAAAAGGGATACCGGCACGACTCCGTCTCGCATGCTATGGCGACGATCGAGCGACTGGGTCGGCAAACCGGACTGTGGGACACCACACTTCGCACCGACACTGAAGTGCTAACCAAGAAGAAGCTGGAATACAACGCAAAAAACTTGAACGATTTCGACGCCGTACTTTTCTTTACCGGGGGCGACCTCGAGATGGATGCCCAACAGAAGGCCGATTTCCTGTCGTTCATCCACGACGATGGCAAGGGATTCATTGGCGTGCACAGCGCTGCCATCACTTTCGTTGACTGGCCAGAATATGTGGAAATGCTTGGCGGGACTTACGACGAGCACCCCTGGGTTACTTTCGATGCGCCTATCCTCGTGGAAGACCCGGGCTTTCCTGGCATGCAACAATTCCCGCATTCTTTTACGTTGCGCGACGAGATTTACCAGATGAAAGACTACTCCCGCGACAAGGTGCGAGTCCTAATGCGGCTCGATGTCAGGAAGCTCGACATGAAGAACAAAAATGTCCATCGCAACGACGGCGATTTTGCTGTTACTTGGGCAAAGATGTATGGCAAGGGGCGCGTCTACTACACGACATTAGGGCACGTCGACGCGAACTGGGACAAGCCGGAGTTCCAACAAATCTTTACCGAGGCCATCAAATGGGTGATGGGGTTGGAAAATGCAGACCTGACATCCCGCCCGCTGCCCTCAAACTAGCCTGGCTAAAAGCAAGACAGTGAGGGGTACATGATTCGTGAAGATGCGATCACGAGAAGAAGCTTTGTGAAGACGGTGGCCGGCGGCCTGGCTGCAACCTCACTCCCCTTGCGCGCCGCGGCGAAGCTGAACGTTGGCATTGGCACCTATAGCTATCACAATCTCTCGATGGATGAAATGATTGTTCAGCTGAGTGCGCTGCGAGTTGAGGAAATCGAAATGTCGCGCGGTGAGTTCATGCTGATGAACCACCCCACCGAGGAACTGTTCCGTTCGGCTCGAACCAAACTTGACCGGGCGGGAATCCGCTGCGTGTCCTACTACACGGCAACCATCAAAGAAGATCAGGATTTAGAAAACGCTGTGCGGTTTGCCAGGCTGCTGGGCAGCAGTAATGTCACAGGCGATGCTACTGGCAGCATCCTGAATCGAATCGATCGGCGCTTTACGCAGGAACAGTTGACCTTCGGAATCCACAATCATTACTTCAAGGGCGAGAAGTTCGCCTACCAGAGTCCGGAGGATGTGCTGAGCGCTCTCGCGGGACTTTCCAAAACTGTCGGCGCCACAGCCGATGTGGGACATTTTGCATCTTGTGGCCATGATCCCGTCGACGCCGTGCACAAATTGGGACCTCGTCTGATACTGGTGCACCTCAAAGATATTCAGGCCGTGGACGGCGAAGTGAACGTGCTGCTTGGAACAGGAATTTCTAAAATTTCTGCGGTCATGCAGGAACTGCACCGGCAGAAGTTTGCAGGATTGGTGGCTGTGGAATACGAAAAAGAGGGCGACGTGAACGACGATATGCGGCAAGACATGGGATTTGCACGCCAACTCGCCTAGCGGCCAGATATAGGGGACAAAAGCAAATGTGGAGAGTTGTTCTATTCTTATTGATTTCTCTAAGCGCCTGGACACAAGACGCGCATCCGATCCTCGCACTTGGTTCGCCCGCGCCTAACTTCGAACTACCCGGCGTGGATGGAAAGACGCACAAGCTCAGCGATTATGCGGCGACTCCAATTCTGGTTGTGGTCTTCACCTGTAATCATTGCCCGATCGCGCAGATGTATGAAGAGCGTATCGGTAGGCTGGCCGCGGACTACAAGGACCGGAGCGTAGCCGTGGTGGCGATTCAGCCCAACGATCCGAAGGCGATCCGGATCGATGAACTGGACTCCTCGGATATCAGCGACAGCCTGGCCGAGATGAAAATCCGCGCCGAATACAAGCATCTGCAATATCCCTATCTTTACGATGGCGACACGCAAACGGTGACCAGGGCGTATGGTCCGCAGGCAACGCCGCACGCCTTTATCTTTGATCAGGAACGTCGTCTGCGCTACGAAGGCCGCCTTGACAACAGCTACCGAATAGAGCTGGTGAAGACGCAAGATGCGCGCAATGCAATCGACGCGATACTGGCGCATCAGGAAGTCGCTGTGAAACACACAGGAGTTTTCGGTTGCTCGACAAAGTGGCAGGAGAAAGCGTCTTCGCGGATCGAGGGCTTGCGGAAGATTGAGGCGCAGCCCGTGCAACTGGAGATGGCGACTGCCGCCGACTTGAAGGCGCTGCGCGCCAATCCCAGCAAACAAATGCTCCTGGTTAGTTTTTGGGCGACCTGGTGCGGTTCGTGCATAGCCGAGTTTGCCGATCTCGAAGACACTTACCGGATGTACAGCGTCCGCGATCTGGGACTCGTCACGGTATCGACCAACATGCCTGACGAGACAAATACCGTCATGAAATTGCTAGAGAAGATGCACGCCACCAGCCGCAATCTGCTTTTTGCTTCGAACGACACTGCATCGCTGCAGGAGGCATTCGATCCCACGTGGGAGTCAGCCGTGCCTTATACCGTATTGCTGGCTCCTGGCGGGAAGGTGCTTTACCAGAAGCAGGGATCTGTCGACATTCTAGAACTGCGCCGGAAGATTCTTGCCTACCTGGATTCTGACTATATCGGGTTCAACAAGTATTGGTCGGGCGAGTAGCGATTTGCAAGCGCCTGAATCTTCTTGGTGATCCCATCATGCAAAACAGCGGAATTCAGCGTGCGTTGGGCCAAGGACCTGCCGTGTGGCGTATCGTTTGCCTTGGCGCAGCATCAAGTGTCGAGATGAAGCAGCCATGCGATGAAGCAATAATCCGAGCCGGAGCAAGAGTTCCTGATCTCGGCGACGTTGCTGCGGCCGAGTAATCCCAGTGGTAGACTGCTGCCATGCCCTCCAAGAGAAAAAAGGCGAAGAAAAAAACGGCTCTGAGCGAGAAACTGTAACGCCCCCTGATGGAATGGGGGTTTTTGATTCTTGGGGATTCTGGATACACTCGGCAGGATGAGAGAGGCGGACTGGAGCAAGGTACTGGGATGGCCGGGG
>Ga0209580_10000408_pt1 | contig 24621 bp, 23 predicted proteins | sample Coa_R1_5_FD_187153 | JGI IMG/M metagenome (GOLD analysis project Ga0209580, IMG submission 187153) | Surface soil microbial communities from Centralia Pennsylvania, which are recovering from an underground coalmine fire - Coalmine... | ecosystem: Environmental > Terrestrial > Soil >... | reverse complement strand
GAGCAGGCCCAGGCCGGTTCGGTGCAAAACCCTCCCGAATCGCCAGCCGGGCCAACCAAAGCCGGGAAGCCGGTTTCTCCATCAACCAACGCAGCTCCGCAAGCCCCGCCCGCTGCACCAGCGCCCAGGAAATCGTCGAGCGACCTGAGCGTTGCCAACCTGGGGATCAATGACGGCCAGGTGGCCATCACTGACTTTCAGAAGCACCAGTCGCGCGCTGTCTATGACCACATTGATTTGAGCGTGGGCGATTTTGCTCCCAATCAGGAATTCACGCTAAAAGTGGCGGCCCACCTCCCCGGCCAGGGCAAGCAGACCGTCTCCCTGAACGGCAAGGGGGGACCAATCCGGCAGGCTGATTTGCTGAATACTAATTTCGATGGCACATTAAAGCTGGACCAGGTTTCGATTGCCGGGGTGAAAAAATTCCTGAACTCGCAGGCGCTGAACGGAATTGAAGCGCAGGTTTCCGGCGATGCCAAAGTCAGGAATGCCGATGGCAAGCTGGCATCTAGCGGGACCATCCGGCTCGATGATGCGAACATCCACAACGTCAACGTGGGATATCCAATCACGCTGGATTACGATGTTGCCGATGACCTGAAGGCTGATCTGGTCCAGATCCATCGTGGAAATATAAAATTAGGATCAACTCCGATTACTGTCGCGGGAACCCTGGACAGCAAACCCACGCCCGCGCAAATAGACCTGAAACTTACGGCCGCCAATGCTTCCATCGGCGATGCGGCACGTCTGGCATCGGCTTTCGGTGTTGGGTTTGGCAAGGAAATGGTGGTAAACGGCAACATCAACGCTGATATTCAAGCTAAGGGCGAGGCGACCAAGCCCAGCATGAATGGGCAGCTTTCGGCGCGCGACCTGGACATCAGCGGTAAAGACCTGCCGCAACCGGTAAAGATCAACGCCATCGAACTGGCGCTGGCCCCGGACACGATCCGCTCCAACGACTTTACCGCATCTACCGGTTCGACCAGCGTGACCCTGAGGGTAGCACTGGCGCACTATACCTCTGCCAATAGCTCGATTGACGCCTCTTTGCGCGCTGCCAACGCCCAGGTGGGTGAACTGCTCAATATTGCCAAAGCCTACGGTGTTTCAGCCGTCGAGGGGATGTCCGGCGACGGTCTGTTAAGCCTGGATGTTCACGCCCAGGGTCCGACAAAAGATCCGAACGCCATGAGCTTCAGCGGCAATGGCAAATTACAGAATGCTTCATTGAAGCTTCCATCGCTGACCAAGCCGGTCCAGATTCGCAACACCGACATTAACTTCAGCCAGAACGCGGCAAACCTGCAGAACGTTGCAGCTTCCCTGGGCCAGACGAATGCAACCGGTTCGCTCACGCTCAAGAATTTTGCCGCCCCGCAGGTGCAATTCACTCTGAATGCCGACAAAGTCAACGTGACCGAATTGCAGCAGATCATGAATGCCACGCCGGCGGCCCCCAGGCGCGCGGACGCAAGCAAAGATTTCTGGAGCCTGGTTCCTGCGGCCAATGCACAAACAGCGAATGCCCGAACGGCGAATGCCCAAACGGCGAATGTCACCACCGCAAAGCCCGCTGAGCCGGGTATGCTGAACAAGATGACCGGTGGCGGAACGGTGACGATCGGAACCGTACAGTACGATGAACTGGTCCTTAACAATGTCCGTTCCAATGTTTCCTTGAACCACGGCGTGATCCAATTGAACCCGCTGACCTCGCAACTCTATGGAGGCCAGGAGAATGGGTCCATCTCCATTGATATGCGTCCCGCGCAGCCGGTTTATAACGTGAATCTCAAGACCAGCAAGGTAGACGCAAACAAGCTGGTCTCCGCCGTGTCTTCTATCAAGCAAATGATCTACGGCCTGCTGGACTCGAATGTGAATGCCACGTTCAGCTCCACCAACGCGGATGCAATTGCGCGCGGGCTGAATGGCACGCTGGGGCTGAATCTCACAAATGGAAAGTTGGCCAACCTTGATCTGTTGCACGAGCTGGCAAGCGTAGGAAAATTTGTTGGACAGTTGCCCAGCGCGCCCAAGGGGTTTACCAATCTGGCACAGCTCTCCGGGAACTTTGATGTGAAAAACGGTGTGGCCCAGACCAACAACCTGAAGGCCGTAATAGACGGTGGAACTCTGGCCGCTAAGGGTCTGGTGAATCTTGCCGACCAATCTTTGAATTTGCATGTAACGGCCGTGTTGAGCAAGGTGATGAGCCGGCAAGTGGGAGGCACACAGATTGGCGGATTCATGAACACCGCGCTGGCCAACAATCAAGGAGAATTGGTAATTCCGGCCATAGTTACCGGAACATTCCAGCACCCGCAGGTGACGCCGGACTTGCAGGAGCTGGCGCAGATGAAAGTGCAGAACCTCTTGCCTACCAGCAAGGATCCCGGTGCCCTGACGAGCGGCATAGTGGGCGCGATTACGGGCAAGAACCAGGGAAAGGGAGGGGTAGTGGGAGGAATTCTGAATGGCTTGAGCGGCCAGCAACAACAACAGCAGCAGGCCAACCCTGCTGCCGGCAACAACAACGGCCAGCAGCAACCGCCATCGGACCAGAACCCGCTGGGTAATGCGCTGGGGAAGATTTTGGGGAACAAGAAGCAGCAGCAACAACAGCCGCAGCAGCCGCCTAAATGAAGGCCGGGTTCATCGGCGGGTGGTGATGGTCAGACGCTAAAGCGTTTTTACAAATGTCATAGACTGACCACCTGGAGCAGTTCCAGAATTGCTATAACCCGCATTCAAAATGCGTGCCGTGGGCTGAGAACGTGAGCCAAAAATCGCGAAGATTGTAAACACTCTGACCGTGTGATTATTGCAGGATGCTAGAACTAAGCCCGTCCACTTCGTCCAGTCAGTCCACTTCGTCTACCATTTTCTTTGCTCGGTTAAGGGCCAATCAGTGAATTCAAAATTCACGCGGTCAAAGCACTAGCAGTGACCATGCAGCATCACGGAGTTCTCCCCACCACGATTTTGAATCTCACCGTGCCGAGATTGCTATTCGTCCTTCAACCCAAAATGTTCGCGGCTGAATGCTGACTTCTGACTGCTGATCTGACCATGATCATCCTGTTTAAAAAACGCTTGAGCATCATCTACGAATGACCCCATCCTCCTCCACCTGGTGACTCCACTCTGATGTGGTCGCCTTTTTTCAGGCGGACACTTGTCTTGCCGGGCAGGGATTCGCGCCTGCCATCGGCATGAACCACTTCCGTCTTTCCGGCGGAGCCATCGCTGCCGCCATTCAGGCCGTAGGGGCCGCGACTGCGGCGGTCTGCCAGAAGAGTAACTTCCGCATCCGTGAGCAATTCGATCTCGCGGATAATTCCGTTGCCTCCCTGATATCGTCCGGCGCCACCGCTGCCTTGACGCAGCGAATATCTGGTGACCCGCAAGGGATAGGCATATTCCAGCGCTTCGGCTGGAGTGTTCAGGGAATTTGTCATGTGCGTATGCACGCCGCTTACACCGGGCCTGTCAGGACGGGCGCCCATTCCCCCGGCAATGGTTTCGTAATAAGCAAAGGGCTCGCCGGTACGCGGATCGGTCCCTCCAATGGTCAAATTATTCATGGTGCCGGAGGATCCAGCGGGCACGCGATCCGGCACAGCGTGGGCCAGGGCGCGCAGCAGGACATCCACAATGCGCTGTGATGTCTCCACGTTACCGCCCGCCACCGCCGCCGGCGGTCGCGCATTGACTACCGTGCCCGGCGGCGCAATCAGCCGCACCGGACGCATCAGCCCGGAAGTCGCGGGAACGTCTTCCGCCAGCAGGCAGCGGAAGACATAAAAACAGGCGGAGTAGGTGATCGCATCCACGGCATTGATGCTCCCGGCCACCTGGGGCGAGCTGCCGGTGAAATCAACCGTGACCAGCGGTTTGTTGCCAGAAGCTTTCTGGAAGCTCAAAGTCACGGCAATGCGGACGGGACCGGAGCCTGCGCCATCATCATCAAGAAAATCTTCTGCCGCATAGCGCCCTGGAGGCACCCGGGCAAGGAAAGCGCGCATGATCTTCTCTGAGTAGTCCTGCAATTCCCGCATTACGCGCTGCACCCGAGACATGCCGTACCGGTCCACGATTTCAAGCAGCCGGACCGCTCCGGTGTGGCAGGCTGCAATCTGGGCGTTCAGATCTCCCTCGCGCTCTTCCGGAGTGCGGACGTTGTTCAGCAGCAGGCGCAGCACGTCCTGCTGGGGCCTGCCTGCCTGCAACAGTTTGATAGGAGGGATGCGCACGCCTTCCTGGTAGATTTCGCGGCAGATTCCCATGGATCCGGCAAAGGTCCCGCCCACATCGGCATGGTGGGCGCGTGATGCCACGTAAAACGCCGGCGCGCGGGATTTCTTGCTCTTGAGGAAGACCGGCGCGACCAGAGTGATGTCCGGTAAATGGGTGCCGCCGCAAAAAGGATCATTGAGGATAGCGACGTCACCGGAATTCAATTGCAATGTATCGACTGCGGCCCGCACGGACATAGGCATGGATCCCAGGTGCACCGGCATGTGATCGCCCATGGCCAGGACTTCTCCCTCCCCATCGAAGACCGCGCAGGAGTAATCACGGCGCTCTTTGATGTTAGGAGAGAAGGCGGTGCGCCTGAGAGCGGCGCCCATCTCTTCAGCAATCGAGTGAAAGATGTTTTTGAAAATTTCGAGTTCAACGGGGTCGCGCATAGAGTCGGTTTGTAGTTTATCCCGATCTCATCCTCGCAAAAAGAGTAGAACCTGCATGCCCTCAGTCTATGAAAAATTTGCAGTTGGGTCTCAATTTTGACAATTAGGGCGATGTTGGCAATTCTGCAACACCCGCCGAATCACAGCCTATTCAATCCGGTTGCAGGGCTGCTCCTCAGCCTGCGTCCTTTGCGTTCCAGATGTAGAGAAACTCCGAGTCGGCCGCGGTGGCCGTCACAATCTTTGCCTTTCGCGAAGCCCGATTCAATGCCGAGCGGATTTTTTCTTTGGCGTCTATCTCCTTCAAAGGAACCTTGAGCGCAGCGCCGTCTTTAAGCTCGGCCAGTTGCTCCAGGATGTCTTTCACGATTTGCCTGTGCTTGCCATTGCGGCCACGGGGAACATCGGCTTGCAATACCGTTGAAAAATTGCGCTTCTTGGTGCTGGACATCATTTCTCCGTTATATAAACGTATTGTTAACCTATCGAAATAGTACCGCTAAACTTAGATGCCTGAAAAACCGAAACTCCACTAAAATATATAACTTATATAAATCTCGTAATTTCAATAGCTTACAACGGACTAAACAGCGACTAAGCCCTGTTGTAAAGAGTCTCCCCGTATCCATCTGGGGCTGCTACGCTTTCTATTGGAGGAGTTGTGATGCCAACTACGTGCAGATCGAAAATCAAGTTTGAGCAGATATCGCTGAAAGAGCTGCAAGAGCGTATTCAGTTCCAGCAGACCCAGCCTGAACCCAGGCGGCCATTGCGGGCCACGGAAAAATGCGAGCCTTATTCCGTTCACCCGAAGGCCATTCAGAAAACCCCGTATTCCTTGTAGGGCCGCAAGACGCCAAAGCAGCTCTTTTCCGGTAACCAGCAACTAAAAAATTGTGACTCTCAGCTCAATCCTGAGGGCGAAAGCCGAAGGATGCCATAGACATCCACCTAGATCGCGGGTCCGGTCCCCTGGTTCTCAAATATCTGGTTCTCAAATATCCGGAGTCTGCGTTGAATCGAGGCACATCCATGAGTGGCAAAACCTCTCCCAACCCTGCTGACGCCCCCCAAGAGTATATTGATTTCTCTGATCACAAGCACTCGGTACAGTTTTATACCGATGACAGCTTTCTGCTGGACGCTCTGAGCCGTTTCATCGGCTCGGCAATTGGCGCCGGCATCGTAATCGCCACCGAAGACCACCGGACAGAGCTCGCTCAACGGCTCGTAGCGCGTGGATTGGACGTCACCAAGGCTGTCGAGCAGGGCCGCTATGTCGCTTTGGACGCCTCGGCTACTTTGTCGCAATTCATGGTGGACGGATGGCCCGATGAAAAGCGCTTTGTCGAACTCATCGGCGGCGTAATTCTGCGGGCCAAGATTGCAGCCGGGAAAGAACACGGACGTGCCGCTCTCTTTGGAGAAATGGTGTCCGTGCTGTGGCAGGAAGGCAAGCCGGATGCGGCGCTCAGATTGGAGCAGCTCTGGAACCAGATTGCCCAATCCCATGCCTTTTCCCTGGTTTGTGGCTATCCGTTGAGCAAGTTTTATCTTGAGGGGCATGGCGAGGCTTTCCAGAAGATTTGCGATGAACATTCTGCCGTTCTCCCGGCGGAGAGCTACGCGCTCGCATCTGAGGATGAACGCCGGCGTCTGATTGCGCAATGGCAGCAGAAGACACTCGCCCTTGAAGCCGAAATCGCACAACGACGCCAGGCCGAGCAGGTGGCTTCCCGTCTGGCCTCCATTGTCGAATGGTCCGAAGACGCCATTGCCAGCAAAGATCTCAACGGCATCCTCACCAGTTGGAATGCCAGCGCGGAAAGGATGTTCGGCTATAAGGCAGCCGAGATCATCGGGAAATCCGTCACCACCATTATCCCCCCCGAGTTGCGGAAAGACGAAGATATGATCCTGGGCAAGATCAAGAAGGGAGAACGCATCGAGCATTTTGAAACTGTGCGGGTCGCCAAAGACGGACGGCGCTTGGATGTTTCCTTGACCATTTCGCCGCTCAAAGATGAGAACGGAAAAATCATTGGCGCCGCCAAAATCGCTCGTGACATCACAGAACGCAAGCGCACTCAGGAAGCATTGCGCCAGGCGGAGAAGCTGGCAGCAACCGGACAGTTGGCGGCGAGCATAGCCCATGAAATCAACAACCCCTTGCAGGCTCTGACCAATCTCCTGGCGCTGGTCGCATACAAGTCTTCTCTCGACAGCAACACGCGCGAGTTGGTGGCAATGGCGGAAGCGGAATTGGGCCGCATGTCCCATATCGTCCGCCAGATGCTTTCTTTCTACCGTGAATCGCTGACGCCCGCGTCCGTCAAAATCACTGAAGTGATGGAGGACGTTCTCGAGCTTTTCGTCATGCGCATGCACGCCAATGAGATTCGCGTTGAGCGCCGTTACCAATTTACTGGCGAGATCCAGGGGTTCCGGGGTGAACTCCAGCAGCTTTTTGCCAACCTTATCAGCAACGCCATTGAAGCCATTGGGGAAAAAGGGCAGCTCCAGATTCACATTGCTCCGGTGCGTGAGTCGGCATTTCCGGAGCGAGAGGGCGTCAGGGTGCTCATTTCCGACAGCGGGAGAGGAATCAAGCCTGACGCGCGCGAGCACATCTTCAAACCCTTCTTCACTACCAAGCCGGAGAAAGGAACAGGACTCGGCCTGTGGGTGGTCAAGACAGTGGTTTCCAGGCATGAAGGCTCAATTCGGATGAGGAGCAGCACGGCTCCGGGGCGTACCGGGACTCTGTTCTCGGTTTTTCTTCCACTGAAATTGGCGGGGTGCGAACTGGGCACGGATGCAATGACAGACAACCAGAGTGCTACTTGAACGGCGATTACGAGAACTCTCGTTGCGTCCCGGTGAATTATTCGTTTTCCTGGCTTGGGTCCCAGGTAAGTGAGGCGCCGGAGCCTTCCTGGACCGTGCCCGAGAGGCCGTCTTCAAGAGCGTCCGGGTCGCCGCCTGCAAGCTCGATTTTGCGGCGCTGAACTTCGCGAATCTGCTTCAGAACTTCCGCTTCCATTTCCAGGTACTGTTCTTCTGTTATCTCTCCGCTGTCGAGCTGTACCTGAAGCAGCAGAAGCTGCTCCTTCAGCGGCGTGTCATCCGTCCATTGCTCTTCCGCCACCTTCAGCAGCGTGCGCATGATGAAATTCCATCCACTGAACGGGGCGAGCAGAAGATCGTCAATCAGCAGCATCAGCTTGAACCGCCTCTCTCCAGTTTAAGGCGGATGTTCACGAAGTTGTAGGGTGGCCAGGGCCCGGTATATTTAAAGTTCACCCGATCGCCAAATTTTTGCGCCACTTTGTTCACGGCAGCATCGAACTCAGGCTCGCGCTCCTTCTGAATGAGAAAGGCAGCATTCAGGATCATCTTGTCGCCGATCGGTTTGTTGTCACGCGATGCCACGCACACGCTGCGCAGGCCGTCATAAATTTCACGCACATAGTTGGCGGCCAGTTCTGCCAGGGCCTTATCAATCATCCGGCCAAGCTGCATGCGGGCGAAATAGGTGGATTGCAGGTGCTTGCGGGTAAGCTCCAGATGAAAGCGATGGATCTCATCGTGTTCGCGCTTGAGTTCTTCGATGATGCGGTCGCGGTCCCAGGTGACTCTCAACCCGAACTCCAGTTTTCCGGTCATCTGTTTGAGCACGTCTTTGAGCGACGCATAAATACTTTTCAGGACTTCACGGATGTCATCGTCCGTCCGGAAAACAGTGCCAAAACTCATGGGGATGATGGTGTAATTCTTCATCACCGATTCAATGACATGCTCGTGCGCCAGGGCGTTGTCACGCGTTGGGTCAAATATGAAAACCGGAGTACGGCTGACGACAGCGGCAATGTCTCCATGATGGACGGTGTAAACGTCCTCGCTCACTCCGCCAATGCTGCTGCGGCCGAAGGCAACCGGCGGCCTGGATTCAATGACCCCATAGACATAGCGGCCTTCCTGCTGCTGCGGGCGCGGCGGGGCTTCACTCTTTGACGGGACCGGCGGGGGCACGACGTCGAGCAGCACTGTCCCTCTGCCCTCTGTTTTTGGCGGCGCCTTGCGGTTTGGCGTCTTCCTCTCCGATAATTTCCTGCTTGGACTCATGGTCTCTCCTCAGCATGTTGGAGGTTGTCGCCAGAAATTCGTCTATCTCAATAGGCTTGAACATGACCCTGATATTTTTCACCTGGGCTTCGTCAGCCGTTTCCAGAGTGGCATAGCCAGTCAGGAGGGCGGCCGGTAGCTCAGGGTCACGCTTTCTGGCGGCGGTTATCACTTCAAAGCCGGTATGTTGTTCCTCCAGCGAATAATCGCACAAAACAGCATGAAAACTCTCTCTCTCAACTGCCTCAATTGCTTCGCGTGAGGTGCTGCATGCCGTGACCGCATATCCCTGCTGTTCCAGTATCAGGCGGTAAGTCAGCAGTACGGATGCTTCGTCATCCACCACCAGGATGCGGTATTTACCGGCGTCGTTCACAGTTTTACAACAGGCAAATCAATCTTGAAGACTGTACCTTTGCCCAGTTTGCTCTTCACGGAGAGCTTGCCTCCGTGGTTCTGAATAATTCCTTTGACAATCCATAATCCCAGGCCTGTGCCCTTTTCACCTTTGGTCGTAACAAAGGGTTCGAATATGGAGCGAATCATCTCCCGCGGAATTCCCGTGCCCGTATCGGCAATGATGATGCGCACCCAGCCATGCAGGCCGTCCGGGTTAGGAATATGCTTGGCGTGTATGATCAATTTGCCTCCGTTGGGCATGGCATCCTTGGCATTGATCACCAGGTTGGAAAGCACCTGGCGGATCTGGTCTGCGGCAATCACCGCATCCGGCAAGACACCCAGGTTGCTTTCCACTTCCACATTGGAGCGCTGGAGCTGTCGGTTCAGCAGCAACAGCGTGTCCTCAATGATTACATTCACGCTGACCGGCTTGACTTGTTCCGTGTTGCGATACAGACCCAGCATCTGGCGGACAATGCGCGCCACGCGCTCCGTTTCTGATTTCAGGATGTTGTAGACGGGCGCGGAGCTTTCCGGCATGGAGCCGGCCAGAAGATAGATGGCATTCTTGATCGCCTCCATGGGGTTGTTGACCTCATGGGCGATGGTGGCCGCCAGTCGCCCCGTTGCGGCAAATTTCTCGATTTCCAGCATGCGGCGTTCGACTTTGAGCTGTTCCACCCTGCGTACTGCCGTCAAATCACGCAATACGGTAACGGTGTAGGAGACCTGCCCGAACTCGTCAAAAATCTTGCCGGAGCGCGCGTCATACTCAATTTCTTGATGCATGGCCGGGTTATAGAGCCTGACGGGGGCGTTTTCGCGGTCCGCAAACGAGTAGGTAAAGTTGCTGATGTAGGCGGCAAGCTGGGTCTGGTTCTTGAATTGGACCGCATCGCGCGGCACATCAAAAGCGGCGCCGAATAACTCCTGGGCCAGCGGGTCTACCAGCACGATTTTTGCTTCTCTGTCGCAGACCACGATGGGATCGCCCACGTTCTCAATGATCAGGTTCAGGCGATCGCGGTCCTGGCGCACAACCTCTTCGGCTTCGCGCAGCTTATCGTAGTTGCTGCGCAACTCCTGGTCAGCGCGGCGCAGGTCGGTTACGTCGCGCATCACGGTCACAGTGCCGATCTGAATGCCGTCCGGCCCGTAGGTGGGCGCGGATACGGCTTCGAATAGCATCTCCTCGCCTTCGATGGCGTCTACCAGCGTGAGGTCGCGATGGGAGTCTGAGCCGGACACCAGCATGGAAGAAAGCGCCGCGGAGAACAACAGGTTGTTCAGCTCTACCGCGCGCACCAGGCCTTCCGTCATCTCGTCCGGAACCCTGAAGAAGCGCTCCGCTGCTTTGTTCTGCATGATCACGCGATGCTGCGTGTCCGTCAGGATCACCGGATCGGCCATGCTCTGCATGACCGTGCCCATCTGCGCAATGGTGATCTCCATATCGCGCATGCGGTTGTAGTAGTGCTCCACCTTGAACAGGCGCGAGAGATAGCGATTGGCAAGTTCGATCAGCTCTCCCAATTCTGCAATGGTTTGCGCGGGAACCTGCCGCGGTACTTCCACCACCACAGCGGCTGCATAGGCACGCATTTCACAAGTGGAGCAGACCTGCTCTTCAATGCGTATCTTCTTTTCGCGATTGAAGTTCTGCACTGCCAGGCAGATCGCGGTGCGCATGCGGTCTGCTTCCCAGCAAAGATTCCGATTGGAATAGAGAATGGGGTGAACGTAGATGGGCCGGTTGTGAAGATTGGACTTGGTCAATACAGCGGGCCGGGCGGTGTGGAGTACGGTCACCAACTGGTGGTCGGACGTCCATAGAGCAGTGGCGAACTTCTCCAACTGTTGCCGCGGCCACTTCAGGGCCGCCGCGGGAGTGATGTCTCCGCTGTCAAAGTTGACGTCTACGGCCATGGCCCGGGGAAAACCGAGAGCAATGATTTCCTCCAACAGCAGGGGAAAAATCTCTTCTGAACGCTCCGCCTCAAGCAGACGAAGGACAGCAGGGCGACGCTGCCTGTTTCCCCGCCGCCCATTGATTTGTTCCGGCTGAAACCGCAGCTCCGCGGTAGCCATACGCTTCACCTAATGCCCTCACCTGCGCCGGCGAACTGGCCGCGGTGGTACTGTCTCCGGCTCTTCTTCTTCCGTTGTCCCTTCAGCCAACTGCGGCCGGGATACCAGGCCGGTGAGACCGACAGCGTCAGCATACTTCAAGTACGTGTCAATGGATGCGACCACAACGCGGGCTTCCACCGTAATCAGGTCTATTCCAACCAGAGAGATTCGGACCCAAGCGTCAATTACGATGCCTTTGTCTAATACCCGGTCCAATACGTCAATAAGACTTGAACCACCGGATACTCGTTCAACGGCCATTGCGGGCCTCCTTCGTAAGAGTCAACACTATTTCGCCTTTGGGCGACGTGCGTTTGCACCTCTCCGTGGTTGAGTCTTGGCGTGCGGCGGCGGGCCGGGGAGGGCGACCCTTCTTCCGGCAGACTCAGGCAACGAAGCGGTTAAATTCGGATCATACTTCCACCAGTTCAACCCGATCTGCTCCGCTTTGTCCACAGAGCAGACCAGCAACCGGATGCGGATGGTCAATAACTCCACATTGGCCAGAGAAATACGAATGTCGCCGGCAATCACCAGCCCCTTGTCCAGTACGCGGTCGAGAATGTCAACAAGGTTGGTTGTCCCGGAAACAGTTGGAACTCTTTGCATTGTTATCTCAGGAAAACAAACTAGAGAGGATCGCCCTTGGGGGTGGAAACTCAGCGCGACCCACGTCACGCATCCTAACTATCACCCAGCACAACTGTCAACCCTTCACTGACCAATTAAGTGCGCCGGTTTGTTCAACTTACAATGTGGGGGATTACGGACCCACTGCATCAGATGCAAGCTGCCGCTGCTGAGTTGCCGGGTGCTATGAAAATTTTTCTCGCCTGTGTTGTTTTTCCATCCTCATGGTCAGCCGCCGGAATCGGGCTTTTAGCGGTGAATCTTGAGGAAAATCGTCGGCCATGCAAGGCAGCTTGGGAAATCCTGGGATTCCTGCTGCGCTTTCGCGATAAACTCCATAACTCTTACTTGTCCAGAAGATTGCCCAGCGGGCCTAGTTCTAGGTTAAGGTCTTGCGGGCGAAGGCCGAAAGCTGCCGCGATTTCATTGATTTTGGATTCCAGCTTCATCAACGCCTGCCCCATCTCCTCGATCTTGGCTTCGTCCAGGGAACCGCCTTCCATGCGGCGGATGGCCTGTCTTTCGAGCAGCCTGCGAAGCAGTTCGATCAGGCTTAAAACCAGCCTGGCCAGGCCTTGCTCAATGTTTTCCGGCGAACAGTCAATACGATCGATGGCGCCTGCTCCCGCCGCCTTCAATTCCCGGTTCAGGTCGGAAACCGCATTGGCAATCTCTTCCGGCGAGATCTTGCGGACTCCGGTCATCTCTGTCCTGCGATCTGCGGCATCTTGACGGAGTCACTCAGGAATTCAGCCGCCGGCCAGGGACCGCTCAGGCGGCGGGCGAACCGCTCAGGCACAGGAAGCTCTTGAACGATAGAGCGGAATATCTTTTCATGCCCGCGCTCCACCAGCACAAAAATGCGCCCGCCATTCTTTGATTCTTTAACGCGAATCTCTTTGCTGATGCCCTGCAATGCGGTGCCGATGCTTTGCACCAGTTCTTCTGCCTGTTGTAGAAGATCTGCCTTCCTTTGCAGATACTCTTTCCCGGAAGGCTTCTGTTCGGCTCGGGGCGCAAAGTACAGCACGCATTCCATCTGTACCACATTTTGCAGGCGCTGCAGGTCCGCGACAAAACCCGCATGATGAGCGGAAAGAAAGTCAGCAAGGGCCTGAAGGTCGTCAAACACAGAAAGCAGACGGAATGGCGCCACGGCTCCCTGACCGAACATATGGCTGACCACCCGGTGGAACTCCACTGCATTGCGCTGGAGTGCGGGGTAATCAAACGGCCATTCGACCTGCGAATAAAGCACGCCCAGCTCTCCGTGAGTGATTTCCTGCAGGGCCGCCCCATTTACGCCTGAAGAAGGCAGGGAAGTCCCGGGATGACGCAGGTACGCACAATAAGCGAGGACCTTGTTCATCGCAGCTTTCCTTTGGTCTGGTCGGCGGCAAGAGTTCTAAGCGCAGTCTCCACCGAGGTGAGGACCACATTCAATCCAACATAGACCAGGTCCACTCCAGCCAGGGAGAGGACCAGCGAGCCATGAATAACCACGCCTGCATTGAGCACATGATCGAGGATATCCAGAAGAGAGATATCTTCCTCGGAGGTCCCAGTGAGAGCTGCGGCTTCAAAATCATTCGGCATCGGATACGAAAGAATACGGGGGCCAGGGCCCATTCACTTCGATGCGGCGCGCCCCGCTCCATTTCTTCACAAAATCCTGCAAGGCCTTGTCCCACTGCTTGCGGCGGCGGCGTGGGACCAGGAAGGTGGCTTGCCAGAGCAGATCGGGCTGCACGCCGCTGATCTTACCGCTGGGAGCGGAATCCGAGGCTATCTTTGCCAGTTCAGCGCCGAATTCGCGCAGGCCGGAATCGTCTCGCTCAGGTCGCCGCTTCAGCCGGGCTGCTTTGTGTTGCAGGTAGTCCTTCCCGGAGCGGACTTCCTGTGGCGTTTCCGGCGAAGGCTGATGTTCGGCGAAGACCTTCACGCCCCATTCGTCGGCCTCGGAAATCCGTTGAAACACCTTTTCCAGCGCGGCCTTCCTGCCTTGAACGTTTTTGAGCAAGGCCTGCTCGCCGGAAAAAACGGTGCCAAAGCGCGCAGGAATGACTGTTCCTCGATTCGCAATCTCGGCCACTACCTGCTGGTGACGTACGCTATGAAGCGCCAGCCACTCCAAATTTTCCATGTTACGATCGATCTCGCGGGAAAATCCGGTGCCATCAACGGCCGAAGCCCAGCAGACAAACTTTCCGCACTCCACCGGGCGCACAGAGTGCAGGCCATCTATGCCGGGACTTGCCACCTTCGCCGCTTTGGGCCTGGAGGAAAGCGTGATCCCGTAGAGATACAGCGCCGAACCCTCCGTTAGTCCACGATTTGCCATAGGTCACTGGTGAATTTCTTGAGCGCGGCCGGTCCGGCGATCTCTCCCGGCATTTCGGGGGCAAGGAAAATGTGGTACCGCCGATATTTCTTCTTGAGCGTCTGCAATATGGCTAGCTGCCAGGCCCGCGCACGCAGGCAGCGCTTGCAACGGGCATTCTTTTCCAAAATCAGCACCCGGTTGACGAACAAGGAATCTACCTTGATTCCAATTTCTTCAACCGCCTGCAGCAGGCGCATGGTTTGATGGTCCGGCGCCGGCTCAGGCAGCATGACCGCCCATATCCGGCTTTGCTGCGGATCTTTCATGGTTCCGATCAGCTTTCGGACTTCCTGTCCCAGGGATGCCAATTCCACCGCAACATCCTGGGCGAGGGCTAGTGTACGGTGCCCGGAGAGGCTTTTCAACAACAGGCGCGACCACATCTGGATGCGCCCCGGCATGCGCAGGAGTTCCAAGGCGTGTCCGGTGGGCGCCATATCTATAAATACTTTTCCTGTGCGCGCGTGGAGCAGATCGAGAATACGGAAAATAGCAAAGACCTCATCAACGCCGGGAGGAACGATGTCCATGAGAGCGGCGAAAATTTGTTTCTCAAACGTGAGATCAACATGCAATCCGCCCGTCTCCATGCTCAATTCTGAATTCAGCTTTTGGGTGATTCGCGTTGCCCAGTTGCGGAAGGCAGGGACGGAGTCAACCTCCATGGCGCTGAACTTCGGGTCACCCAGCACGGCGGTACGCTGGTCGCCAACCGACTTCTGAAATATGTCATCGAGGGAGGGCGCCGGATCGGTGGAGCAAACCATCACCGGGGTTTCTGGTTCAGCGGCCCTTCCATGGAATGCCAAAGCAGCCGTGGTTGTCGTCTTTCCCACCCCGCCTTTGCCGACGGTAAATGACAACTGCGATTTGGCGACAGGCCACGCTATCTTTTTCATTTTGGGTGGAACCTTATCCTGAGAAGGGGGTTTGGCTTCCAGGGCGGCGGCGCGATTTTCAAACACTGCAAAGCCAAAGCGGCGGAGATGGGCGAGTCCTGGAATCGGGTTTCCCGGATCAGGGCCGGTGAGCAAAGGAATGCGCGGGAATTTTCGTCTCAAAAACCGTGCGGCACGGCGGGCCGCCTGCGCCCGATGGCGGCAGCGGGGACAGCCACGCGCTTCCTGGATCACGCGATTCAGCACAATAGCGCCAATCCTCATCTCCGGGGCGGATTCTTTGAGCAAATCCAGCGAGCGAACGGCCTGATTCAGGGAAAAAGTTTCAGTTGAGCTCACCAGGAAAATTTCAGCATGTTCTGAGGTGAAGGCCTCCCGCACTTGCTGAACCATGCCCTCCCAACGCTCAAGAAACTTGTGCACCGGCGCATTTACATGGCCGCCAAAGCGTTCGGCCAAAAGCGCGTCGCGGCTTGAGGCCACATTTAGAAAATTGAGGAAGCGTTGAAAATGTGACGGAAGCTCAAACAGGCGGAGTGTGTGGCCGAACGGCGCGGTGTCCACCACAATGTGATCGTAGCGACCGCTTTCCAGCAGCTCCTGAATGGCCAACAGCCCGGCCATCTCCGCCATGCCGGGCAAGGTAGTGTCCAGCAGCGGGGCGATTTCGTCCTTGGAAAAAAATGTGCCGCCTTCCACAATGTCCAGGATTGCGCCACGGTTCCCGGATAGAAATTTTTGAAATTCTTTGTCCGCGTCAATTTGCCAGGCGAACAGTTTTCCTTTGCTGTCGGTGATTCGGCGGATCGCGGATTTCAATGGGACTTGCAGCATGTCCCCCAGCGAGTGGGCCGGGTCTGTTGACAAGAGCAGAATGGACTCGCGCGGTTTTCGCGCGGCCAGATGCAGCGCATAGGCGCACGCAACCGTGGTCTTTCCCACGCCTCCCTTGCCAACAACAAATATCAGTTTGGTCATTAAAAAGAGCCAGAAGTCAGGAGTCGGAAGTCGGCGCCGGCACGCAACCGTGGGCCTCTTGCCACCCCAACAGATCGCGAAAACTGCGAGCGGGAGGACGTTCCATTGGCATGGGGATTAAGGATAACATTCGCGCTCGCCTGACTCCTGACGCTTGACTCCTGACGCTGATTCTCGCAATTATGGCAGTTATGATAACGGCGGCAAAGCTGAAGCTACAGATCCTCTGGGCAGACAATCTCAAGAGGATGCCATGGCTGGTGCATGGCTTCAGCACGCGAAGCCAGGGAACGAGCAAGTGTTACGGGGGCAGCAGCCTGAACCTCGGGTTTACCAAAGAGGATGCGCGGGAATCGGTAGAGAGAAACCGCAACCTTTTGTTGTTGGCCGCCGGGGCCGCTGATCATGGCAAACCCTGGCCGTTAATTTCACTCAGGCAAATCCATTCTGATGTGATTCATGTCGTGAAGTCGCCCTTGCCGGGACGGTTGGTGGGCGATGGGCTTATTACCAATCTCCCTCAAGTCGCTCTTGCCATCCTGACGGCTGACTGTTTCCCGGTACTGCTGGTGGACACCGGAAACAAAGCAATAGGAGTTTTCCATGCAGGCTGGCGCGGGACTGTCCAGCGAATCGCCGAAAAAGGGTTGGGCGCGATGAGGCGCGAATATGGAACCCGTCCGGAGGATGTGCAGGCGGCAATAGGTCCGGGAATTCACAACTGCTGTTATGCCGTTGGCGACGAGGTGAGAAGCCAGTTCGAATCGCAGTTCGATTATGCGGCCCAGCTATTCCATGAGCAATATTCACCTGATCCCATTCGCGAGAAATACCCGCTCTTATTTCTCAATGCCCGGCCGCCGGGACATGGCGACACAGCGACCAGAATCCATCTGAACATCATGGAAGCAAACCGGCGTCAACTTCTGAGGGCCGGAGTTCCACAGGACCAGATTTCAGTTTTGGACGAGTGCACATCCTGCGATACACAAAGGTTTTTCTCGCATCGCGCAGAACAAGGACGGACAGGACGGATGATGGCGCTGGCTGGAATCAGGAGCTGAGTTACGGCTGCGCTCCATCGGGTGAAGGAGACGGCTGCTCGGGCGCCTCTGGCGTTCCGGCGGCAGCAGCGGCGGCATGATTGATGAGGTCTTTGAGCTCTTTGCTGGGCTTGAAATAGGGAATCTTTTTTGCTGGAACTTCAACGCGGGCGCCGGTCTTGGGGTTGCGTCCCACTCTGGGGTGGCGTTGCCGGGTGCGAAAACTGCCAAAGCCGCGAATCTCAATTTTGTCGCCCGCCCGCAGCGATCGAACCACGCTGTCAAAGATAGTCTCTACGATGATTTCGCTGTCCTTGCGTGTAAGCTCGGCCAGGCGCGACACCTCTTCGATCAGATCGGCTTTGGTCATAGCAGTCCTATTCCTACCCGAAATAAACCCTCGGGTCAAGAAACTTTAAGGGCGATTTCTGAATGTAGAGTCTAACACCGTTCTTAGCCAGGCCCAGGCCTTACGGTCTGGGCTCGGCAATTCGGCATCCTCGGTATTGGCGTATACTTCCACGCTACTATCACCACTCACTCCGCAAGCTCCACCTTCTTCAGCCGTCGGCCAAGACCGATTATCAAAGACCTCGGAACCCAAAACTGAAATGCGAATTTCCTTACCGGCTGGCCATCGATAGAAACTGCCCCCTCTTTGATCTTGCGTTGGGCTTCACTACCTGAAACGGCCAACCCGGCTTGCTTGAGTAGTTTGTCGATTTTTACCGGATAAGGTCCGTAAAGGACATTTGCGGGATGTAGATCAGGGTGGGGAAAAACTTCAACATTACTCGTGTCACCTTCCATGCTCACGCTGGAGACTTTGATGGACACCGTCTCTACATCCTCCGGCACTTCGTCCTTTTGGAACTGCTTGCTCCAGTTTTCTTCAGCCGTCTTCGCTGCTTCGGCGGAGTGGAAGTCCTGGACAATCCGCCGGGCCAGGGCTTTCTTGAGTTCCATAGGATGTTGGCGGCCTGCGGTGACGTCCGACTTCATCTGCTCGATGGCGCTGGCGCTCACGTCCGTCAGCAGCTCGTAATAGCGCCACATCAGATCGTCGGAAATAGACAGCACCTTGCCGTAGATTTCCTGCGGCGGCTCGTGGATGCCGATATAGTTTCCGTAGGACTTGGACATTTTCTGCACGCCGTCTGTGCCTTCGAGAATCGGCGTCATCAGGACAATTTGTGAAGGCTGGCCATAGTCCCGTTGCAGCCCGCGTCCCAGCAGCAGATTAAATTTCTGGTCAGTCCCGCCGAGTTCCACGTCGGCTTGAAGGGCCACAGAGTCGTAGGCCTGCGCTATGGCATAGAGCAGCTCATGCAGGGCGATCGGCTGTTCCTCCTGGAAGCGCTTATGGAATTCTTCCCGCTCCAGCATCTGCGACACCGTGAATCTTGACACCAATCGGATCATGTCTTCGGCGGAGAACTTCGAAAACCAGCGCGAATTGAAATCTACAACCGTTTTTTCGGGATCAAGAATCTTGAAAACCTGCGCCTTGTAGGTTTCAGCGTTGCGCTCGATGTCCGCGCGCGTCAGCGGCGGGCGGGTCACAGTGCGGCCGGTAGGATCGCCAATCATGCCGGTAAAGTCTCCGATCAGGAAGATCACCGTGTGGCCCATGTCCTGAAAATGTTTCAGCTTGCGGATCAGCACCGTGTGGCCCACGTGCAGATCGGGGGCAGTGGGATCGAACCCCGCCTTCACCCGTAGCGGCTTGCCGGTCTTTCGTGATTGCTCCAATCGTTCGCGCAGCTCTGCTTCACGGATGATCTCAGCCGCGCCTTTCTTGATGTATGCGAGTTGCTCTTCAACAGGAGGGAAGTTGTCCATCAGGCTTTGATTATAGGGGCTAGCGTCCGCTGGAACCGAATCCCCCGCCCTTGCGCCTGGAATCCTTGAGCTCGTCTACAACCTCAACCTCGGAAGTCAGTACCGGATAGGGAACCAGGTTTGCGATCTTGTCGCCGGCATGAATGTCAGCGGGAGAGTCGCCAAGATTCTCCATCAGCACCCGGACCTCGCCACGATAACCTGCGTCAATCACTCCACCGGTTAACGTGAGACGGCGGGCCGCCATGGATGACTTGTCCCGCAGCAATGCTCCCATCGGTTCGCCCGCAGCCGAGCTGCATTCAACGGCAATGCCCGTGGAGATCACCGCGTGGCCGCGGGCGGGAATGGCGAGCGTGACGGCCGAATAAATGTCGTATCCTATATCCTCTCCCGGATGAGCGACCGTGGGAGCTTTAGCCAGGGGACTGAGCAATTTCACTCGCAGCATGTTTTTATTTCTTTCGTACCACTCTCCTGCCCTGGACTTCGCAGTCGCTTGAGGTCAGCAGGCACAGTGCCTCTGTGTAAGCAATGTGTTCCTGCTCCAGAATACGTGCTGAGAGAGAATGAACATCATCCTCCTCCAGCACTGGAACTGTCTTCTGAACCAGGATGGCGCCGTGGTCAAGGTCCTCGTCCACAAAGTGGACGGTGCAGCCGGAAACCTTTACCCCATATTCCAACGCCTGCTTCTGCGCCTCAAGGCCGGGAAAGGCCGGAAGCAGCGAAGGGTGAATGTTGAGGATCCGGTGAGGAAACGCGCGAACAAAATCTGGCGAGAGAAGACGCATGTATCCAGCCAGGCAAACCAGCTCCACCTGGGCCTCGCGCAGGGCAGCTATGACCTCCGCATCATGTTCCTCGCGGATGCGGCCCTTGGAGGGAACCAACCGGGTATTCAACCCGCGCCGCCGCGCAGACGCCAGGCCCGGAGCATCGGCGCGATTGGAGATCACGATAGCAATTTCCGCCTCGAGGCGTTTGGCCTGAATGGAATCTGCTATGGCCTCAAAGTTTGAGCCGCGTCCGGACAGCAGAATGCCTAATTTTTTCAGTGGAGTCATGCGCTAGGCGTATGTAACTTTGCGATCGCCCCGGACGATGCGGCCGATAAGATAGCTTTTCTCGCCGCATTTTTCGATCAGCGATTCTACTCGTTTGTATTTCTTGGCAGCTACGATCAGCACCATCCCAATTCCCATGTTGAACGTGCGCAGCATGTCATCCGCAGGCACATTCCCGATCTGTTGCAGATGCGTGAACACCGGCTGTACCGGCCAGGTGCCTAACTCCACCACGGCAGCAGTGCCTTTGGGAAGAACTCGGGGAAGATTGTCTGTAATCCCGCCCCCGGTGATGTGGGCCATGCCATGCACCAGTCCCGCGGATACAAGCTTGCGCGCCTGCGGCCAGTAGCTTTTGTGGGTCCGCATCAACTCATTGCCCACCTTGTTCTTGATCTCATTCACGTAAGTTTCCGGCGTGTAATGAGCAATTTCAAAGAACAGCTTGCGGGCCAGAGAATAACCGTTGGTATGCAGGCCGTTGGAGGGCAGCCCTACCAGAACATCGCCCACCTCAACTTCATTGCCGCTGATGATCTTGCCCCGGTCCACAATGCCAACAATGAAGCCGGCAAGATCATATTCGCCGCCAGGATAGAAGCCCGGCATCTGCGCCGTCTCGCCCCCGATCAGGGCGCAATTATTATGGCGGCAAGCCTCGGCCATTCCTTCTACCACTTTTTCCACTATGCCAGGATCGAGCACGCCGGTAGCCAGGTAGTCCATGAAGAAAAGTGGGGTTGCGCCTTGCACGGCAATATCGTTTACGCAGTGGTTGACCAAATCGGCGCCCACGGTGTGATGCAGCTTCATCATGAACGCTACCTTCAGCTTAGTGCCTACGCCGTCCACGCTGGAGACCAGAACCGGATCGCGGAATTTCTTTTTGTCGAGAGCGAACAGCCCGCCGAATCCACCGATTTCTCCAATGACCCCACGGGTGAAGGTGCGGTGGGCGAGGTACTTGATGCGCTGTTTGGCACGGTCCGCGCGGTCAATGTCAACCCCGCTCTCGGCATAGGTTATAGATTTGGCTTTCAAAACTTGAGGTCCGTTTCTGCGATTGGGGGAATCGAAGGTGAAAGGTATTTTAGCACCATGTTATGTCCCCGGCGCTTATGAGAAATTGCTGTTTCAGAACTTCGCGCGAATCCGCCGGTAAGTGGTTTCCAGGTCTTCTGGATTCACCCTGGTCTCCCCGATCACGCTCATAAAGTTGGCATCCGCCACCCAGCGCGGCAGCACGTGCATATGGATATGCCCGGCAACTCCGGCGCCCGCTGCTTTGCCCAGGTTCATGCCCAGATTCAGTCCGTCAGGGGAGTAAAGTTCGCGCAAGATTCCCTCCAGCTTTTGTGTCAATGCCATCATTTCCTGGGCTGCAGCCGGGGCCAGCTTTTGTAACTGGTCTACGTGATCATAGGGCGCGATCATGACGTGCCCGGAGGTATAAGGAAAGGCGTTCAGCACCACAAAGCAGTGCTGCCCTCGATGCACGATCTGCGCCTTGGCGTCATCGGTTTCGCGGATCTTCGAGCAAAACAGGCACTCTGACATCTTCTCTGCCGTGCTTATGTAAGCGTATCGCCATGGCGTGAATAGATAGTCCATGTACCGCAAAAGACTACCAGATACGCGGAAAACACGAATTTACGGCCTCCGGAAAAGCAGCTTCCTTGCGCATATGACCTTCTGGGTTTTTTCTCTTTTTGAGAAAATTTTCATTGTGTTTTCTTCGCTTATCGGTTTGAATTCGTTGATTCGCGGCCAGATAGTTCGATCTGCGGCTTGTTTGATTGTGATGTCGGGAAATTCACCGGATTGATCCGGCGAGAAACCTCCTCAAAGTACTGAAGACGCATATAGATTGCCAATCTCGACCACCTCTTACCGCCAGGCAGCTTAAAGTTATGTTGTTTAAACCCGGTCTCGCGTACATGGCCGAAAATCATGTCGGAAATCACGAAATTTTAATGCGCGAACGTTTGACACTCCGGTATGCCGTTGCTATAGTCGAAGGAGTCTTATGAACGCTAAAAAACAGCGTTTTGTTAAGATCCGCCGCTGGTTCCAGCTCCCGCGTAAGTAGGAGCCAATCACACCAGTAAGACTCGGAATCTCGCGAGTTTTGCCTTCCAACACGCTCTTTTATTCCGGTTAATCGGTCAAGGAGATGTTGAGGCTTCATTGAGCAGGAAATGCTGAACGATAATACAGCCCGTACCCTGGAAACTGCTCCTGAGACTGAACATGCCTCAGCGCAGTCCAATCATGGTTCTCATTCAATGTCTCAGCCCTATTCCCAAATTCAATCTGAGCAGCCCATCGTGGGCAACGCTCAAAAAGAAGATACGCACATGGATGATTTTGCAGCCGCTCTTGAGTCGTACACCCTGGAAACCGAGCCGGCGCCCAGTGAAGACAATGTCTTCAAAGGCACCGTCGTAAAAATCACACCCACGCATGTTGTTGTGGATATTGGCTTCAAGTCTGAGGGCCTGGTTCCCATTGCCGAGGTCATCAGCGCCGAGGGACAAATCAAATTTCAACCCGGCGACGAAATTGAAGTCATGGTCCAGCGGGGTGAAAACGAGGAAGGCGCTGTCCTTCTCTCCCATGAACGCGCGCAACGCGTGCGTGTCTGGGAGCAGATTGACAAGGCCTACCACTCCAAAGTTCCTATCAAGGGCAAAGTGGTTGAGCGGGTCAAGGGTGGCGTGTCTGTGGACATCGGGGTCAAGGCCTTTATGCCCGGCTCGCAAGTGGATGTGCATCCCGTGCGCAACCTGGATGTGTTGAAAGGCCAGGAAATTGAGGTCAGGGTCATTAAGCTCAATAAGAAGCGCGGCAATATCGTGGTTTCCCGCAAGGTCATCCTGGAAGAGGAAACCGTTGCCAAGCGGGAAAAAACGCTCGAACATCTGGAAGAAGGCGCCATTCTGACCGGCGCCGTCAAGAACTTGACCGACTACGGCGCTTTTGTAGACCTGGGCGGGATTGATGGCCTCCTGCACATCACCGACATGTCCTGGGGCCGGCTCACGCATCCTCGCGATCTGGTCCACGTTGGCGACCAGATTCAGGTGAAAGTCCTCAAGTTTGATCGCGATAAGTTGCGGGTCTCTCTTGGATTCAAGCAGCTCACTCCTGATCCCTGGTTGGATGCGGCTGAGCGTTATCCCATCGGAGCCCGCGTCCGCGGTCGTGTATTGAGCGTCACCGACTACGGCGCTTTCGTCGAGCTGGAGCAGGGCATTGAAGGGCTTGTACACGTAAGCGAGATGTCGTGGTCCAAGCGCATGAAGCATCCTTCAAAGCTCGTCAATGTGGGGAATGAAATTGATTGTGTGGTTCTGAACGTCAACCCGCAGGAGCGCCGCATCTCTCTCGGGCTCAAGCAGCTTGAGTCGAATCCCTGGGAGCGGCTGCACGAGAAATATCCCATCAACTCCACGGTGGAAGGCCGGGTGCGCAACCTCACCGACTTCGGCGCCTTCATTGAGATCGAAGATGGAATTGATGGCCTGGTCCACGTAAGCAATCTGAGCTGGACCAAGCGGGTGAAGCATCCGTCAGAAGTCCTGAAGAAGGGTGAGAAAGTAAAGGCCGTGGTGCTCGGCATAGAGCCCGAGCAGCGCAGGCTTTCGTTGGGCGTCAAGCAACTGCAGCCGGATGCCTGGGAGACCTTCTTCAACACCCATCGCATCGGCGACGTGGTGCATGGAAAAGTTCTGCGCATGGCGCAGTTTGGCGCGTTCGTGGAAATTGCTGAAGGCGTCGAGGGCCTCTGCCACAACTCTGAAGCTACCGATTCTGAAGGCCATCCGGTCAAGCTGGAAGCTGGTCAGGAGATGGACTTCAAGATCATCAAGATGAACGCTGAAGAGAAGAAAGTGGGTCTGAGCCTGCGTGCCGTGGGCGAAGAAGCCAGCCGCGCTGACGTCGAGGCCTACAAGCACCCCGCCTCCAGCGCCACAGCAACCCTGGGCGACATCGTAAAACTGAAGCGCGCAGGCAACGACCAGGACTAAAAATGGCCAGCAAGCCACTAAAGGCCGCTCATAAAAGGGGCGGCCTTTTTGTTGGATATCTTTGCAGCCCAAGCCTGACCTTCAAGCGGTCCGCACCGCCCCGGCTGCGTCTTCAGATGGGCTTGAATTAATCAATTCAGATGGGATTGAATTGATTAATAGTGGCAGTGAAACAGACGGCAAACTCCCATGCAGCGTCATCCCGAAGCTTCTGCACAACTACCCTCCCAGCGTCATCCCCGAAGCTTCTGCACGTAGTGCAGAGGCGGAGGGACCTCGTGTCTTCTTTGCATTTTGAACAACTCTCTCGCATCGTCATCCCCAGGCTTCTGCACAACTCCCTCGCATCGTCATCCCGTCTATGACTTTTACGATACTGTCAAGTACT
>Ga0209580_10000407_pt1 | contig 24637 bp, 24 predicted proteins | sample Coa_R1_5_FD_187153 | JGI IMG/M metagenome (GOLD analysis project Ga0209580, IMG submission 187153) | Surface soil microbial communities from Centralia Pennsylvania, which are recovering from an underground coalmine fire - Coalmine... | ecosystem: Environmental > Terrestrial > Soil >... | reverse complement strand
GGTGAATACCAACGACGCGCGGCACAACAGTCCAAATCAGCCGCCGCCTCCACGAACGTTTACTCCTGCTCCTCAGGGCACAGGCCACACGCAAACCACGGTTGATGCCAATCGGGGCCAGCACAACAATGGTCCGGTAAACATTCCGGCCAACACGCGTCCACTGGTGACGAAGACTCCGCCACCTCCGCCGCCTCCGTCCTTCGACCAGCGCAAGGATGCCATGCAGGCACATCCGGGCCGTCCTCTGGAACCGCAGCAGGTACGGAACCTGCAAAGGGGACAGCCTCCTGGCCCCATGCATGATCAAGAGGTCCATCCGCATGACTCTGGCAAAGGGAACCCGCCAGCTCAACACGGGAGAGACGACCACGGGAAGGATGACAAGAAACCGCACTAGATAGGCGCAGGTAACGTTGCGCCTTCTGGATCGGGGCGGCACGATTTTTGACTTGCTGCCTTGTATAGGGAGGGTGGCATGGCTACAGTTCCAATCAATTCTCGAAAGATAGCTTCTGCCGGCAAGGACATGATTAGCTTTGAGGAGGCCATGGAGAAACTGTCTCGCGATGAGCGCTTTCGCGCCACCGTCTACGCAATGAATACCCTGCTGGTGCAGAAGGGAATTTATTCACCAGAAGAATTTGAATTTCACTTCAGGCAATTCGCGCAGAAACAGATCAAGTAGGTTCTTTGTCCTGCCTCTGAATGTCTTTCCATTCGGCATGTGACACTGGGCAGGGTTGGTGCATCTTTCATGCGCTCCTAAATCACAATGCCAACAGTTGCCGGCAACCTGGGGTCCAGGACTAATCGTCGTCATCGGGCGCAGTTGAAGCCACGCCCGATGCCGCCATGCCGGTGAAGAAGCTCGCAGGTTCCACGGCGACCACCGTTGAGTATGTGCGCGGTGTTGTGCGGCTGAAGAAGTTCACCAGATCGCTGCTGGCGCGGGAATCAGCGAATCCCAGTCTTCCCAGCCCGTTCAAGTCTTCAATCATGCGGAGAATACTGCCAAAGTCGTGAGTGGTGTTGTTGATATAGCCCGAAGGTGTCCAGGCGGAGACCACAACCAGGGGCACACGGAAACCGTACTGGTAGTCGCCGGGACAATCGTCTGACGTGCAGGGCGGCTGGGGCTGAAGAAAGACTGCCGGCTGATTGTCTGACCAACCTCCCCAGTCATCCCAGGTGACAATGATGGCCGTATCCTGCCAATAGGTGTTACCGCTGCTATCCGTGCAGGTGCTGTTGCCAATGGCATTGATGATGGCCGCTACCCATGAAGGACCATAAATGTCTGTGGAGCCGGCGTGGTCTGACCACGTTCCATTGGGAATCACCCAGCTCACGCGGGAAAGATTGCAGCTGCTGATGTCTGTGAGGATATCGGTCCCCAAGTTGGCGACATCCACCTTAGCATTCCATTCCGTACCGCTGCAAAAGAGGTTTCCGCTGGTATTGAAGGCGGGCTCGCAGATGTTCTTGATGGCGTTGGGAGCCGTCCAGATGGAGCCGGCGGAAGGAGCATAGTACTTCCAGCTAAGTCCAGCGGGATCAAGTAGTGCGGCTATGCTTTTGTGGCCTCCGGAGGCAGGAGGCAGAACGCAGAAGCTGCCAACCGAACCTGTCAGCACGTTAGTGACTGGACACTCCTGAACGGTGTTGCCGAAAAAGCAATTGCAGCCGCTGGGGCACGTTGCGGTGAGATTGGGGGAGAGTATGTGACCGATAGATCCTGAAGAAGCAAGGCAACCGGAGCCGGTGCCACTGCTGAAGTTTTCCGATACAAAGGTTGCGTTGCCGTCGTCGGTGGCACTCAGCGCTGAAGTCGCACTGAAGAGAAATTGGTGTGCGGGATAGCTGGGGCCCTGGTTGGTCTGGTACATGAAATTGGCCCAGCCGTATGTCTCGGCAAAAGTCAGGTAGGGATCTAGAAGATGGCCCGTCGATCCGTCATAATTGGTAACCACCGGATTGTTGACAAAAGCATAAGAATTACTGGAAGTATGATATGCGCCGTCCATCTGGCAAACACCTGAGGAGTTGGGGTCGCACATGTTGATGAATCCTTTGTGCGAATGGTCTGGATCGACGCTGCCCTTCATGTTGACGCCGGTCAATGTAACCGGCACAACCGTACCCGACTGATTTGACAGGCCGCAATTGGAGACGTCATAGCAACTGGAGGTCACTGGACTCGGTATGCAGGTCGTCGTATTTTGCGTGCACAGCGGGGTCAGGAAGTGGAAAAGATTATCGGGCGTGCGGTTCTCCTGCACTATCACCACTACATTCTTGAGCGCCGAGGGGAACGTTGGCGTGGTGGTCTGAGCAATGGCAACACCACAAAAAGACAGTAAAAAGAAGATTCTGGCAGCGAATTTCATAAGTAGCCTCCTTGCTGAACTTCCTTATAGCGGGGCTTATTTCGTCGAGGCGCGCAACAACAAAAAAGCGAATGATCGACTGTCGCTTGCGCGGAGACTGTGTAACGTGCAAGTCTGAAAGCAATCCGTTCATGCGTCAAGTAAATTTTCAGTAAATTTCGGGATAATTCCCATAGTGGGAAGCGCTCATAATCCACGGGCAGTGGGTCCTTGACAGCAGAAAGCCAAAATCAACCAATCAAGAGCTTCGTTCTTGATGTCCCGTGCATGATGAGCTGGGTTCGGATTTTGATTTTCAATTACCAAGTCACCAACTCACCCAATCACCAAATTCTTAGAGGCAGTGCGTGGGCTGGAGAAGAACCAAATCCGCTTTGTTATGAGACACTTGAAGTATGGGGCGCTGGGAGGAGTACCAAATCTGGGTGCAGAAAAACGGGCGCTGGGAGATGGTGTCTGCTTTCAGCGACCTTTGAACTTGCATCTGCTGTCGCCCGTAACTATTCCAGCCGGATGCGTCTGATTCATGCTACCTATGAAGGAAATAAGATAGTGGGCCAGGATGTGCTCGTAGAGATGGGAGCGACGAGAGAGGGTAGTCAGTAAAACGCAACCCGGAACCTTACAGCCCCGATAGGTGTCCATGTGCTAGGGGAATCCCAAAAACAGTAATTGTAATTTAATTCTCAACTTGGAAGTCGAATAGGTTTTATCATTACGCTGAATGCGCGGACGGTTGGTCCATGACGATACTTTCCGGCGGCTATGCCGGGCGCGGGATTTTCTGGCGGGGGATTACCAGTCGGCCATCCGACTGGAACAGGCCGCGCGCGAAGCCTGTCTCTCTCCTTTTCATTTCCACCGCCTGTTCACTTCCACCTTCGGCGAGACGCCTCATGATTTCCTGACGCGCCTGCGGATCGACCGGGCACGGCGGCTGCTGGTTTCCGCGAATATGTCTGTAACCGATGTCTGCATGGAGGTGGGCTATTCCAGCCTGGGTTCGTTCAGCCTGAAGTTCCGCTCGGTCGTGGGAAGCTCCCCTACGGATTATCAGCGGGAAATACGCCGCATCTTTGGATATTCCGCCCCCTGGCGCGGCGTCCTTTTCCTCCCCGACTGCTTTGCATCAGCCTTCGGCGCATGGCAGTAAAAACCGCAAGAATCGAGAAGCACACTCCCATTCGCATCAGTTAACCTGATCTCGAAATCAGGAGGAAAAACAGATGATCCAACGCATGTCGCACACCGCAATTTTTGTGCCTGATCAGGACCAGGCAAAAGACTTCTATGTCGGCAAGCTGGGTTTTGAGGTCAAGACAGATGCCACCATGCCCAACGGTTTTCGCTGGCTCACAGTGAGCCCTAAAGGCCAGCCTGAGCTGGAAATCATTCTGATGAAGATTGCCGCCGGCCCTAAAATTCAGCAGGAAGATGTTGATTCCATCAAGGAGCTTGTCGGCAAAGGCGCGTTCGGGGCCGGCGTGTTCGACACCGCGGATTGCCGCAAGACTTATGAGGAGCTGAAGGCCAGAGGAGTGGAATTTCTGGCGCCTCCCAAAGAGGAGTTCTACGGCGTTCAGGCGGTGTTCCGCGATCCGTTTGGAAACTGGTTCAGTTTGACTGAGCCGAAGAACCAGTAGTTAATTACTGAAGCTATTCGTAGCGCAACGCCACCATGGGATCTACCCTGGTGGCGCGTCGGGCAGGAATGTAGCTGGCAAGCAGAGCGACGCCTGCAAGCACTGCCGACATCAACAAAAAAGTCACCGGATCAGTGGCCCGCACGCTAAACAGAAGTGATGTCATCAGGCGCGTGAGAGCAATGGCAACCCCTAAGCCGGCGGCCAGCCCTGCAATGGCCAGCAATGCGCCTTGCTTCAGCACCAATCCAAGCACGTGGGAGCGTGGAGCACCCAAGGCCATCCGCAATCCGAATTCTTTGCCACGTTGCGCTACCAGATAGGAGAGCACGCCGTAGATCCCGACAGCCGCAAGCGCCAGAGCCAGCAGCGAGAAGATGCTGAGGAGCAGAGTGAGAAAACGAGGCCGGGATTGAGATGAATAGATCATCTCTTCCATGGTCATAGCATGAGAGAGGGCCGCTGCCGGTTCCAGGTCGTGCAACTCCCGCCGCACGTCGCTGGCAAGAACTGAAGTCCCCAGGCTGCTGCGGACACTCAGGTATCCAGTGGAGTCTCCATAGCCTTCTTTCTGGCGGAATGGAAAATAAAGTTCCGTCCCGGCAGGCTGATCGATGCCGAAATTTTTAACGTCTGCCACCACGCCGACAATGGTATTCCATGGATCGCGGTTGTTCGCCCGGAGATGATGACCGATGGCGCTTTCATTTCCCCAGTACATGCGCGCCATCGTCTGATTAATAATCACCACGGGTTGCGAACCTTCAGTATCGGCGGCAGTAAAGTAACGCCCTTCGATCAGAGGAATGCCCATGGTTTCGAAATAGCCCTCGCTCACGTCGTTGTAGAAGTCAATCTCGGGCGTGGGCCCGCCTTTCCGCATCACAAAGCCTTCAATGTCTGTGGTGTTCACGTCTTTCTGCCGGAGAGGAGGCAGGCCGCTGCTGAACCCCACGCGCACTCCGGGTAGCTGCGAAACCCGCTCTTTGAGCCTGGACCAGAATTGCTCGATCTTCAGATTGTCGCGGTAACTGGCATTCGGCAGGCTCACGCGCAGGGTGAGAAGGTTTTGCGGCTCGGAGATTACATGGACCTGCTGTAGCTTCCAGAAAGCGCGGAGCATCAGTCCGCACCCAATCAGCAAAACCATGGCTAGGGAAATTTCCACTGCCACCAGCACCCGGCGAAAATTTTGTGCGCCAAGGTTTGATGTGGTCCATCCGGCAGCGTCTTTTAATAAGGCAAAAACGTTACGCAAGGCGAGATGAAAGGCAGGCGCAAGTCCAAAGGCCACTCCAGTGAGGATAGAGACAATGAGCGCAACCAGCAGGACATGCCAGTCGATTGTGATTTCGTCAGCGCGAGGAATCTTCCCGGCATTGCTGACTGCAATGAGCTTTAACCCGCCAAAGGCCAGACCCAGACCCAGCAGCGCTCCGAACGAAGAGAGCAGGACGCCTTCAGCAATGAACTGGCGCAGCAAGCGCGGGAACGATGCGCCCAAAGCGCTGCGGATCGCAATCTCCCGCTGCCGGGCTTCAGCACGGGCCAGCAACAAATTAGCGACATTGACACAGGCAATCAGCAGAACGAAAATCACGGCGCCCATCAATACCGTCAGAGCCGGCCGCACATTGCTGACCACTTCAGATTGGAAGGGAAAGCTCACCAGAGTATGGTTTTGAGGGTCGAAGCTGTGTTCGCGCGCGGACGCTTTGGCTCCCCAGTATTTGACCAGCGACTCAAGTTCGGACTGCGCCTGCTGCGCGCTGATCCCTTCTTTAAGGCGTCCGAGCAGGTAAAGATAGTGTGAGCCCCGGCTTCCCGGTTTGGCCGGGTCAATCTGCAGCGCTGACCAGGCCTCAGGAACGGGAATCTCGCCCGGAGGAAAGATAAAGCCGTTGGGCATGACGCCGATAATGGTGCATTTGCGGCCATTGAGCAGGGCTTCCTTGCCCACAATGTGCGGATCGCCGGCGAAGACGCGCTGCCAGACTCCGTAGGAGATATCCACGACTGTATTGGCCTTGGGGTCGTCATCCTGTGGCGTGATGACACGTCCTAATATGGGAGCAACTCCCAGGGAAGGGAGAAGACCTCCGGTCACGAACGATGCCGTCAGGTGAACCGGCTCAGCAGCTCCACCCAGGTTGACGCCGCTATTTACCCAACCGTCAAGGGATTCCCAGGATTTGGTGTCGCGTTTCAAATCGAGGTATTCGGGCGGCGATAACCAGAACCTGCGTCCGGAAGGCTGATTGGGAAATTCCGAATAAACTTTCACCAGGCGTTGCGGCTGTCTATAGGGCAATGGCCGCAGCAGGACGGCATTTACTACGCTGAAAATCGCTGTAGTTGCGCCGATACCTAAAGCCAGGCAGACAACCGCCGCTCCTGCGAATCCGGGATTCTTGAGCAGCAGCCTCATACCATAGCGCAGATCATGCCAGAAAGTGTTCATATTGCCTCAGTTGTGGTCCCTTTTGGACGAACCAGGTTAAGAGACGGACAGTCCCTTGTAACAGGTTAATACTGGTTTGCGGGGCAAATAGTTCCGGCAATCATCAAATTTTCCCTGCGCATGGACAGGAAAAAAGGGGTAAGATTTCACCCGTATTTTCTTTGGCCTCTAAAGGGCGTCCGGCCGCCTCTTTACGATTCCGAGAAAGTTGTCTGGGTCGCACAAAGGCGGTATGGCTATCTCAGCAGATTTGTAGTTGGGTAAGCAGGTAATTTTAAAGTCAAAAGCGAAATCTCATCCAGGCACGCCTTTGGCTCAATTGATTGAGACTGCCGTATTCTCCTGCGCGTTCAAAGCCGCGCAACAGCAACTCTAAACCGGCTATCTAAGACCAGTGGAGGGCATCCATGAAGACCAACTCCTCTCTTTTCAGAGTTCCACTCATTTTAGGAATGGTAATCAGTCTGGCGGTCGCTATGCAGGCGCAGAAGGGAAAAGGCACTCCGAGCGGAAAACCAGCTACCGGAACCAGCGCAGGGTCCAATAACCCGCAGCCTAATGCGTTGCAGCCTCTTTTCATTTCGGGAAAGGTCCTGGTGGATGGCGGCGGGGCCCCGCCGGAGCCGGTGGTGATTGAGAGGATTTGCAACGGAGTTGCGCGAAGACAGGGATATACAGATGGAAAGGGATCATTCCAACTTCAGCTTGACCAGAATGTGGGATATCAGGATGCCAGCGAAAACAGCAGCGTGTTCAGCGCTGACTCACAGCCGACCAGCCAGGCCCAGGATTTGCTCAAAACAAAATACCAGGGCTGCGAAATTCGCGCGGTTCTTCCCGGCTTTCTTTCTACCGCGGTCTCGCTGCGACTTCAGGGAAGCACCTGGCAATACGATTTGGGGACCATCTTCTTGAAGCGCATGGACAATGTCTCCGGAACCACCATCAGCATGACCACCATGAACGCTCCCGGCGACGCCAGGCATGCCTATGAAAAGGGACGCAAGGCCTTCGATGAGAATAAATTTGCCGATGCTGAAAAGGACCTGGCGAAGGCGGTAAGGATTTATCCCGGGCTTGCGGCGGCGTGGTCGCTGCTGGGAGACATTCATCAGCAGCAGAAGCAACTGGAGCAGGCAGTAAAGGATTACCAGCAGGCGCTGGCTGCCGATCCGCATTTCGTGAATCCCTGCTTCGGACTGGCGCTGGTGGCAATGCAGGAAAAAAGATGGCAGGACGCGGTGCAGTTTACCGATCAAGTGGTGAAAATGAATGCCGCGGCCTTTCCTGCTGCGTATTTTTACAACGCCGTTGCTGCCTACAACCTGGGAAAAATGGACCTTGCCCAGGAGAATGCAAAAAAATTCAAGTCACTGGATAGCGAGCACCACCATCCAGACGTCTCCCTGCTGCTGGGTCAGATCTTCATTAAGAACGGCGACTATGCCGGCGCTGCACAGGAAATGCGCGACTATCTGACGCTTGCTCCGGATGCTGCAAATGCTCAGGAGGTTCGAGCCACGCTGAAGCAGTTGGAAGATGCGAGCGTAGCCAAGCATTGACGAGAACCCGGACGTACGGGGAATCTTGCAAACAGCAGAGAAAGCGCCTTTTCGGCGCGGAGACGATGTTGAGCACCTGTCTGTACCTATTGAATACGCGTGCTTCTGGCATTTTTGCTGATTTCGCTTTACCATCGCCCTAGTGCCGGCGTCGAACGAAAAATCTATTGACAAAGATCGGCTGGTTTCTGCGGTTCAGGCGGATGACGATGCGTCGTTTGAACTCAAGCTGCGCCCGCGGTTGTTGCGTGAGTTTATCGGCCAGAAAAAAGTGAAAGACAACCTGGCCGTGGCTATCGAAGCGGCCCGGTCGCGCAAGGAAGCCCTGGACCACGTGCTCCTCTACGGTCCGCCGGGGCTGGGTAAGACTACTCTGGCAACCATCATTGCCAATGAGATGGGCGTTCCTTTTCAACAGACCGCCGGGCCAACCATCCAAATTAAGGGAGACCTCACGGCCATCCTGACCAACGTAGTGGATAAGCAGGTTCTGTTTTTTGATGAGGTGCACCGCTTGCAATCCGCGCTGGAAGAGATCCTGTACTCAGCCCTCGAAGATTACAAGCTGGACATCATCATCGGACAGGGGCCGTCTGCCCGCACTCATACCATTGAGGTGAAGCCATTTACTTTTGTCGCTGCCACGACTCGCGCCGGATTGTTATCGTCACCATTGCGGTCGCGCTTCGGTATTCTGTTGCGCCTGGAGTTCTACACCAATGATGAGCTGAAGTTCATCATCTCGCGCTCGGCGGATATCCTGGGCATCGAGATTGATGATGAAGGAGCGGCGGAGCTATCCGGGCGCGCGCGCGGCACTCCTCGTATTGCCAACCGGCTGCTGCGCCGGGTGCGTGACTTTGCCCAGGTGCGCGGCTCTGGACGGATTGATAAAGCTACGGCGCAGGCAGCATTGGAGATGCTGGAGGTAGATAAGCACGGCTTCGACGAAATTGACCGGCGGCTGCTGCTAACCATTATCCAGAAATACGGCGGCGGCCCGGTGGGATTGAGTACGCTCGCGGCCGCCCTGGCCGAAGAGCCCGATGCTTTGGAAGAAATCTACGAGCCATTCCTGATTCAGATTGGGTTTCTCGACCGCACTCCTCGCGGCCGTGTGGCCACTCGCCTTGCTTACGAGCACTTCAATCTGAAATACGGCAGGCAGCCGGAACTGTTCTAAAGATCAACATTCAGCAAATCAGCGTTCAGTCCGCAAATTTTGGCTGAATGCTGATGCTAAGTACTGACTGCTTCCTCTGCTATCATCCCAGTCTTATGGCGACCGTGGTGCGGTCTTTTGCCAAAATCAATATTGGTTTAAGGATTGGTCCGCTGCGTGAGGATGGTTATCACGAGTTGCGCACCATCTATCAAACGCTGAGCTTTCACGATCTGATTAAGGTCGAGTTCGGTCGCGGCGCCGGCATAGAAATCTCCTGCGACAATCCTCAAGTTCCCACAGGCGAAAGCAATACCTGTTGGCGCGTGGCCGAGCGCGTTTTGAAAGCGCTGAAAGTCAGGGGCAAGGTACACATTACGATTGAAAAGAGAATGCCTGTTCAGGGTGGCTTGGGGGGAGCATCTTCCAATGCGGTGGCTGCCATGCTGGCGCTGGAGAAAGCGCTTAAGATGCGGCTGGCTGCCGGGCAACGCCTGCGTATTGCCTCCGAGGTGGGCTCAGACCTTCCGTTGTTCCTGATTGGCGGGACGGTACTAGGCATTGGAAGAGGCGAGCAGGTGTATGCGCTGGAGGATTTGCCCACCCTTGACTGTGTGACGGCGGCTCCAGATGTCGGCGTTTCTACGCCTGCGGCCTTCGCGGAGTGGGACAGGAAATTGACGGGTCAGGTGGCCTCCGATAGAATAAGGACGTTCAGCCAATCGGTTTATGAATGGTTGAACGGTAGCAGGTTTCCCTCAACCGGTGTCCCAGCCAAAGGCCGGGGCCGGGCCGAGACATTGCTTCTCGACCTTGTCCGTGCCGGGATTGTAAACGACTTCGAAAGTGTCGTCTTTCCCAAGTACCATCCCATACGCGAGGTTAAGCGTGTGTTGGAGCGGTCAGGCGCGGATTATGCGTCGCTCTCAGGCTCGGGTTCAACGGTTTATGGTTTGTTTGCGAAACGCTCGAAAGCCCTTGAAGCGGTTCGGCAATTAGGCCAGAGCGGAGTTCCGGCACAGGCTTGGAAAACATTGACTAGGGATCAGTACTGGAAAGAACTGTTCCCCAGGACCGGGTGATCGCGGATGATCAGGCGGCCGCAGTGGTTGGAAAGCGAACGATAGAGCGGTTGACCTTAATTGCTTTCTGCTCTACTGGATAAACCGGATAAAATTGAGCTATCCACACAGAGAGAAATACTGGGCGGTCGACTAATGGTAGGTCAAGTGCCTTTGGAGCACTTTGTCTAGGTTCGAATCCTAGCCGCCCAGCCAGAACAGAAATCCGTTGTCGCAAACCAGCTTCGAACGGGTGAAAAACTATGGCAACTACAGCGCCAGCAGCTAACACGGAGAGCAAGCAACAGAAGACGTCGCCCAAGAATGAGCCTAAAGTGCAGCGGAGCCGCCATGACGATAAGTTCAAGATTTTCTGCGGCACTGCGAATGAAGCTCTGACGGAGGAGATTTGCGCCTTCCTGCAAATGGAGCGCGGCAAAGCCACGATCACGCGCTTTTCTGACGGCGAGGTTTACGTCCAGATCCTGGAGAACGTGCGCGGGGCAGATGTCTTTGTGGTGCAGCCCACCTGTTTCCCGGTGGACGAACATCTGATGGAACTGCTTCTGATGATTGATGCGTTGAAGCGCGCTTCGGCCAGGCGCATCACCGCCGTCATCCCTTACTACGGCTATGCCCGTCAGGACCGCAAGGACAAGCCGCGTGTGCCGGTTTCGTCCAAGCTGATTGCCGACTTGCTGACCACGGCAGGCGCTCACCGGGCTCTCCTGGTGGACCTGCACGCGCCGCAGATTCAGGGATTTTTTAACATTCCTGTGGATCACATGTTTGCTTCGCCGGTGCTGGTGGATTACTTCAAGAAAATGAATTTGCCGTCTCTGACCGTGGTCTCGCCGGATGCCGGAGGCGTGGAACGCGCTCGCTTCTTCGCCAAAAAGGTTGAGGCAGCGCTGGCCATTGTTGATAAGCGGCGCACAGACATGAATGTTGCCGAGGTCATGCACGTGATTGGCGATGTAAGAGGCCGCACCTGTCTGATCATTGATGACATTATTGATACCGCTGGAACACTGGTTAAGACAGCAGAGGCGCTGCTGAATGCGGGCGCGGACAAAGTGTACGCCTGCGCCACCCATCCTGTACTTTCCGGCGAGGCGGTTCAGCGGATTTCCAAGTCGAGGCTGGAACAAGTCGTGGTCACGAATACCATCCCTTTGACGCAGGCGGCTAAGGATGAACCAAAGATCAAGGTGCTATCAATCCACGGACTGATGGGCCGGATCATTCAGTCGATTCACGAAGAAACATCGGTCAGCACGCTGTTTGTATAAAGGCAGTCGTTAGTAGTTAGTAATTAGTATTTAACTTTTCTCTTTTGGCTCCTGGCTTTGGCAGTGGCCCGCTAAAGACGGGAATAGATGCGGTCGGTTCATTGACGGCGCCTTTACTAAATACTAACTACTAAATACTAAGTACTGAGGTTAGCCATGATTTCACAAGAAGTAGTCGAAGCTCAGGTGAGAGATGATAGCTCGCGAGGAAAAAATGAGGCGCGGCGTTTGCGTGCCAGTGGCCGCGTTCCGGCTGTGGTGTACGGCGCCAAGCTGCCCACCATGGCCATTAGCGTCGATCCTAAGCAGATTACCAAGATCCTGCAATCACAATCCGGCCATAATACGATTTTTGAACTACAGGTCAATGGCGACAAGGGCCGGGTCATGATTGTGGACTGGCAGTACGATCCCATGAAGGACAAGCTGCTGCACCTTGACCTTAAGCGCATTGCTATGGATGAGCGTATCAAGGTTCAGGTGCCTATCCACATGGTGGGAGAAGCGGCCGGCGTGAAGCAGCAGGGCGGAATTCTTGACCTGGTATTGCGCGAAGTGGAAATTGAATGCTTGCCTGGAGATATTCCCACCCACGTTGATGCGGACGTGAGTGAGTTGGTATTCGGCAAAGTGCTGCGTGTTGCCGACCTGCCGTTTGGCCCAAACATCAAAGTGCTTACCGATTCCAATCAGGCTGTGGCCCACATTACCTCTGTGAAAGAGGAAGTTGCGCCGACTCCAGATGCTGTGGCTGCGGAAGCTGCGGCTACGCCTGCTGAGCCTGAGGTCATCAAGAAGGGCAAGCAGGAGACTGAGGAAGAAGTGGCGGCTGGTGAAGGCAAGGAAGGCAAAGAAGGTAAGAAGGCCGAAGGCAAGAAGTAGAGCGAGGGAAACTGGTTGTCGGCCTTGGCAATTCCGGAGGGCAGGACGCAAGCGACGTGAAATTGATCGTTGGTTTTGGCAACCCTGGTATCGAATACCAGTTCACGCCGCACAATATCGGTTTCCTCGCCGTGGATCGTATCGCTGAGCAGTGCGGCGTGATGGTGGACAACAGACACTGCAAGGCGCTTACGGCGCGGGCCAGAATCGGGAAACAAGAGATACTGCTGGCCAAGCCTGAGACCTTCATGAATCTGACAGGTTTGGCAGTTTTGGAGCTGGTTAGGAAGTACGAAGTTGATCCTCGGAAGGACCTGCTGCTGATTTACGACGAGCTGGATCTTCCGCTGGGAACCATACGCATTCGGGAGCGCGGCTCCTCTGCCGGGCACAAAGGCATGGAGTCAGTCATTGGCGCCCTGGGTACTGAAGAGCTTCCGCGCATGCGTCTGGGAATTGCGCCTGACCGGCCGCTGAAAGATGGAACGCGGTACGTGCTGGGGCAGTTCAGAAAATCTCAGCTTGTGCCGGTAGACGAGATGCTGGAGAAGACTGCTGAGGCCGTGAATGTGATTGTGAATGACGGAATCTCGGTGGCCATGAACAGGTTTAATAGGAAAGACAGCCCTTAGCCATTGGCCATTCGCCTTTAGCTGAACCGACAAGTACTGAAGATTGTGGAGACAAAATAAATGCAACGATCGTATGAAGTGATGTTTATCGTGCGGCCGGATTTGACTGAGGAGGACGTGGACAAACTGATTTCCACGCTTTCGACTCACGTGACCAATGCCGGCGGCACGGTTGAAAACGCCGAGAAAATGGGAAAACGCAGGCTGGCTTATCTGGTGAAGAAGTTTCACGAGGGCCAGTACGTGCTGTTTACGCTGAATGCGGATGGCAAGGCCGTTCATGAACTGGAGCGGCGCATGCGCGTAACGGAACCGGTGATTAAGTTCATCACCGTGCGCATGGATGAGGAGCGGCAGCGTCTGGAAAAGATCCGCAAGATCCGTGCGTCACACGCAAAGCGTCCGCCTGCGGAAGCTGCACCGGTAGAGGCGGCAGAGAGTCCCGCAGCTACGGCCTGACGGAGATTGCGCCAAGCAGCGGCTTGAAGGTTAGCGAGAACAGGTAACAGGGCACGACCTTGGTCGTGCCGGCGAGAAATGTATTCAAGGAGAGTTATGGCTGACGAAACCAATCAGGAATCACCAAGAGAGACAAGCCGCCCCCAATCCAGGGGTGGAGATCGGGACCGGGGCGACCGCGGCGAACGTGGGTCGGGAGGCCGCGACCAGGGACGCAAATTTTTCCGCCGTAAGAAGGTGTGTAGATTCTGCGTGGAAAAAATTGACGACATCAACTACAAGGACGTCCGGCTGTTGCAGCAGTTTGTGGCGGAGCGAGGCAAGATTGTGCCTCGGCGGTTGACCGGGGTGTGCACCCCTCACCAGCGCCGCCTCTCAACTGCCATCAAGCGGGCGCGCAATATTGCCCTGCTGCCGTTCGCGGCAAGATAAAGACATTTCGACTGGAGACCTGCAAATGGAAGTCATTCTGAAAGAAGATGTACCCAAGCTGGGCCATCGCGGTGACGTTGTAAGGGTGGCAGAAGGATATGGGCGGAACTATTTGTTGCCGCGCAAGCTGGCGATTGAGGCCACGCACGCCAACAAAGCTGTGATCGAGCAGATGAAGCAGTCGGCCATCCGGCGTTCCGCCGTAGAGAAGTCTGATGCTGAAAATCTGTCCAGACAACTGGAGGGCGTGAGCGTCAGCTTCCATCGAAAGGCGGGAGAGAAGGACCAGTTGTTCGGCTCCGTAACCTCCGGCGATATCGCGGATGCACTGACTCACAAAGGCTTCAATATTGACCGCCGAAAGATCCAGCTTCACGATCCGCTGAAGAATCTAGGTGAATTCGATGTTCCCGTGCGCCTGCATCGCGATGTGACCAGCCGGGTCAAGGTCGTCATTGAAAAGGAAGCCGAAGCATAAAAAGGGGCATCCGGCACTGCGGCCTGGTGACCGGGCCGGACTGAAACGTGCCTTTTGGGGCCATTGAGTTGTTGGAAGTATCCCGAAGTGCTCAAAAATTCGTGCAAAACAGGGCTGGAACTGGGTTTCCGGCCCTTTTTGTTTGTTCCTGAACCATTTAATCTTGGCTTACGTATCTTAAAGCGCTCCGTCCAAGTAATAGAAAGCAGAGAGGATTACAAGGGCAGAGCAGATGCCGGCCGAGACAGCAGTTATCCGGACAGCAGTAGCTGTGCGCGGTAAGAAAGCAAACTCCCAGTTGACGGGAGCCATAGTGAGCCAAGCCCAGGCCCGACTGAATGACAGCGACCTGATTCGTGCCTCGCAGCGCGGTGACAGAGCTGCGTTTGAGACGCTTGTCCGCCAGTACGACCAGGCTGTGCTTCGCCTGGCGCTACACCTCACAAACTCAGAAGCAGACGCGCAGGACATCTACCAGGAAGCCTTCCTGAAAGCTTACCGGCACATCGCGAGTTTCCGGTTTGAGTGTTCCTTTTATACCTGGATCTACCGCATCGTTACGAATCTTTGTCTGGACCACCTGCGTAAGCGGCAGACGCGCCGGGAAGATCACCACGTGATGACGGATTCATCAGGACAAGAGGTGGACCTGCTGGAACGGGTATCAGATGACCGTTCGGGAGCAAATCCGGAACGCGACCTGATGCGCCGCGAATTAGGCGCTAAAATAGCGCACGCTCTTACCAGGCTCACGCCGCGGGAACGCATGGTATTTGAGTTGAAGCATTATCAGGGGCTGCGGCTGCGAACCATTGGTGAAATGTTGCATACGACGGAAGAAACCGCCAAGAACACGCTGTTCCGGGCCACGCAGAAATTGCGGGGTGTTCTGGCTGGCATGAGATGAGAGCGGGAGAAAGTATATGACTTGCGATTGGATCAAAGAGAACGTCGTCCTGTACATCTACGATGAGCTTGCGGACGATGCCAAATACGAATTCGAACAACACACCCGCCACTGTATGGCCTGCAAGCAGGAAGTGGAATCGGCAACTGCCTTCAAGGAAAACCTGGCGGAGATGCCGGGGCCGGAGGTGTCGCCCAACCTTCTGGTTGCGAGCCGCCTCAGGCTGCAGGAAGCCCTGGAGGAAGCACAGCAATCCCATGGTTGGGGGCGCTTTGTATTTGACTTTGCCGGGTGGATGCACCAGCTCAAGCTGTCCCCGGCGCTCACTGCTGCCATCCTGATGGTTGGCTTCGCTGCGGGTTCGTTGACTACCTGGAAGCTGCTGCAACATCCAACGGAAGGAGTGCTAGCGCCGGCGAATCAGGCGTCTGTAGGATCCAGTCTCGATGGTGTTGCCGGCGTTGAGTCCGTTACTCCCACCGCAGGGTCCAATAAAGTTTCCATCAAGTACGACACCCTCTATTCGCGGACCGCGGAAGGCAATTCTGACGATCCTCTCATCCAGCAACTCCTGTTGATGGCGGCAAGGAATCAGCATAATTCCGGAGTCCGCCTGGATTCCATTGAGATGTTGACCCGCAAGGCGGAAGACAATGCCGTGCGAGAAGCGCTGGTTTATGCGCTGCACTATGACAAGAATCCGGGAGTTCGCCTGAAGGCGTTGGATGGGTTAAAGAGTTTTGTGAAAGATGATGTTCACGTCCGCGATGCCGTGGTGGAAGCGCTGATGCATGACGGGAATGCGGGAGTCCGTTCAGAAGCCATTTCGCTGCTGGAGCCGGTTCGCGCAGATATGAGCGTGCGCGAGGCGCTTCAGGCCCTGGCACAGCATGATAAAGATCAGTTCATCCGCGAAGAATCCAAGCGGTATCTGGAGAGCACTGCCAATTTGTACTGATCAGATCGCTGGGATTCTAGTTCTATAAAGTTTGTTGGAAATTTGGCTCCCGGATAACAATTGGAGTGATCGCCGTGATTTGGGGATCGTGTGATAGGAAAGGACGACCCATCCCATTGAAGATTCTCAATATGCTTTGGAATCAGGACAGGGAATGAAGCAACACGCACAGCTTGCGACACTGCTTTTGGCGGCCAGCTTGGCCGCGATGGCGCAAGATTCCAACTACAAAATATTTCGCGCCAGCGGAGGCGAGTGGATCGAGGAGATTACCGGCGTCTTGAATTCCGGCAAGACGGTCAAGGTAAAAACTACATCCGGCCCCATTCACCTGACCGGCGGCCAGCAAAACAACATCATTTACACCGTGCACAAACATGTGCGGGCTGCTTCAGTGGATGCCGCCAGGAGGGAATTCGCCCGGCTGCGATTCACGGCCTTGAATTCGGGCGATGTTGCCTTGATCCGCGCGGAGTGCGAGGGCGAGAGCCGCGGTTATGTAGCTTTTGATATTACTGTCCCCACCCAAACGCTGCTTGCCAGGCTGGAAACCAACGGCGGAACAATTTCTGCGCGCAACATTGCCGGCAGGGTAGAGGCTGTAACCGGGGGAGAGTCAATTCAGCTCGATCAGATCGGGGGAAATGTTTTTGCCTCCAGCGGCGGTGGCAATATCCAAATCGGAAAAATTGGCGGTGATGTTCGCGTAGAGACCGGCGGCGGCAGGATTGAAGTGGTATCTGCCGGAGGACATGTGGTGGCTTCGTCCGGAGGCGGCACGGTGGTTGTAGGCGCGGGCAAGACGATGAAGCTGGACACGGGCGCGGGATCCATCAAGGTGAACCGCTGTGGCGGTGAGATCAAGGCCTCTACCGGCGGAGGAGGGATCGAAGTCAATGAGGTTGATGGTCCCGCGATATTTGAGAGCGGCGGAGGCTCCATCCATGTTGGCCCGATTCATGGCGGGTTGCGAGTAAATACCGGAAGCGGTCCTATCATCGCCGATCTGGCCAAAGGCGGAGGAGTATTCACGGATTCGCGGCTGGAAACTTCCGCCGGCGACATTATCGTTTACATCCCGGATGATCTTGGCGTGACCATTCGTGCCAGTGTGGAAGTTGCCAGAGGAGATGGGATCCGCAGTGATTTTCCCAACCTGAAAATTACATCCGGAAACGAGCAGTGGGGGCCGCGCGAAGTCGACGCGGACGGCGCCTTGAATGGCGGAGGCCCTCTCCTGCATGTTCACACCACGTCAGGAACCATCGAGATCAGGCGCAAAAAGAAGTAGCACACAAGAATTGCCATAGGAGCAGTGATATGACACAAAAAATTTCCACCACGCTGTTAATGTTAGGACTGCTGGTGCCCGCATCCGCAATGGCGCCCGGCGATCCGCCCGCGCAGATCAATCAGCATCCGGAAGGCTTCTTCTATTCTGCAGGACGTTCTTATCTGGGAGTAGATGTGCGTGATATCACCTCTGAACGCCTGGGCGCTCTCAAGCTCAAAGAAGAGCGCGGGGTGGAAATCACCATGGTGGATCAGGATGCTCCTGCGGGGAAAGCCGGCCTCAAAGAGCATGACGTGATCCTGGAATTCAATGGTACAAAAGTAGAGAGCGAAGAACAATTCCGGCGCATGATCCGCGAGACCCCGCCGGGCCGGAACGTCACTCTGGGCATCAGCCGCGACGGTGTTCCCATGAATATTCAGGCCCAGATCGGCGATCGCGGCAAAATTGCCAACAACATTTTCAAGATGGAGGGGAACGGATGGAAAATGATTACGCCTCAACCGCCGGCGCCTCCGGAGTTCAATATACCTTTTGATATTCAGGTCCCGACCTTCACTCCCGCGCTGGGCGTGCAGGTTGACAATGTGGGACAGCAGCTTGGCGACTATTTCGGCGTGAGGAACGGTGAGGGCCTGCTGGTGAGATCAGTGGAAAAGGGAAGCCCGGCGGAAAAAGGCGGGATGAAAGCCGGCGACGTGATCACCCGCGCCGACAATGAGAAAATTACCGATCGCGCCGATTTGCGTCGGGCCGTACGCGCGCACCACGACGGCGGCAAGATCGCGTTCACAGTGATTCGCGACAAGCACGAGCAGAACCTTGTGATTGAGCTGCCGGCAAGGAAGTCCCGGGACTCCTCCGGCATCCAGATTGTGGTCCCGGATGAGGACACTGTGGACCTGGATTTGGATTCCGTCCTTGAAAATGTTGAACCTGCTGTGGACAAGGTCCTGGAAATCGTTCCCGGAGTGGTGGACGAAGCTCTGACGCAAGTGCGTCCGGAAATGATCAAAGTGCAGCACGCCCTCAAAGACATGCAACCCAGCCTTCAGCAAACTATGCGTAAATTGCAACAGCAACTGGAGAGATTACAGAAAGAATTGGGAAATGGAGAACTGCGGGTACTGGATGGCGACGAGATGATCTAGGCAGCTGATGATTGCGTCCATCTCCTGAAAATCAGCGACCCGTTGGTCCCGCCGAAGCCGAATGAGTTGGATAGGGCCAGGTTGATGCTCGCCTTGCGCGCCACGTTGGGAACATAATCCAGGTCGCACTCCGGATCGGGATTTTCCAGGTTCATGGTGGGTGGCAGAATCTGATCGCGCAAAGCCAGAATGGTTATCCCGGCCTCCAGCCCTCCGGCGCCCCCCAGCAGATGGCCGGTCATAGATTTGGTGGAGCTGACGGCTATCTTCGTCTGTTCGCCAAAAGTGCGCTTGATGGCCTTGGTTTCCAGGACGTCGCCAATGGGCGTAGAAGTCCCGTGGGCATTGACATAGTCGATATCTTCGGGTGAAATTTTGGCATCCCGGATGGCGTTCATCATCACGCGGTAGCCGCCTTCACCACCCTCGGCGGGTTGAGTGATGTGATAGGCATCTGCACCCATGCCATAGCCGATAATTTCCGCCAGAATGGGAGCGCCGCGCCTTCTGGCATGTTCCAACTCTTCCAGAACCAGAATGCCTGCGCCTTCGCCCACCACAAAGCCATCGCGGCCAACATCCCACGGGCGGCTGGCCTTCTCCGGCTCATCGTTGCGAGTGGACAGGGCGCGCATAGCGGCAAAGCCGCCCACGCCCATTGGCGTAATTGGAGCTTCCGAACCACCGGCGATCATTACATCCGCATCGCACCGCTGGATGATTTCATAGGCGTCGCCAATGGCATGAGCGCTGGTGGTGCAGGCGGTCGCTGTGGCTTCATTGGGCCCCTTGGCGCCATAGCGGATGCTCACCTGTCCGGCAGCCAGGTTGACAATGGCCGCAGGGATGAAGAACGGCGACATCTTGCGCGGGCCGTGTTGCAGCAATTCCTGGTGCTCGCGCTCGATGATGTCGAACCCACCTACTCCGGAGCCGATATGCACTCCTACCCGCTCGGCATTTTCCGGAGTGACTTTCAGGGTGGACATCTTCATGGCTTCATCCGCCGCGGCAATTGCCAGGTGGATGAAACGGCCCATCTTCTTCACTTCTTTTTTTTCGATGAAATTCAGGGGATCGAAGCCTTTGACTTCCGCGGCAATCTGGCAGGCAAAGCGGGAAGGGTCGAAGTGGGTTATCTTCGTTACGCCGCTTTTGCCGGCCACAATGTTCTTCCAGACTTCGCCGGAAGTATTTCCCACGCCGCAAATGAGTCCCAGACCTGTGACAACGACCCTTCGCGCCAACTACTTCCCGCCTTTCGCGTGCTTATCAATGTAGTCAGTGGCGTCTTTGACAGTGCGGATTTTTTCTGCGTCTTCATCCGGAATCTCGATATCGAAAGCTTCCTCAAAAGCCATGACCAGTTCCACCGTGTCCAGCGAATCCGCGCCTAAATCGTCCACGAAGGAGGCGGTGGGAGTAACTTCGCCTTCATCTACTCCTAGCTGCTCGACAATAATCTGTTTTACTTTTTCTTCTACTGCGGTTGGCATGCAAATCTCCTTCTTCTTTCTTGCGCAACGGTGATTGACTACTGCTTCACCGAGTTGGGCATTCTTCTCAAAGTAATCGACCGCTTGTTTTACGGTAGAAACTTTTCTGCATCCTGCTCAGGAATTTCAAGGCCAAATGTTCTCTTCGAACGCCGCGATAAGCTCCGCGCGGTCGAGGGAATCGGCCTCTCAATCGTGGAATGAAGCATGATCGGAAACTTGAGAAACTTCCAATCCAAGCCGGCAAGCTATGGTCTGCCTGACCGCCTGCTCCACTCCCAGCATGCAATCTCCTGCACTGAACGCTAAACCGCCTAGTGTAATTGCTGGAAAAATGTTATGTAAAGGCCCGCGGCTGTGTCAAAAATTCCACAGCGAAGTCGCATTGTAAACAACTCTCTCATTGAGGCATTTAGCGCCAGTTCCATGCGGTTATTTTGCTTTTGCGAAAAACGGTCTGTGAAAACGCTCTAATTACTGTTTTGAAGCGATGACCAGTGAATTTGGACCGGCTTCCAGCGGAACAAATGTAGCGTTCCTGAATCCGGCATTCCCGCACATGTGCGCCAGTTCAGCGAACGTATATGCGTCTCCCTGATCGGTATTGGCCAGCATGGTCAGGCTGAACATGGCTGCCGCTGGAGGCGAAATTCTGTCGTCATCCGGCACAAATTCTAAAATCACAAGCTGCCCGCCCGGATTCATGGCAGCAAAAAACTTCTTGAGCAAGGACTCATTGGTGGCCGGATCAAAATGGTGGAGGAAATTGGTGACCAGGACCGCATCGTAGCCTTTGCCGATATCGGCATCAAAGGCACTCCCGGCGATTAAAGTATGCCGGTCTGCAACTCCCGCGCGGCTGGCATTTTCCTTGGCCACCTGCAGAACGTTGGCCCAATCCAGCGCGTAGATCTGCGCTTTCGGGTTTTGCTGGGCGATGGTAATGCCAAAGATGCCGTGGCTGGCTGCGACGTCCAGCACTTTAGGAGCCGCAACGCCGCGCAGGGTCTTTTCCAGTTGCTGCGCAATGGCTTGTGCTACGGGAAACATCATCGGCGCCATGCCGCGGGCAAACTCAATCCAGATTGGATCTTCCGGACCCAGATGAGTACTGCCCGTGGGTTTTCCTTTGCGGACGGCATCTGTGAGTCTTTCGAAATTCTGGAACTGGTCAGGATGCATCAGAAACTGCATGGCTTTGCCCAGATAAGCCGGTGAGCGGCTGTCGAGAAACGTGGCGCTGTCCGCGGTTAAGGCGTAACGATCGCCCCGCTTGGTAAGAAAGCCAAGCACGGTAAGGTAATCACAAAGTATGCGAGTGCCTCGTTCAGAGGTGGCGCAGGTTTTGGCAATCTCTGCTACAGTTCCGTTCGTCCTGGCAATGGCTGTACATACGTCAAGCTCAACCGCTGTCCTGAGCGCAAAAGCATGGTGAAAGCTGCGCACGGTTTCAAAGAACAGCATGGGACTGGGCTGGCCGCCGCTTGCTGGCGCGGATGTCATAGGCTGTTTACTCCTGGAAGATAATGTCTAGAGGCGAAAAACTCCGCCTGGGCACGTCCTGATTTCCATTGTAAATGTGATTGGGACGCTTAAGCAGATTGCAACTGATTTTCAATTGCCGGATTACCAAATGATGCGATTACGAGATTCTCGGACCTGTCTATGCCGCTTGCATTCCAATGAATGCAGAAGCCTCGTAAACACTTACGTACCGGCCTGATCCGCTACAATACGGGCTTGTCTCTCAAGAGCAAGCTGCTCCTCAAGTACAGTGCCCTGATTGCTGCGCTCAAAGCCATGGGTGCCTGGGGCGTTCTGGTTATTTCCGCCCTGGATGCATCTGCTTTTGGTATTCCCATGGACCCATTGATCGCCGGGTTCGTCTATGCCAATCCTCATAAAGCATGGCTTTATTGCGTTGCTGCTTCGCTGGGTTCGGCAGGAGGCAGCCTGGTTCCTTACTGGCTGGGGCGAGCAGGAGGAGAGCTCTTTTTGCTCAAGCGCATTGATAAGGCCAGACTGGAACGTATTCGCGACCGCTTCGAAAAGCGGGAATTCCTGGCCATCATGATCCCGGCCATGCTTCCTCCGCCTACCCCGTTTAAGCTCCTGGTGTTCTCCGCCGGCGTGTTCGAGATGAAAGTAAGGCAGTTCGTGCTGGCAATCATTTGCGGGCGGCTCCTGCGATTCGGAATTCTGTCCCTCCTGACGGTCGTTTTTGGCCAGCAGATCGTTGACACAACCAGAGATCTGGTCAAAAAACACCCTTCTATCGCTGTGCTGATCGTTGTGGTGATCCTGGTCGTGTTCTACTTCATCTATCGCATGTTCCGCGAGCCCGCTGCCGAGGTGAAGAAAGAAGTAGAAGAGAGTCGGCGGAACTGAGCTTCCACCGAGCGGACGCTTTGGTCTTAAATGACAGCATCGAAAATGAATCTCTTAGAAATTGGAATCAGGCCTTTGTCATTCCGTAGCGTAGCGAAGAAATCTGCTCGTGATTTTCATGCCCTCTTACGCATGGGCCATAGCGGGAAAATGAACTCGATTCGCCAATGGTGTCAGGCTGCTGCTTTGTGGGTAGCCTCCGCGCCGCTCAGGCGGGCATAAGCCACCGGCAATCCGAAGAAGATGGCTGAAAACAGCAGGTTAGAGGCGATTCCCTTGCCAAAGAAAGGAATTGCTTTCACGTAGCAATCCGCCAATCCTGACCAGGTGTGCGGATAGAGGAAGCCGGCCAGCCATACGCCAAAGTTGCTGATGATGAAAAAGCCAGCCGCTGATCCCAGGGCGGCCGCAACTACAGAAAGCGGCATTACCCGGTCCTTAAGCAGTGAACCAAGCAGGAAAACGCCCAAATAAAATGCCCAGATGATTCCCTGATCCCAGGTCACGCGCATGCCGTAATCATACGTGGTCAGGTAGATGTCAGTGAGCACCAAAAGCGCCAGTGGTGGCAGGAACTGCTTCTTTGGCATGCGTGAGCCGAAAAACAGCAGTGAAGCCTCCAAGGGGACAAAACCCATGGTCCCCATGTATCCCAGGCCACTGAGAAGGCGTACACCAACTGCCAGGAGCACAAACAGATAAGCCAGCATAGGCACCTCGAACTTATATTGTCGAACGAAGAGCGGAGCCTCGTCAAACAGATAAAAGAATCGACCAGGGTATATTGCCAGCGGGGCGGCCCTGTTGTAACCTCGTGCGTAAACTTACAGTTGTAATCTGCTGATACGAGGTGTCCTCTTGCGCATCCTGGGTATTCTTGCCGGAGTTCTGTTTCTGGCGTCTTCTTCGATGTTTGCCTTTGACGATTGGCAGCCAATCACGCAGGAAGACCTGAAGTTGACCAGCGAAAAGGCCGGCAACGCGGAAGCCATCGTTCTCTACCATGAATCGATTTCCAACGACATCAGGAAAGATCGCGACGAGTACTGGCGGATCAAAATTCTCACGGAAAAAGGCAAGCGTTATGCTGATGTGGAAATTCCCTATCATACAAAAGACCATTTTGGTACCCATGTCACAGGAGTGAAGGCCAGAACCATTTCTCCCGACGGGACGATTACTCCATTTTCCGGAGAGACATTTGACAAGACAATCGTAAAAGGCCATGGCTTGAAAGTGCAGGTGAAGGCCTTCACCTTTCCGAATGTACAGGTAGGTAGCATCATCGAGTGGCGTTATACCATCATCTGGAGTGACGACTACGTTGTTCCCGCACGCTGGATTATTCAGACCGAGCTTGCTCAAAAGCGTGCCAGGTTTTCCTATGCCCCGCTCCCCCTGGACAACCACGAAATAGATGCGGGACACGGCAATATGGCTGACGGGGTCTACTACATTGAAATAGGACTGCCAAAAGGTGTTGGCATCAAATCGAATTCCGGCAAAAATGAATTGGAGCTCACGAATATCCCGGCTTATGAAGAGGAGGAATTCTCGCCGCCGGCGGAAATGATGAAGATGCGCGTGTACTTTTACTACGGCAGCCGCAAGATGTTGAAGCCGGAGGAATTCTGGAGAGAAGAGGGTAAGTACTGGGATAAGGAGGTGGAAAAGTTCATAGGCCATTCATCGTCTGTTGCTCAGGCGGCACAGCAGGCGGTCGCCGGTGTGGATGCGCCCGAGCAAAAGTTACGTAAAGTTTACGCGGCTGTTCAGGCCATGAACAACAACTCCACCGAGGATCGTGACTTCCTGGAAATCCTCGCAGACAAACGTAAATCCAACATCTCTGCGGAACAGGTACTGTCGCAAAAGAATGCGACTCACGATGACCTGACGCGGCTGTTTGTGGCCATGGTGCGTTCGCTGAATATGCCGGCTTACGCAATGCGCATTGCTACGCGGCAAGAAACGTTTTTCCAGGCCGGT